>Ga0209381_1000413_pt1 | contig 106997 bp, 98 predicted proteins | sample DewCreD2012metaG_FD_184111 | JGI IMG/M metagenome (GOLD analysis project Ga0209381, IMG submission 184111) | Hot spring sediment bacterial and archeal communities from British Columbia, Canada, to study Microbial Dark Matter (Phase II) - Dewar... ... | reverse complement strand
CCGCCTTCCCCAAAAATTGACAGTACTTCGTAATCGCCGCCGTCAGCGTCGTCTTCCCATGGTCAATATGCCCCATGGTTCCCACATTCAAGTGCGGCTTCGATCGATCAAATTTTTGCTTCGCCATGAACAATCTCTCCTTGTTATAACGAATGAAGAATGATTATCTCAAAATCTCACGCGCCACGGCTTCTGAAACAGGCGCATAGTGATCAAATTCCATCGAGAAAACTCCCCGGCCCTGGGTAGCCGAACGGAGTTCGGTAGCATAGCCAAACATTTCTGCCAGCGGCACCAATGCACGTGCAGCCTGAGCATTGCCAGGGCGGACTTCGGTGCCCAAAATGGTACCCCGCCGGCTATTCAATTGGCCGATAATGTCACCCAAATACTCTTCTGGAACCACTACTTCAACCTTCATAATCGGCTCCAGAAGCACCGGCCCACCTTTTTGCATACCTTCCCGAAATGCCATCGAAGCAGCCATCTTAAAAGCCATTTCGTTTGAGTCTACTTCGTGGAAAGAGCCATCATACAAGGTCACTTTTATATCGGTAGCCGGATAACCTGCCAGGACACCACTTTCAGCAGATTCGCGGATGCCCTTTTCCACCGCCGGAATATACTCACGCGGGATGACACCGCCAACAATCTTATTTTCAAAAGAAATGCCACTGCCACGCTCGGCCGGTTCCAGTGAAATCACAACGTGGCCGTACTGTCCGCGTCCACCTGTCTGTTTGACATAGCGGTAGTTGACTTCTGGCACACTTCGAGTGATAGATTCGCGATAGGCCACGCGCGGACGTCCAACCTTCGCCTGAACGCGAAACTCACGCAACATTCTGTCCACTAACACGTCAAGGTGCAGTTCGCCCATCCCAGAAATAATGGTCTGACCGGTGTTCTCATCTGAGCGAACCCGAAACGTTGGGTCTTCCTCAGAGAGTTTGCGTAAGGCCTCGGCCATCTTATCCTGGTCAGCCGTAGTCTTTGGTTCAATGGCCACCGAAATGACCGGCTCTGGGAAGGTAATGCTTTCCAGCACAACCGCTTTGGTATCACACAAAGTGTCACCGGTAAAAGTTTCTTTGAAGCCCAAAACAGCAGCAATGTCGCCTGCGCGCACCTCGGTAATATCTTCCCGACGGTCAGCATACATCCTGATCAAGCGTCCAATTCGCTCTCGGCGACCTTTGGTTGAATTGAGGACCATTTGCCCCTGCGTGATGACGCCAGAGTAGACTCGAAAATAAGCCAGGCGGCCTACATACGGGTCGGTTACAATTTTAAAGACCAGCGCGCTCAACGGCGCATTGTCATCTGCCGGCAGTTCAATAGTTTCGTCTTCACGCTCCGGATGCGTACCGCGCACAGGCGGAATATCTAACGGAGAAGGTAGGTAATCTATCACAGCATCCAGAACCGGCTGAACACCTTTATTGCGCAGGGATGAACCACAAAATACAGGGGTGGCCAAATTTGCGATGACCGCCTTGCGCAAAGCATGCTTCAAGGCCTCAATGCTGATTTCTCTGCCTTCCAGGTATTGAACGGTTAATGCATCATCCAGTTCTGCAATTTTTTCCACCATGTAAGCGCGCGCTTCGCTGACTTGACGTTTCAAATCTACCGGGACATCTGTCACAACAGGTTCCTTGCCAAGGTCATCTTCCCAGTAGATCGCTTTTTCAGTCAACAAATCCACTACGCCGACAAAAGAGGCTTCAGAGCCAATCGGAAACTGCATTGGAATAGGGTTGGCGCCCAATCGCTGACTAATCGATTCAATCGTTCTCTCAAAAGAGGCGCCCACTCTATCCATCTTATTGACAAAACAGATCCGTGGAACACGGTAGCGGTCCGCTTGCCGCCAAACCGTCTCACTTTGCGGTTCCACGCCTTGAACTGCATCAAAGACAACCAGCCCACCATCTAATACGCGCAAAGAACGCTGAACTTCCGCCGTGAAGTCAATATGGCCCGGTGTGTCAATGATGTTAATTTGATACCCTTTCCACTCCGCCGTCACTGCCGCTGAAACAATGGTGATACCGCGTTCACGTTCCTGTTCCATCCAGTCCGTAACCGTTGTGCCATCGTCCACCGAGCCTAAACGGTGAGTCTTACCCGTATAGAACAGAATTCGTTCTGTAGTAGTGGTCTTGCCAGCATCAATATGGGCTATGATGCCAATATTGCGATACTGTTCTAACGGATAGACACGGGCCATGTTCAAACTACCTTTTTAAGGTGCAGAAAGCAAATCAGGCGCGATAATGCGAGAAGGCGCGGTTAGCCTCTGCCATCTTATGCGTTTCTTCACGCTTACGAATGGCCGCGCCTGTTTCGTTATAGGCATCAATCAGTTCGCTGGCAAACTTTTCCGGGAAAGATTGCCCCGAACGCGCCCGCGCTGCCGATAATAACCAGCGCACAGCCAAAGCCAGACGCCGTTCAGACGAGACCTCCATCGGGACCTGGTAGGTGGCCCCGCCAACGCGACGAGGACGAACTTCCATCAGCGGCCCAACATTCTTCAAAGCCGTTTCAAAAACCTCTATGGGGTTTTTGTCTGTGCGTTCTTTAATGAGGTCAAGCGTATCATAGACGAGGCGAGTCGCCAGACTCTTTTTCCCGCGTTTCATGACATGCTGAATGACGGTTTGCAGATTAACGCTGTTATAGCGCAAATCGGGCGGAATGACTCGAACTTCGGGTTTTGCACGTCGCATAAAAAACTCCCGTAATGACTACTTCTGCCGTTTGGCGCCGTATTTGGAACGGCCTTGTTTCCGCTCTTTGACACCGGTGGTATCCAGTGAGCCGCGCACGATGTGATAACGCACACCGGGCAAATCTTTCACACGGCCACCGCGCACCAACACAACCGAGTGCTCTTGCAATTGGTGTCCTTCACCCGGAATGTACGCCGTCACTTCGATATGATTGGTTAAGCGCACGCGCGCAATCTTGCGCAGCGCCGAGTTGGGCTTTTTGGGGGTGGTTGTCTTCACAGCCGTACAAACACCTCGTTTTTGAGGTGCTCCCATCGGTTGACGCACGCGGCGCTGTTTCATCGAGTTAAAGGTATATAACAAAGCCGGGGCTTTGTTCTTGACCTTTTTGGATTTGCGTCCTTTGCGGACCATCTGGTTGATTGTAGGCACGTTTGCCTCCGAAAAAAAAGATTTCAAAAAACGGCTTGTCTCAATATACGAGGCCATCAGAAACGCTTTGATGGCCTCGCTTGTCTTGCACAATGGGGTAAAATCCAACCGAATTGAGCAACGAATTGTTATTCTAACACAAGCGATATAGAGCGTCAAGAAAACTAGAGCAAATTGTCGGGTAAATTATCGCCTAAATCCAGCAAACCGGTAGCCATCTTAGGAGGATGGGCTTTCTCATCCTCCTTGCCGAAGCGAATCACCTCTCCGTTATCACTAATTGCTTCCACCGCCAAGCCCAGGCTTTGCAACTCTTTTACCAACACCCGGAACGAGGCAGGAATGCTGGGTTCCTCAATCGGTTCACCTTTAACAATGGCTTCGTAGGCGTTTACCCGTCCTTGCACATCATCCGATTTAACTGTCAACATTTCCTGCAAGGTGTAGGCGGCTCCATAGGCTTCCAGAGCCCATACTTCCATTTCGCCAAAGCGTTGACCTCCAAACTGTGCCTTACCGCCCAAAGGCTGCTGTGTCACCAGGCTATATGGGCCGGTAGAACGTGCGTGGACTTTATCTTCCACAAGGTGATGCAGTTTCAATACAGTCATCACACCCACCGTCACCGGCTGGTCGTAAAGTTTACCGGTTTTCCCATCGCGCAGCAGTTGCTTCCCAAGTGTCGGCAAAGGTATGCCTCTCTCAATAGCAACGGCCTGGGCCTTTTCCATGAGCGCATCAGCCGAAACGGGGGCTTCAACTCCCAGGCTCTTCAGCCACAGAGCAAGACAAATGCAAATGGCACTTTCATCCAGTTCCGGGCTGCTTGGTACATCAGAATCGGGCGAGAAAATGCTCTGTGGATCATAACCCTGGTCGCGCAGCCATTCGCTGGCAGTCGTTTTGCGGAGCAAGTTAACATCGGTCATATCCAGGCGATAGCCGCGTTCGCCAAGCCAGTGTTCAAGATAGAAGTTGCGCACATCATCGTCGTCTTGAACCGAGGCAGGATCATAATTGTTTTGTTTGAACCAGTGCCAGGCCGCCTGAGCCGTCTGCTTCCAAGCCTCATCTACAATCCAGGCCCGAGCCAATTCTGCTTCAATCTGACGTTCGGTAGCGCCATCAAAAACTGGCGTGATTGCTCGATATCCCAGGCGCTTGGCCGCCCATCCCAGGTGCACTTCCAGCAATTGACCAATGTTCATACGCCCCGGCACGCCCAACGGGTTGAGAATCAAATCTACAGGGGTGCCATCTTCCAAGAAAGGCATATCTTCTACTGCAACGACGCGCGAGACCACGCCCTTGTTTCCGTGCCGGCCAGCCATCTTGTCGCCGGCAGTGATCTTGCGGCGCTGTGCAACCGAGACACGCACCATCGTCTCCACACCCGCAGACAAGTCGGCGTTATCCTCGCGGGTAAAGACCTTAACATCCACCACCTTGCCACGCTCGCCATGTGGCATACGCAAGGAAGTATCTTTCACATCGCGGGATTTCTCCCCAAATATGGCACGCAACAGTCGCTCTTCTGGCGTGAGTTCTTTCTCGCCTTTGGGGGTGATCTTTCCAACCAGGATATCATTCGGGCCTACTTCAGCGCCAATCCGGATGATGCCATTTTCATCCAGGTCCTTAATGGCATCTTCGCCGACATTGGGAATATCACGCGTAATTTCTTCCGGGCCTAATTTGGTATCTCTGGCCTCCACCTCATACTTTTCAATATGTACAGAAGTGAAGTAATCTTCTTGGACAAGACGCTCTGATAATAGGATGGCGTCTTCGTAGTTGCCACCTTCCCAAGAGAGAAAAGCCACAACCACATTTTGCCCTAAGGCAAGTTCGCCATTTTCGGTTGAAGACGAATCGGCAATGACGTCACCTTTTTTAATCACCTGGCCCTTGGTCACCGCTGGCCGCTGATCAATGCAGGTGGATTGATTGGAGCGATGATATTTTCTTAAGATATATGAGCGCACTGTCCCGCTCTTGCCTCGGACGATGATTTCCTTGCCGGTCACAGAAATTACTTCGCCATCCTCTTCGGCAAGAATAACCTGACCAGAGTCCAGAGCAGCATAATGTTCCATGCCTGTTGAGACCAACGGGACTTGAGGTTGGATCAACGGGACGGCTTGAGCCTGCATATTTGAGCCCATCAGAGCGCGATTGGCATCGTCGTGTTCCAAAAATGGGATTAAGGCCGCACTGATACCCACCACTTGATGGGGTGCAATATCCATATAATCAATCGTATCGTAACTTGCAAACGAGAAACCTGAATGATAGCGACAAGAAACCCGCTTACGTACAAATTCAGCGTGTTCGTTGAGCGGCGCATTTGCCTGTGCAATCACAAACTTGTCTTCAGCATCTGCCGAAAGATAGTCGACAATATCTGAGACGTATGGAACAATGGGGATTTCCTTGCCCAACTTGGCGATTTTCTTAAGTGTTTTGGCATCAATCCGCTCGCCGTCTTTTAGGATAACATCGCCTGATTTGGGGTCGGTCAGGTCACCGCGAACAGCCCGTCCTTGGAGGCGCGGATCATCAGCCGGCAAAGAGCGAATCACTTTTCGGTAAGGCGTCTCTATGAAACCATACTCGTTTACCCGTGCAAAAGAAGCCAGGCGGCCAATCAAACCGATGTTCGGACCTTCGGGTGTCTCAATAGGACAAATACGGCCATAGTGCGAGTGGTGGACGTCACGCACATCAAAGCCAGCGCGTTCGCGGCGCAAACCGCCAGGACCCAAAGCAGAAAGGGTGCGTTTATGGCGGAGTTCGGCTAGGGGATTGGTCTGATCCATAAATTGCGATAATTGGCTGGAGCCAAAGAACTCACGTAAAGCCGCCACCACTGGACGAATGTTGATCAATGTGACCGGCGAAAGTTGTTCCTGGTCACGGATGGACATACGTTCTTTAATCACCCGTTCCATCCGGCGCAGGCCAATACGTAATTTGTTCTGAATCAGTTCGCCCACCGTCTTGACGCGGCGATTGCCTAAATGGTCAATATCATCAGGCGGTTCCGCGTTATTGTTGATTTGAATCATGCGGCGTACCAGACGAACAATATCCTGTTTGGTCACTGTGCGGTGAGGAATGGGAATATCCAGGTCAAGTTTCTGGTTAAGTTTATAGCGACCTACCCGTTCCAGGTCATAATGCCGCTGGTCAAATAATTGTTCTTCGAGGAATGTCCTGGCATTTTCAAGTGTAGCAGGATCGCCGGGACGCATACGCTTGAAGAATTCAATCAAGGCTGCCTCGGCAATTGTCAAACCGCCAGATAAGTCCCATTCCGGCTCCTGACGCATTGTAGACGTAATGAACATTCGCTCGGTATCATTGTCCACATCCTGGAAGAGCGAGAGTATCTCCTCATCGGTTCCAGAGGTTAGAATGCCTTGCGTGATGCCGTCATCTACGGCTGCCAAGGCCCGCAGGAAAACTGTAATGGGCACAGTGCGTTTGCGGTTGAATTTCAGGATGATATAGTCACTCTTCCGCGTTTCAAACTCCATCCAGGCGCCGCGGTCCGGGATAAGTTTGGCCATGGCTAAAGAGCGGCCGGTAGGACGGTCAATAGGGGCTTCAAAATACACTCCCGGTGAACGTATCAATTGTGAGACGACAACCCGCTCGGTGCCATTGATGATGAAAGTGCCTTTGTCGGTCATCTCCGGAAAGTCGCCCAAAAAAATATCCTGCTTGATTGGCTCAGGCACATCCGGACCTGCAAGTAATACCGACACGTTCAGCGGACAAGCATAGGTAAGGTCGCGTTCCAGGCATTCCTCAATAGAGTGCTTAGGCTGACCAAACCAATACCTCAGCCCCCATTGTTCAGATTCGGGGCTGCGGCTAGGGAAGTATAGTTTCATCCCTTTGTTATAAGATTCGATGGGTGATATTTCGTGAAATAAATCTCCCAACCCCTCTTCTTTAAGTCGTTTAAAAGAATCAATTTGCACTTCAATGAGATTGGGAAGGTCAAGCGTGACCGGGATGCGAGCATAATTTTTACGGGATAAAGAAGAGGCCATTCGTTTCTCCTGAACAAAATTCCGAGAGCAGGAATTAAATATAGCAATATATCCTGCCGCTCCCGCAGCAAGACCGCAAACGATAATTATACAAGGTAATCAACCGTATAGTCAAGAAATTTTAGGGTTAAAATTCCACCAATTTTTGAACCACGCACAAATTCAGAGACCTTGCTCATGCATTTCAAACACGGCTCATTATACATCAAATCGATCGGCAACGATGATGCTAAATCTAAACTTGATTTACCCCCAATCAGATGATTCCGGCGACCCGAAAATATACAAAGATGGCATTACGCATTGGCGAGCAAGGATACAAAGCCGGTCATTCTCTACATAGTTCTATCGAAGTCGAGATTTCCACTGCAGAGACTGCCAGGGACGCAGAGAAAAGCACAGAAAATTTCAGTGAACTCTGCGTGCTCAGCGGTGAACATGGTCAAGCGCCATGTTCTGCACAGGTTGTCAAGGAATTTTGAGAAAGCCATTCTCTGAGTAAAACCTGTCTGAATATTCGTTGGCAGTGATAAAATAAGAACATGGCACTTGAATATCGTCAATTGAGTGAACAGGTTGCAGATCATATCCGTCAACTGATCGCAGAAGGGAAAATCAAAGCAGGCGAATGGCTGCGCCAGGAACGCCTGGCAGAGATTGCAGGCGTTAGCCCTACTCCTTGCCGTGAGGCCGTCAAACTGCTGGTCGCGGAAGGTCTGCTGGAACACTTGCCCAACCGAGGGGTGCGGGTCGTCCAATTTTCCATTCAAGACATTGAGGACATTTATCTCATTCGCTCGATCCTCGAAGGGCGGGCGGCTGCCGAGGCTGCCAGAAAAATCACAGCAGATGAGATTGAAGAATTACGCCACATCCTGGAACAGATGCTAAGTCTGCTGGCGCCAGAACATATCACTTCTTACCGTAAATTAAACTTGCGTTTTCATCAAAAGATTGCATCTGCCAGTCAACGCCCTTATCTCATTCGCATGCTCAATCACATTTGGTCAATTTCCCCCAGTATGCTCTGGGCGCAGTTTCACCACACTGCTTCGGCGCCTCTGCCACACCGTACGCGTGCTGACCCCGAAGAACACCAGCATATTCTAGAAGCCTTACAGCGTCATAACCCGCAGGAGGCTGAAGAAGCCATGCGGGACCACATTGAGGCTTCAGGTCGCAGCCTAATTGAAGCCATTACTCAGACGCATCATCAGACGACTCCAATGCCAAAACTGTGAGGATAGCCTCAGGTAAGTTGTTCTTTTTGTATAAGGCGGGTGGTTTTTATGTGTGGATGCGGCGCTGGCCAGTGTGCTCTGGTTTTGCTATGCTTACTCATCCCCCAGCCGTAAAATTTGCTGAAGCAGGCCTGCCAGCAACATACCGATTTTCAGGCCCTGACCACTGGTCAGGGCTAATTTTTCACCGCGTTGTTCGGCCCGGCGGGTGAGCAGGTAGGCCGCTCCCAAACCAGTCAGAGCACCAAGCGCTGTGCCGATCAGCAGAGTCTGAATTTTCCAGTTGGTATCCAGGCGGGTATCTTTGTCCATATTCACTTCCTTTTCAAGGCCTGTAAAGCGGCCAGAACTTGATGTATCTTGAAAATGGGGACAACCGCTCTATCTGCAGCAGACCGTACTCCATGCGCCAAACGGGAAAAGAGTTCCTGCCCTTTGGCAGTATAGAGCGGGATCGTTTTCAACACACGCGCCATGAGGTAAATTTTTATTCCGCCAACAATAGCAACAATGAGAGCCATGAGGAGCAAGGGTGCCATCAGCCAAATGAGGGCTACGTCGGCCAAATGGCGGATCTTTGCTGTGGCACTACTGACAACAAGAAATCCGCCTGCCCCAAGTACCAGCAGGGCAAACACCAGCAAAGGCAGTACGATCTGCAATGTAAACTGACGGCGATGCCGGCGGTAGGACAGGGTGGAACCCGGAACAGGCAAACGATAATGGTTCATTGACCATATTTTAGCATAGAAAAGGCTCAGGCCCTAAGGTTTGTCAGACCTCAGGGCTTGAGCACGCGTGCAGAAACCGCCTCGGAGGGCGAGAAAAAATTAGAAAGTGGACCCAGCCAAAAGTTTCGTTTAGAACCGTTTAGCGGCGCTTACGCATAAAGGTTGGGATGTCCAGTTCGTCGCTATTGAAGGAGGGCAAAGACGTTCGGCCTTGTTCCTCGGCAGGAGGCCGCACAGCAGCCTCAACGCTGACGTTTTCAGTGGGGCGAACATAATGGGCCGGGGCAGGCTTTGAGTCGCTGCGGGGCTGGATGGCTGGGCGTTCCAATGGCCGGCGCGGTATGCCGGAGCGTTCAAAGCCGGTGGCAATGACAGTAATACGAATGTCATCGCCCATGTTGGGATCTATCACCGCGCCGAAAATCATGTTGACATCCGGGTGCGCCGTCTCGCGAATGATAGCCGCCGCCTGGTTGACCTCAAATAGTGTCAGGTTCGGGCCGCCGGTGACATTGAAGAGGACGCCGCGAGCGCCGTCAATGGTGATATCCAGCAGGTTGCTGGATATGGCTTGCTCGGCAGCAATTTTGGCGCGGTCTTCGCCAGTGCCACGTCCAACAGCCATGAGTGCTGCGCCGCCCTCGCGCATGATGGTTTTGACATCTGCAAAGTCCAGGTTAATCAGGCCGGGAACTGTGATGAGTTCTGAGATGCCCTGAATGCCCTGACGCAGGACATCATCTGCCATGCGGAAAGCGTCGTTCAGGCTGGAGCGTTTATCGGCCAATTGCAGCAAGCGGTCATTGGGGATGACGATGAGGGTGTCGGCATGTTCTTTGAGTTTGGCAATGCCCGCTTCGGCTGAGGTCATGCGCCGCCCACCTTCAAAACTGAAGGGACGGGTAACCACGCCAATGGTCAGTGCGCCGCATTCCTTAGCAATTTGTGCAACGATGGGTGCGGCGCCCGTGCCGGTGCCTCCACCCATGCCGGCGGTGATGAAAACCATGTCGGAACCTTTGAGTACGTTGTAGAGATCATCCGCCGATTCTTCGGCGGCTTTCCGTCCGACTTCCGGGTCACCGCCCGCGCCCAGGCCGCGGGTTAATTTGTCGCCCAGACGCACGCGGGTGGGCGCTTTGCACAGGAGCAAGGCTTGCGCATCCGTGTTGATGGAGACAAACTCCACGCCCTGGATGCCTTCTTCGATCATGCGGTTAACGGCATTTGAGCCGCCGCCGCCCACACCAATGACCTTGATGCGGGCAAAGGCTTCAATTTGTTTGGGGTTTTTGGTCGAGTCCATATTGTTCCTCCGAGTCTTGCATAAAGATACAGGTCAGACAATGCCTGGCCCTGGCTTGCATCATGGGAAGATCGTCCAGGCCAGAAGACATTCGTGCAGATACGCTGCTACGGTAACAACCTCTTGAAGAAATCTTTGATGCCGCTCAAATCCATGCGTTTCTCTCCTTTTACGCGTTTACGTTTGCCACGCGAGCCGACAGAAATGTTTTGCGCCTGCATGGCTGCCGACCAATATAACAAGCCGACGCTGGTAGAGTAAGCCGGCGAGTTGAGTCGGTCGGCCAGACCTGTCAGATTTTCGGGCTGGGCCGTGCGAACCGGCATACCCAGCACACGAGAGGCCACTTGTTTGATGCCCGGCAACGCACTTGTGCCGCCAGTCAATACCATTCCAGCAGGCAAGAGACCATCATAGCCAGAACGTTTAATCTCCTGCAGGGCCAGGGCAAAAATTTCTTCAACGCGAGCCTCAATGATGTACGCCAGATCCTGGCGGCTAATCTGAATAGCGCGATCCTCGCCAAAGGGTTGGATGGAAAAGTATTCTTCTGCACCAATTTCAGCACGGACAGCATACCCTTGCTGCTTCTTCACCTCTTCGGCCTGAGATACCGGCAGGCGTAAGCCGTGAGCAATATCCTGGGTAATATGATTGCCGCCAACTGCCAGCACCATGGTATGCCAGACATCTCCATCCACATAGAGCGCCAGGTCGGTTGTGCCGCCGCCAATGTCACAGACGGCTACACCCATCTGACGCTCGGCATCGGTCAAAACCACTTCAGCCGAAGCCAGCGGGTTAAGCACAAATTCAGAGACATCTACGCCGGCATCGCTGACGCACTTGCGCAGGTTTTCTACGGTAGCAGAAGCCGCAGTGATGATATGCGTCTCTACCTCCAGGCGATAGCCATGCATGCCAATCGGTGTGCGTATGCCATCTTGCCCATCCACCACAAAACCGCGCTGAATGACATGGATAATGTCGCGGTTGTGAGGTATGGCCACAGCCCGAGAGGCTTCCAAAGCGCGAGCAACATCGTACTCATCAATCACATCGCCTAAAACACCCACTACACCTCGACTGTTGACCGAGGAAACATGCGCTCCGGCAATGCTGACCAGAGCAGAGGTGATTTCCATGCCAGAGGTCTGCTCGGCCCTTTGTACTGAGCGGGTGATAGCCTGCGCAGCCGCTGCCAGATCAACAATCACGCCTTTGCGGATGCCATCAGAAGGTTCAATACCTACTCCTAAAATGCGGAGGGTATCTCCTTCCAGGCGCGCTACCAGCGTGCAGATTTTGGTAGTGCCAACATCGATGCCGGCTACAATCTCATCCATACGTCACGGCTCCAAACGATAAATCAGAGCATTCGGATAAGCCACGCTGACCAGGGTCGGGCGGATGCCGCGCCGAGTCAGGTCATTAATCAAGGTTTCGTAAATGTGTAGTTTGAGCGTTAAATCTTCTGTGTTCAAGCCAACGTAAGCCCGCCAGCCGCGCGCATCGTTCCAGCCCAGTCCATATTGAGGATCGTAAAGGATGGGCGTCCCAGGCGGCAAATGAGGCGATACTTTCAAGAAAGCATGCACCAAATCCGGTGGAAGGAAACGCCCCTGAGAATCGGTTGACAACAGAGCAGGGCGTGCGCTGGCAACAACGGTGATCAATCCTGGCATCTCCCCACGCGGGCGGAAGGCAAAACCTTCGGCATCCACCCATGTCATGGCGTTGTTCTCAATCCAGGCAATGACAGGTTGGCGCTCACGCAGGCTAATAGAGACTTGGGCAGGAAGAGTGACCCTGACAGAGACCGATTCAATCTCTGGAAAAGCACGCAACAAACTTGCTTCTAAAACCTGAGGGGCAATCAGGAAAACCGGCACGCCATTTAGCCTCAAAGCAGCATTTATCTCCTCTGCCGGAATACGCTGAGCACCCACCACAGTGGCATTTGATGCCAGAAAAAGCGGCGAAGTCCAGGCCAGGTAGAGACCATAAACAATCAACAGAATGAGCGTCCCAGAAAACAAACGCCACCCCAGCCGCAAACGCGGCAGAGACAGAGCCTGCGGACGAACCTGGGGGACGGCCACCGCAGCCGCCTGATAACGGCGCGGCTTTTGCAACACCTGGCCGCTTTCCTTTTCAGATGCCCGATGCTGTACCCGCGCAATCACTGCCTGCTGACGCCGGGCATTTTCTTGCGCCCGGCGCTGACGGACAAGTTCAGCGCGCGTGGGACGGGGGGACACAGGTCTCATCCTTGCGATCCATTTCCAGAGGCAGGACGAAAGCGCCGCTCAGTCCGATCGCGGTCGGCTTTACGTTCCAGCGCGAGTTCAATCAAACGATCCACCAGCCGGGCATAGGGCAGACCGCTGGCTTCCCACAACTTTGGATACATACTGATCGAAGTAAAACCAGGAATAGTGTTGACTTCGTTGAGATAGACCCGGCCGGTCGCCTTCTCAACAAAGAAGTCAACCCGCGCCATGCCGGCACAGTCAATGGCTTTGTAAGCCTGAACGGCCAAAGCGCGAATTTGTTCAACCGTCTCTTGAGGCAAATCGGCCGGGATGACGAGCCCCGATGTGCCATCCAGGTACTTGGACTCATATGAATAGAATTCACGGCTTGGCAAAACTTCGCCAGGAATAGACGCCTCCGGCTGGTCGTTACCCAAGACACTGACCTCAATCTCGCGTGCATTCGGGACGGCGCGCTCCACCAGTATCCGCCGATCAAAGCGGGCGGCTTCAAGCAGCCCTTCCTGCAAGTCAGAAGGGCTGTTGCACTTGCTCACCCCAACCGACGAACCCAAATTAGCCGGCTTGACAAAAAACGGGTAGGCGGCAAACGCCTCTGCCCGGCGGATAACGGTTTTCATGTCTGCTTCAATTTCTGAACGCAGCACAAGAATGGACTCAACAGTGGGAATCGCATGAGCACGCATGACATCCTTGAAGACGCCCTTGTCCATCCCAACCGCCGAACCGGTAACCCCTGCCCCAACATAGGCCACATCTGCCATTTCAAGCAGGCCCTGCAAGGTTCCATCCTCACCATAGGTGCCGTGCAAGATCGGGAAAACCACATCCACATCAGTAAGCCGGACATACTCTCTCCCCTGCAAGACATAAAGCCCTTGCAGCGAAGGATCTGGGAACAAAACGCAAGGCCTGAGGGAAGAAGTTTCGCCCTGCGTAAAAGCAGCATGAGCCTGCGGGCCGGTCAGCCAGGCACCTTCATGGGTAATGCCCACCTGCGTCACCTCGTAACGCGCCGGGTCAAGCACATCCAACACCGACCTGGCCGACATCAGCGAAACCTCATGCTCGCCAGAACGACCACCAAATAAAACCATGATGCGTAACTTGGTCATCTCGCTCACCACTCACCAATCAATTCGATTTCCAACTCTAATTGCACGCCAAATTTCTCTAAGACCGTCTTCTGTGCCAGTTCAATCAGGGTGCGCACATCAGCCGCGCGCGTCTGACCGTAGTTGACGAAAAAATTAGCGTGCACTGGGCTGATTTCGACATTCCCAACACGACTTCCTTTGAGACCTGCGGCCTCGATCAGCCGGCCGGCCGCATCCCCTGGCGGGTTCTTGAACATTGAACCCATGCTGGCGCCTGGCGGTTGCGTGCGCTTGCGGCGCTCAATGAACTCCTGCATTTTCAACCCAACGGCCTCTTTGCTGCTGTTTTCCAACCGCAGACGAGCCGAAAGGATAACTGCCTGAACTTCGCCGCGTTTGAGGACACTGGTCCGGTAACCGTAGCCCAATCGCTCAACCGGCCACACTTCGCGTCCGGTTCGAGTCTGGACCTCGGCCTGAATCAGATTCCCAGACATATCCCCGCCGAAAGCGCCGGCATTGCCATACACCGCGCCGCCCAGCGTCCCCGGCACCGAAGCAGCCCACTCCAGGCCTGAGAAAGCCTGTGCAGCCGCTCGATGAGCCAGGTTACTGAAAACCACGCCCGATTCGGCCCAGACAGCAGGCGTTTCCCCTGTCTCAAAACGCACCGCCTTGGCTCGATTCAGCACCACCATACCACGTACGCCGCGATCACTGATGAGCACATTGGAGCCGCCGCCAAGCAATATGAAGGGCACATTCAGTTGCCACAGACATACAGCCGCTTCTGCCAGTTCATCGGCTGAGTTTGCTATTAGCAAAGCATCAGCCGGCCCGCCAATGCGCGCCGAAGTGTACGGTGCAAGCATCACATTCTCTTGCAGACGTTCACCAAAGCAACGGCGCAGGTCAGATAGCGGCAGAGACATTGGCGTACTTTCTCCAGAACAATGCAAACTCTATCAGCGCGTCTTCAGGCGTTTGATAATACGCTGAACAATATCCTGCTTATCGCGCACACTCAAACCTGTCGGTTGAGCCGCCGAAGCGGGTTGACGCTTGGGATCCGGCACAGGCACCTCGCCCAATACTATTTTGAGCGGAGGCAAAGCCAACAAGTCCAAATCGTATGTGCGGGGTTGTTCTTTCTTAGCCATGAGTCACCTCACTTTTCTGTAAACGGTCCAGCACCTGAGCACTGACCTGTTCAGCATCCCCGGCCGAGAGTACCAGCAAAACATCACCGGGGCGAAGACAAGAAACGAGATAATCGCTTACATTGCTCAATTCTGCAATAAAACGAGCCGAGGGATGAGGCATTGCCTGCACCACCTGCAAAGCCGAAAAAGCCTGTTGTGGTTCACGCGCGCGGTAGATTTCGGTCACAATGACTTCATCGGCATCCTCAAAAGCGCGGGTAAACGCCTCAAACAGGGTTCGCGTGCGTGAATACGTGTGCGGCTGCCAAACCGCCCAAATGCGCTGGTCAGGGTGGCGGGTGCGCGCCGCCGCCAACGTTGCCCGAATTTCGGTGGGATGATGAGCATAGTCATCGTAAACGGTCACGCCGCCGGCCTGGCCGCGCAGTTCAAAACGGCGGCCCGCTCCGCTGAATTGACCCAATGCAGCAGACACTTCAACCAGCGGCAGATGCAGGGCGTCACACACCGTCAGAACAGCCAGTGCATTGAGTACATTATGGCGGCCCGGAACCATCAAACTGACATTGAAGGACTTCTGCCCGATGACCGCTTCAAAGGCAAAACCACCTTTTTCATTGGGGGTTAAGTTCCTGGCAATTGCGGCCGTCGTTTTGTCATCCATCAAGCCGTAGGTTGCCACTTGTGTTCCCAACTGCCGCGCCTGCTCTGCAAGCCGCTCCGCGCCGGGGTCATCTGCACAGGCCACAAGCAAGCCGTCCGCAGGCAGGAGCCGGACAAAGTCCAGAAAAGAAGCGAAGAAATCTTCAGGTGTGGGATAACAATCCGGGTGATCGTGTTCCACATTGGTCACCACTTCAATGACGGGTTTCAATCCCAGGAACATCCGATCATATTCATCGGCTTCAATCACAAATGTCGGCCCTTTGCCAGCGCGGGCATTGACACCCAGGTTAGTAAGTATCCCGCCGACGATGAAGGATGGTTCCTGCCCCAAAGCCGTTAGCACCCAGGCAAACATGGCGGTGGTGGTGGTCTTGCCATGCGTGCCGGCCACGGCAATACCGGTCTTGCCCTGCATCAATTGCCCCAGGAAATCGGCGCGTTTGAGGACCGGGATTCCGGCTGCACGCGCCGCAATGACTTCAGGATTGTCATCCGGCACGGCGGACGAACGCACCACCATCTCGGCTCCAACGACATTTTCGGGCTGGTGACCGATATGGACGCGAATGCCCAGGCTTTGCAAATCGGCAACAAACGGTGAGAATGCCCGGTCAGAACCCGTAACGGTATAACCGCTCTCCTGCAAGAGACGGGCAATCGCGGAAAGCCCGCTGCCACCTATGCCGATAAAATGCACACGAGTCATCAGATATAAACCACCAGGACAAAGATAAAGGCCAGAATAACAGCAATGTAGATGCCGGGGTCACCCAACAAATGAGGAGGCATATAGGACATCATATTTGCGATTTTTTGTGCAATTTCCATTGGCGGATCGTGATACATATTTGGAATGGGATAATTAGCATCTCTCAGGTAAAACCAGATCGTACCTACAATCAAATACCCATTCAAGCCGCCCATGACAATGCCAAAAAGCATATCCTGCAAACGTTCTTTGGTGGCGCGCGCTGCCAGACGGGGCACGCTGGCAACGGTCTGGTAACCAAAAAATACAATGGCAACAACCACAGCAAAGCGTATCCAGAAGAGCGAGCTGGCCATTCCTGGGTTGTCGGCAATTGTCTTCACGGGAGGGATATACCGAACCAACACATGATTGACTGCCAGGGCCAGAATCACACTAAAGGAGACCAGCAGTTCCTTGGCCCAGCCGCGCATCGCACCAATCACAGCAAACAGTCCTACCATAAGCCAGAAAAGAAACGTTAGACTCACCATGGTTCAAGCCTTTCCTGTAAGCGCCACAATCTGAACGGCAAGGCGGCTGGCTGCATCTGGGGTGGAAAGTGCTTGCATGGCAAGGCGCATTTTCTCAAGCCGAGGCGCATCTTCCAGCAGAGAGAAAATGGTCGGCAACAGGGATTGTTGCAGGTCAGCATCTTCCAGCACCAGCGCCGCGCCATGCTGCTTGAGGTAATCGGCGTTCACTTTCTGATAGCGCCATGCATGCGGATACGGCACCAGGATGGCAGGCAAACCAAAAAGCGGGAATTCACCCAGAGAAGATGCCCCGGCGCGAGAGACAGCCAAATCGGCAGCAGCCAGAGCGGCCCCCATTTCTTCGTGCAGGTAAGAGAAGGGATGATAGCGGACAGAAAGATGGGATGGCAGAGATTGGTGCTGTGACTGTACCACAGGCCAGTCAAGTTCTCCGCTGATGTGGAGGATTTGCATCTTCTCCAGAAGGGTGGGCAAATTGGCCAAAAGCGCCATGTTAATTGAGCGAGCACCTTTGCTGCCGCCAAAGACCAGCAAAACCGGCCGGTCAGACTGCAAGCCAAATTTCTGCCGGGCCTCAGCACGCTCCCATTTCTTCAAGCCAGGGCGGGTGGGATAACCGGTCACTGTTGCCAGTTCGGGACGCGGCAGGAAGCGGCGAGTTTCTTCAACAGTAATGGCGATTCGGCTTGCCAAACGCGCTAAGGCCTTGAGAGCCAATCCCGGTTCGATATCAGGAACATACAGCAATTGAGGTAATCGCCAGCCTGCCAGTGACATGGGGACAGCCAGATAACCGCCGGTAAAGAAAAGCACATCTGGGCGGAATTGGCGTAAAATGCGCCGCGCTGCCAGTAAACCGCGTGCCAGTTGCAGCAAATTGCCCGGCAGTGCGCGCAATCCCACGCCGTGCACACCTGCTGCCGGAATGGTATGGAAGGGGAGGCCAGCGCGCTGAATCAGGCCGGCTTCCATACCTCCTTCGCCACCGACCCACAACACTTCACACGCAGGGTGTGCTGCCCGCAAGGCCTCAACCACGGCCAGGGCGGGATACACGCCGCCGCCTGTTCCGCCCGCGCAAATCAACAACCGCACTGTAGGCTCTCCGTTCTTGAAATTCTTCTTCAAATCCCATCTCGCCGCGTTGGCGGGAGATGTTCAACAAAATGCCAATGGCTGCCAGCGAAGCCACCATATTTGATCCGCCGGCGCTGATGAAAGGCAAGGCATTGCCGGCAAAAGGAAGCAAACCGACCAAAACCGCCATATTGACGACTGCCTCTATACCAATCCAAAAGACAATACCGCTTGCCAGCAAAGCCCCTAACAAGTCGGGTGCGCGCCAGGCAATAGCCATACCGCGCCAGACCAGCAGGCCATACAAACCAATCAAGATCACTGCCCCAAACAAGCCCAATTCCTCAACAATGACCGCAAAAATGCTATCGGTGGGAGGGACGGGAAGGCCGGTCAACTTCGTCGCACCCTGTCCAATCCCCATTCCAAATAAGCCACCGTTGATGATGGCTTCTAACGAGCGCAAAACGTGATATGAGGATTGCGTGGGGTCTTTGACACCGGTCAAATATTCATGAATGCGATTCTGTCCCGTCTGGCTGGTCTGCACCACCAGCCAGGCTGCAATCACAGCCGCGATCAACAGGAAGAGAATCTGCCGAATGTCACCGCCTGCCAGGAAAAACAACATGCCGCCTAAAACCAAAACCGTGGCAGTTGCGCTTAAATCGGGTTGCAGGTAAATCAGGCCGCCGATAATTCCGAGAATGATGCTCAAGGGAAGCAAGCCAAGTTGGATATCATGTAAATGTGCGCGCTTGGAATACAGCCAAACAGCCAGGTAAATAATCGTCATCAATTTAGCCAATTCTGAGGGTTGAACTGAACCGTTGAGCAGGCTGCGCGCCGCGCCAAGACGTATTTCATTGACAAACAAGACACCCACCAGGGCTGCAATTGTGATGAGCATAGTTGGAACAGCCAGTTTGCGCCAGAGGTGATAATCCAGGAAAGTCAGCACGGCAGCCACAAACAGGCCTATTCCTACCCAGATCAATTGGCGGTTAAAAACATAGAGGGGATGTTTCTCTAGCCAGACAATTGAAAAATCCCAAGAGGCCGAAAAGAGCATCAACAGCCCAAAGACGAGCAAAGCAATCATCGTTAGCAGCAAGGGGATATCCACACCCAGAAAGTGGCGTTTGTACTGTTTATCGGTCGAAACAGGCGGCAAAGGTGAATCTAGGGGAGTTCCCATACCCATTGTCGGAACCTTTCTCCACGCTCTTCAAAATCGCGAAACTCATCAAAACTTGTTCCACCCGGTGAAAGCAGGACAACATCGCCTGGTGAACAGACGCGGGCTGCACCTTGAACAGCCTGTTTGAGGCCGGTATAACGTTCCAGCGTGTAGTTCTTTTTACCGGGAACACGAGTCAGGGCAGACTCGATTTTTGGGGCCGCCTCACCAAACAAGATGACGTGATCAACCCGTTGGGTGACCAGCGCGGCCAGTTCATCCCAGGGAAGGTTTTTGTCCCGGCCGCCCAGTAGCAAGACAATCGGCTCCTCAAAAGAGCGAATGGCGGCTATTGTTCGTTCAGGAGCCGTTGCAATCGAGTCGTTGTACCAGCGCGCGCCGCGCCATTCACGCACCAGTTCCAGGCGATGCGGCACGCCGCGGAAATCTTGCACAGTCGTCAACATGGCATCCAGCCTCAATCCAACAGCATGCCCAATAGCAAATGCAGCCAACACATTCAACAAGTTGTGAGAGCCGCGCAACAAGACCTGAGATTGTTTCATCAAAGGCAAATATGCCCGGCCTTCCCGCAACTGAAGCAGGCCATCTTTTAAATAGGTGCCATCCAGATTTTCATCAAGCGGAGTCAGCCCAAAAGAAAGCAAGCGTCCGTGCACTCTGTTGCGTAAACCCCATGCACCTGGGTCGTCGCGTCCTAGTATGGCTGTATCTCCAGCCGACTGAAAATCCAGAATACGCGCTTTGGCAGCCGTATAAGCCTCCATTGTCCCATGCCGGTCAAGATGATTCGGTGTGATATTCAAAACAGCAGCCACGTTTGGCGAGACCGTCATCTGTTCCAGTTGGAAACTTGAAATCTCCAGGATAGCCAGGTCACCTTCTTTCATTTCATCTACATAGTTAATGAGCGGGTCACCAATATTCCCGCCAACGTAAACAGAAACAGGCGGCTGCGCAGTGGATTCGGCAAAGGAGGCTTTTGCCATCAAGCCAACCAGGGTGGTGGTAGTGGTCTTGCCAGCCGAGCCGGTGATGCCCACCGTCCGGCAGGGAACGGCTTCCATAAACACCTGCGTATCATTGGAAAGCGGGATGCCGCGCCGAATGGCCTCAGCCACCAAGGGCAATGTCAGGGGAATGCCGCCCGAAAGACAGACCAGGTCTTTGCCCTGCAACAATTCAAGCGGGTGGCCACCCAGCGCCCACTCTACCGGCAAATCTGCCAGCATTGTCTGAGCCTGGGACATGGCCTCAGGCGGACGCTGGTCATTGAGGGTCACGCGTGCCCCGTGACGCGAAAGATAGCGCGTCAACGCCAGCCCTTGCCGGGCGGCCCCTACAACCAGCACGCGTTTTCCATTCCAGTCTGCCATTTGCTCTCCTAAACGTAGGTCAGCGCAATGCCCAGCATGGCCGCCAGCAGACCAATCAGCCAAAAACGCTGGACAATTTGCGTCTCACTCCAGCCAAGCAATTCAAAGTGCAAATGCAACGGTGCCATTTTAAAGAAACGCTTACCCTTTGTCAGGCGAAAATAGGCAACCTGAATTACTACGCTGAACGCTTCAGCAACTGGGATGAGGGTGATAACCGGCAGGACCGCCCACTGCCCGGTCATCAGGGCTACAACCGCCAGCGTTGCACCCAGTGAAAGTGAACCGGTATCACCCATAAAAAGTTGTGCTGGATGGACATTGAACCAGAGAAAGCCAAAAATGGCTCCAACAACGGTAAAACAGAAGCGAGCCAGGAAAACCTGTTCCTGCATCATGGCGATAGCGCCAAATGCAGCAAAAGCGGTCGCCGTAATCAGACCCGCCAGCCCGTCCAGCCCATCGGTAAAATTGACAGCGTTTGACTCGCTGACGATAATGAAAGCCGCAATGGGAATGTACCAGAGGCCGAGTTCAATTTCACCTTTGAAGTTTGGCAGGTAAAGGTCAGGTACATCCAACATATATTTCAGCACAATAGCAGTACCCACCGCCAAGAGCACCTGAGCCAAAAATTTGGTGCGGGCGCGCATACCAGCGCCTTTTCGTTTTCCTCGAATCCCTTCCCAATCATCCACAGCGCCCAAAACAGCATAAGCCACCATCACCAATAAGGGAAGCAATACAGAGCGTCCAATCAGGTTGCGGGTCAGGCCGATTAAAGAGACTGCGTTCAGCAACACCGTCAGCAAAAGCACCGGCAAGATGATCATGACGCCTCCCATCGTCGGCGTTCCCATCTTGACGACATGCTGACCTGGTTCTTCAACCCGAATCAGTTTGCCAATTCGGAAGTGGCGCAGGAGACGCAAAAGTGGACCTCCCCAGATAACGGTCATCATGAAGGCCAGCCCGGCCAGGCTTAAAGCAAGTCCACTTTCTTTCATGATTGAATCTCCAGGGCAGCGACAATCCGCTCCATGTGCAGTCCATGCGACCCCTTTATCAGCACCACATCTTGAGTAGATAAATTGTTATTCAACCAGGCAATCACGGCCTCAATGGTATCCAGTTCCACCACAGAAGTCTTTTTCATGCCGGCTTTACGGGCGGCTTCGGCAATGATGCGTGCTCGTTCTCCAAGCGTTACCAGCCGGCTGGCAACTTGAGCAGCGCGCATACCGACGATTTCATGTCCCTGACGTTCATAGGGGCCAAGTTCAAGCATATCGCCCAGAACAGCAATCTTGCGGCCATCCAATTCGTCCAGCAAGTTGAGCGCAGCCAGCATGGATTCGGGTTCAGCGTTGTAGGTATCGTCCAGGATCAGCGCGCCGCTCGTGGTACGCACCGTCACCAGACGCAATTGTGTATGACCCTGACGCAGGCCGTCGAAAATTTCCTGCCAGGTCAGGCCTTCAGTCAGCCCAACGGCTGCCGCCCGTAGAGCCGTATGGACAGAATGTCGTCCAATTAACGGTACGCGCACATGAAGGATTTCTTTGCGGAAATGGAGACGGAAGCGAATTCCTTCTAATCCCAAACCGGTGACCTGGTCGGCCCACAGGTCGGCTTCTGGCGAAAGGCCATAGAAGAAAATCTGCGCCCGCGTCTTTTCGGCCATCTGGCGCACCCATGGATCATCGTAGTTCAAAATGGCTGTTCCTTCAGGTGCGGGAGGGAGGGCCTGTACAAGTTCAGATTTGCCACGCGCAATGGCCTCTTGGGATCCGGCACGCTCGGCATGTACCGTGCCAATATTGGTCACCACACCCACGTGCGGCAAAGCAATGTCACACAGAAAGGCAATTTCACCCGGCACATAGAAACCCATTTCCAGCACAGCACGCTGATAGCCTCGTCCCAGGCGCAGGATGGTCAGGGGCAGGCCAATTTCGTTGTTCAGGTTACCAATGTTCTTGAGTGTGTGATAACGGCGGCTAAGCACAGCAGCAATCAGTTCTTTTGTGGTGGATTTGCCTACGCTGCCGGTGATGCCAATAACACGTAAGTCCAGGCTGCGCCGCCAGTGACGGGCAATCTGCTGCAGGGCTGCCAGGGTGTTATCCACCCGCAAGCAGAGCGGTGGGGCCGGGAAAGAGATCTCAGACAATCGTCCGCCGCGCAGGTCAAGGGTTGGGAAAGAACCGGGGATATCCTGTTGAACCAGAGCAAAAGAAGCCCCGCGTTGAAAGGCATCGGGGACAAAGTCATGACCGTCGCGATGTTCGCCGGGGAGAGCCACAAACAGACAACCCGGAATGGCCTGACGCGAGTCAACAACCGCATCCGTGATGGGGATAGCCGCTTGCGGTGGGTGAATCTTTGTCAGGGCTTCTAACACATCTGCCAGGGTTAACATACTTACTTCCTTTACTGTCCTGCGACCTGATAACGGACGGCATCAGGCGGAATGTCCAATAAGAGAAAGGCTGTTTGCATTGCTTTTGAGAAAACCGGGGCGGCGGTTTCTGAACCCCAGATAGAAGATGTAGGCTTTTCAAGCCAGATGTAGGCCATGACTCGCGGTTGGTCCAATGGTCCCCAACCGATAAAGGAGGCATTGGTCTGACCCAGCGTCATTTCGTAGGGCGGGATTTGTGCCGTGCCGGTTTTGCCAGCCACACGATACCCCGGTACCAAGGCAGGTGAGGCTTCCTGCTCCAGCGAAATGGCAAGCATTTGGCTAAGGGTGCGCGCCGTCTGTACTGAAATGGGAGAACCAGAATACGTGTGCACGGTTTCGTATTGGTGCCCGTTTTTTATGGTGGCATACAGGACATGCGGCACGACCATTTTGCCGTCATTGGCCACCGCTGAGACAGCCGCCAGCATTTGTATGGGCGTGACACTTACGCCCTGGCCAAAGGAGTTGGTAGCCAATTCAACCGGATACCAGTCTCTATCACCCGGGAGTTTGAGCCGGCCAGGGGCTTCTCCGGCAATGTCAACGCCGGTCAGGTGACCAATGCCAAAATTCTGCATATACTGATAGAAAGCCTGTGGGCCGATTTCCAGGGCAACCCATGTCAGGCAGGTGTTCAGGGAATGTTGGAGGCAGCCTATCATATCCTGCGGGCCCCAGGCTTGCTTGTCCCAATTTCTAATGACCATTCCACTCACCTGAATGGCACCGGTATCAAGATAAACCGTCTCTGGCCGGATCTTGCCGGTATCCAGGCCGGCGGCCATGGTTAAGATTTTGAAAACCGAGCCGGGTTCGTAAGGCATGCCTATCGCGCGGTTAAATTCACCCCCTTTGTGAAAGAGGTTGTCATATTCCCAGAAACGATTTAAATCCAGAGTCGGTGTAGATGCCAAGGCCAGGATCTCTCCATTGCGCGGATCCATGAGGACGATGGTGCCATTTTCAGCACCTGTCTCACGCAAGGCTTCAAACAGGATTTTCTCAATAGCCGACTGCAAGTCGCGGTCAAGAGTCAAAATCAGTGATGCGCCTTTGGGAGGCTGGGGAATTTCGTCAATGCGGCGCGGGTCTTCTGGAATAACCGCCTCCAGAGTCTGACCCGCCAGCAGATCATTGTATTTTTCCTCCACGCCAAAGTAACCGCGCCCATCGCCGCTGACAAAACCAATGACATTAAAGCCCAATTCCTTTTCAGGATAACTGCGCTGCAGGGAGGGTGTGAGGCGCAAACCGCTCAAGTTGTATTTGGGGTTGGATTGCGTACGATACGCCTCCAGCAATTGCAATAAGGGCGCGGCTTTTTCCAGAGGCACCTGACGCTGAATCAACAGATAAACAACATCTGCTTCGGGCTGAGTCAGGCTGGTGTAAATCTGGTTGTAATCCAGACCAAGGTAAACACTCACAGCCAGGGCAATGCTGGCCGGTTCACGGACGAATGGGATGTCCACGCCAACTTCATATACTAAACGGTTGCCGGCTAATTGACGCCCCTTACGATCGTAGATTTCACCTCGCGGCGGGAAAAGAGTCAGACGCCGATAGGCATAAGCAGAGGCCATGTTGCGGATCGAATCTGCTTCTTCTCCAGTCTGGATATTGATAATCTGGATGACTATAGAAAGACCTATGACCGCCAGCAGGATGCCAACGGTCATTGAACGCCAGAAAAATTGCCGGTTCATCGCGCAACTCCCATGGGTCCCGGTCCAAGCAAATGTTGTTCAAACCAGTCAAACAATGACTGGGTGTACTCCAAAGGGATGACAGGGGCGTTTAACTTGGGGTTGGGTTCTGCTGCCAGTCTGACCATCCTGTCTGAACGGTAGCCGATAACCGGCAAGTATTCCACCCCCCCAGCCTCCAACGGACGAAAGCCTAGCCGCCGGGCGCGCGCTTCCATTTGTGCTGTGGAAGTGAGAATGGCAATCTGCGCTTCCAGGTCAGCATTGATTTGCAGGTTATAGGCAATTTCTGTTTCCAGGTGCTGAACCTTGCGACCTAGCAAAGCCGTTTCGGCCGTCACATCCAGATAGAGGGCTGCCAGCATGGTTAATACCATCAGAGCCGTCAGGAAAAGGCCGATCACCTGCCGTTGAGTGCGCCAGGGCGCTTGCCGATATGCATTGAGAAGGTCATCCATTCAATTTACCTGCTTATCTTTTCGGCCACCCGCAATCTGGCACTGCGCGCGCGGGGGTTTTGCTCAATTTCCATTTGACTTGGCGTAAGCGGCTTGCGGGTGATTTCTTTCAGCGTTGCAACATGTCCACAGGTACAAACCGGCTGTCGCGGCGGGCAGAGACAATCCCTGCTTTCACGGCGGAAGAATTCTTTAACCAGACGGTCTTCCAGCGAGTGAAAAGAGATGACCGCCAGCCTTCCACCTGGCGCCAGTGCGGCCACCGCCTGCGGCAGGACGCTCTCCACAGCCTCCAGTTCGCGGTTGACAGCAATGCGCAAGGCTTGAAATGTGCGCGTCGCCGGGTGAAGACGGTCCCCGCGGCGGGGAGAAACGGCCTCGATAACGGCAGCCAACTGTCGGGTCGTGCGAACCGGTCGGGCCTGCCGAATGGCCCGAGCAATCTGCCGCGCATTGCGTTCCTCGCCATACCGGTAGAGCAGGTCAGCCAAATCTGCTTCAGACAGGTTGTTGACCAAATCCGCTGCAGTGAGAGGCTGTTGGGGGTCAAAGCGCATATCCAGCGGGCCGTCATGGAGAAACGAAAAGCCCCGTTCGGGATTATCCACCTGCATAGAGGAAATGCCCAAATCAAGCAGAATGCCCTGCACCGGCGGCCAGGCGAGTTGCTGCAAAACAATCGTCAAAGCCGTATAGGAGGCCTGGACCAGATGAAAGCGCGGCTGGTAAGGAGCCAAGATCTTGCCAGCCAGCGTCAGCGCCTGCGGGTCCAGGTCAAAACCCAGCAAATGTCCATCTGGAGCACAGGCCTCCAAAATAACTCGGGCGTGCCCGCCCGCGCCCACCGTTGCATCTACATAAAAGCCAGGGCTTTTGGGCTGCAACGCGTGTATAATTTCATGGTAAAGTACAGGCTGATGTGGCGTGTCCATAAACGGCGCTAGGCCTGGCCACTCAGATTGAGGGCCGCATAACGCTGTTGACCGGCTTCGGAATCCTGAATCTCGGCCATCTGGTCAGCCCACAGCGCAGGCGACCAAACTTCGAAATACTCACCCTGGCCAGCGACCACCGCCTCGCCGTCCAGGCCGGCAAACTGACGCAAGATAGATGGCACCAAGATGCGCCCGATCTTGTCCACTTCAACCCCAAAGGCATTGGCAAGGATTTGACGGCGCAGCATGCGTACGGCTGGGTCGGCCAGATTCATGGCATTGATGCGACGATATACTTCTTCAAAGTAGGCTGGTGTCATTACCATCAAACAACGGTCAAAGCCCTGAGTGATGAAAGCGCCTTCTGGCAACAACTCGCGAAAGCGCGCTGGAATCATCAGGCGGCCTTTTTCATCGAGGTTGTGCTGGTACTGACCCAGGAACATTTGTTCTATCTCTCCATTTAACTGGCGAACGCCGGGAACTGCCGGCGTCCTCCACAATTTACCACTATTTACCACATTATACGCATTTCACGCAGAAAATGCAAGTAGTACTTTTGGAGTAAAACGGTTCGAACCACCCTCTGCCTGCTTGCCATCCCATGACAATCTCTCCCCCGAACCTGACTCTGCTCGAAGCGCCGCGCTGGCGTGACTATGCCTTGTTAGACAGCGGCAACGGCCAGAAACTGGAACGCTTCGGCCCGTACACCTTCATTCGCCCGGAAGTACAGGCCATGTGGTCGCGCGCGCTGCCAGCAAGAGACTGGCAGGCCGCACATGCCGTTTTCCAGCCCAGCGGAGAGGAGAGCGGCGGGCGATGGGAATTTCGCAAAAAGATAGCAGAGACGTGGGAGATGGGATATGCCCTTCCATCTGATCCATCTTCCCCAGGCCGAGACAAATTAAGGTTCATTGTACAAACCACACCAGGGCGGCATTTGGGCATCTTCCCAGAGTGCGCGACGCACTGGGACTGGATGAACGGACTGGTTGCCAGCGCGCGCCGCCCGGTGAAGGTGCTTAATCTCTTCGGTTACACCGGTCTGGCCTCTTTGGCCTGCGCCTCGGCCGGGGCACAGGTGACACACGTGGACGCTTCAAAGAAATCGGTTGCCTGGGCGCGCGCGAATCAGCGTCTCTCCGGGCTGGAGGAAGCCTCCATCCGTTGGATCGTGGATGACGCCCTCAAATTCGTCCAGCGCGAGGCGCGGCGCGGGATAAAATACGACGGCATCTATCTGGACCCTCCCAAATTTGGGCGCGGGCCAAAAGGTGAAGTGTGGGAGGTTTACAAATCTCTGCCAGAATTGCTCCTCGCCTGCCGGGCAGTTTTAAGCGCCCAACCACTATTTGTGGTCCTGACGGTGTATGCAGTAAAAGCCTCGGCCTTGCACTTGGCGCAGGTTCTACAGGAGGTGACGCGCGGTCTTGGGGGGACGATTGATTGTGGCGAATTGGTGACTCGCGAGCAGAGTGCAGGCAGGCTGCTCTCACAAGCGGTGTATGCGAGGGCCGCCTGGTAGTCTGGTTTTTGCAACAGGGCAAAGGAAGCCCCTGTATCAGACACACTTGACACATCAACCCCTTGACCGTATAATCCGCATCGCTTTCCTGGCTAGCTCAATCGGCAGAGCGGGCGGCTGTTAACCGCTAGGTTCGAGGTTCGAGTCCTCGGCCAGGAGCCTGAAGCCCCTTTTGCCAAGGGGCTTTTTTCGTCAGCATGCTCAAGGGTATAATTTCACTGCAAAGACTCAACGCGGAGACGCTGAGAGCACAGAGTTCTACATCAGGATCGTCTTTTTAGACTCTGCACATCAGCGGTAGAAAAGTTTTTTCAGCCGTAAACTCAATTTCTCAAGCGCTGGGCACCTTCTTACGGAGAAAGAATGTCACAGCAAAAAGTTTGGGTTGTGTTCTTATTGCTCATGCCGGTGATTCTGATCGCCTGCGAGCCATTTTTTCCGGCGCCTACCCCCATGCCTGGGCTGAACACCGTTATTGCCCTGACGGCGCAGGCCGCCGCATCAGAAACTGCTGCTGCTCTGCCGCCGCCCACTTTCACCCCCACCCCATCATTGACACCACGCCCTGTCACATCCACCCCCACCCCCACCGAAACGGTATTGTTTGACTTCTTTACGTCCACGCCATCCACTCCCACCTTCCAGCCGCCGCCCGATGCCTGGCCCGGCTGGGATACTGGAGAAGTGGTCAAAATGCCTAAGGGTAGTGGAGAAAACGTTGGCACCGTTAAATATTTCCCCCGGCTGGCATACGTTAAAGTCATCGTCATCCGCGACAACGGCGTAAAACTCCGCTTGCTGCCCAGCACAGAAGCCGGAACGAACCTGATGGCCGCCAAAGGGCAAACGCTCATCCTGCTAGGTTTTTGGAACAAAAATAGCGGCAATTCATATGTGAAGGTCCGAACTTCAGAGGGGAAAGAATATTGGGTAGGAGGAAACGGAAACGCCGACCCTGTGGTTAGTTTGGCTTTCTTGTATGCGTCCACCGAAACCCCCACCTCTGTACCGTGGACGATTGTTGGAACGCCCACAGAATAAAGCAAACCGCCCGGCAATCACCGGGCGGTTCTAGTTATAAAAAATTCGCTATTCCTTCGGGGTAGTTGCCGCAGCAGCGTTGTCTTTCGTCTCTTCCTTTTTGGAACTGCGATTGACCTGCCCGGAGGGCGATCTATGGTCAGTTGCATAAAAGCCAGAACCCTTGAAGATAACGCCCACAGGCCCGATGACCTTTTTCAGGCTCTTTTGGTTGCACTCCGGACAACGCGTGAGCGGCTGTTCTTTAAAGGACTGCTGACGTTCAAATTGAACGCCGCAACTTTCACAACGATACGTATAAACTGGCATACCACACACTCCCATTTCCAAACTTACAGACACCATTATAGCGCGCATATAGGCTTTTAGCAAGAGTTTTACCAGAGTGCTAAACGGCCACCTTTAGCGGCACTCAAATTGACTATGTTATAATTTCCAGCCGGAGAAGAACCATGCTCAAAATCAGCATTACCTATTGCGCGGTTTGACATTACACCGACCGGGCCGTGAGCCTGGCGACAGAACTTTTACGCAAGCATGAAGACAGCATCGCTTCGTTAACGCTCATCCCATCGGATGGCGGCTGTTTTGAAGTGACCGCCAACGACCAGTTGATTTACTCCAAACTCGCCACAGGCCGCCACGCCGAACCTGGCGAGGTGATCAGGCTGATTGAGAAATTAATCTAGAATTTTGTGTGAGGTAGGTATGACAAAAAAAGGCCGCGTTTTTTCGGGCATCCGCCCCACCGGACGCGCTCATCTGGGAAATTATTTGGGTGCGATCAAAAATTACGTTGCTTTGCAGGATGAGTATGAATGCATTTACTGCATTGTGGACCTCCACGCCCTGACCACAGTGGAGGATACCCTCAACTTACGCCAGAACACCTACGAGATGGCCCTCGATTTGCTTGCCGCCGGCATTCGGCCAGAGGAGACCATCCTGTTTGTCCAAAGCCACGTACCTCAAGTGACCGAACTGCATACCATCCTCTCCATGGTTACGCCGCTTGGCAAATTGACCGATCTGCCCACCTTCAAAGAGAAGGTACGCCAGAACCCAAACAATGTGAACTACGGATTAGTGGGCTACCCGGTACTGATGAGCGCGGACATTGCCCTTTACAAGACCGATCTTGTCCCAGTAGGCATTGACCAGGCACCGCATCTGGAATTCGCCCGCGAGATTGTGCGTTCGTTCAACTACCGTTACAACACCAATGTCCTCAAAGAAGCAGCCATGAAAACCACCGAGGTGCCCAAGGTCATTGGCATTGACGGCAAGGAAAAGATGAGCAAGAGCCTTGATAACCACATTGAACTTGCTGCTACACCTGAGGAGACGCAACAGCGGGTCATGATGATGGTCACCGATCCTCAACGCATCCGCCGCCAGGACCCGGGCAATCCAGATGTGTGCAATGTCTTCTCTATGCACAAAATTTTTACGCCGCAGGAAGATGTAGATGTGATTGATGCAGAATGCCGCCGGGCAGGGATCGGCTGTGTAGATTGTAAAAAACGCTTTGCTGCTAACCTGAACAAAGCACTTGAACCTTTCCGCGCCCGACGCGCCGAATTAGCATCCCAGCCAGAGCAGGTGATGGCAATACTGGAAAGCGGCGCAGCGCGCGCCCGTACCATTGCTGAAGAGACCATGAAAGAAGTGCGGGCAGCCGTCCAACTGCCATAGACCTTCGTATGCGCGCCCTCCTTCAACGCGTGACACACGCAAAAGTGATTGTCGAAGGCCAGACGATTGCCCAGATTGGGCAAGGTCTGGTCATTTTATTGGGAATCGGCCACGGAGATAGCCAGGAAAAAGCCCGTTTTCTGGCCGAGAAAATTGCTACCCTGCGTATCTTTGAAGATGAGCAAGGCAAAACCAACCTGTCTATCCAGGATGTAAAAGGTGAAGCATTGGTCGTCTCGCAGTTCACACTCTATGCGGATACCCGCAAAGGCCGCCGTCCGTCCTTCACCGACGCGGCCTTGCCGGATATTGCCGCGCCGCTGGTAGAGTACTTTGCAGCCATCCTGAGCGAACAGGGCGTACCCACCCAAAGCGGGCAGTTTGGTGCACATATGCTGGTTGAGATTCACAATGACGGGCCAGTGACCATCTGGCTGGAGCATTAACGAGTCGGCCAGAACCGCCACCTGTTCCACTTATACCCGGCGTCCATAATACCACTGACCACATAGACGCCCATCGAACTCGGCCACTTCAGGCAAATATCCCCAACGCTCAAAACCGAACTTTTCCAATAAACGCCGGCTAGGCATGTTCCACTCAAGCAGAATGGCAATATAAATTCTCCGGCCCAGGCGCGGGGCCTCCCGAATGGCATGCGCCAGCAAAGCCGAACCAATCCCCCGGCCATGCTGACTGTAATCCACATAGTACGAAATCTCTGCGGTACGCTCCAGCGCCGGCCGGCCGCGGTAGGGACTGACAGATAGCCAGCCCTGTACAAGTCCATCCAAGCCCGTGTAAACATAAATGGGATATGCATTGGGCGTATGCAGATTGAACCAGTCCAGACGCTGTTCAGCAGCAAATGGCACGGTATCCGCCGTGGCATTGCGGGCGGCAATGGCCTGGTTGTAGATTTCTGTCAGGCGCGGCAAATCCTCATAGAGGGCAAGGCGGATAGAATTCAACTCTTGTACCATCTTGTTTACTCCCATAACGAAATCAAGCCCAGTGTAGTCCAGCCAGAGATTTCTGCCCGGTTATTTTATCTGAAAACGGGAATTGCTCTATGAAAAAACAAACTCACCGCGTCCAATCCATCCCACCGTCTGAGAAATCTGGCGGCATCTTCATTAAACTCAAAGGCCTGCCTCTAAATGTCAAACTGCTGACGATTGGGGGGTATCTGGCCGTTTTTGTTTTGCTGTTCTGCATGCTGGCACTAGAAGTAACGGAGGAGGTGGACTTTGTTCGTTACACGATAAACGACAATGACCATGAACTTTCGTTGGCTGCGCTGGCTTTTTCCAGTTTTGCATTCATCCTTGGGTGGGCATACCTTATAACCGGAGCAGCGGCAGCCAAAGCACGCATCTTCCTCCCCCTCTTGGGATTGCTGGCCGTGCAATTTTTTTTGCTGGCTTCCAATGCGGTCTTGCTTCCCTTATTCTTGGAAACAGTATTCTATATTTTTACCCTGGCGGTCTATGCTCTGACATACCGGTCACGTTTTTGGCATGATTTTCCCCTGCTGCACTTCATCTTCTGGTTTATCGCCACCTTTATCTTCTTCTTTCTCTCGGCCGCACAGGCCAACTCAGATGCCGAGACAGCCAGGTGACTCAAGCCGCGCACATCCTCCGCAATTCCTCTTCGCCGATGATTTTCACCCCCAACGCCTGCGCCTTCTGCAGTTTTGACCCCGGCGCATCGCCGAGGACCAGGTAATCGGTTTTGCGGCTGACCGAATCGGTCACTTTGCCGCCGTGCTGTTCGATGAACGCCTTCACGCCCTCGCGGCTGAAGGTAGGCAGCGTGCCGGTGACGACAAAGGTCAACCCGGCCAGCGCGCCTTCTGGTTTGTCTTTCCCTCCTGCCTGCTCCACCGGCCACACCCCGGCCGCTTTCAACTTTTCCAACACGAGGCGGTTGCGTTCCTGCGCAAACCAGTCCACGATGGCAGCGGCGATGTTGGGGCCGATGCCCTCAACAGTTTGCAGTTGCTCCGCCGAGGCGCTCGCCAGGGCATCCAGCGAGCCAAAAGCCCGCGCCAGGTCGCGCGCCACCACCTCGCCCACGCCGCGAATTCCCAGCGCGGTGAGCAGACGCGGCAGGGGTTGGCTTTTCGAGGCGGCGATTGCCGTCAGCAAATTATCGGCCTTCTTTTCGGCAAACCCCTCCAGGCGGAGCAACTCTTCCCGCTTGAGCGTGTACAGATCGGCCACATCGCCCACCAGGCCGGCCTCGATCAACTGCTCCACGATTTTGATGCCCAGGCCGGTGATGTCCATCGCACCCTTTGAGACGAAATGCTCCACGTTGCGAATCAACTGCGCCGGGCAGGCGGCGTTGACACAGTACCAGGCCACCTCGCCCTCGAAATGCTCCACCGGTTGACCGCAGGCCGGGCACGTCGCCGGCGGGGCATACGGCTGCTCGGCTCCGCTGCGGACCTCGGGCACGGGGCCGATGACGTAGGGGATGACCTCGCCGGCGCGTTTGACCAGCACCCGGTCGCCGACGCGGATGTCTTTCTCGGCAATGTAATCGAAGTTGTGCAGGGTGGCGTTGCGAACGATGACGCCGCCAATTTCCACCGGCTCCAGGACAGCGCGCGGGGTCAACACTCCCGTCCGCCCGACCTCGACCTCGATGGCAAGAAGGCGGGTGGTCACTTCAAGGGCCGGGAATTTGTAGGCAATGGCGCCGCGCGGGTCCTTGCCCACATAACCCAAGTCTTCGGCCAGGCGCAGGTCGTCGAGTTTGAGCACCATGCCGTCGGCCTCGTAGGGTAATTCGTCGCGGCGGTGCTCCCAGGTCTGGATGTAGGCCAGGGCCGACTCAAGTTCCGTGAAACGCCGCGCCACATCCGTGACCGGGAAGCCGAGGCCCTTCAGCCAGGCAAGCAGTTCCCATTGCGTGGACGGCACCTCCCCGCCTTCGGCATAGACCACCTGATACACGAGCAGCGTCAGGGGGCGGGAGGCGGTGATGGACGGGTCGAGTTGGCGCAGGGAACCGGCGGCAGTGTTGCGCGGGTTGAGGTAGGTCTTCTCACCGGCTTCTTCGAGTTTGCGGTTGAGATGTTCGAATTCCTTGATGGGGATGAACACCTCGCCGCGCACCACCAGATACTCCGGAATGCGCGGAAGCGAGAACAGAGACATCTGTCCCCCGCTGCCCTCTACTCTCTGCTCTTCACTCTCTAACGGTATCTTGAGCGGCACAGTCCTGACCGTGCGCAGGTTAGCGGTGATGTCCTCGCCGATTTCGCCGTCGCCGCGCGTGGCGCCCTGGACGAAGACGCCGTTGCGGTAGTGGAGGACAACGCTCAGGCCGTCAATTTTTGGTTCGACAACAAAGGCGGCCTTTTCCACACGATCATCCAGTTTGCGGATGCGCTCGAACCAGGCGCGGGCATCTTCGGCGCCAAAGGCATTGGCCAGGCTGAGAATGGGGCGCGGGTGGCGGACTTTCTCAAATTTCTCGGAGGGGGCCGCCCCGGCGCGCTGACTGGGCGAATCGGGCGTCACCCAGTCGGGATGTTCGGCCTCGATCTGACGCAATTCAGCCATCAGCCGGTCAAACTCGGCATCGCTGATGAGCGGGGCATCCAACACGTGATAGCGGTAGTTGTGGAAGTGGATGTCGCGCTTGAGTTGCTCGTAACGCTCACGCAGGGTGGTCATGATTTGATTATACAACAGACATTTGCCGATCTACGCGCCTGGCCTGATAAGACAATGCCCGGTCAAGAGACCAGAAACATTACAACTGGCCAGAAACGGCACTCCAATTTGCCAGCAGAGAGCGGTAGGCCGGATCTTCATAACGGCTGAGCAAAAACGCCGGTGCATAATCGGGCAAAGAATCTCCAGCCACATGCCGGGCCAGCAATTCACCACCAGCCATGCTGCCCATAATGCCAAAGCCAGAGACTGCCCCAAAGACAAACGTTCCATCTACCGGAAGCGGGCCAATCAGAGGACGGTTTTCCTGCGTCTTACAATAGTACCCCCCGTCCACCACCGGCGTGTACAGCCTGCCAAAATAAACCGAAAGGCCGGGAATCATATTGGCCAGCCCACGCAAGATCACCTCTCCATGCTCCGGCTCAAAGCGGGGATTGGGTACCGGTTCCTGGGTACGAACATCATACGTCCAAATGGCCAAAATAATCGGGCTGTCTTCCCGGCCTTCTGGGCGAAAGTGTACTCCAGCCGGGAAAGGCTCCAAAAGCCAGCGGGTGCTTTCGTCTGCGGCCAATTCTTTGCGCTCAGCCTCCGTCCACTGCAGATACACAGGGTCATCCCACAGCATCAACGGCACATGCCGCGGAATGACCTTAAGGGGATCACTGAACGACAACTTGGCATGCAGTTCGTTATAGACCGGCAAATCCACGCCGATCATCCTGCCGGCTTCTTTCAGGAAAGGCCCAGCAGCAATGACGTAAGCCCCGCTATGGATTTCCACACTTCCCTGCGCCGTGTCCACCTGCACAGAACGGACACGGTTCTTATCTACGCCGACGCTGGCTACCCGGCCCCGAAGCAGTTGCACCCCGCGGGCTTTGCCCTGCTCGAGCAGGTAAGCCGCCAGTTGTTGGGCGCTCAGCCAACCGCAGCGCCGCGGATGAAGCATGGCCACAACATCCTGGTTGACAAATGGGAAGGTCTGCCGGATGAGTTCTTGGTTTAGCACCAAATCCGCGCCGCTGGGCTGATTGCGATACCCTTCGGATGGAGAGAGTCGATAAACGGAATCAGCCGCGGCCCCGGCGTGGATCCGCAGCGGTCCGGCGCCAAGGTCGCAAATCTCCCGCGCCGTCTGTTCAAATTCTCTGGCCCGTTCAGGCCGGGAGGTCAGAAAGACGTAGCCGCGACGCTGAAGGCCAAAGTAATTGTTGCTCTCTTCAGCCAATTCTTCCAGCAAATCAATGCTGTGATTCATGAAACGCAGCATGGAATCGCCTGGGCCGGGCCACCAGTTGCGGTAACACTCAGTGGACTTATCACTGGTAAACGACATCGGCTCGCGTTCATCTACCAGCAAGACACGACGGAACCCTTGCTTGACAGCCAGGTGGTAAGCAGCCGAAATGCCGCAAATGCCCGCGCCGCAGATGACAACGTCGGCAGTAAGATGGCTCATCTCATCTCCTGTCAGAAGCCCTGATGCTCAGTGCGGGCAATGATTTCTTCCTGCAGGGCTTCACTCAGATCGCAGAAATAATCGCTATACCCGGCCACACGTACAATCAGGTCACGGTACTGCTCCGGGTTTTTCTGCGCCTTGCGTAATGTGGCAGCATCCACCACGTTGAACTGGATATGATGCCCACCCAAACGGAAGTAGGAACGCACCAATTGTACCAATGCATCCAGGCCGGTATCGTCTGCCAATAAAGACGGAGTAAACTTCTGGTTGAGCAGGGTGCCGCCGGTACGAGTGTGATCCATCTTAGCAGCCGATTTGAGCACCGCAGTTGGGCCGCGCCGGTCTGCTCCCTGCACAGGGGAAATGCCCTCCGATAAGGGCGACCAGGCACGGCGTCCGTCGGGCGTTGCCCCGGTCACAGAACCAAAATAGATGTGGCAGGTGGTGGGCAGCATGTCAATATGGTACTCACCGCCTTTGGTCGTCTTGCGTCCATCCACGGCGTTGAAATAAGCATTGAAGATACGCACCATGATTTCATCTGCGTATTCATCATCATTCCCATATTTGGGAGTCTTATTCAGCAGCAACTGACGCAAACGTTCGTGCCCCTGAAAATCCACTGCTAACGCGGCAAGCAATTCGTTCATAGTAAGCGTTCTCTGGTCAAAAACGTGATACTTCAGAGCCGTCAGTGCGTCGGTGGCGGTACCTATGCCTACGCCTTGAATATAAGTGGTGTTGTAACGGGCGCCGCCGTCATGGTAATCTTTGCCCTTTTGAATGCAATCGTCAATCAGGATAGAAAGGAAAGGCGCCGGCAGGTGGGTGGCATACAAACGCTCAATGACTTGATTGCCACGCACTTTGATATCTACAAAATGCAACACCTGTTTCTCAAAGGCATTGAACAAGGATTCAAAATCTGCAAAGTTTGTGGCCTGGCCCGTTTCTGGCCCCAAACGTTTGCCGGTACGCGGGTCAACGCCATTATGCAGGGTAATTTCAAGGACTTTGGGAAGATTGAAATAGCCGGTCAGATTGTAATTTTCCTTGCCAAAAGCACCGGTCTCTACGCAGCCGCTGGTGCCGCCGCAGCGAGCATCTACAAGCGACTTGCCGACGCGGAGCATTTCCTGGATGACGGTCTCAACGTTGAAAATGGAAGGCTGTCCAAAGCCAGTGCGAATAATCCGGGCCGCGCGTTTGATGAACGCATCCGGGTTCTTTTCGCTAACCTGGATGGAGGAGGATGGCTGGAGCAGGCGCATCTCCTCAATCACATCCAGCAACAGGAAGGAAACCTCGCTGACGCCGTCTGAGCCGTCTGGCAGGACGCCGCCTAGGTTGATTTGTGCAAAATCGGTATATGTGCCGCTTTCGGCCGCGGTCACACCCACTTTGGGAGGCGCCGGTTGATTATTAAACTTAATCCAGAAACATTGCAAGAGTTCTTCGGCTGCCGCGCGGGTCAAGGTGCCGTCTTTCAGTCCTTTTTCATAGAAGGGGGCCAGATGATGGTCAAGATGTCCAGGGCAAAACGCATCCCAGGTATTCAGTTCGGTAGTTACGCCAAGATGGACAAACCAGTAATACTGAAGCGCCTCCCAAAAATCACGCGGGGCATGTGCCGGGACATGACTGCATACCTCGGCAATGCGTTGCAACTCCAGGCGGCGCTGCGGGTCAGACTCCGCCTGGGCTTGTTTCCTTGCCTCTTCGGCATGACGTTCTCCCCAGCGGATGAGCGCCTGTGCGGCAATGCGCATGGCTTTCAATTCCTCTTGTTTGGCATAGGCCTCCATATCATGCAGATAGTCCAGACGAGCCAGCTGGGCATCAATTTCAGCAATGAAGTCAAGCATACCCTTCTGGTAGATTTTTCCATCCAGCACGGTATGACCGGGTGCGCGCTGTTCCATGAATTCGGTAAAGATACCGGCCTCGTAGCAGGCTTTCCATTCATCTGTCATCTCGGCAAAGAGGGCATCGCGCATAGACTTGCCGCGCCAGAAAGGGATGATCTTCTCGGCATAGATCTGGCGTGTCTCTGGACTGACGCTAAAAGGAATCTTTGGGCGCGAGTTTAGCAAGTCCAGATCTTCCAGTGAGTGACAGCACAACTCTGGATAAGTGGGTGTAGCCTTCGGTGCTGGCCCCTTCTCGCCAACAATGAGTTCACCTTCACCAATGTAAACGGTCTTGTGCTCCATCAAGTGTTTGAAGGCCAAAGCACGCCGAACCGGTGCAGAAATCAAACCATGATGCTGAGCATAAAACTCAGTCATCAACAAAGCGCGCTCAGCAGAGATATAGGGCTTTGCTTCCAGGCTTTGCTGGCGTAGACGGGCAACACGGGAAGTCATGGTCATAGGGCATCCTCCAAAAAAGTCTCAAGTCAGGGGTCACAGTATTCAACCACCGATACCGACAGTCAACCCAAAAGTGCACAGCATGGCAGCAATCTCCTGCATGCGTTCCTCGGATGGCGACTTCAGTCCAGATAAATGGTATTTCTGGCCCAGGTTCTGATACTTGGCTTCGGCAGAAGCGTGATAAGGCAGGAGGTCAACGCGTTCCAGGGCTGGCAGACGGGAGAGAAACTCGCCGCTCAGACGCAGGTTTTCGGCATTATCGTTGAGGCCGGGAATAATCGGGATACGCACACGAATGGCATGTCCCAGGCGGCTCAAGGCCTGTAAATTGGACAGAATGAGTGCATTCGAAACGCCCGTGTACTGACGATGGCGGGTTTCGTCCATCAGTTTCAGGTCATACAGGAATAAATCCACCAAGGGACGCACTTCATCCAGGGCTTCCCAGGAACAGTAGCCGCTGGTATCCAGGGCAGTATGCAGACCGCCTGCCTTGCAAAGATGAAGTAAGGCCAATAAAAACGGACGTTGACTCATCGGCTCGCCGCCGGTAAAAGTCACTCCGCCGCCCGATTGCTCGTAAAAGACAAGGTCGCTTTCGATTTCAACCCAGACTTGTTCCAGGCTGTATCGCCGTCCAATCAATTGCCGACCTTCTGCATAACACACCTGCGTACATTCGCCGCAAGCCTGACACTTGGTCCGGTCAGTGACAATCGCCGAGTCAGGGGCAAGGATTTCGATTGCCCCCTGTGGACACACATCCACACACTCACCACAGCCGATACAGCGGCCAGGCCGCAGGATGAGTTCAGGTTCAAAAGACTGGCTTTCAGGGTTATGACACCAAATACACCGCAGCGGACAGCCCTTGAAGAAGACCGCCGTACGGATACCGGGGCCATCGTGAATGGAGTATTTACGAATGTCAAACAGAATCCCCGTCGGCTGAGAAGTATCAGCCGCACTCATAGCCGCTGGCCGGGAAACAGAGAGAGTCATCACTTTTTCAATTCCTGCTAAAAATATACACTGTCGGGGCGTCTTTGTCAACATTAAATATGCTAGTTGTATATCAATCGTATATCATTTGGTTTGTATTTCAGGTCAATTCGTGGTTTAATTATGGTAGAAAACCATCAAGGATCAAAGCATGTCCATTTCTCCTGCATCCACCCGCGAAAGTGACCGAGTTGAGAATGAACTTCGGCGTCTGATTCTGACCCTTGAACTGGAACCCGGTACGGCTGTGAGCGAATCGGCGCTGATGAAGCGTTATGGCTGGGGGCGCACCCCCCTGCGGGAAGCCTTTCAACGCCTGGCCGAACAGTCGCTGGTGCAAATTTTGCCGCGGCAAGGGGTGATTATTACCCCTTTGAGTGTGTTTGATTTTGTTGAAATGATGGATGCCATGGCAATGGTGATCGGTGTAGCCGCGTCGTTAGCCTGTAAACGCTTAAGCGAGGAGGAATTTGCCCACCTGGAAAAGATTGTCTCGCAGGGAGAGGCGGCTGAGGCAAGGCGTGATTTTGTTAAAATTGCCGAACTGGATTACGAATTCCACCGCGCTCTGGCACAAGCCACAGGAAACCGCTATCTGAGCCGCTATCTGTTGCACTTGCATCAAGTGGCAACGCGTTTCAATTTTGCGGCCTGGAAACGGGATGGTACTGCCAGCCAGTCGGTAGGGGAACATCGCCAAATTCTGGAGACCTTGCGTCAGCGTGAACCGACCGCTGCAAAAGCAGTCATGCTGGCCCACATTGAGCAGGCACGTCAACGCGTGCTGGGAGCAATGAAGATGGAGTAATCCTGAGAAATTTGTGTTTGACAAGTTTTTGCAGGAGAGTCATCGAATGAAACTCCGGCGGTGAATGTCCGTCAGTCCCAGGCGGGAAATGGCCAGGCGGTGTGCGGCTGTGCCATAACCTTTGTGGCGCGCCAAAGCATAACCGGAGTATTCAATATCCAATTCACACATGAGAGCGTCGCGGGTGGTCTTAGCCAGCACCGAAGCAGCCGCAATGCTGAGGGATTTCTGGTCACCTTTAACCAGTGCCATCTGCGGAATCTCAACTTCGGGCAGGCTCAAACGAAAATCACACAGTAAAAAATCCGGGGTCAGCGTCAGTGATGCAAAAGCACGCAGCCCAGCCAGTTGAAGCGCGCGGACAATGCCGAGTGTATCAATCTCTCCTGCCGAAGCCAGGCCTACGGCGCATGCCAGAGAGGCTGCTTGAATGCACGGTGCAAGGCGCGCCCGCTCACGGGGAGTCATCTGCTTGGAATCGCGTACCCCTTTCAGGGTTGACAAAAGAGCCGCATCTGCCGGCAGGATGACCATGCCAACGGCTACCGGTCCGGCCAAAGCCCCGCGTCCGGCTTCGTCCATCCCGGCCACGTGGTTCAGCCCTTCTTTCCAGAAAAGAGATTCAAAGAATAAATCAGGGGAGTCTTTCATACAGGCCACGTCGGGCATTACGGCGGATAGTGAAAATATCAACCATCATCTGAAATGCATCGCGCCAGACGCTAAGTTTGCTCTCGGGGCTGTGATACCAGTGGATGGGAACTTCAACCAAGCGATAGCCACGCCGGCGGGCAAGGTAGAGGATTTCGAGGTCAAATGACCAGCCAGGCAGGGTCTGCAGAGCAAAAAGGTCTTTGGCAACTTCGGCCCGAAAACATTTAAAACCGCACTGTGTATCATGTAAACCAGGCAGTAGCAGCAAACGAACCATCAGGTTGATGGCGCGTCCGCCCCAGTGGCGATAGGGTGGCTCGTTATAACGCACGGCACCAGCGGCCTCGCGCGAGGCAATGGCGAGGTCAAAATTCGTCAGCCTTGGGGGTAGAAAATTGGCCAGTTGCTCAATCGGCATGGAGAGGTCGGCATCACACATGAAACGATATTCGCCGCATGCGGTCAGCATTCCCTGTCGGACGGCTACCCCTTTACCACGCTGGTCACATTGCAACACTTTCAATTGCAGGAAACGGCGGCTGTAAGATTGTGCAATCTCCAGGGTACGGTCTGAACTCCCATTCTCAACCACCAGCACTTCGCTGGAATACGCTTGGGTCTGCAAAAAAGCAAAAATCTGCTCCAGCGAAGCAGGCAAACGCTGTTCTTCGTTGTGGGCCGGGATAATAATTGACAGAAAAGGTTGCAAAACGTTAGCCACTGAAAAAGATAAAATACGCCAGTAAGCCAAAGACGCAAAGGGTAAACAGAAACATTCCTCCCAAAATAACCAATTGCAATGGTGTGAACAAGCCGCGCTTTCGGCGAGAGCGTGTTGACGGCATATCCAGCGGCGGGGGCGGGGGTGGAGGCAGAGAACCGGCCTGTTGCTCGGCAAAAGCAAAACCCAGTTCCGATGTATCAAAAGCGGCGCTTTGTGCCGCAGGTTCAGAAGGAAGTGACTCTACACCCATCGGCTGGTAAGCCGGCACTTCTGGCTCTTCAGGCACAAAAGCCGGCGGGGGCGGCAATTCAGACGCAGCGGGAGAAGGCGTTTTGGGTTTGGGAGTCAGAGGGTGTTGGATGCGTTCTACAATCTCATGCGCCATCTCAAGAGTCATGATCGGCCGCGCCTGCATGAGAGAAGCCGCAAAGCGCTCAATGGCGTCATTCAGCACAACCCGCACCAGCGGCCGTACCGATTCCACATGCAAGCCAGGGTCGGCAGCCATAATGACTGGCTCTACGGTCCCAAAATTAGAAAGCCCCTGGCGTTCAAGATGGACCTGCAGGGCACGCGCCAATCCGGCTGTCCGTTTGAGCAAGTTGGTGCGCGCCGGCGTGAAACGCGTGCCTTCTACACTGCCCCACGTATCTCCCTTGGCGCGGTAAACCCCGCGCAACTCGGTAGCATGAATCAAAAAAATACCCGGCGGACCCACCAACACCAGCGGCAATGTTACTCCCGCTTGCTCCAGCACCTGATTACGAATCAGCGTAAAACCTCTTTCAAGCGCCTTGTCCAGCCGGCTGATGACAGCCTGTTGAGCCTTGATTTCAGCCGTCCAAGTTAGACCATACTTCATTGTTGCCTTCAATTGATCCAGCGGACGAATCTCACCTTTTTCGGAAACGAAAGGGGTATGGTCAATAATATTCATCTGGACCGCTCCATTCTGCCCGGGTAGCAGACAAAGGCAAAAAAACAGCCTAGAAAATCGGCACGTCTTCCAGCAGGTCGCGTTCAGCCTGCTCGGTAGTAGTCACCACTTGAGAACCATTCCTGCCGACAAGTTTAACCGGCTTGCCAACCTCAAAAGAGCCGGCCCACAGAATTTTGCGCTCGCCGGTCACAAAACGCTTGCCGCTTTTCAATTTCTCCAATAAACCCTGGCGGTCAATCAAAACATGGTCCGAAAATGCACCGCCGCGCCGTTCATAGGCGCGCACAAGTTCAATTTTGCCATCTGGCGCGTAACGTACCGCCTCAATAACTCCGTCAAATTTCTGGCGTGCCATAATAGAAATACCCTCCAGAATGAAATACCGCCGAGCACGGATGTAGGCTCGGCGGGCAGGTCGGGGTGGGCGGACTTGAACCGCCGACCCCCGCGTCCCAAACGCGGTGCGCTGGCCCACTGCGCTACACCCCGGCGATACTTGAGTATAATCCGAAGGATGTGTAACCGTCAAGCCATTTTTCTATTGCTTGCCCTGGCAGTTCTTTTCGGACTTTCGGCCTGCGCGGCCGATTCCACGCCTTTTCCTGCTTCCACGGCAATTGCTACACAGCCCACAACCCGCCCTACCCCAACATCCGTTCCCGCCCCCACAAGCACCCCAACCCCCTCCCCCTGCACATCTCAGCCAGGAACGCTGCTAAGCGTAAACCTCGATTCGGCTTCCATTCCCCGCTTTCAACTCTATCTGCCGCCCTGTTATCAAACCGATGGTAACCGGCGCTTTCCGGTAGTGTATCTCTTTCACGGCGCCACATATGACGATGGTCAATGGCCGCGTCTCGGTCTGACCGAGACGGCCGAACGCCTGATTGCCAGCGAGGAAATCCCGCCGTTTATCATTGTCATGCCTTACAACCGGGCCTCCTGGCGCAACCCGGAAGATGATCCATTTGACCAGGCCATCCTAAACGACCTGATTCCCTACGTGGACACCCATTACCGCACCCTTGCCGACCGACATTACCGCGCCCTTGGCGGACTCTCGCGCGGGGCAGGCTGGGCTCTGCGTCTCGGCCTGACACATCCCCAGTTATTTACCCGCATCGGCCTGCACTCCCCCGTAATTTTCTACCAAGATCAATTCAAGATAAAGGATTGGCTGCGCGAATTGCCGGCTGACACACAGCCCAGCATTTACCTTGACATCGGTCGCAGCGACAAAGAACATGGAAACGCTGCCCAACTGGCTGCTTTGCTGAGTGAGGCCCAGATGCCACTCACCTGGCGTTTGGGTGAAGGCACCCACGATGAAAATTACTGGCAGGCACAGGTTGAAAACTACCTGCGCTGGTACGCCGCCGATTGGAACAGCCCCTGATGCGGCTGGTATAATCACAGCATGTCACTGACCATTGAAGAGGTTGAGCACATTGCCGCTCTGGCGCGGCTTGAATTGAGCGCAGACGAGAAAGAGCACTACCGCCTGCAACTCTCTGCTATCCTGGATTACATCCGCAAATTGCAGGAACTGGATACGCGCGGCATTCCACCTACTGCGAGCGGGTTGATTTCGGCCACGCCTTTGCGCAGTGATCAGGCGCGCCCCGGCCTGGAACGCGAGCATCTGCTGGCCAACGCACCTGAGAAAGAGGCTGGGCAATTCAAAGTCCCGCCAGTTTTTAATCGGGGCGGCGGATAGGATTTAGACGGTAACCCAAGCATGAACACAACCGAACTGACGGCTCTCACACTGACCCAGGCCTGCGCGGCCATCCGAAAGGGCGAAATCTCCCCCCTGGAATTTACGCGTGCCTGCCTTGAACGCATCGAAGCCCTGGAACCACGCCTGAACGCCTTTCTCTACCTTGCCGCCGATTCTGCCCTGGCTCAAGCAGCCAAAGCAGACTCTAACCAACCGCTTCCGGTTCCCATTGCTGTCAAAGATGTCTTGGCTGTGGAAGGCATGCCCTGCACCTGCGGTTCAAAAATACTGGAGGGTTTCATCCCGCCTTACACGGCTACCGCCGTCAAGCGGCTGCAAGAAGCCGGCGCAATTGTCCTCGGCAAGACCAACACAGACGAGTTCGCCATGGGATCTTCCACCGAGAACTCGGCTTACGGCGTGACTCATAATCCCTGGGACTTGAGCCGCGTGCCCGGCGGTTCTTCAGGCGGGAGCGCAGCCGCAGTGGCCGCGCGCCTGGTCCCGGCCGCGCTGGGTACCGATACGGGCGGTTCTATCCGTCAGCCAGCCTCCTTTTGCGGATTGACCGGCTTAAAGCCTACCTACGGACGAGTCTCGCGTTACGGTTTGGTGGCCTACGGCTCCTCGCTGGATTGCGCCGGTGTGCTGGCACAGAACGCAGAGGATGCGGCTATGATTTTTTCGCTCATGGCCGGCCACGACCCGCTCGACGCGACTTCGGCGCAAATCCCCCTTCCAGCCCTGACGTTGAACGTCAAAGATTCTCTTCCTCTGCGCGGACTGAGAATCGGCGTCCCGCAGGAATATTTCATTGACGGAATCCAGCCCGGGGTAGAAAGAGCCGTACAAAAGGCCATCGAGCAGTTAAGTCACCTCGGAGCAGAAGTCCGGCAAATCAGTCTGCCGCATAGTGAGTATGCTTTGGCGGTCTATTACATTATTGCTCCAGCAGAGGCCTCGGCCAATTTAGCACGCTTCGACGGCATCCGCTACGGGCCACGCGAACAGGCAGAGAAATTGTGGGAGGTCTATATTCGCACGCGCGGGCGGCGTTTTGGAGCAGAGGTAGAACGGCGGATTATGCTGGGCACCTACGCGCTCTCAGCAGGTTACTACGAGGCTTATTACGGCCAGGCGCAAAAGGCGCGCACACTCATCCGCCGCGATTTCGAGCAAGCCTTTGAGCAAGTAGATTTGATTGCGGCGCCGGTGGCGCCCACCACAGCATTTCCCATCGGTGCCCATGGCGACGATCCGCTGGCCATGTATCTGGAGGATATTTTCACCCTGCCTGCTAATCTGGCAGGGGTGCCGGGGCTTGCCTTTCCGGTCGGCTTGGACGAGAACGGCCTGCCGGTGGGCATACAATTGATGGGGCCGCACTTTCGCGAAGATTTGTTGCTGTATGCAGCCTATGCCTACCAGCAAGTAACTAACTGGCATCTCAAAGCACCTGTAATCAAAAACGGGTTGTAAACTGCCGGCAAAGAACGGCTACTATTTCGGTTGGAGTGTTGACATGAATATCTTCGTCACCGGCGGGGCCGGCTACATCGGCTCTGCGACTGCTGAAACCCTGCTGAAAGCCGGGCATTCTGTCACCGTGTACGATTCGCTGGTAAAGGGTCACCGCGCGGCCATACCGGCCGGGGTGCGCTTTGTTCAGGCTGACCTGGCAGACACCCAAACCCTAAACCAAACGCTTGCTTCAGAAAGATTCGACGCTGTCATGCATTTTGCTGCCTTCATAGAAGCGGGTGAGAGCATGAAGGCACCGGGCAAATTCATGGAAAACAACCTGGTCAATTCCTTGCGCCTGATTGAGGCCACATTTCAGGCAGGGATTGGGCGTTTTGTGCTTTCATCTACGGCGGCGGTTTATCAATCTAGCGAGGAACCGCTGAGCGAGGAATCGCCGCTTGGGCCAACAAACACATACGGTTACACCAAACTGGCCATTGAACAGGCACTGGAGTGGTACCGTCAGATTCATGGTCTGCGCTATGCGGCTCTGCGCTATTTCAATGCCTGCGGCGCTCTGCCGGGCCGCGGAGAGGCGCATCAGCCCGAATCGCACCTCATCCCGCGCGTCCTGCAGGTGGCTCTGGGTCAGGCCGAATATGCTGCAATTTACGGCACCGACTACCCCACGCCAGACGGCACCTGCATCCGCGATTACATTCATATTGCCGACCTGGTCTCTGCGCACCTGTTGGCGCTGGAGGCCTTAGGAGAACGCGACTGCCTCATCTACAATCTGGGAAACGGAAACGGCTATTCGGTACGCGAAGTCATCGAAACAGCCCGCCGCGTCACCGGTCATCCCATTCCGGCCAGAGAGTTGCCGCGCCGTCCCGGCGACCCGCCGCGCCTGGTAGCCTCCTCCGAAAAGATTCGCCGCGAACTGGGCTGGAGGCCACAACACCCCGACCTAGAAGATATCATTGCCAGTGCCTGGGAGTGGCACCACTCCCACCCTCACGGCTATGAAAGCATTCCCTGAATGGGACGGCCAACAGGAAACCTATGGATATCCTGATTACTTTTCTGGTGGTGTTTCTTGGGTGGGTATTTTCGCTTTGCCTGCATGAATTTTCGCACGCGCTGGTTGCCTATTACGGCGGCGACATTACCGTGCGCGATAAAGGCTATCTCACCTTCAATCCGCTCAAATACACCCACCCGGTCTATTCGCTGGTCCTGCCGCTGATCTTTCTTCTTCTCGGGGGGTTGGGTTTACCCGGCGGAGCAGTTTATATCGAACGCTGGCGATTGCGCAGCCGAGGTTGGGAAACAGCCGTCTCGCTGGCCGGCCCGGCATCCAATTTGCTGCTGGCAGGTATGCTGGCGGTTGTCCTGCACTTTGCTCCAGCCTCAGGCGGCGGCATTTGGCCAGGGTTGGCCTTTCTAGCATTCCTGCAAGTAATGGCGGTGATACTCAACCTGCTCCCCTTGCCGCCCCTGGACGGCTACGGCGCGCTGGCCCCTTACATCAAACCAGACTTGCGCCTCAAACTGGACCAGGCTGGGGGCGTGTTGATGTGGGTCTTTTTTCTGGCCCTGTGGTATGTGCCTTTCATCAACTCAGCCTTCTGGGGAATCGTCAGTCTCCTTTTCATCCTGCTGGGTTTGCCCGGCCCGTTAGCCCTGCAAGGGCTGAGTCTGTTTCAGTTTTGGCGCTAATCTGGAGCGCCCCCGGCGTAAGACGCCGCTGAACTTGTGTTGACGTTTTTCTTGTACCAGGCATAAAGAGGTGTCAGGTGCAGGCTAAAAGTGGCTTCTGTCAGGCGCGGATGCATGCCCAAACGGGGAAAGCACAGCAGAGAGGCCTGCCGTAGCCGGTCACTGCCCTCGATTGTAGTCACAGCAAACCGTACTCCCTGGCCACTCAGATAGGTCATCAGCGATTCGGAAAAAAATTGCGCCTGACCGTCTGGATAGGCAAAAAGCGGCAGCGCTTGCCCAATTTCGCGGCGAATGGTCTCCAACGAGGTACGAATTTCGGCACAAGCCTCTTCAAAAGGGATGCGCGTCAACAGCGGGTGGGTGTGCGTGTGTGCTGCCACAGTTGTCCCTTGGGCTGCCAGAGAACGCAGTTCATCCCAGTCCAGCGTATCCGGTTTCTGATGCAAAGAAGACGAAGGAACATTCTCTGCCAGGGATTGCACAAACTGCATTGCCTCTGCAAACGGCAGGGATTTGACATAAGCACGCAGGCGGACAAGCGCCTCTTGCCGCTCCGCTTGCGTTCCAAGCCGAAAGGTGACCAGGGGCGTGGACAGGCGGCCACCCGGATAGTTCATCACTGCGCCGTAGAGACGGTCCCACCAAAATCCGCCGCGGCCAGGATAGGCAGTCGGCACAAAGAGCACCGGGCGAATCCCATACTTTTGCGCTATAGGGAAAATAAATTCAGCATAATCGCGGTAGCCATCATCTACCGTCACCAAAACCGCGCGCGGCGGTAATGGTCGGTTTGTTTCAATTGCAGTAATGACCTCCTCCGCCGAGACTGGAGTATAGTACGTAGCCACAATGCGCATCTGCTCGGCAAACTGATCAGGGGTCGCACTGATCAGGCTTGGGTCCAGCCAGGGACGCCGATGGGGTTCGTCCACACGGTGATAGCCCAAGACGTATAAATGATTACAGCCTGCCCCCAAATGGCGAAGAATACGTACAAGACCTAACCGGTCAAAAAGTTGAGTAACAGTAGTTTTCACAGTAGACATATGACCAGTTTACTACAAATTCAGTAGGTCACGTTTGAAACTGTGATCAATAACTACAAATTTGGCATCTGCCACCGGTCAACTCAGTGGAGTATAATGCTGTTAATTGTCCAATTCGAGAGCGGTCTTTTCATAAGGAATCTCATGGCATTGCCTAAAAAACTCCAGCCCGATCCATCTCTTCGGGTGCTGATATTAGACCTAGCGCATGGCTATGGCGGAAGTAGTTCAAGGTTGCTTGGACTGATGAGTCGCTTTTCACCCGATGAGATGGCGCTGGCCACACTGCAAGGCAAACCGCTGGCCGCGGCTGCCCGCCAGCAAGGATTGACCGTGTACGAAATCGGGAGGCATAAACTTGATCCGGTGATTCTGCCGCGTTTGGTGCGCTTGCTGCGGCAAGGCGGCTTTTGGCTGGTGGATACACAGAATATCCAGTCAAAATGGTGGGGCAGTTTGGCTGCAATGCTCACCGGCACAGCACTGGTTTCTACCTTGAACTCCTGGTACAACCTGGAACACGGTGGCAGCCTGAAGGGACGCTTGTACACCATGCTGGAACTCCTTACCAATTTCCGGCTGGATGGCTACATCGTGGTCTCTGAAAGCATCCGTCAGGCCGTTCTGCAAGCAGGGATCAAGGCTGAGATGATTGACCTGATTTACAACGCGGTTGAGATTGACCCACATACGATTCCTGGCGAGGCAGACTGGCTGCGAAGCAAATTTGGTTTGCCGGCAGAGGCCATCATTTGCACGGCTGTTGGGCGGCTGGTATGGGCAAAAGGCTACGGAGACCTGATCCACGCCATGGCAGGGATTGCTGCGCAGGAACCACGTCTGCACTGTCTTATCTTGGGTGAAGGAGACTTGAGAAAAAGATTGGAAGATCTCATCCTCGAAACAGGAATGGCCGGGCGCGTTCACCTCGTCGGCTTTTACGAGCGGCAGGAGGTTTTGTCCATTCTCAAGGCCAGCGATATTTTTGTCATGCCTTCGCGTCAAGAAGGAACCCCTCTGGCTTTGCTTGAAGCCGCGGCACTGGGCAAACCCATCCTGGCAACTGCTTGCGGAGGGATTCCAGAACTGGTACAGCATGGTCAGGAGGCGTTCCTTGTACCGGTCGGAGATCCAAGCCAGTTGGGACTGGGCCTGCTCCGGCTGAGTCGTGATCCGCATCTGGCAAAACAGTTGGGCCTTCAGGCTCAGAGGAAAATCCGGTCGGCATTTAATTTGGAGGCTCAGGCAGAAGCCACACGCCGGGCTTATCTTAAGGCCATGCAACATCGAAAAGGGAAAAAGTGAGACGTATCACCAGTTTCTTCGCCTGGATTGCACTGCTCATTCAGGCTTGTCAGCCTGTCGCCTATTCCCCTTCAGTGGTCACACCTGCCGTGCCTACGGTCACGCCTGAGATGGCGCCTACCACAGCCTCGCCACAAGAGCCAATTGGCAGGAGTGCGCGCCTGGCCTGGTTCAGCAAGCCGCCCAATGATTCCTTGAGTCTCCTGGCAGAGAATTTTGATTTTGTGATACTCACCCACAAGGATGAGCACGTGCGAGATGAATTGCGCTTTCTTGGAAAAAAAGAGCCCATTCTGGCATACCTTACCTTAATCGAAATTCGCGATCCGGGTTCCTGCACAGAGATACCATATGGCAATCAGGTAGCCAACCGTCCCGGCGATTTTTGCCGCATCAGCACAGAACACCCTGACTGGTTCCTGCTCGACCGGTTTGGGCAACGCATCAGTAAGGGCGGCGTCTATGTGATGGATCCCGGGCATCCGGCATATCGGGCTTTCTGGCTGGAACGTGCCCGTCAACTCATTGATGAGGACGGGTGGGATGGCATTTTCATTGATAACGTGGATCTGAGCCTGGAACGCCTGCTAACCCAATATCTGACACTGCCCGCCGTTTACGACCAGGCCGAGTACCAACAGGCAATTGAAGGTTTTCTGGCCTATGTGTACACTGTTTATTTTCGGCCTTCAAACCGGCCTGTGATTGCAAATCTCATTGGCTTGCCAGATGACACGGTTTGGTTTCGTTACCTGCAGCATTTGGACGGTGCATTGCTGGAAGATTTTGCTGTAGATTGGCACGACGGCTACCGTCTACCCGCCGATTGGGAAGAGCAATTGGTTCTTCTTGAGCAAACCCTTTCACAAAGAAAAACTGTCATTCTGGTTGCGCAAGGAGAGCGCACGAATCTCCCGCGGCAGACATTTGCTTTAGCCTCATATCTGTTGATTTCGAACGAAAAAACCTATTTCCGATACACAGATGCGGACCACTATGAAGAAATCTGGATGTACCCGAATTATTCCTTCCCGCTCGGCAATCCGCTCGGCAGGCGCTATCGCGAAGGCAACCTCTGGCGGCGGGACTTCAGCAACGGCTACGTGCTGGTAGATCCTTCCCAGCACAGCGCTATTATCCATGTGGCCACCGAAAGGTCCAAAGAATGACGCGAACACTTCAGATGCGCTTGATTCAAGAAACTGAGGAGTTTTCCAGTCTGAGAGAAGATTGGGATGCTTTGCTTGCCCGCAATCCGGTTCAGACGGTCTTCCTGACTTGGGAGTGGCTCTATGCCTGGTGGCTCCATCGACGCGGACAGGCAAAACTCTGGCTGATTACAGCCTGGGACGGGGAGACCTTGGTGGGAATTGCTCCGCTGATGCTGGAAAGACGCAAAAAACTGGGGACCCGCCAGCGAGTCTTATGCAGTCTCGGCACACCCGATATGGACGTATCCGCTTTCATTGTCTGCGACGGGGCAAGCGAGATTTACGCTGCCCTGGCAGGTGAGATCCGCCGTCAGGCCGCTGCTTGGGATGTGTTGGAAGTAAACGAATTCGATGGCAAGAGCAACGAAATCTCGGCCTTGCAGTCTGTTTTTAGGGATTACGCTTGCGCCCGAAAAGACAACAGCCACTATTACCTGCCACAGCAGGAAAACTGGGAAGCCTATCAAAAAAGCCTTTCACAAAATGCGCGCGGAGATGCCCGCCGCCGCTTGCGCCGGCTGCAAGAAAATTTCAAAGTCGCCTTCATTCATCATCGCGGCGCAGAAATCAACTGGCAAGATATGGAAACCATCTTTGCGCTCAATGAACATGGCCGTTATCCGCACCTGTATCGCCCAGATTCAGAGCGCGCCTTTCAACGCCGCCTGCTGGAACTCACCTCTGCCCAGGGCTGGCCTGAGGTCTTCCTGCTATACCTGGACGAACAGCCCGCGGCCTATCGTTACGGCTTTACCTTTGCAAACCGCTTTGAAGACTGGCGCAACGGAATTGACATGCGCCTGTCTGAGCATGCAGCGGGAAAGGCATTGCTCTGGTTGACGCTGGAAAACTGCATCCAGCGCGGGCTGAGTGAGGTAGACTTTCTACGCGGTGACGAAAATTACAAAGCCCGCTGGCAAACCGAGGAGCGTATCTACACGCAGTTGCGCTTCGTCTCTCGGACCCGTCTCCTGGCCCTGCTGAACTACATCTGGCTGCCGCGTCTGAAGCAGTTCATCCGCCGCCAGCATCGAACCCCCCAAAAAGATAAGGGCGGCCAATAGCAGCCGCCCTACCCGTTGTTCACGCTTCTACACGGACTTCTGTCCCCTCGACTTCAGCCAAACGGCAAGCACAATAACAAGGACAATCAGCAGCGCTACAATTCCAAGCGCCAGCGGAATCATGTCTTTGCCGGTTTTCACCTGCACAGGGGCTTGTGCCGGTGAGACGGGAGCCAGCGTAGGCTGAACCGCCATATCTGCACCCAATCCAGCGGCCAAGGCTCCACCGCCAGTGCCAGTGCGTGTATCTGCCACCAGCGAAGCCGTGCCATCAATGACTGCAAAGTTGCCCTTCAGGGTGTTGCGAATAGCCGAAACCACCAGGGCGTTACCCGCAAAAGCAACCCCATCAGGAGTAGTACCCAGGACTGCCATCACAGTACGCTGGTCGTTCCAGGGGGAAGTCAGCAGTTCGAGATAGCCCAGGCTTTTATCAGCCGAGATACGATAAATCACATGCTGGTTATCAAGCAGCGCAACATTGCTGCCTGGTTCAAAAGAGGCAGGCAAACTGTTTGCAAGGTCAGATAGAACAGGCAATTGCGCTGGCAGGCCCACGATTATCAAGTTGCGGCCAAGCCGCATATCTTCTGGCACATTGTTGAAGACGGCTTCCAGGTTAAAAATCACGCCAGGTGCCCGTCCACCCAGATCGTAAGCCAGAGCACCGGCCGTCTTCCAGGCCTGCGCATCTTTTTCCGGCAGGACAAAGAGCGTCGTCCCCAATGTCGGGTCATCGGTAAAAGGCAAAGGATAGTCGCTCAAATCACGCAACCTGGAGACCGGCTGGGTTGTTGCTGCAACCATAGGCAAGTGGAGAGCGGAATCGGAGAAAACGGTCGCCCACAAATTGTCAAAAGTCGGGCTGGTGCAATTGTCCAGCGGAATCAAGCCGGCATCAATGGTGAGCAAGTTCTCCCCCAAACGAAAAGCACTGACCGGTAAACCAATGCGTTGTGTCGCGCCTTTAGATGTCTCATCGGAAAAACGAGCACTGCCAACCAGTGTATTGTTTAGATACACAACCAAACCGGAGCGGTCATAATCAATCAGAGCCGAGTTGCTGAACATCAAATCCATATAGGCACCTTCAGCCGGAGCCAAACCAGGCGGAATGGTGAAATTGATATATATGCTTCCTACACCAGCAGTGGATGAATTGAAGGCCACAGTTTGCGTATCAATGCCCAATTCAGCCAGGGTCACATCAGCCGATGTCAATTGCGTGCTATCGGCGGCCTGGATGCCTGCAGGAATTGCCGGATTGACAGACTGCACCACCGAGACATCTGGGCGAATGGATGTAAGCAGGTTGCCGGTCGTCAGCGCCTGCGCAGCCTTGACGACACCCTCGTCGCTGTTGCCGCCCACAATCAACATTGTCCGCCCGCTATTCCAGGGAGAAGCAGCCATTTGCAAAAGGCCATCGCTCTCCTGCAAGCCGGCAAAATCAAAGCGGGAACCTTTCAGCGGCGCAGGCAGGGATTGTTGGGCAAGGATGGGCAATGAGGCAGCCTTACCAACGAAAATGAGGTCAGATTCGCTGCGTATGGCGTCGCTCAATTCGGCAAGCGGTATCGCCGTCAGAGAGAGTGCGCGATTGGACATACGCCCAAAAGCGGCCATCACATTCAAAGCGGCCTGCAACTCGTCGGCCGAAGGAGCGTCTGGCATGACCAGGACTGCACTTCGCGGCACCACCAAATCTGGCTGGAAGATAGGACGCGGTAAGCGCCGTAAATCCATCGGGATGGCGGTTTCTGCATAAGGCAGGGTAACAGAAGAAGCACCAGAAACTTCAACAAAGGTGTGATGGAATTCATAGTCACAGTCAATGCCGGCATCCAAAAAGAGGCCGATTTCATGACGCCCATCCAAACGAATGTTATTCAGCGTCTCAGCCGGAATCTTCAGCCGGTAAACCACATCATTGCCCGAGCGCAGGGGTTGACTGGCAATCAACTGCCCGTTGAAAGAAACCTGCAATACCGCACCGGTATATTCGCTCAAGATGCCTCCAGGCATGCCTTCGCCCGAAAAATAAGCACTGGCAATCAAGGTGATTTCGGCGCCATCTTGCAGCGCCCAATTGGCCGGCAAACTGAAACGAAGACGTTCGGAAGAGAACGGCCCCTGCATTAAAGTAACAGGCGCGCCAAGTTCTTTAAAGGTCAGAACAATTTGGTTCGTGGCAGTTGCAGCCTGCACATTGGGTCTGCTAAGTGGCAGACTGGTAAAGGTGAGTAGTAGAACGAGAAGAGAGATTAGTTTTTTCATTGCTTTTTTGGACGCCAGAACCGGCGTCCCTCCTTTCTTTGTCTTTAAGTAAACTTGATAAACGGTTACCCCGTCTCATCAAGACGGGCGGCTTTTTCCCAGAGAACCGTCTGGCGACCGGTAAGATAACGGAACAAACCGAGGAGAGCCGCGTAATTGCTATTGACCAGGAAAGTCGGGATATAGAGCAACTTGCCAAACAGGCCGCTCATTCTCAGTTTCTTCCCCAGCAAAGCCAGCAGATAAAAGCCGGCCTGCAATCCCAGAAAAACCCAGCCGTATGGCGGAGCAAGCGAAAGCCAGGCTGGCAGCCTGCCTGTTGAGGGCAAGGCAACAGCCCCGAGGTTGCCTGCCAATGCCCCCAGCATGGCAAACGGTACCAGGGGACGCATGAATTTATGTGACAAAATTTGCCAGACAATCAAAGGCCGGCGCCAGGGGAGTTTTTGCAAGGAAAAAATCATTGCCTGATAACGCCCGGCGACAATGCGCGTGCGGCGGACAATTTCATCTCGCTCGCTGGCCGAGGTAGTCTCACATGATACTGCTTCTGGCACATAAATGACGTTGTATCCCTGCTGGATGATACTCAGCGCAACGAAGAAATCATCATTGATGATCTTATCTGGCAGCGGGCGATATAGTTCGCGCCGAATTGCATAGATTTCTCCTGAAACGCCAATGCAGCAACCCGTCAGACGTGTTTCCTGCTTCTTGATGAATGACTCGTAACGCCAGTACAGGCTGTCGGCATCTCCCAGACGGCTGCCGACAGAAATAATGTTTTTGCTGCCTGCTGTGCAGCCGACTCGCTCATCAGCAAACGGCGCGACCAGTGCGTGCAAGGTGCCTGGGGCATATGAGTTATTTGCATCCGAGAAAACCACGATCTCATTTCGAGCCGCCTGCATGGCGTGGTTAATTGCCGCCAGTTTACCCCGCCGTTCTGGGGAATAACTCAATTCTACGCCGCGCCCGGCATAAGACTCTACAATTTCCATCGTACGGTCATTCGAACCATCTGCAGCCACCAGAATCTGCAAACGCTCTGGCGGATAGTCCAGGGACAGGCTGTTTTCCAACTTGGCGGCAATGAAGCGCTCCTCGTTGTAGGCAGCAATCAACAGGGTCACCGAGGGTACGGCAGTAGGTGAAAAGCGCCGCTCCGGGCGAAGACGCGCAAAGATGGCTATCAGAAAAGGATAACCGGCATAAACATACACAATCAGCAAGACACAAAACCAGAAGAGTATGCCGAACATTTCATTTGCCTTTGTTCGCTAACTGCCAATAGAATGCACTCAGACGCTGTGCAACCTGATCGAGGTCATACTCGGTCTGTATCCGACGTCGGGCATTCTGCCCCAATCTATCCCGCAGTTGCGGGTCTTGCAGAACCGTGAGCAGGGCCTGCTTCAATGCCAGCCCATCGGCCGGTTGGATCAGGCGGCCTGTCTCGCCATCGGAGATGACATCGGGTGTGCCGCCAACGGCTGTGGCCACCACTGCCAGGCCACTGGACATGGCTTCTAGCAGGGCAACCGAGAGTCCTTCTGCATTGGATGGCAGGACGAACACATCGGCGGCCTGCAGATAGGGTTGCACATGCTGCTGAAAGCCAGCAAAGTGTACGCCTTTGCCAGCCTGCTGGCGCAGTTCGGTTTCCAACGGTCCGCCGCCAACGATGACCAATTTCGCTTGTGGAACCTGATCTTGGACACCCGACCAGGCCTGAAGCAATTGGGCAACATTCTTTTCCGGTGCAAGGCGTCCAATGTAAACGACGATGAGCGCATCCACAGGCAGCCCCAGGGCGGCGCGCACATTCCGTTTAACGGAAGCAGGCAGCGGGGTGAATTGAACCGTATCCACGCCATTGGGAATGTGAATGCGCCGTTCTACAGGTACATTTTCCTCATCCAGTTCGGCGGCGATCTTCCGGCTAATGATGACAAAAGCATCCATATACCTGCTAAGCAAGCGCAGGCGCGCTTTGCCAAACATGCGACGACGCAGACGATAGATTTCGCTGGATTTTCCGCTGCCGTGCACGGTGACAACCGCAGGGACGCCGTAGAGGGCCTTGGCCAGTAAAGCCGTGGTAGAAGGGGAGATCAGTTCGTGAGCATGGATCAGATCTGGCTTTAACTGACCGATTTTTCTCAGACAGACGAGCGTAAAAAGAAGGGAGGCCACTGCCTTGGGGCCGGATGCCGGCAAACGGTAAACCGGCACATCATCCAGGACTTCATAAGCAGTTGTGCCGGGCAGACGGCGGGTCAATACCCGTACATCCAGGCCTTGAGCACGCAAGCGCGAGGAAAGCGCCCCCACCTGTCTTTCGGCACCACCAATGCGCGGGGCATAGCCGTGACTAATCATCAAAACGCGCAGGGTTGTCTTCATACAGGCTGTCTCTCTTGCAAAAGGGCTTCTGCATACAAACGCATCATTTTTTGAATCCAGGCCTCGGCCGAGTATTCCTGGCGAACGCGCGCCTGCGCGGCACGGCCCATTTCTGTTCGACGAGAGGGCGAGTCAAGTAAGGATGCAATGGCCTCTGCCAGACGGGGCGGCGCGTGTGGCGGTACGATTAATCCGGCATCCTGAGCGACAATGTGGGGAATGTCACCTACCGCGGTAGCAACAATCGGCAAACCAACTTGCATGGCTTCCAGAACGGCCAGCGGCAGGCCCTCCCAGTGGGAGGAACTGACAAAGATGTCGCTGGCAGCCAACAAAAGCGGGACGTCGTCCCGAAAGCCGAGGAAGCGAATTTGCCCGTCCAGCCCCTTTTGAAGAGCAGCCTGACAAATCTCATCAAACAATGGCCCGTCGCCTGCCATCAGCATGACAAAATGAGGATGGGTCTCTCTGAGCAGGGAAAGCGCCTCAATCAGGTCATGGTAACCTTTGGGCGGAGCAAAACGGCCTACGCTGATGAGCAGTGGACAAGAAGCCTCACAGCCCACTTCCTGCCGCACAAGGCGGCGCTGTTCTGGGGTGAACGACATGGGAGGCGGAGCCGGATTGAAGATAACCTGAATCTCTTTGGGCGCAAGGCGGGAACGAAAAGCCTCTGCCACAATTTGCCCGACGGCGACCACGCGCTGCGCCAGGTAGCGCAGGATTTGGCCCTCCAGCCACAAGATGGCAGCGTGTGGATAATCGGACAGATTGCCGGTTGAATGCAGGGTGCCAATCACGGGCAAGCCGGCCAATCGGGCCGCCAGCACACCAACAATGTTGGCATATCCCAGATGACACTGCACCAGGTCAAAGCCGCCGCGCCGCAAATATTGCGCCAGGCGAATGAGACGCCTCAGGTTCATTAAGTGAGCGGCCGGGAAAAAGATATACTCCACGTTACAAGCCGTCAATTCATCCAGGATCACCTGGTCAAAGGCCGAATTCAGACTGACAACAGTCAGATCCAAGCCAACAGCAGCGGCTTGCCGGGCAAGGCTGACCACCAGTTTTTCGGCGCCACCGATTTCCAGGTCATCAATCATTTGGACAACACGCAGAGTCTTGTTCATTGCAACACGTTAAACGGGCTGGTCACAAAGCACCGGTAAAAAGAAAACCATTGTTCGTACTGCGGCGGGCGGCGCGGATCATGTTCTATCGCGCCCGGCAAGGACATTTCAAGGAGAAAGTTTTGATAAGCAAAGGCGGTCAGGGTAGGGCTCAGGTTAAGTTGAGTAAAATAGGTCAAGAGATACTCGCGCATGGTTTCTGATAGCCAGTTGTGCTCCAAAAAGCCAAGTGCAAAGGCCTCTTCAGGAGTGCAGTTTTGCCAACCATGCCAGGGGTAATTAAGCACGTAGGTCGTGATGAAAAAAAACAGATCAAAAAACGGGTCTGCACTCTGCCGGTAACCTTCCCAGTCAATCACGCCAATGCCTTCAGCGGTCAGAAGTAGATTACCTGGCCAGTAATCACCATGACAGGCAGATTGCAAAATACGACTGGCATTAAAGACTTTTTCCTGCTCCAGCAACCAGGCCAGATGGTTTGGCGGCAATTCCAGCGGGCCATACACGGCTTCCAGCGCCGCCAATCGGGCACGCATATCCACAGGGGGGAGCACTTGTTCCAGGCGGGTAGACTTTCGAAGACGCAATAGAAAGTCACACGCCAGCATTAAATCCTGACGCACTTCAACAGGACGCCTGCGAACACGAATCTGCAAATATTCTAGAAGAGAAACGCCCGGCAAAATCCCTTCCAGGGCAGCAAGTATGCCATTGTACTCAAAGAAGGCGATGGGTTGGGGTATCCTGCCGGTTAAGTCGGGCTGAACGCTCAGTGCGCTCAACGCCTGATATTCTTCCAACAGGAAGCGCCGATAAGTTTCTCCCTCGGCTGCCTTCAGTACCATCAGAGGTTCCGCGCTGCCTGCATCAAAGACCAAAGCCGTCACCTTTTGGGCCTGCGCAGCCGGGTCGCCAATTTTTATCAGTTGTAAAGGGGGGCGCAATTTCACTCCGCGCTCTGCAAGGGCAGGCACCCATTCGGTTTCAAGCCGGTTGAGCAATTCCATCAACATTCAGCCCGCCTTCTCTGCGCCGTCAGCACAAACGCGCTGTATAAACACCTCTGCAGTCCAAGGTCAGTTAACAAAATAGCCAGACATCGTTTCCAGAAGTCGAGGCGGGAGGGCGGCAAATACAGTCGTCTCCAAAAATAACGCGAAGGCTGTCTGGTCTCCAGCGAAATCAGGAAGCGCGGCTCCTCTAATGAATAGAAAACGCCAAACGTTGAGCGCAACATAAATTCAGCCATCCGCAGACGCCGAAAGATGTTGGACAAGCGCACCCAATCTGAAGATGACTTGCCGATCAGAACTTCCAGGAAAGCAGCCTTACGCAACCCAAGCAAAACGTATCCTCCGGGACGAACGGCCTGCTTGCCAAGAGCGATGAGCGTCTCTGCCTCTTTGGCACCGATATTGGGCGCCAGCAAGTAATCGGCCTCCGCCGGCACAAAGTTGACAGGGTCAAGTGGGCGGATTTTCACACCAACAGCCTCCAGGCTTTCCTCCAGCACAGGCGCAGCGCCATAAATCCACGCCGTTTCGCCGCGCTTGAAAGGTAAGATCCAACGCAGGTCCGCCTGTGCTTGTACGCTGCTCTCAAACATTTTCTACCGCCTGAGCATGCCTGCTCAGCAAAATACTGCGCAACAGTTGGACAGCCTGTCGGGCCGTCTGCGGATAAATCAGCCAGATGGAGGCCAGATACACCAACCCGCCTGCCAGCGGCAAGATTAAGACCTGCGCCAAAGTCGAGACGCTATTTAGCAGCCAGGATAAGGCCGTCAGAACAGCCAGCATGAGCAACCCACTCAACGCCGCTGGTCGCAAGGCAGAAAGAACTTCTGCCAAATGCAGGCCGATCAAATGCTTAATGATCAGCAACTTAACCAGCATCAGCACAGCACTGCCGGCTACCTGCGCCAGGGCCACATACAAAACCCCATAATTGGAGGCAAATAACAATAGAGGGACAATCAGGAGCAATTCAAAAATGCTCAACTTGTTCAAAATGTCGGGCCGGCCGGTAGCCTTGTACACATCACCGGCATTAAAACTGAGGGAATAAAAGAGTGCGTAAATGGCAAGTGCCTGCATCAAAGGGACAGCCGTTTGCCAGCCACTTCCAAACGCGAGAGGAACAAAAGCCGCAGAGAGTAGCGAGAGGCCAATCCCAACCGGAATGGTATACAGCGAAACATATTGCAACGTTACCAAAAAACCTTTTTTCAACGCTTCCCGGTCGGCTTGTAACTGCGAATAGGCCGGGAAGAGTGCATTGCTCACAATCACACAGATATTGACAATCAGCAATTCAGGGATGCGAAAAGCCATTGTGTAATAACCAAGGGGCTCTGAACCCAGCCGCTTGCCAATAATCAAGTAATCAATATTGTTCTGCAGCATGCCCATTATTTCAACCAGGATAATCTGGGAACTGTAGCCCAACATCCCTTTAGAAACCTTCCAATCCCAGGCCAAATGAGGCCGCCAGCCGCTTACAATCCAATAAATGATGCTGAGGGCAACACTGCCGGCAATCTGCCCGGCCACCAGGCTCCATACACCGAATCCCAGCCACGCCAGGGTAATGGAGGTGATTGCCTTGGCTAAGGTTTTGCCAAGTTCGGGGTAGAAAGTCTTGCGAAAACGCAGCGACTTTTTCAAGCGGGCTTCATGAATGCTGCCCAAGCGCATCAACAGCAAGGTAACCGAAAGGGCACGCAGGATAGCCGTCAGGCTGGGTTGATTGAAAAATTCTGCTATCCAGGGCGCCAGTAAGAAACCAGCGATGGCTAAAAGGGTATTAACCATTAAGCCAAGTGTAAAAGCCAGGTTGGCCGTTTTCTCCTCTTCGCCCTGCTTGTAAATGACAAAATTGCCAACGCCTAAACTACCAAAGGTTTCCAGATAACCAATGGCTACCAATCCCAGCGCCATCAGGCCAAAATCTTCAGGGGCTAACAAGCGCGCCAATACCATGGTCGCAAGAAAAGTGATCCCCTTACTTCCAGCAAAGGATAATGAGGACCACAAAACCCCTTTAACGGTTTTGTGGGTCAATTCGGTCTGAGAGGCGCGAGCAGTATCCATGGTCATTTGGGTTTCGTATTTGGCATCAGTTCGTTTTTAACAATCATAGACATAGACAGAGCAATACCTAATAGAAGGTAAAGATAGCGCGGATAAGCCGCATGGATAAACATGGCTGCCGTCAGATAGCCTATCAAACCGACAGCATAGGCAGTCGTCATATCTACATAATGTCTTAAGCCAGCCCGCCGGAATTTCTTCCTGGCGCTGAACAACAAATAGAGCGAAGTCCCTATCAGCAATCCAAACGAGGCAACGCCGAACGCGCCGGTTTCAGCGGCCACTTCGAGGTACAGGTTATGAGCCGAGCGCTCTTCGGCCTCAGGCGCAAGTCCAATTTCCTTAGCATATTCCAAGTACAATAACGGGTAGTTCCTCCAGCCAACCCCCAAGAAAGGATGGTCCTTGAACATCTCCCATGCCGCCAGATTCTCACTGGTACGGCTGCGGATGGAAATATCTTCGGCATGCAGGGAGCGATTCGGTGTCAAGAAATCCTGTAGAGTCAGTACCCTCTCAAAGTAATTGGAGGGAATAAAATAGGCTACCGTCAGCAACGAAATGATGAAAACCGGGGCCTGATATACCCGCGGGGGATAAAACAAAAACATTAACGTCAACACAACGATCATGGAGAGAAAGCCGCCACGCGAGTAGGTGAAGATAATTGAGAAGACAGTAACCAAAAGCGCCCAACCGGCCAGGAATTTCAAGATCAATTTACGCTCATGGATGAAGCGTTCCAGCGCCAGCGGCACCAACACCACCAGAATCTGAGCATAAAAATTGGGATCTCCGATGGGGCCGCCTATCCGATAATCGTTGGCTTCGCCGACAATCTGCATCAACTTGGCCTGGGCAAAACCCCAAAACGATTGTTCAAAGTTACGCGTGAAGGCTTGATAGGCCGAAAGCGTGCCCAGGAAAATGCCCACAATCAACAACACCCAAATCACCCGCCGGAATGACTCGCCCCGCTGAAGCAAAATAACAACCACCAGCGCAATGATGGCATCTTTGACATAGTCTGTTATCGTCTCCCAGACGCGGGCAGGGTCGTTGGCCGAGATGATCGAGGCCACCCCCACCAGGCCATATAGGCCCAAAAGCACTGCAGGTCTCACCCAACCCCGAGGGGATTCCTGAAAAATTGCCCAACGGATCAGAATGGCCACAACAAGCAGGGCAACAAAGAATTTTGCAATGGAGGGAGCGTTATGCATATGGACAGCAATATCCGAGAGGCGCGTATACGTCAGAAAAACCAGGGCAAATAACCCTAATTCAACTGAAAAGACTGTTCCAATAAATACGGCCAAGCCTACCAACCCGGCCAGAATGTAGGCTGGCCGGTCAATTTCCAGCACCAGGAATCCCGCTGCCCCGCCAGCCAGAACAGCCAGCAGCGCAAAGAACAAGGCGGAGTGCCGCGGTTTGCTCGGTTGCTTGCTAAAATTGGTCACTATGGACATGCTGTCCATCCTCTCCAATACAATACGCAGGCATCTCAACCTGCAATGGTTGATTTCGCTTTTAGATGGGTTCGGTTGCCCTCAACAAATAAAGCCCGGAACCCTTTTTGGCAATTTCAAGCGCCCAGTTTGTATTTTCCACCAGGCTTTCAGCAGTATCACCAACGCGATACTCTGCAATGCCAATTTTAGGGTCAAGCGCCAGGTCCTCGCCAGAAACGTCCAGCCGAATAGGAATAGAAAGAGCAGTACGGACGCGTTCCATGGTATTCGTTGCCGCGTCACCGCGTGTTTCTGATAGCAGAACAGCAAAATCTGTATCGCCCCAGCGTCCAACCAAATCATTACCACGCAGTTGATTCTTCAAAATTTGGGTGACATGTTGAAGGATAGTGGACATGGTGGACTTAGGAAGGACATCCACATACTCTGTCAAGCCATCCAGGTGAACAATGCAAAGTGAAAAATCCTTCGCAGAAGCAAAGGCCACATCCTCCAGCCGCTCTTCAAAAGTCGAGCGTTTCAATGCCTGAGAGACCTCATCCAATTCGCGTTGCTGCATAAATTGAGTAATGGGGGCGCGTATCAATTCGCGGCTCAAAGCCAGGGCAAGACCCAATGCCAGGCCTACCACCAAGGCAACAGCCGCGCTCCGAAGAGGTTGCGGGGAAACCGGTTCAGTTGGCACCACAGCCGGGTCAAGCAAACTCATGTCGTAGACGCGATAAAGGTTACTGACGTACCTGACACCCTGCTCTCCAATGCTATTGACCAGCATGGTCGCCCGGACAGGGTCAGGGCCGCGAACAGAAAACTCGATAATATTGGTATCTGGCAAGACGATGGCATTGAAAGTGTAATCTTCAACATCAGCATCTGTCAGGCCAAGAGTGGTGAGCGCCTCACGGTAAATACGCGGGCTTTTCAGGATTTCGGCATAGGTAGTAATGATGGAGCGTTTGTCCAGCGTAGCCAGGCTGTCAATCACGCTCCCGCCACCGCTGAGCAGGGCCGGGTTCGGAGAGACAATAAACCTCCCTGAGGCCTGATACAAAGGGGTGGCAAACAGAGCAGCAATCAGGGCCACTGCTACCGCAACCAGGGCAGTCAGCACGACAAGCCACCAACTGCGTTGCAACATCTTGAAATATAGTTTGATTTCCATACAGGTTTTCCTTTCTTGGAACTGCGCTTGGTAGACAACAAGTACAATTAACTGGACCTTTCAAGGTCAGCACGATTCTTCATCATGTGGCAATGTCTCTAAAAGGGGTCAATGAGCGCCGCGTTGTTTAAAGACGGCAGTAACAGTGTAGAGAAGAATCAGAAAATCAACCAGCAGGCTGCGGCGTTCAATGTAGATAATATCCAGCCGTAAGCGGTCATCAAATTCCATTGAACCACGCCCAACAATCTGCCATAAGCCGGTTAGACCGGGCAACACATCCAGCCTTTCGGTATGCCAGAGCCGATACGTTTCTGCCCCAAAAGATGTCGGCCGCGGCCCGACCAGGCTCATCTCGCCGCGCAAGACGTTAAGCAGTTGGGGAAGTTCATCCAGGCTGGTTTTTCGCAAGATGCGTCCCAGGGGTGTGATGCGCGGGTCATTGGTGATTTTGAAATCTGGCCATTGCAATTCGTTCAAATGGGCATATTTGGCCTTCAATTCTTCGGCATTAGGCACCATTGAACGGAATTTGTACATTTTGAACCGGCGGCCACCTTTTCCTGTCCGCAATTGCGTAAAGATGACCGGCGCGCCAGGCGAGGTAATCCAAATCAAAAATGCAATTAAGCCCATCAGGGGCAGCCACAACGGTGCGCTGGCTAACGTCAAGGTCAGGTCAAAAATGCGCTTTGCGCGCAAATAAGCCCGACCTGTAAAAACGCGTTTGCGCGGGTCCAACGCAAAAAGCCAACTGCAACTTTGACTTGCCAGAGAAGACGTACTCATACTTCACGGGACACTTTCTCGTCGGTAGAGACAATGGAAGGAGAAACCTCAACCGAGGGTGACATCTCAGAAGCCATCTCGCCAGGTAAAGAAAGATTCAAAGTCGCTCTGTGGATCAGTTCTTCAAAGGTAAGGGCATCCTGCGGGAACGAGGCAATACCAAAACGAAGGCGAGAGCCAGACCGCGCCTGAATTTCATTCAAAATGCGCATCGTGGTGACAGATGAACTTTTTTTGTCAGTATCTGGCATCAAGACAATAAATTTATCGTCCTCCCCCTTGATCACCACATCTGTCTGTCGTATCTGGTCGCTGACGATTTGCCCCAGCCGGGCCAGGGCAAATTGTTTGAGGACATCGCGCTGAAGTTGCCGCGATAAGGCCGAATTTTCTTCCAGATCCAGGTCTTGGGGTTCAAGTACCAGTACCGAGATCGGCCGATTGTGACGGCGACCGCGATTCATCTCATTTTTCACCCAGCCGGCAGCCTCTTCCATGGTCATGGCACGACCAGAGAAAATATCTGAGACCAGGGCGTCTAACATTGTTTCGGTCTTCCCTATTGTGTCAACCAGGTTGTGCAACAGCCAGACAGTTGCCTCCAAAAAAAGAAATTCAAGCACTGTAATTTGCACATTGTCGGTCAGAGCACGGCCTCGCGAAAAATACAGCCAGAGCGAAATATAAATCGTCCCCCACAAGCCTAGCAAGATATAGATGGACGTCTTTTGCAGAGACGGCCAAACCAGTGTGACCAGCAGGTTGACAATGACAAGAAAATAAAAATATGGCCTGAAGTTGACAATGGAAACATCCTGAAAATCTAACCGTTCCAGGTTAAAAATCAGGATGATAAAAAAGAGAAGAACAAAGAGTTGACGCTTGATATCTTTCATAAAACACAATTATAAGAATTCTATCATGAATTTCAAACTAAAACAGTCCAATTTCCTAAGGGAAAGATTGTTTACGCCCCGACGAGCATTGACAATGGTTTTATAGGTTGCCAGAGGTATAAACTCTTCAAGATGGCAAATCAGTTAACAATAGTGTAAAGATTGACTTAATTTTACTCGATTCAGTACTTTAGGACTATTCTCGACAGCATGTCTGCCTCTGATAATGCAAAAAACGGCTGTATTGTAATCTGCCATTAGCACCCTTAACAGCATTCGATAAAGGCAAACCCGGCGAAAGCCGGGGACGCAAAACCACGGGTCTAACGTAGTTTATCTACTATGATCGCCAGGTTGCCGAAGATTGTTGGCAAAAACTACCTGGCATGTCCAGGTAGTTTTTTTATCAATAAATCGTGGAGGAAGAAATGTATAAAACAATGTGGCATCGGTTCATTAGCGTACTGGTTGTAGTGGGCCTGAGTCTGGTCAGTCTGGGCGCTGTGCAGGCTTCTTCAAATGGAATTGAAACAGTCCAAACAAACATTGTGGGTGAAGCCGTGGTCAACGAACCACCGGTAAGTGGAGGCATTCCCATTTCAAACGCCCAAATCGAATCGCAATTTGGGTTGATCATTTACGCCCGGAATCAAATGGCAAATTACCCGGGACGAAGCGGCAATGAACTGCTCTACTTTAACGCCAAGAATATCAACGGCCCAGCCGGACTTTCAGCGCCCGGCTCCGTCTGTTCACCCGCCCAATGGGCCGAGACAAATTATTACAGCAACTCGGCCACGGTAGATTTCACCTTCTGCGAAATCCTGGATGCCATACAAAAAGGCACGCCTCTGTACGGGATGGTTCCCACCGAAAACATGTTCCTGCATTTGGCCAACGGTCAGCGTTCATACGAACCTGGAAACGGCGGCGCTGTTTATTTAATCAATCCGGCCGATGCGTTCATCCGGCATTACACTGCTCAACGATTCCTGGAAAAAATCGCACAGCACAATTTAGATGGCGGCTTTCTGGACGATCTGCGCGCTGGTTGGCGGAAGGTTACGGCCCCAGGCCTACCGGTGGAGTACCCGTCCGAAAAAGATTATGACCAGGCCATGCTGGGATTTGCGTGTGAGATCCGTGCTGTACTCCAGTCAGCAGGAAAAGAGACGTGGGGCAACCTCACCAGTATGCATGACGCGAGCGTCTGGGAACAGTATGCGCCCTGCCTGGATGGCGCCGTCTCTGAAGTTTGGATGACCGGCTGGGGAACGCTGGAACCGATCCAATCTGACCTGGATGTAGCCCAAAAATGGCTGGATGCCGGCAAGAAGGTGCTTCTCATTGCCCAGATTGCAGAGCCAAACGCGGCTGCTAATCAATTCGTCTATGCCAGTACGTTACTGATTGCCAATGATGCAACGCATACTTTTTACAAATTTGCCCATTACGATGGTGCTTACGCCGAATATTACGCCCCGCCTGCCGTCAATTTGGGTAAGCCGTTGGGATCCAAATACCTGGTGAGCGCCGGTGTTTGGGAACGCGCCTTTGAAAACGGCTGTGTGCGCGTTGACCTGTCAGCCAAAACCAGTTCCATCAGCACAATGCCCTGCAAAGGTTCGACCTCACAAGAAAAAACAGAGACGGTGTACGACGACAGTCACAGCAATCTCGTCTACTCTTCAGGTTGGAAGAAGATAGTCAATGCCCAAGCCTATGAAAAGGCTTACCGGCTTACCACCCAAAAAGGCGCAACAGCCACACTGGTATTTTCAGGGCAATCGTTCAGCATTGTGTACACGGGCTGCCCCACTTGCCAGAACATGAAAGTTTATGTTGACGGCGTGCTGGTAGGTACGATCAACCAGAAAACAAATACAACCGTCTATCAGCAACAATGGGATTATCCCGGCCTGCTTCCTGCCGGTAAACATACCCTGAAACTGGTATTTGCACCCACTGTGAGAAAAACACAGGTGACGCTGGACGCAATCGTTGTCCGTTAATGCAACCGTTTACCAGCCAAAACGTAACCGCCTACCCTGTTGTGATCGTCCTGAAAACGAAGGCGGCGAAAGTGTCCAAAACAAGATAGACAGGATATTCAGGATTGTGTTTCCCTGTATGTTGAAGTTTATCCTGTATATCCTGTTCGATAGGGTAGGCAGTTACGCCAAAAATGGATGGTCCAGCCAAATTTGGCAAAGCGCTATGCAATTCCTGCCTGAGGGTATGAGAGTGGGTTGTAACCACTCGTTGCACCACACGCCATAACCGAATGGGGGTTCACACGATAAGCCGCCAGGTTGAATAAATTGACCCGGCGGCTTATTTCGTAATCCAGCCGTTTTTTCCCTCTTGACAAATCTCAAACAACTCTTTATATTTCAACATACTTAACTATTAAAAAGGTTAAATTATCATGTCTCCTCCTCTGATTCAAACCCTGCGCGAGTGGATGCGCGTGATCATGCGGCATTCAATGCGCAATTTCATGCTCTATGCCAAAGAACACAATTACTCACCTGCCCAGTTGAACGCCCTGTTCCGCATTCACCACAAAGGCGCTTGCGGCATCTCAGATTTAGGCGATGAAATGGGTGTGACCAGCGCTGCTGCCAGCCAACTTCTAGAAAAACTGGTGCAACAGGGTCTGGTCATCCGTTCTGAAGACCCGCACGACCGACGCAATAAATTGGTCACACTCACGGCAGAAGGTGAGCGCATCGTGCAGGAAAGCATGGCTGCCCGTCAAGGGTGGTTGACGCGCCTGGTTGAATTGCTTACCCCAAAAGAACAGGAACAAGTCAACGCTGCTCTGCAAGTGCTCATTGAAAAAACAGCATTACTGGATAAAGATGATGCAAAGATAGTGGATTAGTGGATAAAGCAAACTTCTCTGCCCCTCACTCTGCAACGAAAATTTCCAAATCTAAAACCTGAGAGCCTCAATCTGAAATGTTAAAACTTTTCCCCTATATTCGTCGTTACACCCTCCCCATCTTGGCTGCTATTCTTTTATTGTTTGTGCAGGCCAATGCCGATTTGACTTTACCCGATTACCTCTCAAAAATTGTCAACATCGGCATTCAACAAAACGGCATTGCAAGCGCTGTCCCCTCTGTTATCCGCGCCCAGACCTATCAGCGCATCAGTCTGTTCCTGACCGCCGATGAACTGACTCAGATGGAACAGGCTTATCGCCGCGTGGAACCGGCCGATGCAGACTATGCCAACCTTGCCAGACAGTACCCTGCCCTGGACGGTAAACCCCTCTACGTGCTGCAGGTTCAAGACGCAACGACGCTGGATTCTCTCCAACCGGTTCTGGCACGCGCCCTGTTGGCCGTCTCATTCCTGGAACAAATACTGGCCGACCCTGCAAAAGCCGCGGCGATAGGGCCAGCAATGGGCTTTGACCTCTCCAAATTGCCGCCGAACACAGACCTGTTCGACATGTTGAGCAAAATCCCTGCCGCGCAGCGCAGCCGAATGATCACCGGCATTCAGGACAAGTTTTCTGCTCTTGGCGAAAACATGATTGCCCAAATGAGCATCGCGGCTGTCAAAGCAGAGTATCAGGCCCTGGGCGTGGACATGACCGCTGTGCAGAGCAATTACATCCTGCGCACCGGCATGTTAATGCTGCTCATCACCCTCATCTCGGTCACAGCCACGATCCTGGTCGGCCTGATTTCGGCACGGGTTGCGGCAGGCGCGGCTCGCGACCTGCGTCAGGCGCTTTTTGTGCGCGTCTCGGACTTTGCCAGCGCTGAAATCGAAAAATTCTCCACTGCCTCGCTCATCACCCGCGCCACCAACGATGTGACCCAGTTGCAGATGGTCACGATGATGATCATCCGCATGGTTTTCTACGCGCCAATTATTGGTGTGGGCGGATTGATGCGCGCCTTAAACACAGCCCCTTCCATGGGATGGATCATCGCCCTGATGGTCACAGTGCTGGTTGGCATCATCCTCAGCGTTTTTGCCATCTCACTGCCCAAATTCAAACGCATCCAGAGCCTCATTGACAACCTGAATCGTGTGGTGCGCGAAAACCTGAGCGGCATGATGGTGGTCCGCGCCTTCAACCGCCAGGAGTTCGAAGAACAACGCTTTGACAGGGCAAACCGCGATCTGACAGAGAATACTTTATTCGTCAGCCGCGTGATGGTGATACTGATGCCTCTCATGATGTTCCTGATGAGCAGTGTTTCTTTGTTAGTGGTTTGGGTGGGTGCCCGACAAATTGAGGCAGCACAACTTCAGGTTGGCGGCATGATGGCTTTCATGCAATACACCATGCAGATCTTCTTCGCCTTCATGTTCATGTCCATGATGTTTATTATCCTGCCGCGTGCTTCAGTCTCCGCCGATCGCATTGCCGAAGTGCTGGAGACAAAACCAAGCATCGTTGAACCTGTCCAGCCGCGGCGCTTCCCCGAGCCGTTCCGAGGGGAGGTGGAATTTCGCAATGTCTCTTTCCGCTATCCCGATGCAGAAGAAGATGTGCTGCACAACATTTACTTCATCGCCAAACCTGGTCAGACGACCGCCTTCATCGGCACAACCGGCTCTGGCAAGTCCACCATTGTGCGCCTGATTCCGCGCTTCTATGACGTGACCGAGGGGGCTATCTTGATTGACGGTGTGGATATCCGTGATGTACCCCAAAGCGAACTGCGCGAAAAAATCGGCTATGTACCCCAACGCAGTAACCTGTTCAGCGGCACAATTGCAAGCAACCTGCGTTTTGGTGACGAGAACGCCAATGACGAAGAATTGCTGCGGGCTTTGGAAATTGCCCAGGGAAACGAGATCCTGGCCTCCCGTCCCGAAGGACTCGCCGGAGAAATCGCTCAGGGAGGGACAAACGTCTCCGGCGGGCAGCGTCAGCGTCTGGCCATCGCCCGAGCCCTGGTCAAAAAGGCCCCAATTTACATCTTTGATGACAGTTTCTCTGCCCTTGACTATAAGACCGACGCTGCATTACGCCTGGCCCTGAAGAAGTACGTCAGCCACAGCGTGATTTTTATCGTCTCACAACGCGTGGCCACGATCAAAGGTTCAGATCAGATTATTGTGCTGGATGAAGGCCGCATCGTTGGCAAGGGTACACACCATGAACTAATGGAGACTTGTGACGTGTATCGTGACATCGCTTTATCGCAACTGAGCCAGGAGGAATTAGCATGAGCGCCCATACTCCTGCAACCCCTTCCGGCGGAAATGACAATCGTCCGCCCGCCAGCAATCCGCTGAGGCGCGGCGGCCCAATGATGGGCGGCCCGATGGGACGCGGTGGCCCCATGGCCATGATGAAAGGCGAATCGGCGCGCGATTTTAAGGGGACAATGAGAAAACTTATCGGCTACCTCGGCGCCTACAAACTGGTGACCGTCATTGTCATCCTGCTTGCCATTGCTTCAACCGTCTTTTCAATTTTTGGTCCAAAAATCTTGGGCAATGCCACAACCAAACTCTTTGAGGGCGTCATGGGGCAGATTGCCGGCTCCGGCACAGGCATTGACTTTGCCGCCATTGGTCGGATCTTGCTGACTGCCCTGGGGTTGTATGTCCTTTCGGCGCTTCTGGCCTACGTGCAGGGCTGGATGATGACCGGAGTGGCAGTGGACATCACCTACCGCTTCCGCCGCGACATCGCCGAGAAAATCAACCGCATGCCCCTGCGCTATTTCGATGGCACCAATCACGGCGAGGTGCTTTCGCGCATCACCAATGACGTAGATACCGTCAATCAAACCCTGAGCCAAAGCCTCTCGCAAATCATCACTTCGGTGGTGACGGTGATAGGCGTGCTGGCGATGATGTTCAGCATCTCGTGGCAGATGACACTGGTAGCCTTGCTCATCATCCCGCTTACGCTGCTGATTGTGCAGTTCATTGTCCGCCGCTCGCAGCAATATTTCCGCCAGCAGCAAGATACCCTGGGGCATGTCAACGGTCACATCGAGGAAATGTTCGGCGGGCACGTGGAGGTGAAAGCCTTCAACATGGAACGCCGCAGCATTGAGAAGTTCAGCAGCATGAACAACGTGCTGTACAACTCGGCCTGGAAATCACAGTTCCTCTCAGGCGTTATGATGCCGATGATGAACTTTGTGGGCAACCTGGGTTACGTGGGCGTGGTGGTGCTGGGCGGTTACCTGGCCGTGCGCAAGGTCATCACCGTTGGCGATATTCAAGCCTTTATCCAGTACGTACGCTCCTTCAACCAGCCGCTGATGCAATTGGCAAACATCTCGAATATCCTGCAGCAGACCGCCGCCGCGGCAGAACGAGTCTTCGAGTTTTTAGAGGAAGAGGAAGAAACGCCTGAAACAGAAGTCCCTGTGGCAATCGCGTCTGTTCAGGGTCAGGTGGCCTTTCGGAACGTGCGCTTCGGCTACAACCCGGAAAAGGTGGTCATCCGCAATTTCTCGGCAGAAGTCCGGCCTGGCATGCGTGTTGCCATCGTCGGGCCGACCGGCGCCGGCAAGACCACCCTGGTCAAACTGCTCATGCGCTTCTACGACGTGAACGATGGCGCGATTCTGATTGATGGTCATGACGTGCGCGATTACCGCCGTGCCGACTTGCGCCGCCAATTTGGCATGGTTTTGCAGGACACCTGGCTGTTCAACGGCACAATCATGGAAAATATCCGTTATGGGCGTCCCGAAGCAACCGATGAGGAGGTCATTGCCGCCGCAAAGATGGCGCATGCCGACCACTTCATCCGCTCCCTGCCGGGCGGTTACCAGATGGTGCTGAACGAAGAGACAAGCAACATCTCTGCCGGGCAAAAACAATTACTTACCATCGCCCGCGCCTTTTTGATTGACCCGCCCATGCTAATTTTGGACGAGGCCACCAGTTCGGTGGACACCCATACCGAACTCCTGATTCAGGAAGCCATGCGTCGCCTGATGAGCGGCCGGACAAGTTTCATCATCGCCCACCGCCTCTCCACCATTCGCGACGCAGACTGGATTTTCGTGATGAACGAAGGCGACATTGTTGAGCAAGGAAAACACGACGAATTGTTGACCAGAGGCGGCTTCTACGCAGCGCTGTATAACAGCCAATTTGTGCAGGTGGAGGCAGAACTGCTGGTATAATTTTTCTGCTCTGGGGATACCCGGTGACACATCAAAAATCTCATAAGACTCCGCAATCCTTTCAGGACTATCCTGCCAGGAGAACTGATTGATGACACGAACGCGCACGTTTCTTTTCCTAACCCTTGGCCTGCTTCTGCTTATCTCTGGCATATTGCCAGCCCAGGCAAAACCCGCCTCGCAAATCACGCCGCGGCCCTCGCCGACGTATAAAGTTTGTCATCTGTGCGGTGAAGATGTGGCCTCGGCCATCACGCCCCAGGCTGACGGCGTGGTGCATGCTGTCTTGTTCTGGATGAGCGGCTGTGGGCATTGCGAATATGTGCGTACACAAACATTACCCCCCCTCTACGACAAGTACGGCCCGGCTTTTGATTTGCTTGAAGTGGAAGTGGTCACGCGTGGAGATATAGACCTGCTCTATACAATGGCCGACCGGCTGGGCATTCAACAGGTCGGCGTTCCGTTTCTCATCATTGGCGAGCATGTGCTGGTTGGCTCAAAGGAAATCCCGGAGGAACTGCCCGGCCTGATTGAAAAGTACCTGGATGCCGGCGGCGTTCCTGCGCCGGTCATCCCGGAATTAGAAAGTTTCTCCTCAATGACCGCGCCGACTGTTCCCCCCTCGCAGGCCGTGGCCCGCGTCATCATCTTTTCAACCCTGGATTGCAGCGCCTGCGACCAGACCGTCCGTATGGCAGCGGCCCCCTTGCAAGAGACCTACGGCGATCAGGTGGAATTTCGCACAGTGGATGTTGTCAGCGCCCAGGATGTAGATTACCTGCATCAGGTAGCCGCCGGATACGGCATACCTCGCGAGCAAGTTGACCTGCCTCTGGCAATCATCGGCGAACATATCCTGATCAATGATGAAATCCCTGCCAAACTTCCGGCCCTGGTCGAAGCGTATCTGGCCCAAGGCGGCGTGGATTTTGCTCCGCTGCCGCCGCGCCCCGAGGCTGCTCCGAAGGCTGCAGAGGCGGCTCAGCCGTCCGTCCCCTTACAGCAAGAGCCGCCGCGCCCCAGCGGATTCACCATTGCCATCGTAGTCCTGGTGCTGATGTGCCTGGTGCTGGTTTTCAGCCTGGCTGCCTTTTTCGTTGAAATCCCATGGCCATCCTGGCCCTGGCTGGACTGGCTTTTCCCGGCGTTGATTGTGGTTGGAATGGCTGTAGCGGGTTACCTGACGTATGTCGAAACCCAGCATGTCCCGGCTGCCTGCGGACCGGTGGGCGACTGCAACGCCGTGCAAAGCAGCCCGTATGCCAGGCTGTTTGGCTTCCTGCCGGTTGGACTGTTGGGCCTGATGGGATATGTGGCCCTGTTAGCAGCCTGGCTGGTGCGCCGCTTCGTCCCGCGCCTGCAAAAAGCGGCTGCCCTGGCGATGTTTGGCATGGCCTTCTTCGGAGTAGCCTTTTCTGTTTACCTGACCTACCTGGAGCCTTTTGTCATCCGCGCCGTGTGCATGTGGTGTATCTCCTCAGCCATCATCATGACCATTCTCCTCATCCTGAGCCTGCCATCGGCCGTAAGCCTTTTTGCATTCGATGATGATGACGAATGACTCTCCTGCAAAAACTTATCAAACACGAAGGTCACGAAGGAACACAAAGGAAAGTCTTTTCATCTTTCAAACGTTGTGTACTTTGTGCCCTTTGTGGTTAAAAGCCTTTTTGCAGTGGAGTCACGAATAGAAATCATGTGAGTTCAAATTTGAGTAAGGCAACTTGGTCAGCCTGCGGCCCGACTTGTTGGACAAATCACAAGGCTGACTTCGATGTAAAAACAAAGGCGTTTTCCTGCCACCAGATAATATTTCTAAGGAAGTGCAAAATGTTGAATATCAAAGTATTGGGCCCCGGATGTGCAAAATGCTACTCCCTGGAGCGCGCGGCAGCCGCGGCTTTGGAGACACTTTTACAAGAAAAGCCAGACTTAGATGTGACGCTGGAACACGTCCAGGACATCCTGGAAATTGAGCGGTATCCGGTTTTGTTTACCCCAGCACTGGTAATTAACGATAAAGTCATCTGTGCCGGACGGGTACCCAAGAAAGACGAGATTCTGGCCTGGTACCGCGAGGTTGTGCAATGAAAATTTTGGTCAAAATTTTGGGCACCAAGTCGCGTCAGCGCTATGCCGTCCGGCGGCTGGTGTTGATGGCGCAGACAGTTTTGCGGGCAGAGTATCCCACTCTGGAATTGGAAATCACCGAAATCAAGGAACCAGCCGAGATTGCCAAATATACCCCGGTGATGATTGCGCCCGGGCTGGTGATCAACGAGAAATTGGTTTACGACATCTGGATTCCGTCAAAGGAACAGGTTGTTGCATGGCTGCGAGAAGCAATTCAGGAGGCTGAGACGGTCAGCCGGTAGAGGGCTGCATTTGGCGGATATATTCCTCGGTCTGTAAGAACAAATGGCTGAGCGCGGATTGTTCCACCGGACCGCCGCCTTGAGCAAGCGTTTCATCTCCCCCGCCACGGCAGGCAAGCGGGGTTAAATGGGAAGCCAGCAAGAGACGCGCATCCAAACCGCTATCGGGGGCACAGGCGGCTACCAGCGAGAGTTTTTGTCCATCGTAAGATGCCAGCAAAGAGACCAGCCCGGGAAAGGCGCGCAGTTTTCCGGCCAGCAGGCGCAGTTCTGCAGGTGGACGGTTTGGAAAGATTGCAGTGACCAGACGCCATCTTTCCACCGGGCGGGCAGATTCGGCCAACAGGCGGGCTTCGTATTCCAGACGTTCCTGCCGCAAGCCTTCTAATTCGACTTCTATGCTTTTCAAACGTTCCTGCTGACGTCGCACCGCCTCGGTCAGGCCCTCCAGGCCGGTATCTAAGAGCGAGGAGATTTCCTGCATCACCGTGTGGCAGGCCTGGAAGACTTCCAGGGCCTGGGCGCCGGCTACAAAGTGAACGCGCAGTTTTTGATTGACGCGTTCTGTACGCAGAATCTTGACCAGGCCTATCATGCCCGTCTGCGGGCAATGCGTCCCGCCGCAGGCAGAGTAATCGAAACCGTCCACTTCAATCACGCGGATACGTCCAGAAACAGCCGGCGGCTTGCGGAAAGGAATTTGGGCAGCCTCGGCCTCGGTGACGTAGTAAGATTTGACGGTTCGATTCTCGAACACAATCTGGTTGGCATATGCCTCCACCCGCGCCAGGTCAGGGGCGGAAATTTGACCTGCATCCAGGTCAATGGTGGAGGGAGTGCAGCCGTTGATGTTGGCCGAGAGCGTTTCCAGCCCAATTACGGCCACAAACGAGCCGGTGAGCACGTGCTGGGCGGTGTGATGCTGCATGGCGCGCAGGCGGCGGTCGCGGTCGATGCGGGCCGGGTAACGCCCAATGGTCAGAGGCAGGCTCAGGCTGTGAACGATGCGGCCCTGGTCGTCTTTATAAACGTCTATCACCTGCGCCGGGCCGATTGTGCCGGTGTCGTGTTCCTGTCCGCCGCTGGTCGGGTAGAAATACGTGCGCGGCAGGATGACGCCGGTGCGTCCATCGGGAAGGGAAAAGGTTTCGATGACTTCCGCTTCGAATTCCAGGCAGAGGGGGGCGTCAAAGTAAAGGGGTTCGGTCGGCATGGTCATGGCGAAAGGTTTACAAGATGAGCATGGCATCGCCGAAGGAGTAGAAGCGGTAGTTTTCGCGGACGGCGACCTGGTAGGCGTTCAGGATGGTCTCGCGGCCGGCAAAGGCGCTGACCAGCATGATGAGCGTGGACTTGGGCAGGTGGAAGTTGGTGATCATGGCGTCCACGATTTTGAACCGGTAGCCGGGGAGGATGTAAAGGGAGGTGGGGCCGGTAAAGGCAGTGATCGGTGGACAGTGGACAGTGGACGATGGATGGTGGACGGTGGAAGGCGGACGGTTGACGGTAGACGGTCCACTGTCCACGGTCTGATTCGCGGCGGTTTCGAGCGTGCGGACGGAGGTGGTGCCGACGGCAACGACGCGCCCTCCCGCCTGCCTTGCCTGGCGGATGGCCTCGGCGGTCTCCGGCGGCAGTTCGCACCATTCGGTGTGGATTTTGTGCTCGGCGGGATTTTCCTCGGTGACGGGGGCGAAGGTATCCAGCCCGACGTGCAGGGTGACCCAGGCCAGGCGGATGCCTTGCTGCTGTAGTTCGTCCAGCAGGCGCGGCGTGAAGTGCAGGCCGGCGGTCGGCGCGGCGGCGGAGCCGGGCTGGCGGGCATAGACGGTCTGGTAGCGCTCGGGGTCCTTGAGTTCTTCGTGAATATAAGGCGGGAGCGGCACGTGGCCGATTTTGGGAAAGTACGGCTCGATGGGCTCGGAGAAGCGCACCAGGCGCTCGGCGCCGTCCAACAGGGCGATGATTTCGGCGGCGGGGCCGTCTTCCACCCTGACTTTGCTGCCCACCCGCAGACCTTTGCCGCCGACCAGGGCTTCCCAGGTGCGGTCATCGCGGCGGCGCAGGAGCAGGAGTTCGACGCGGCCGCCGCTTTCCTTGCGGGCGTAAATCCGCGCCGGGATGACGCGCGTCTGGTTGAGGACGAGGAGATCGTTCGGGCGGAGGTACCTGCCGATGTCGCGGAAGATGGCGTGTTCCAGGGTGCCGGTGTCACGCTGCAGGACGAGCAGGCGCGAGGCGTCGCGCGGCTCGAGGGGCGTCTGGGCGATGCGGTCGGGGGGCAGGATGTAGTCGAAGTCGGAAAGGCGCATGGATTAAGCCACAGATTACACAGATTACACAGATTACACAGATTGCACAAGATTGCACAAGATTGCACAGATTGCACAAGATCGCACAGATTGCACAAGATCGCACAGATTACACAGATTACACAGATTGCACAGATTGCACAAGATCGCACAGATTACACAGATTACACAGATTGCACAGGATAAAACACTGGAGCGAATTGTACCTTAAAAGCCACCCGAAGTTTCGGGCTGTGTTCGATGGGACGGGGCGCCGTAAAAGGGCGACTCACGCCGGAGCGCGCCCGCGCTTGCCGCGGCTGGCCCGCGCGTAGGCACAGCGCAGGTTTTCCCAATCGGTTAACTTTGTTTGTAAGTCCATCGGGCCTCCAAAAAAAATTAAATTCTGGGGGGGCGCATTGCGCCCCCCCAGACCCCCCCGGAAGGGCGATTCAGAGTTTGAAAGTTCAGAGCATCAGAGTTCAGATTTAACGATGGGGGAGACAACCACCCGCAAACCCTGAGCCCCGTAGAGGAGGCCCGGAAGGTCCCCGCCGCGGGAGGCACAGCGCGCGAGCCTGCGATCGTAGCTGAACGACCCGCCGCGGGCCACACGGTAGCGGTCTCTCTGCTTCAAGTCCTCGCGGCTATCGTTGAGTTTGTAGGGGTAGCCGAATTTGTCATTCCAGATGGTGCGCGTCCACTCCCAGACGTTGCCGGACATATCCAGGCAGCCGTAGGGTGAAGCCCCCAGCGGGAAAGCGCCCACTGCGGTCGTCGTGCCGATACCGGTTTCTTTGGTATTGGCTTTGTTCGGGTCGAAGGTGTCGCCCCAGGGGTAGACCCTCACCCCTACCCCCCTGCCCCCCTTCCCCTCTCCCACCGGGAGAGGGGAAGGGGGGTGGCCTTCAGGCCGGGGGGATGGCGTGAGGGGACCCCGCGCTGCTTTCTCCCACTCGGCTTCGCTCGGCAGGGTGAGACGGTACTTCCCCGAAGCCAGCGCCTGCCAAAAGGCACTTGCCGCCTCATCCTGCGGACGGATTTTCGAGGCCTGCTCCTTGAGAACCGCATCCAGCCAAGCGCAATAAGCCAGGGCATTGTGCCAGGTCACATAGCGCACCGGGCGGTTGTCGGGGTCATGCAGGGCGCGTTGATCGAAATCCCGATAGCCGCTGGCCTCGACGAAGGCGCGCCACTGTGCCACGGTCAGCGGGTATTTGGCGATCCAGTAATCGTAGGGCAGGTCGAGTTCGTGCTGGGGTTTTTCGTCGCTGTCTGCGTATTTGTCCCGCTCGCTGCTGCCCATGAGGAATTTGCCTTTTGGGATAAGGATGAAGCCCAGGGTGGGGGTGGCGGGGAGGATGACCCTCACCCCCAGCCCCTCTCCCGATGGGAGAGGGGAGTGGAAGCGGTATTCGGTAAAGCGCGGGTCGCCCAGGGCGGAGAGGGTGTCGCCGGCGCGGGCGCGCCAGGCAGGTTTCGTGGAGGCTTTGTCTTCAATCAAGTTCGCTAAGCGCACAGCGATTTGCTTTTTCAGGTCAGCAGGCTGGTACTGGCACTCGAGCACGGCTGCCCCGGCCAGTTCAGCAGCAACCAGTTGCAAGTCAACATCTTTCTGGCAGATCGAGGCACCTGGCTCCAACCCTGCTAAGCGCCTCAAGAGAAGCGATGCCTGAGAATTGACGTTCATATCCAGGTAGCCGCACAACAACAGCACCGGTTCACGCCACCAGGAATCGACAAGAGGTCCATTCTCCAAAAATTGGGCAATCTTCTCAATATCACGCAAGTTGTCAGCCAGGTAGCGGGCAACCAGGAATTCCTGGAACGAAAGGTGAAAGAAGCGATAATAGCCGCCACGGAAATCGAGCACCGTGCCGCGCTGGCGGGTGAGTTCAATCAAATCGCGGGTATAGGCTGCATGCGGGCTGTCTTTCAGCAGAGTTTTCAGGGTCTCCTCGTCAATCTCTTTGCTCTGCTCGCCGCGTTGATGCATTCCAAAGGCCAGGTATTGAAGCATCTCGCGGTGAATGGCAATGCCGCCGCCCACACGCCGGCTGATTTCGAGCGCCACTTTTTTATCCAGAACGTTTTCGGCACGCAGCATAGCATCCACCGTTTTCTGGTAGAGGTCGGCGCGTTGATTGGGCAGAACGCGCTCATTGGCGGCTACGATCAGGAGCATCCGCACCATCAAGGGACTATCTACCAGCGGTTCTACATCTTCCCCCAGCAGTCGCTTACGTTCCTTTTCCAACCGTTGAATCCCATCTAAAAGCGATTGCGCCTCACGATGGGCGCGCTCCGGAGATTTAGGAAAGCGGCAATCGTATGCCCGCCAAATCAGGGCTTTGATGTGATCCCATTCTAAAGGCAGGACGCGTATGTGACGGAATCCCCGCCCAAAGACTGCTTCGCCTGAATAGGCGACCGTACGGCTGGTGACCACGATGCGCAGGTTTTCTTTACCCGCCACTAGTTTTTCGATATCTTCCCGCACGAGAACGCGTTCGTCTTCGGTAGGCACCTCATCGAGGCCATCCAGCAGCAAGATAACCCCGTAGCCTTCACGCAGGAGGAAAGCAAAGAAATCCGAGTCAATGTCCAGGTTGGTCTGGTTTTGAACCAGATATTCAGAGATAAAATACGCCAGCGTGCGCACTTTGGCCGGGCCCTCGCGGTGTTGGCGCAGGTGAACCGCATACAGGTTGAGCGGCACGTAAATCGGCAAAGGGTAGGGAGGCTCGATTCCCAGATTGCGGGTTGCCAGGTTGCTGTTTTCCAGCCAGGATTTTGCCAGGCTCCAGGCAATGTGTTGCAAGACGGTTGTTTTTCCGCAACCGGGGCCGCCAGTGATGATGAGGCGGCTGCCGAGAGGCAGGATTTGGTTCAGGGCGACGCGCTCGGATTGGCTCGCCGAGCGTGCTTGCTGCTTTTGGCGTGAAGAATGGAGGGATTCTTCTGCCCAATCCTTATCTATGTCTGGCTGAAAGAGGGCTTCCAGAGGAACGTACACTTCATTAAGCGCCAGGCGGATGACTGGACTTTCTCCCTGCTCGATACCACGCAGTTCTATGACGCCAAAGTATTCTTCCATCCATTGCAGATACTTGACAACCTGCTGCTGCAACTCCTGGCGGTTAGCACGCGGGTTGTGCTGGAAATAGTTCTGGATAATTTGGCTACCATTGATGGCGGTCAAATTTCCGCTGCCGGTAACAACTGCACTATTTTCAATTTTCCCCGCCACAACGCTCCCATTGGCCGCAACGATAGGTCCCACTACCTGAGCGGCTTCTGTCAGCAGGTCGGGGTTTTCCTGCAAGAGTTCCTCCAGGTACATTTCCACTGCGCCGCGGGCGCGCGGGTCATCAGGCTTGGCTTCGGCTTTGGCAATGGCTTCCGCTGCGCCGGGCTTTTGCTTTGCTTTGGCGTGAATCTTCTCGGCCAGTTTCTTCAGGCCGTCCCAGGTTTCGGACGTGATCTTTTTGCCCAGTTCGCCGGCGGCGGCTTTGCCCGCTTCAATGCCGCCTTTGATGAGATAGGGCAGAAGGGTAGCAAGGAAAGCAGCGAGTTCAGAAATATCCATGGTGTCCTCCATGTGAACAAACCCGATGAAGATGCATCTCCGGCGGGGAGATCAATTCCCGCCTCGGCAGCGGTATTTCATTCCGCAGAAATCCGTTTCATCCGCGTCATCCGCGTTCAAACTTCATTTTCTGGGCCGGCAGGGGGATGAATCCCCCGCCTCAGCACATGCAAGTCGGCTGAAAGCCGACTCGCGTGCGCTGGCGACGGAGTCCGCTTCAGCGGACTTTCACGCACTGAGCAGGGCTTCGCGTAGCACCCTTTAGGGTTAGCCCCGGCTTTAGCTGTTCCCCAGGCTCTGCCTGGTATCCCAACCCAGGGAAACTATTCCACCAGGCTTTGCCTGGTACCCCAACCCAGGGAAAACTGTTCCACCAGGCTCCGCCTGGTATCCCAACCCAGGGAAACTGTTCCCCAGGCTCTGCCTGGTAAAAAACGCATTCTATACCAAATCCTGATACACCTCATCAACAAACGTATGCGGCCACTCTCGCCAATCTCTCACCAATCCAGCCTTGACCGGATTATTGACAATATACGCCAAAACGCGCCCAAACTCCCTTTCATCACGCACCATATGGTCATAACTTTCGCGCGCCCAAAATCGGCCCTCTTTTCCCAAAAGTTTCTGGCAGGCATAACCGGTGCGTCCCTTCAGTAACCAAAGCGCATGGGTGAGGGCAGTATATTGAACGCCGCTTTTGCGTGGCGGTGGGGCAGGAATATCTTGCATATCCACCAACAAGTGAACATGATTGGACATCAGGCAATAAGCAATCAAGTGATACTGTTGAGGGTGGAGAGCATGAATTTCCCTTTTGACCGCAGCAGCAATTTTCGGTTCTGCTAACCAGCGCGGACCGTTGGCTTTGTCCAGAGCATTGTCGTAGCGAGCATAGGCTTTTTTGTAAGCCTCATAATGTTCTTGAGAACGCTGTTCAAGAGGCAAATGGTCAAGAAGACGTTTTGCCTGCTCATATTCTTGTTGAAACAAGTCAATGACCGACTTTGGCAGAGTACCCTCCAGCCGGAAGGTTACAAAGAAAGTCGCATTGGCCGGATGCCAATGAGGCAGAAAACGGCGGTAAAAATCTGGACTGCTCATAGCAAGAATTCAGTCAAAAGTTCCACCAGGCTCTGGCTGCCTGGTCAAATCCCAAGGTCGAGGATACGGTTCCACCAGGCTCTGCCTGGTCAAACCCGACCACAGTTCGGGGAGAACCGTTCCACCAGGCTTTGCCTGGTAAACCCGACCACGGGGAGAACCATTCCACCAGGCTTTGCCTGGTAAACCCGACCACGGGGAGAACCATTCCACCAGGCTTTGCCTGATCAAACCCGACCACAGTTCGGGGAGAACCATTCCACCAGGCTCTGCCTGGTCAAATCCCAAGGTCGAGGATACCGTTCCACCAGGCTTTGCCTGGTAAACCCGACCACGGGGAGAACCATTCCACCAGGCTCTGCCTGGTCAAACCCGACCGAAGGTCGGAGAAACGTTCCTTTTACAGGCTTTCCCTACTTCTTCCACCACCGCGCAATCAGATTCAAAACAACCGTCAGCACAAGCGAAATCAGCAAACTGGTAGCGAGGGGAAAGTAAAAGCGGAAGTTTTGCCCCTCGATGCGGATGTCGCCGGGCAGGCGGCCGAGGGGCAGGTTGAAGCGGGCAAGAAGATATAACGCCCCCCCAATGAGCAAAAAAATGATACCCAACAAGAGAAAGAAACGCGCCAGAGGAACCATACTCCTATTTCAGTTTCTCCGTCTTTACCATTGGGATTGAACATCCTGCCAATCGAGCGCGCCAGACTTCTCAGGCCATTTTCGCAAACGCGCGATCCTGGCCTTGACAGCCGCGCGGTCTTCGATCTCTTCCAGGTATTCCGGCAAGGTCTTCCAATCCTTGATGCTTACCTGTACCGCTGCCTGTTTTCCATTGGCATCCAGAACAAAACGAACGTCTTTCAAATCCAGGAGAGTTATTTTTGCCTCCATCTCCAATTATACATAGAATCGGCGTGAATGTTCCAACCTGCAAGGAGGCGACTTTCAGGCTACAACAACCGCGGCTGTTCCTCCTCCCGCCACTCGGCTGGAAGCCGACTCCGAGCGCCATCCGCGTTCCCCGCGCAATCAGATTTAAGATGAGCATCAGCACCTGTTTACCTGTTTACCTGTTTACCTGTCTACCTGTTCACCTGTCTACCTGTTTACCTGTTTACCTGTCTACCTGTTCACCTGTCTACCTGTTCACCTGTCTACCTGTTTACCTGTTTACCTGTCTACCTGTTCACCTGTCTACCCGTCTACCTGTCTACCTTGTTACCTGCCCAGCAAGGCCGCCTCTCTCAATTTCCCGGTTTTCGGGTACAATCCCGCCAATGTCAAAACATATCTGGCGCTTACTGATCACTCCACCGGCGCATGGCGCCTGGAATATGGCTGTAGATGAGGCCTGTTTGGAGGCTGCCGGGCGCGGCGCGTCCCTGCCAACCCTGCGGTTATATGCATGGCAGCCGCCTTGCCTTTCGCTTGGCTATGCCCAACCCTACACCGATGTAGACCTGCCGCGTTTGCAAGCGCGGGGTTGGGAAGTGGTTCGCCGTCCCACCGGCGGACGTGCCATCCTGCATACGGATGAACTGACGTACTCTGTCACCGCGCCGCATAACGAACCTATTATCACAGGCACACTGCTCGAATCCTACAACCGGCTGGCTGCAGCGCTCATGCGTGCCGTACAGGACCTCGGTCTGCGCGTAGAAATGAAAGAGGCCGTCCCGGGTCCAAACGCCAATGCGGCCGGGCCAGTGTGTTTTGAGGTCCCTTCAGCATATGAGATTACGGTTGATGGAAAAAAACTGATTGGATCGGCACAGGCGCGGCGGCGGGAAGGGGTCCTTCAGCACGGTTCTCTTCCCTTGACCGGTGACCTGGCGCGCATTACCCAGGCCTTGTCCTTCCCTGATGAGGCCGCGCGTCAACGCGCCGCAGAGCGTTTACTGGCGCGGGCAACAACCGTCGAATCTGCATTGGGCCGGCAAATTGACTGGGAGACGGCCGCGCAGGCCTTTATCCGCGCCTTTGAAACGGTGCTGGGATTAAATCTGAAGCCAGAAGCGCTATCTCCCTTTGAACTGGAGCGAGCCGAAGCACTGCTCCGGGAGAAATATGCCCATCCATCCTGGACAGAGCGCGTCTGAAACAGACACTATCTGGAACGCAGGAAGACGGTCTGTTTGAAGCCTAGCGAATCGAAGAACTTGGTCAAGAAGGCTTCGGCATTGGTTTGTGCCACATTCAAGATGCCATCATCCAGAGCGGCCTGTAGAATCCTTTGCTCAGCGGCTTGACGGGCTTCGGCCTCCAGGTTGACGTTGCCCTTGGTGAAGAGGCCGGTTTCCCGGTCATAGACGTACGATTTCTGGTTATCCAGGGCAACGATGAAGACCTCCGCTGGCGGCAGGGTGACATACAGCGTGCCGTTTTGGAGTTGCATATGCTCTGGAGCAATTTTGCTCATGTCAATGCCGGCAATGACCGAGCCATGCGCCACAAAGAGCAATCTATCGCCAAAGAGGAAACCCAGCGTACCTTGATTCTGTTCAGCCGTGATGACCTGCTCAATCGTGTACTGAATCGTCTCCAGCCGGGCCAGGGCGCGCACTTCGTGGATGATGGTAATCGGGTCAGGGATAATCGTGGGCGTCGGGTGCAGTAAGTCGGCCACCTGGGTTTGCAGGGCACTGTTGGCCTGCGTCAGCGGCGCAACGGCCTGTTGCGTGGTCTGACGAACAGATTGCACCATATAGTAGGCCGCCACAACAACAACCAGCAAGATTACAATAGAAAGCCAGTTTTTCATAGTGAAAAAGATTATACTGCGTTTGCGGCAATTTTAAGAGGTTCAATTCATGCCAAAATATTTTTATCTTTTGCCCGTTTTACTTATGTTCCTAACAGAAGCGTGCAGTTTGCCTCTTACGCCTTCTGTCTCACCAATGACACCGGCGCCAGCCGCATCTCAAACGGCAACGCCCACCGAGCCCGCAGCAGTACCAACCGCGACCATCGTTCCCCTGGGTTCGCCGGCCAACCCGGTCGTTTTTGCCCTTCCACCCAGTCTTCAACCCGAACAAATTGCCGATGGCAAAGCACTGGCCGATGGCCTGAGCAGGTACACCGGCTATACCATTGCTGTGACCCGGCCAAACTCATATGCAGACCTGGTGGCAGATTTTGGGAAAGGCAATGCTCACCTGGCTTTTCTTCCGCCTTTCGCTTATGTCGATGCCTATCAAAAAGGCTATGTGCGCGCAATTCTGGCCACACAACGCTTTGGCACGTATGTCTATGGCGCCCAGTTTATTGCCAATACACGTAATAACTTTGTTTCTTATTACGATGAACTCAATGGCCAGAACAAGGCAGATGCCAAAACTGCATTATCCCAGTTTGATGGTTACAAGCCATGCTGGGATGATCCGCTTTCGGCGGCAGGTTACGTCATTCCACTTGGCTTCCTGAACGAGAATGGCGTCCGTACCAAGCCGCCCGCTTTCGTGGAAGGACATTCCACAGTAGTGCGCTCCATTTACGCCCAGGGAATCTGTGATTTTGGGGCCACCATCATAGATGCCCGGCAGTCGCCTGCCGTTTTAGAAGATTTGCCAGATGTCACTCGGCGTGTGCAGGTTATCTGGCGCATTGAACCGCTTATCCCCTATGAAGTGGTAGTGGTTGCTTCCAGCATGCCGGATGATTTGCGTTTTACCCTGACGCAAACCCTGGCCCAATTAACACAGACGGCAGAAGGCCAGACCGCCATGCAGAATATTTACAAAATTGAGGCTTTACAGCCGGTAAACGATGATGCCTATGCCCTGTTCAGGCACTATGTAAAGACTTCTGGACTAGATTTGTCTACGCTGTTCAAGTAAATCTACGCAAAAGACGGCTAGCAAAGTTCAGCACCTGGCCCAAAATTGAAGGCTGTTTATCCTTGCCTATAGCCGCAAAAGTGAGTATCATTCTTCGTACAAGGCAACTTGCCTTAATCCCATTATTAAGAAGAGGAGAAGAAAGATGAAGAAAATGCGTTCGATGTATCTGTTCTTAGCCGTATTGGTAGCGTTGTCGATGCTTTTAGCAGCCTGCCAGCCAACGCCGACGCCTGCGCCGCAACCAGTCAAGACCGAAGCCCCCAAGCCGACCGAAGTTCCGCCAACGCCGGTTCCCGAGCTCGGCACTGCTGACAACCCGCTCATCATGGCACTGGCACCCTCTGCCACCACGCAGGAACTACAGACCGGTGGTGAGGCGATTGCCGCCAAACTGAGCGAGATGACCGGCTATACCATCAAAACCGTTGTGCCGACTAACTACGCCGCCATGATTGAAGCCATGGGCGCCGGCCAGGCGCACATCGGTTGGCTCGCCCCTACCCAGTACATTGTGGCGCATGGCAAGGGCTACGCCGATGTGGCGCTCGCCACCATCCGTTTTGGCTCGGATCACTACGGCTTCCAGTTCGTCGCCAATGCCGAAGCGGGCTTCACCTCCTACTACGATCCGGCCAGCGGCAAATCCACTGCCGATGCCAAAACTGCCCTGGCGCAGTTCACCGACAAGAAACCCTGCTGGACCGACCCGCTGTCTTCCTCCGGCTACGTGCTTCCCTTTGGCTTGCTCAAAGCCAACGAGATCAAGGTGAAGGCGGGCGCATTCGTTCAGGGACATCCCACCGTCATCAAGTCCGTCTATCTCAGCCCGAAGGGTGAAATCTGCGATTTTGGCGCTACCTTCATTGATGCGCGCTCGAACGTCGTCAACGATTTCCCGGATGTGAACGACAAAGTCATCATTGTTTGGGTCTCCGAGCCGTTCATCCCGAACGACAACGTTTCCTTCGCCTCCAACGTCCCGGCGGACATGCGCGAGAAACTTACCCAGGCTCTGCTCGACCTGGCTGGCACCGAAGAGGGCCGCGCCCTGCTCAAGAGCGGCGGTTACAGCATCGAAGGCCTCAAAGTGGTGGATGATACCTTCTACGATGAGTATCGCCTCTACCTCGAAGCCTCCGGCATTGACCCGACCACGCTCTTCAAGTAAACCATCCCGAAAACGAGAGGGAGGACGGTTTGTCCTCCCTCTTTTTTCACCCTGCTCTCACCCCCATCCCCTCTCCCAGGGGAGAGGGGCGCAGGGCGAGGGCCATGAGGTAACCATGCTGCGAATTCAAAACCTCTCCAAAACCTACCCCAACGGCACGCAGGCGCTCAAGAACGTTTCTTTCGATGTGAAAGACGGCGAATTCATGGTGGTCATCGGGCTTTCTGGCTCGGGCAAATCCACCCTGCTGCGCTGCATCAACCGTCTCATCGAGCCGACCGAGGGCAAAATCTTCTGGGATGACCTGGACATCACCGCCGCGCCGCCTGCCGAACTGCGCCGCATTCGCCGCAAAATCGGCATGGTCTTCCAGCAGTTCAACCTCGTAAAACGCTCAAGTGTGCTGACCAATGTCCTCTCCGGGCGGTTGGGCTACGCTAACCCCTGGATGAGTTTGCTGGGCATCTGGCCGCAAGAAGACCGTCAACATGCCATGCAAGCGCTCGAACGCGTCGGCATCGCCGATAAAGCCCACACTCGCGCCGACGCCCTCTCCGGCGGTCAGCAGCAACGCGTGGGAATCGCCCGTGCGCTCATGCAAGACCCGAAACTGATTCTCGCCGACGAGCCGGTTGCCAGCCTCGACCCGGTCCTGTCACACTCCATCCTGCAGTATCTCGAACAACTCAACAAAGAGGGGATCACAGTCATCTGCTCTTTGCATTTTTTGGATCTGGTTCATCGTTACGCCACGCGCGTCGTCGCCTTGAAAGACGGCGTGAAAGTATTCGAAGGCACGGCTCAGGAGATTGACCGCGCCAAATTCAAGGAAATCTATGGGGAAGAGGCGCAGGAAGTGCGCGCCGCTTCGCTGTGAGGGTGGGATCATGCCCAATGAAACGGTAAACAGCCGTCCCGTTGTGCGAAGCGGAATCGCCTCCGCGTTGCTGCCAGGGCTGGGGCAAATCCTGCTCGGCGAACGCTATCGGGGCTCAGGCATTCTGCTCGGCTTTCTGCTCATCCTGGCAACCACCCTGTGGTATGGCAAGCCGGTCTGGTATGTCTCACCGCTGCTCATCTGGCTGTGGAACGTTTGGGATTCGGTCAGCCTGGCAGGCGGGCGGAAGCGCTCCATCCTCCTGCCGTTGTTTCTTGGGCTTGCCGCCGCGTATGGCATCGGCTGGCAAGTGGTGGAAATTGACTTCAGCAAAGCCAACATGGACCGCGCCCTGGCAATTCTGCGCCCGATGGCGCACCCCGATTTCATCCAGCCCCGCCGCGAAGTGAATCAGATGTGGGTACCGGTGCAGGTGCCGTGTTCCAGCGAACCGCCCGCCGCCCGCCGCGAAGACGCCGGGCGCGCTGCCACGGTCCTCCCCGATTGCGGCGGCGTGGGAGAGACGCTCATTGTCACCGTGAGCGGAATGTGGTCCAACGCCGAAACGAACATCTTCTGGCAGAACCCCATCGGCAACCCGCTCATGCTCGGCGAGGGCGAAATCACCATGCTCACCCTCACCAGCGACGAAAACGGCTCGGTCACCACCACGATTCGCGTCCCCACCACAGCACTGGTGGCGGCTCCCGATCCCACCCTGCCGCAATTTCACCGCGTCTATTTCGAGCAATACCGCCCCACCGGGGGCTATGAACTCTCCTTCATCGGTAACGAGGTGTTGAAAGGCGCGCTTGCCACCGTTGCCATGGCGCTGCTGGCAACCGGGCTGGCAATGATCTTTGCCATTCCGCTTTCCTTCCTGGCGGCGCGCAACCTGATGAGCGCCAACCCGGTCACCTATGCCATTTACGTGGTGGTGCGCACCCTGCTCAACATCCTGCGCTCCATCGAATCGCTCATCATCGCCATCATCTTCGTCGTCATCGTCGGGCTGGGACCGTTCGCGGGCATGCTGGCGCTCGCCCTGCACTCGGTAGCGGCGCTGGGCAAACTCTACTCCGAAGTCATCGAGGGCATAGACCCCGGACCCATCGAAGCCATCCGCGCCACCGGCGCCAACTGGCTGCAGGTCGTCCGCTACGCCGTCATCCCGCAAATCATCCCGCCCTTCACCGCCTTCACCATCTACCGCTGGGACATCAACGTCCGCTCCGCCACCGTCATCGGTCTGGTGGGCGGCGGCGGCATCGGTTTTCTGCTCATCGAACTCATCCGCGTCAACAACATGCGCGGCGTGAGCGCGGTCTTCATCGCTATCGCGGTCATCGTCATCGCGCTGGATTACGTCAGCGCCAAACTGCGCGAAAGGCTGGTGTGACATGCCCATCGCGCGCATCGTTCGCAACACCCTGCTCACGGCGCTCGTCATTGCCGCCTTCGTCATTTCCTACCGCGTCACTGAGGCAGATTTTCCCCGCCTGTTCCGCGACCTGCCCAAAGGCAAAGACCTGCTGAGCGCCTTCCTGACGCCGGACGTCTTCACCCGCGACGTGGAAACGCGCACCGTCTCCATCGTCTTCCCCATCCCCTGCGGCTCCGCCCCGACCGAGAGCCTGCTCCCCTCGGAGGGACCGCGTCTCGTCCCCAGCGTCCTGTGCGCCGCGCCGCTTGAAACCTTCACTCTCGAAGGCTTCGACCTGCAGCCCAACTCCGAAGTCGTCATCCGCTGGCGTCTGCCCGATGGGCGCACCATGACCGCCATCCGCACCGAGACCGATGCAAATGGCTATTTCACCTATGAAGTGCAGGCGCGCCCCATCCAGTCCAGTGTGGACGGCGCCGCCAGCCGCCTCGAAGTGGATACCCTCACCCCGGTCGGCGGGCTGAAGCCCAGCCAGGCGCTCAAAGATGTGATGGACAACATGTTCGTCACCATCTTCATGGCGCTGCTCTCCACCACCCTGGCAACGGTCATTGCCGCGCCGCTCAGTTTCCTGGCAGCCAGCAACATCACCCGCAAGGGCTGCCTCGGAACAGTCGTTTACTACATTTTCCGCTCCTTCTTCAACCTGATGCGCTCCTACGACCCGCTGGTGATGGCGACCGTCTTCGGCTTTTGGCTGAGTTTTGGTCCCTTCCCCGGCTTCCTGGCGTTGACGGTGGTGACCATCGCCTCGCTGGGCAAACTGTTCTCCGAAGCGGTGGAAAACATTGATTCGGGTCCGGTGGAGGCGCTCAACGCCACCGGCGCGCCGCCTTTGCACGTCATCCGCTATGGCGTCGTCCCGCAAATCGTCCCCGATTTTATCTCCTACATCATCTACCACTGGGACATCAACGTCCGCATCTCCACCATCATCGGCTTTGTGGGCGGCGGCGGCATCGGCTACTACCTCAACCTGAGCATCAACGACTTCAAGTGGAATCAGGCCGGCACTGCCATCTGGGCAATCGTCATCGTCGTCTGGGCGATGGATTTCCTCAGTTCCGAAATCCGCAAACGGCTGACGTAGTAGAACGCGGATGACGCGGAGAAACGCGGATGACGCGGATTGGATGGATTACGCGGATGAGAAAGTGCAGAATTATGGAGTTTAACAAATTATTGCCGTAATCTGGCGAGATGCAGGCCGCCGAGCCGCCGGGGCTAACCCTAAAGGGTGCTTCGCAAAGCGGACTGTGTCTGGCTGCTAGCGCCTGGAGTCGGCTTCCAGCCGACTTCCATGTGCTGAGGCGGGGGATTGATCCCCCCGCCGGAGCCAGAGAGAAAGTTGCCAGATTATTTTTTTAAATTTCATTATTCTGCAATCTGGCCGCCAAGACGGATTCTCTTTCATCTCACCTCCTTCGTGCCCTTTGTGTCCGTTGTGGTTAAAAACCTTTTTGCAGTGGACTCAATCCTGCAAAAAACCGGGCGCCTGTTACCGCGTCCGGTTTTCTTTGGTACAATGCCCTGCGTGTTCAAAAAGATTACCAAAATGATCCTTCGTCTTTTCCTCTACCTGGCTTTCAGCGGCTTCCTGCTTTTGGTGCTTCCTCGCATCATCACCGGGCTTTATGCCGCTTCCCGCACCTTTGGCGTGGGAGAAGCCCCGCCCCGCCGTGTGGCAATTGTCTTTGGTGCTGGCTTGCGGCGCGATGGTTCGCCCACATCTATCCTGCGCGACCGGGTGGCTACCGCTGCCGATTTGTACTTCAAGGGTAAAGTTGAAAAACTGCTCATGAGCGGCGACAACCGCTTTGTCAACTACAATGAACCGGCAGCCATGCGTGAATACGCCATCTCGCTGGGCGTTCCAGAGACTGCCATTGTGCTGGATTACGCCGGGCGGCGCAGTTATGATACCTGTTACCGGGCCAGCGCCATTTTTGGCGTGAAAGAAGCCCTGCTGGTCACTCAAAAATTCCACCTGCCGCGTGTTGTTTTCTTGTGCAACATGCTTGGCGTGCAGGGCATTGGCGTAGAGGCCAATCGGGTTTACTACCGTAAAATCTCCCGTCTATACTGGAATCTGCGTGAACTGCCTGCTACGCTACGCGCCCTGCTGGATGTTTATATCACCAAACCCTTGCCTGTACTGGGCAAGCCAGAACCCATTTTCCCGGAGGACACATGACCCGCGACGAAGCCCTGGCTCTTGTTTATGAATTCGTCAAAAATGAAAATCTCGTCAAACACATGCTCTCGGTGGAGGCCGCCATGCGTTTCTACGCCGAGAAATTCGGCGAAGACGTGGAGAAATGGGGGATCACCGGCCTGTTGCACGACTTCGACTGGGAGATTCACCCCAGCCTCGAAGAGCATCCCCTGGCAGGCGAACCCATCCTGCGCGAACGCGGCGTGCCGGAAGACATTATCCGGGCTATCATGAGCCACGCTGACCATACCGGCATCCCGCGCCAGACGCGCATGGAGAAAGCGCTCTATGCCTGCGACGAAGTGACCGGCCTCATCACCGCCGTTGCCCTCGTCCGCCCCTCCCGCTCGCTGCTGGACCTGGAGCCTGCCTCCGTCAAAAAGAAGTGGAAGGACAAGGCCTTCGCGGCAGGCGCCAACCGCGCTGAGATTGAGAAGGCCGCCGCCGAGTTTGAAATGGACCTGTGGGAACACGTCGGCAATGTCATCCAGGCCATGCGGCAGATTGCCCCAGAATTGGGGTTAACAGGTAACATTGGTTAAAAAAAGACGGCCTGCACAAACAGGCCGTCTCTTTTGCAAATTAAAAACCCTATGGAGTGACCGTAAAACTCCAGACGTTTGACCAGGCACTGGGTCCAAAGCCGAACATGTTACTGGCGCGGACTTTCCAGTAATATGTACCAGGCTTAAGCGCCTTTACCATCTGGAATTGTGATGGGTAAACCGTCGTGCTGAAAACTACCCCACCAGCATTGGGTAGTGTGCCAATGACCAGAGTGTAACTGGTAGCACCAAACGCATCATTCCAATCAAAGAGGTGGTAGATTGGGTAAGGATCCGACGAGGCATCCACTGGGGCTACCAGCGTCGGCGCCTCCACTGCAGTCCGGAAAGAACGCGTGGATGGGCTCCAATCACTGCATTGGACAGGGACTTCTGTATTGCAGGCACGCAAGCGCCAATAATACTTCTTTGCGGGGTCCAGTTTGTCAACAGGTGCAACAGTGTAATCCAGACTGTACTGTCCAATAATTTGGTCAGTAACATCTACGGTTACAAACGTGGCATCGTCAGTGATTTCAATTTCATAGTAATCGAAATTCGTGCCTGCCGGCAGGCGGGAGGGATACCAGCGGAAGGTCGGCTCAAGAGTAGTAAGCAGAGCATTATTTACAGGTGTCTGCAAGGTGGGAATGCTGGGAGGGTTAGCGGTTGTAAATGACCAGATATCCGACCACATTCCCGGTCCGTACTTAAGCGCCTCAGCCCGTACCCGCCAATAAAGGGTCTTGTTAGGCGGCAGATTGGTTAGCGGTGTAAACTGCGAAGTGGAAGCAGTACCTGTCAATATGGGAGAGAGCATGTTGGGATAGGGCGAGACCACAATGGTATAGCGAGTTGCGCCGGTGACGTCATCCCAGTCAAACGTGGGACGGTTGAACTGAAGCGTTGAGCCATCTGCAGGCGTATTCAGCGTCGTCACTTTTTCAAGAGAGGTGTAAAAGTAGGCCGTAGAAGACCAACTGCTGTACTCGCCGCCGGTGTTATAGGCACGTACCCGCCAATAGTAAGTTTTGGCCGGGTCAAGATCGGCAGCACCTGCACCGCCACAGTCAGTAGGTGGAACGGGTGGGTTGATATCAAAACAGGGTTTGTTCAAATCAGTTAAAGAGAGAGCATCCTGAAGCACAATATCACCCACTTCAAAGTCGCTATCGGTAGCGATTTGTACTTCATAGGATTGGAAAGTCGTACCCGAAGGGACACTCGATTTGTTCCACTGCAGACGGGGTGAGTAATCGTCGGTGAGTTTGCCATTTCGGGGCTGAGTAGGTTCTGGGATGCTTGGCGGGTTGGCGGTAGTCAACTGGCGCACTGCCGTCCAGGCACTGGGTCCATAGGCGCTGCTGTTCGTGCGCATGCGCCAGTAAAGGTCTTTGAGGACAGGTAAGTCAGTAGTGGGTGTATATTCCGTTTTGGTTTTGGCAATGGTGGTGTTGATAAGCGTGCTTCTGAAGTCATAGTAGAGAGATACTTGCAACGTGTAACTATCTGCATTGACCACAGAATTCCACTCAAAGGTAGGGCGGTTGTTCAAAAGTACCGTCATATCCGCTGGGCCAACTAACGTTGGCGGTGCCACTGCCGTACGGAAGTAGGCAGTTGACCAGGCGGTCGGTTGGGCCAAAGTATCAACCGCACGAACGCGCCAGTAATATCTCTTGGCACGATCCAGTACGCCAGGTGCAATGTTATATGTGTTGTTATCTGGGTTACCAGGGCTATAGTTCAAATCCTGGTCAACGATAACGGCAGGCGCAAAGGAGGGGTCTTTGGCAACCTGGATTTCGTAATGGTCAAAATTGGCTGCCGGCGCTGATTTGCTCCAAGTGAAGACGACATTATCCGGGTCACCTGTAAACAAAACATCGCTCTTGGGAGATGTGGCTACAGGTCCAGAAACAAGCACTGCAGCCAGAGTGGACAAGAGAACAACTACAGATAAAAAGAGGTACTTTAAGGTTTTCATTCAAAATCTCCTTGCTTTTGGGGTTCTATTCTTCAAAAGCGAATGGGAGCATACCCTATATTTAGCAGGACGTCAATATTACCTGAGTAAGGCTTTAGGCCTTTCTAATTCAAGGCAAGATTTGTGCAAAACGAATACAAGGTTTTCAAGACGAAATCTTTTGAAAACGTAACTGCCTACCTTCCCGCAAGTTTGGAGGCAACCTCCACATTGGAGTACGCTGCAATGATCTACCTGCCCTCTTACCTGCCATTTTCTAACCTGCAGGGGGGAGGTAGTGGGTGGGCAGATACTTGAAAACAGCATTTTCTGGTGATGCAATGCCAGGTCAAGGCCTTTGCCAGTATAGAAAATGCTTCCAAAAAGACTTGACTAATAGAAAATTTGTTCTATAATAATTTCAAGTTCAGAACATGGCTTTTTAGAATTAGAAAAGGAGTATGGCCATGAACAAACGTTCCCCCATTCAATTCACATCCTTCCTGAAGCAGGCAGGAATCCAGCGAGGCAGTCTCTTTGGCGGTATGCTGGTGCTGGCATTGATATTTTTTGAGATATTCAACTACAGCACCACCGATTTTGCTCTCCGCGATTTACTGGGTGATTTGCGCTTTGCAGGAATTCGCTGGGCAACTATTCTTTCGATTGCCTTTTGTGGAATCGATTTTGCTGGTGTAGCCCGGCTCTTTACCCCGGAGCAGGGCCGGGATGAGCCTGCTGAAGTCTGGTACTTGTTTGGAGCCTGGCTGCTGGCAGCATCTATGAATGCTGCTTTGACCTGGTGGGGCGTCTCGGTGGCAGTAATCAATCATCAAGCCGCTGCTACGGCCATCATTGGACAAACCACTCTGACCAAGACAGTGCCTGTGTTTGTTGCTGTGATGGTCTGGCTGATTCGCGTTCTCATCATCGGGACAATCTCAATTGCAGGGGAACGCATTTTCAGCATGGCAGAGATTCGCAGTGACCATCCCTCTCCAGCAGCAAGCGAACAGCCGGCCAGCATCCGTCCGGTCCGCCCAATGCCAAGGCCAACGCCTTCTTATAACGGAAACAGGCCCGCTATCCGGCCTGAACCGACTTACCATCCGATAGGAATGTCGGCTCAAGGCCGAGACGGGAATCCGGTTTCGTGGAAATAATATCGTCCAGCCTCTCTCTACCCCTTGTAGGCAGGCGGCTCTCTAAGTCGCCTGTCGCTTTTAAAGATGTCGAGCAGTTGCTCAAGCGGCATGTCGGCTAATGAGCGAAGGAAAAGGGATGGATTTTCAAACGTCAGTTGCCTGGTGACAAAATTGGGAACAGCAACAACGTGCGCGCCAGCCGCCAAGGCGGCTTTGACTCCATTAGGGGAATCTTCAAAGACAATCGCCTCTGCTGGGCGAATTGCAAACGCTTCCAGCGCTTTCAGGAATAAATCGGGATGGGGTTTGGTACGTCCAGGGAGGACATCCTCCCGGCAAAAAACACGCTCAAAACAGGTCAAGAGACCCAGGCGAGCAAGATGACCATCTACCCAGGCATGAGATGAACTTGAAACCACTGCCAATTGCAAGCCAAGCCGCCGACCAGCCTGCAGGTAATCCAGCACACCCGGCAAGACAGGCTGGAGCAGGATGCGCCTTAGACTTTCAGCACGGTGGCGTTCGGTCAAAACTTGCGGGTTAAGTGAATCGCCCACCAAAGCAGCAAGATGATCAGCAGGGTGGTAATCAGAGATTCCATGGCCGCCAACGGTACGGCCCCAATCTGCAAGGCTAATTTCCTTCCCATATTCACGGAAGATTTCCTGCCAGACGAGAAACTCAGGGGTTTCGGTATCAAGAATGAGGCCGTCAAAATCAAAGAGTAGAGAGCGGATCAAAGACAACATCCAAGAATGGGATAAGCCACCCTATCCCAAAACACACATTGCAAGAGATGTGGAAAGATTGTGTTTATGGGCAGGGTGAAATGACGGGGTAAGTATACCCCAACAAGATAAGGGAAAGACAAGGCGATTTTGTGAGTAATTGCACAATGTGTTTTTTTATGGTATAGTCCAATCACACTATCCTCATGCGGAAGGTATCTTGTGAACATGGACAAAATCCCGGATATCATTATTGGCCGTTTACCCATTTACTTGCGTGCCTTGCAACGCATGGAAGAAAAAGGCCTGCAAACGACCTCATCCCAAGAATTGGGAGAACATGTGGGCATTTCAGCCGCTCAAATCCGCAAAGACATTTCCCAATTTGGCGAGTTTGGCAAGCAAGGGACGGGCTACAACATTCCCTATCTGATTGAGAAATTGCGTCAGATATTAAAGGTGGACCGCATTTGGGATATGGCGATTGTCGGCATGGGGGATATGGGGCACGCACTGGCACGCTACCAGGGTTTTATTGACCGCGGTTTCCAAGTTGTCAGGGTGTTTGATAACGACCCTCAAAAAATCGGCCAAAAAGTGGGAGATTTAGTGATAGAGGATAGTGCCGATTTGGCAGAAAAAATAGGTGCAGCAGGGATTAAAGTTGTCATGTTGACAGTACCCGCAACGGCAGCGCAAGAGGTGGCCAATCAACTGGTGCAGGCAGGCGTTAAAGCCATTCTCAACTATGCGCCCACCAGCATCAGCGTGCCGCCCGATGTACGGGTTCAGCATATTGATCCGGCAGTACATTTGCAGAGAATGACATTTTATCTCTAAGATGTCATCATCTCCTCTTTGGCCTTCTTAAGCCAGCAGGTCACGTTTGAAACGTGACCTGCAATCAATTAATGCCATCTCTCATGTGCCCGGTATCACGCGGCGGGGAGTTTCACCCATTCTACGCCGAAGGATTGCAGCGTTTTGACCAGGCGCGCATCCACGGTCCACAAATCCACGCCCAGGCGTTCGGCCAGGGCCAGGTAATGGGCATCGTAAGTGGTTGGGAGATTGTAGCGGGCAGCCAGTTCGCGGGCAGTCCGGTGTAAATCTCCATCCCCAATCAATTCCACAGGCAGGGCAAGAGCGATTTCCAGGGCTTCGCGAACAAAATCGGGTTTCAAAACGCCAGCCTTCTGCAGCCGATGCAATCCATTCGTCACATCATAGTAAAGGAGGGTAGGCGCGACCAGGCGAGTTCCTTGTTTCGACCAGGAACTCCAAAGCAATTTTAGCGCGGCATCATCCGGGCTAATGGTAAAACGGATCACAAGGCTGGCATCAATGCAAACTGTCGAGGAGTTTTTCATCGCGTTCCTCTCGAGCCTGGCGCAGCATCTCTGCCGGGTCGGGCAGGGTGCGTCCTGCCAACTCAATTCGCAATTTTGCATGGAATTCTTCGACCTTGGCCCACCAATCGGGTTTCGGGGCGGTTTCCACCAGGCGGTCATATTCTTGCTTGGAAATGACCACCACCTCCGGCTTGCCGCCTCGTTCCACGATCACCGGCCCGGATTTTGCCCGGCGCATGATCTCGCCAAAGCGGATGCGAGCGTCTGTAGCACTGACCGTCCAATTCATTTTCGCTCCTCATTAATCAATCAATTAATCAATCAAATCAAAATATACAGCACAACTTCTCAGCTGTCAACTGACATGACCTAAAATCCCATGGCTTTCTCAAAGTCAAAGTTTTCACTGCAGAGACCACTGAGAATGCAGAGAAAACCATAAAAATCTCTACAAACTCTGCGTACTCAGCGGTGAAAATGTTCAAGCGCCATGTTCTGCGCAGGTTATCAAGGGCCTTTGAGAATACCATCCCTAAAATCCCAGTTCTTTCATGATCTGCGCCTCGTCCTTCTTGTCGCCTGCGCCGAACAACTCACGCCAGAAATTGTCGTCGTAGCGGCGGGATTTGACCGGCAGCGGCATCGGCACGCCCCAGCCGAGGAGCAACACTTCCTCTTTCGGCTGGAGACGCGCCAGCATGCCGCGCAAAGCGTCGCGGCTAGTAGAAAATGCATTTTTATAGAGGCAGAGTCATTTGTGATATCTTTGGCGGATAGAAAACGCCAATGATTATGAACGGATTGGGCGCTTTGCGTCTTTGATATTTATACGTGGTACCGAGAAAAAGAAGAATGTCTTTTTGGGCAACAAACTCGTCAAAATATTTCTTGCGAACCAATTGGATTGCCTGATATTCATTCCCTTCTGCCTGTTTTAGGCACTTCCAATACAACATCCCAATTTCCCAGTCGTGAATTGAGAGTTCTCTCGGCTTTGAGTCGCCTCTGGAAAGAAAACGATATTTGAAGGTGTACGGCAATTTCCTGATTAGCGGGCGTTGGCCAGATATCCCATTGGCATAAGGGTCAAACATTCGCATTTGTTTCAACTGGTCTGCCCACTCAGGTTTCCACTCTCGCTCGGTTTCTTCCCATACTAAGTCAACGATCTCAAGGGGTTTCAATGTCCCCAGTGAGCGGTCTTCTGTCCAGCACAGCGAAATCAGCTCTTCCATAGACTCGAAAACTTCTTTCTCAACCCAACTTCGCCTAGCGGCCCAATTGTTGGCTGTCCCGATTTTGTCGATTGTCCTCATCGGCTCATCCATGCCCAGCCGAGGCATGTAACTTTCCGGGCGCTTGTCGCTTGGGTGCTTGATCAAATTCAACTCCACCCAGCAATACTTTGGATATCGTTTCTCATTGTAAAGGTTTGCAGAGATAGGATACAGGCGCACCCATTTTTCACCATTCAAGAGGCCCGCAGTGCAAACAACCTCGCCATGATCAGCAGTAGGGAGTGGATAAGTTTTGACAGTCAACAATACCTTTCCATTTTGAATTTCTTCAGGCAAATACATGTTCCCCTCTTCATAAGTGTAAGATCGGGCTCAAAAGACCTTCTGCGGCAAGGCGAGAAGTTATTCTTTGCCGATGGCAGGAATATGGGTTTGCTTCAAAACAGGTCAAAGCAACTCGCCTGTTCTCTTGCAATAGCTGTCGAATACGCTCTAATGCCGCTGCGTTCTTTGGAAGTATATTTGTTTCATAGTAAGTGAAGAGTAGATTGTAAGACTCTGCATTGCCGAGACCTTTTCGTAATGGCGAGGGAATCCCAAGTTCGGGCAAATGATAGTAATGAAGGCCGGCTCTTTCTACATGATTTCGAAAAGCGGGGTTGGAAAAGCCAAATTTCATTGAGAATGGGTTGTTACGAACGTCTACGAGTGCGTGGATATTATTCTCAATAAGTTTATTTAGAAAGGCATCAATAGAAAGCCCTTCATAGCCAATGGTAAACAGAGAAGGTGTTTCATCGAAATTCCAGAAACGGCGGGTCTCTTCAATCTCTGAGGATGTCAGCACGCGAGTCAACACTTCGCTTTTGCATGCGAAATAGGGATATCGCAAATATACCATTCTGATCAATTCGCTTCCCAGACTTGTTGTTTCTGCTTTCAGGGTTACAAGCGCCTTCCGATCCTCTGGTCTCAATTGGGCAAGGATTGAATCGTTTTTTGCAAGAACGAATTCATCTTCTGGGCTTAACCAACCATCCTTTGTTAGTATAGCTTTATCGTGGTACGACGTCAGGCTGAAACCGCCATAACGGTAGGGAAAGAAATCATAATAGTTTTTGCCCGTGTTCTGGCAGAGCAGAAATAACAATTTCTCGCAGTCTGTTCTCTTCAGCCTGCCGCCAAATGTTTCAATCGTTGCCAGAAGAATCTTTTGTCGGTAAAACATGTATCGCAGCCAAATTAGAACTTATGTTTTTTATCATTATACAACGTTTTTCAAAATCCAAGTTCTTTCATAATCTGCGCCTCGTCCTTCTTGTCCCCTGCGCCGAACAACTCGCGCCAGAAATTGTCGTCGTAGCGGCGGGATTTGACCGGCAGCGGCATCGGCACGCCCCAGCCGAGGAGCAACACTTCCTCTTTCGGCTGGAGACGCGCCAGCATGCCGCGCAAAGCGTCGCGCCCCGAAAGGCCCGAGAGGACGGCGTGAATGTCGTCCTCGTCGCCCAGCCAGCCGCAGATGCGCGTGCCGAGTTGCGACATGACCTCGTCGTAAATCTGCGAGGGGCGCTGGTCAATGATGAGCAGGGTCACGTAATACTTGCGCATCTCGCGAGCGATGGTGGCAAACGTCGTCTGGGCGGCCATCTCGCGGTTGAGGAGTTTATGCGCCTCCTCGACCACGATGACCAGTTGACGCGGCTCGTCCTTGCGGCTGGAGCGGAAGTCGTTCGTCTTCTTTTCCCAGGTCTGGCGGATCTTGCGCGTCAGCAGGTTGGAGACGAACAGGTAGTCCAGGTCGCTCTCGAACTGACCGAAGGACAGGATGATGTGTTTGCCGGCTTCCAGCGAGTGGACGATTTCGGCCACCGAGTCGGCGGCGGGCCGCTCCACGATGTACGGCTTGTCGAACAGGCGGCGCAATTTGTCGTGCAAGGCCTCGGCAGCCATCACGTTGACGCCGTTCTCGTTGGCCCAGGCGGCGACGCTGTCGGGGTGCGGGACGCGCTTCGTCTTGCCCTTCTCGTCCTCGACTTCGATTTCCTGGCGGTTCATTTCCTTGAAGCGGCGGAACCAGTCGTCGCCGAAGGAGCGCGTCAGGGCGTGCAGGACGGTGGGGGTGGTCTCGCGCAGGTTGAGTTCAGCGGTCAGCAGTTCGACGTCGAGGGGGGTGATGTCGGCCATGGCGATTTCGAGGTTGAAGTCGGGCGCCTGGTTGCGAATCAGCGCCTTGGGTCCCAGCCCGACCACCCGCACGCGGCTGGCGAATTTGGTCTTCAGCCCGATGACGCGCAGCCCCGTGTCGGAGGCGGTGTCGTCATAGCCGTACTCGTTGTGCATGTCCAGGACCAGCACCGAGGCTTTGTTGTGATGCATCAGTCCGGCCAGCACGATGCGGGTCAGGAAGGACTTGCCGGTGCCGGTTGCGCCGAAGACGCCCGCCGAACGCTGGACGAATTTCTCCAGGTTGATGCAGACGGGATGTCCCTGCTCGCGGGTATAGCCGACGACGAAGTTGCCCGCCTGATGCGGGTCGCCGAAGATTTCGGCGATGTCGCCGCCCGAGGCCAGGTGGACGGGGGCGTGATGCGGCGGCACGGTCTTGACCGGTATCGGGCGCGGCGGATTCTGGGCATGTTCCGCCGCCCAGGCCTTGTACTCCGGCGAGCCGGGTTCGGGTCCGCGTTCGAGCATCAGGGCGGGCAGGATTTCCAGGTTGGTGTAGAGCGTCTGACCGTGCAGGGCCTGCGCCAGGGCGGGTGGCAGACGGCTCTCGGACTGTTCGTCCGCGAAGCGCGGGTCGGTGGCGCCCAGTTGCAGGTCGGTGACCAGGCCGTAGAATTGCCAGTCGCCGCTGGGGATGACGACGAACGCGCCCTCCTGCACTTCCTGCGCGGGGACGGTCAGCCGGGCGCGGAAACTCTCTTTCAATCCGCCGCCGACGATGTAGCCAATGGGATTCAGGTTATCAGTCATAGTTTTTCACCGCAAAGTTTTTTTACCACGAAGGACACAAAGGAACACAAAGGCTTTTGCTAAATAACCATACGCTTGATGCCGTCTTTGAGATGAACGACGTTGAAATTGATCAAATATCCAAGGCGGAGGCCGGTGATTTTGAGGTAGGTGAGAAGTTGCGCTTCATAGAGGGGAATCATGTTTTCTACCGATTTCAGTTCGACAATGACCAGCCCACCGGCCAGTAAATCCAGACGCAATCCGGTTTCAACATGCACTCCTTCAAAGGTTACCGGAACGACAACTTGAGTCTCAACTGATACACCTTGCTGACGCAATTTGTGTGCCAGACAAGCCTCATAGACCGATTCGAGCAAACCGGGACCAAGCGCCGAATGGACAGTATAGGCGGCATCCAGCACCTTTTTCCCAATCGCTTCTACTTCGACTGGGATGGGGGCGAATCTCCTTGGGGCGGGTTTATCCACTTTTTCTCCTTTGTGGCACTTTGTGTACTTTGTGGTTAAGAATCCTTCGCTTTTCCCAATCACTTCTGCTTCGACCGGGATGTGCGAATTTCCTTTGGGCAAGTTTATCCACTTTTTTCCCTTTGTGGTACTTCGTGTACTTTGTGGTTAAGAATCCTTTGCTTTGCCAGTTCAAGGTATTTCTCTTCCACCTCGTACCCCACGAAATACCGTCCGCTCTGGCGCGCCGCGAGGGCTGTCTGCCCGCTGCCCATGAAGGGATCGAGCACCACCTCGCCCGCGAAGGTGTAGAGTTGAATCAGCCGCTGCGGCAATTCGACCGGGAACGGGGCCGGGTGGCCGATCTTGCGCGCCGATTCGGCGGGGAACGTCCAGACCGACTTGTTGTATTCCAGGAACTCGTCGCGGCTGATGGTGCTGGCGCGCTTGGCCGGGTTTGGGCGCTTGAAGGTCGCTTTGCAGAAGACCAGGATGTACTCGTGCACGTCGCGCAGGGTGGGGTTGGCGGGCGATTTCCACGAGCCCCAGGCCGTGGATGGGGAGGCGCTGGCGCCCTTGTTCCAGATGATTTCGCCGCGCATCAGGAAGCCAAGGCGGATGGCCTGCTCGGCGAGGTAGGCGTGCAGCGGAATGTACGGCTTGCGCCCCAGGTTCGCCACGTTGATGCACATCCGCCCGCCGGGGACGAGGACGCGGTACGTTTCCTTCCAGACGCGCTCCAGGAAGGCCAGATACTCCTCCAGCGACAGGTCGGCATCGTACTCCTTGCCCACGTTGTAGGGCGGCGAGGTGACCATCAGATTCACTGAGCAGTCTGGCAGTTCGCTCATCGCCTCGGCAGAGTGGCAGAAAATCTGGTCGAGACAATCGGGCGGGAGGGGAGTCTCCACATACGGCACTTCCTGCTCCTGGGGCTGACCGGCGTACAGTTTGCTGGCGTAGAAAGCCGAGGAGTCATGTCCGACCCGCGAGGGGGAGCCGAAGGACGAGGTTTTTGAGGTCTTGCGTTTGGGCATTGGATTGAGGATTGAGGATTGTTGATTGATGATTGAGGATTGGGGATTGGGGATTGACTTCAATCTGCAATCGGCAATCCTCAATCAACAATTGGTTACACCACCTCTCCTAACGCGCCGAGGACCGACATGAGCAGCGGATAATCGTCGCGCAGGAGGGTGATGAGTTCGCGCGTGGCGTCTTCCAGCCATTTCTCGTTTTGGGTGCGGCGTTTTACATCCAGCAGATGCGCCGCCAGCACCTCGCCGACCGGGATGTCTTTGGCCTGCAACACGTGCCGGAAGTAGCCAAACCGCCCGGCAGTGACGAATTTCGCCAGTTCCGCCGCCGAGCAGAGGTAGATGACGTCCAGGCTGAGGGGCGGACGCGGCGGCAGGAGATGAAACACGCGGCCATCCTGCTCGTAGCCCACCGAGAGAATGCTCATCTCCACCGGCACGATGCGCCGCTCGCGGTTGTCCTGCATCACCTCCGGCGAGATGTTCTCCGCGGTGACCAGTTGCCGCACCAGCCCGTCGTCCTCGATGTGGATGTCGGTGATGAGGCCATAGACGGCGTAGTCCTGCTCCAGCGGAGCGCGCACCAGTGCCCCCAGGGCCGGGGCATCGAATTGTGAGACCGAACAGCCAGCCACAAAGCCGGTTGTGCCGGCGCGCAGTAAATGACCGATTTGAATGCCTCTTGTCATGTGTGCTCTCTTTCCGCGTCCTGGTGAGCAGATTTTGCAGGGACGCTATCGCTTTTTCCTAGGCAAGTCCTTGGCCGATTGTTTGCCCGATTTCTCGCCTACCTCGCCGCCAGACTTGCGCAGTTCCAGTTCCAGCATCTGCTCCACCTGCTGTTTCTCTTCCATCTTGACCACCGCGATCTCGTGGGCGCGGTGCAAAATGTACGGGTAGGGACGCGCCCCCATCGGGCGGCACTGGTCGAGCAGGGCGGCATGGAGCAGGTTGATTTTCTCATCATCGTCAGCCACCCACTTCGGGAACTCGACCCGCACCAGGGCGGGGTGCTTCGCCGCGCCCACGTTCAGGTAGAAGAAATGCAGGGCCAGGTCGCCGGTATAGTGGACGCGTGACCCGGATTGCAAGCCAAAGACCGCCGAGCGCTGGCCAGGGCCGAGCACCCGCGCGAAGAGCCAGCGGTCGGTGACGCCGCGCAGGGGATGCTGACGGCGGATTTCTTTCATCTGCTCGTCGGTCAGCGTGGCAATTTCGAGCAGACGGATGACCAGGTCGGCGCCGGGCTTGTCCACATAACCGGCCACCACCGCGCCGAGGGCTTGCATTTGCGACAGGATGGATTTGTGCAGGTCAAGATTGCGGCGGTAATCGTCCTCGCCGCCGTCTTTGGCGCCCCACAGTTCCACCGGCCCATCGGTCAGCGCCACGCACGGACCCTCGGCCTGCTGCGCCAACTCGAGCAGTTTACGCCGTTCGGCGATGTCCCGTTGCAGTTCGAGCGCTTCAGGGGTCAGCGCGCCGGTCTCGGTGAAGAGTTCGTCGTCGAAGAGGAGATGACTGTCGGTGGAAATGGCCGGGGCGCGGCCCGAGCCGGTTTGCAGGACGATGGCCCCGACGTTGACCAGGCTGTAGAGGACGGCCGCGTGCCGGTCGGGGGCGATCTGCGAGCCGTCGGCGGCGATGAGCGTCAGGTTGGCGGGAGCAGGCCCAGGGTCCCGCGCCGCAGCGAGCGAGCCGGGGAGCGGGATAGCACAGCGCAGGGAGGGATCGGCCTGACGGGCACGTTCCAGTTTGTCGTTCAGTTCCTCCGTTTTCTCGGCCCAGTGCTGGAACAGGTCCCAGGCGTGGGCGCGCAGACGTTCGAGCGCCTCGCGCCGCTGCGGGGCGTCGCGGCCGATTGCGCGGATTCTTTCGAAGACCTGCTGGAAGTTAATCGCCATAGAACATTTGAACGAATTTTACAGGCAAAGGGCCGAAACGGCAAGGCGGGAACTTTTTACCATTGCCAGGCGTCTTGTTCTCTGTTATACCACTTTCGAAAGGAGTAACCCTATGCGTTCCAAATCTTTGTTTGTACTTGTTGTTTTGTTGTTGGTTGGCTTGTTGAGCGCCTGTGCCCCAGCCGGCCCGACAACGGTCTACACTCAGCCCACGCCGCGCACGCTGACCGTCAATGGTGCAGGGACGGCCACGCTAACCCCCGATATCGCTTATATCTACATTGGCGTGCATACAGAAGGTAAGACGGCTGCGGAGGCAGTAGCCGAAAACACAGCCAATACCAGCCGCCTGGTAGATGCATTGGTCAAATTCGGCGTGGAGAGGAAGGACATCAACACCTCTAACTTCAGCATCTGGCCCAGTCAGCAGTATGACCCTCAGACCGGCCAACAGATTGGCACAACCTACGTGGTAGATAATTCGGTCTATGTGAAGGTACGTAAGTTGGACAAACTGGGCGAATTGCTGGATACCGCTATTCAGGCGGGCGCCAATACCATAAATAGCATTCAATTTGACGTAGCCGACAAGAGCAAGGCGCTCAGCGAGGCGCGCGCCGATGCCGTCAAGAATGCCAAAGTCCAGGCCGAAGAACTGGCACAGGCAGTAGGTGTCAAACTGGGAGATGTGCAATCCATCTCATTCTACGATAGCATGCCATACCCCGTCATGGATGCCTATGCTAAAGGCATGGGAGGCGGCGGGATGGCCACAGAGGCTGCTGTGCCTATCGAGCCTGGTCAATTGACCATCACCGTGACGGTGACCATCGCGTACGAGATTAAATAGGCTTTTCATACAAACATCCCCAGGGTCGGGAACCGGCCTTGGGGATGTTTTGTTTTTTTTCAGTGCGAGTATAATCTTCCCATCTCAACATTGTTGCAAGGAGGTCAAGATGCTCAAAGTCGGTTACATCGGACTGGGGCTGATGGGTAAATCCATTGCCCGTAATATTCTCAAAGCCGGATTCCCGCTCGTTGTCCACAACCGTTCCCGCGCTGCAGTGGACGAACTTGCCGCGGAGGGGGCGCGCCCGGCTTTTTCTCCTGCCGAAGTCGCCGCTCAGGTGGACGTCGTCTTCACCAACCTGCCCGACACACCGGATGTGGAACAGGTGGTCCTGGGCGAGGATGGGATTCTCGCCGGCGCGCACCCCGGCCTGATTTGGGTGGACAATTCCACCATCAAGCCCGCGGCGGCGCGGACCCTCAGCCTGCGCCTGGCCGAGAAGGGCGTCCTCTCCCTCGACGCGCCCGTCTCCGGCGGTGACATCGGCGCCAGGGAGGGGACGCTTGCCATCATGGTCGGCGGCCCGGCCGAGGCGCTCGAAAAGGTGATGCCCGTCTTCCGGGCGATGGGCAAGACGGTCACGCACGTTGGCGAGGCGGGTGCCGGGCAGGTGGCCAAGGCTGCCAATCAAATCATGGTCGCGGCGCAGATGGTCGCCATGGGCGAACTGCTGCTCTTCGCCCAAAAAGCCGGCGTGGATCCACTCAAGGTAGTCGAGGCCATTCGGGGCGGCGCGGCCCAGTGCTGGACGCTGGATGTCAAGCCGCCGCGCCTCTTTGCCGGCAACCGCGCGCCCGGCTTCAAGGCCGCCATGCAGGCCAAAGACCTCAACATCGTCCTCGAAACCGCCCGCGAGTACGGCATCCCGCTCCCCTCGGCGGCGGTGGACGCGCAATTGTACAACGCCATGCTCCAGAACGGCATGGGCGGGCTGGACAACTCGGCAGTGATCGGCATCCTCGAGGCGCTGGCGGGGGTGAAACTGAAATCACCCGAACCCCCGCAGTAGCCAAGGACGTAAATTCCTCTCAAAAGGAGTTCCTGCCATGTGCTTCTCCCGGACCCTCAGCCTGCTCCTGGCCCTCAGCCTGTTCCTCGCTTCTTGCTTGTCCCCGCAAGGGGGCGGACCGCAGACCGTGGACGGCGGACAACCAACGACTGCCGCCTCTCCGACTAAAGACTATCCGACCCCCACCCCCACCGAAACCCCCATCCCCCAGCCCTCTCTCGAATCCCTCGGGCTCTCGAAAGAAACCCAAGCCATCCTCACCCGCCAGGGCTGGCAAATCCGCTGGGACGCCAAAAACGCCCGCTACACCATCCGCCAGCGCAAATGGGATGAAAGCGCTCAAAAATTCATCAACGAAACCACCCACGAAGTAGGCTGGATTGACACCGAAGGCAGGCTTCACTTCACCGTCACCTCCTTTACCAACACCCCACAGACCCAGCGCATCCGTCATAATGGCAAAGATGAAAATGAAATCGAAGAAATCACCACCTGGAAAAGCGCCTCCGTCCAAAAAGAAGTAGCAATTGACCTCAAATCCCTCCCCCCAGCCGACGAAATCAGCCAGACCGATGAAAACGGCGCGCCCATTGACTTTGCCCAAGTCAAAGAAAAACTCCAAGCCCCAGGCTTTCACCTCCTTCACACCAAAAACCCAGCCTTCCCCAAAGGCATCCTTACTTTGACCTACCTTGATGAAAACGGCGACCTGCAGACCATCTTCTACAACCCTGAGTTAGGCTTCCTCCCCAAAACTGAAATCTCAACCGATATCGTCAATCCTACCCCCCTTCCCATCGAAGCAGTTCACTCCCTGGCTAGCCATCAACTGCTTATCTTAAACTACGGCGACGGCCAGCCTTTTTCTGCTGAAAACATCAAAA
>Ga0209381_1000412_pt1 | contig 107086 bp, 90 predicted proteins | sample DewCreD2012metaG_FD_184111 | JGI IMG/M metagenome (GOLD analysis project Ga0209381, IMG submission 184111) | Hot spring sediment bacterial and archeal communities from British Columbia, Canada, to study Microbial Dark Matter (Phase II) - Dewar... ... | reverse complement strand
CTGAATGGGCTAAGGGGCTTACCGCTTACTGAACCCAATCAAACTCGGAATGCCAGTACTCCATAGCATGGCAGTCGGACTACGGGAGATGAGTTTCGTGGTCGAAAGGGAAACAGCCCAGATCATCGGCTAAGGTCCTCAAATCTATGCTAAGTGGGAAACGAGGTGAGGTTACTTGAACAACCAGGAGGTTGGCTTAGAAGCAGCCACCCTTTAAAAAGTGCGTAATAGCTTACTGGTCTAGTGACCTTGCGCGGAAAACTTAACGGGGCTAAGCATAGTACCGAAGCCATGGGACTTGCGCGAGCAAGTCGGTAGGGGAGCGTTCCGTCAGCGGTGAAGGTCGATCGTAAGGGCGACTGGAGCGGACGGAAGTGAGAATGCAGGCATGAGTAGCGTATAAACACGTGAGAACCGTGTTCGCCGTAAATCTAAGGTTTCCGACGCCAGGTCATTCCGCGTCGGGTTAGTCGGTCCTTAGCCGAGGCCGAAAGGCGTAGGTGATGGACATCCGGTCAACATTCCGGAACCGCTCAAGAGGAGCGATGGGAGGACGCAGCGAGGTAGGCCAGCCTGCGATTGGTTGTGCAGGTGCGATCCATCTAGGCGTTGAGGCTTGTAGGAAAACCCGCAAGCCGAGCTGAGGTGAGAGCGAGCCCCTGAGGCATAAGTGGTTGAGCCTTGCTGCCGAGAAAAGTCCCTAAGCATTGAGTCTTGAGCGCCCGTACCGCAATCCGACACCGGTAGATGGGTAGAATATACCAAGGCGAACGGGAGAACTCTCGTTAAGGAACTAGGCAACATGACCCCGTAACTTCGGGAGAAGGGGTGCCTTCTAGCGTTCGGGTAACCAAAGCGCTGGAGGGTCGCAGAGAAATGGCTCTAGTGACTGGTTAACAAAACCACAGGTCTCTGCAAAGCCGTAAGGCGATGTATAGGGGCTGACGCGTGCCCAGTGCCGGAAGGTTAAGGGGAGAGGTTAGGCGCAAGCCGACGCTTTGAACCGAAGCCCCGGTGAACGGCGGCCGTAACTATAACGGTCCTAAGGTTAACATTTTGCTAGCCTTAGTAAAATCGAACTATATGCGGGAAAGTCCTCTACAGCCAAGTGGTACTCGTCGTAATCACATACGGCAGTAAAAATCCACTGGACATGGGGATAATCCGCAGGGAAGGCTTCCATGGAAAATGAAGTTTTGGAAGAACCCTCAGAGACTTTACGTTCGATCTCGCCCTCTTCGAGATTAGAAGCGCAATGGGTGGTAGGGTTTGTGGATGGAGAAGGATGTTTTTATGTCGGCATCAATGCCCAACCTGAAATGACAACAGGCTATCAGGTATTACCTGAATTTACAGTGGTTCAGCACCAACGTGATGTTCAACTGTTATATGCTCTGAAACAATTTTTCGGTTGTGGCGTTGTAAGAAAAAATCACGGTGATCGCATGGCTTATCGAGTGAGAAGTCTTGATCACCTCACCAAATACATTGTTCCATTCTTTGAAAAACATCCTTTGAAATCGAAAAAGCGCCTTGATTTTCTGAAATTCAGAAAAATATTGATCATGATGCAGCGCAACGAACACCTGACCCCTGATGGAATCGAAAAGATTCGTCAGATGGCTTCTGAGATGAATAGAGGACGGGAAAGATAAAGTCCGGCTTCTCTGGAAACAGAGTGAGATAATCCGAGCGAAATTCCTTGTCGGGTAAGTTCCGACCCGCACGAACCGCGTAACAACTAGAGCACTGTCTCAACGAGAGACCCGGTGAAATTGAAATGGCTGTGAAGATGCGGCCTACCCGCAGCAGGACAAAAAGACCCCGTGGAGCTTTACTGCAGTTTGGCATTGCGTTTGGGTATCGTCTGTGTAGGATAGGTGGGAGGCTTTGAAGCTGGGGCGCTAGCTTCGGTGGAGCCGCCGGTGAAATACCACCCTGATGATATTTAGACCCTAACCCCACACCGTCATCCGGGTGGGGGACCGTGCCAGATGGGCAGTTTGACTGGGGCGGTCGCCTCCTAAAAGGTAACGGAGGCGCCCAAAGGTTCCCTCAGGTGGAATGGAAACCCACCAAAGAGTGTAAAGGCATAAGGGAGCTTGACTGCAAGACCAACGCGTCGAGCAGAGACGAAAGTCGGGCTTAGTGATCCCACGACTCAGTGTGGAATGGTCGTGGCTTACCGGATAAAAGCTACCCCGGGGATAACAGGCTGGTGACGTCCAAGAGTCCATATCGACGACGTCGCTCGGCACCTCGATGTCGGCTCATCGCATCCTGGGGCTGGACAAGGTCCCAAGGGTCGGGCTGTTCGCCCGTTAAAGCGGTACGCGAGCTGGGTTCAGACCGTCGTGAGACAGGTCGGTCTCTATCCGCTGTGGGCGTAAGGGATTTGAGAGGATCTGCCCCTAGTACGAGAGGACCGGGGTGGACGGACCTCTGGTGTGCCAGTTGTCGTGCCAACGGCATTGCTGGGTAGCTACGTCCGGCAGAGATAACCGCTGAAAGCATCTAAGTGGGAAACTCGCCTCAAGATGAGATCCCTGTGTTCCCGTAAGGGAGTAAGACCCCAGGTAGACTACCTGGTATATAGGCAACAAGTGTAAGCGCGTATATCTAAAGGCGTTCAGCTAAGTTGTACTAATGGTCGAGGGCTGATCCGCGTGGTGCGGAGAACTTAGTACTTCTCGAGATATTCAGTTAACTATTCAGACTAATTTGTGAATTAGTCCCTTGGTGATTTGAGCGACAGTGGTACACCCGGTCACATCCCGAACCCGGCAGTTAAGGCTGTCAGCGCCGATGGTACTTGGAGGGCAGCCTCCTGGGAGAGTAGGTCATCGCCAAGGGGCTTTTTCTTTTTTTCTACTGCTCTGTTGTAGGCTGCTTTTTGTTTTAATTGCAGCCTACAACTGTATTAATCAAGGCTGTGGCATTCACCCCTTCTTTATCCCCCAACCAGACCAAAAATTCTGTATTTCCCTTCGGCCCTCGTAGCGGCGACTCGATCAATCCCTGTACCTTCCAACCCTGCTCCTGAGCAAATGTCAATACGTCTAGCAAGACCTGACGATGTACCGCCGGGTCACGAATCACCCCCTGGCTGCGAGCGCTGATTTTTCGCCCAGCCTCAAATTGTGGTTTGATTAAAGCAATAATGTTCCGCTTGTGTGCAAACCAGCCTGCGACAACCGGCAGTAGAATCTTGAGCGAGATAAACGACGCATCGAGGGTGACAAGATCCACAGGTTCTGGCAGAGATTGGAGGTAACGTGCATTGGTTTCTTCCATGACGATGACACGCGGGTCGCCGCGCAGTTTCCAGTCAAGCAACCCTTTTCCCACATCAATCGCGTATACCTTGCTTGCGCCGTGTTGGAGCAGGCAATCGGTGAAACCCCCGGTGGAGGCTCCCACGTCGGCGCAGATAAAGCCGCTGATTTCCAGTGGAAAGGCTGCAAGCGCGGCTTCCAGTTTTTCGCCGCCGCGAGAAACGAAGCGCGGGCCGCGTTCCACCATCAGCACAGAATCGGTCGAAATAAGGGCAGCCGGCCTGAGCGCAGTCTGACCGTCCACGCTCACCTGTCCGGCCATAATCAGGGCCTGGGCTTTTGTCCGACTTTCAGCCAGGCCGCGTTCCACCAGCAGCAGGTCCAGTCGCTGTTTGCTCATATCGTCATATTGTACTCATTTCTCTAGTAAAATTGCGGCATGTTTAAAGCCTTACTCAAAACCATGCGCCCCAAACAATGGGCTAAGAATGTCTTCCTGTTTGCGGCAGTGACCTTTGACCGCAAACTAACCACCCTGGATTCCATGTTGCATACCGTGCTGGGGGTGATTGTCTTCAGCCTGATAGCAAGCGTCGTCTATATCATCAACGACATTGCCGACGTTGAAGCCGACCGCCAACACCCTCTCAAACGCAAGCGGCCAATTGCCTCGGGACAACTTTCCCTCCGCTCGGCGTGGATAGCCGCCATTTTACTGCTGGCGGTCACTTTTCCGGCGGCCTATTGGCTTTCGCCGCTATTCGCCCTGATTTGCGCGGCATATTTTGTTTTGAACCTTGTCTATTCCAAATGGCTCAAGCACGTTATTCTGCTTGATATCATCATTTTGGCTTCGTTTTATGTTATTCGCGTGGCTGCAGGTGTGGCGCTCATCAAGGTCGAACGCTTTTCGCCGTGGATTTATATCTTCACCACTTTCTTGGCACTTTTGATTGGCGCAGGCAAGCGCCGGGCTGAACTGGCACAGATCGCCCAGTCCTCTAATACACGTCGGGTGTTGGATGGATATACCCTCAACTTTCTTGACCAGGTGATCACGCTGGCGGCTGGCATGACCATCATTACCTACAGCCTGTACACCTTTTCGGCGGTCAACTTGCCGGAAAATCACTTGATGATGTTGACGATCCCATTCATTATCTATGGCATCCTGCGTTATCAATACCTTTTGCAGGTTAGCGAAGTAGGCGGCGCGCCAGAGGATGTCGTCCTTTCTGATCGGCCTTTGCAGGTTGCCATTGCTTTGTGGGGTTTGGCTGTGTTGATTGTTTTTTACTTCTCATGAACCGTGCTTGTGCTCCGGGGAAGATCATTCTCTTTGGTGAACATGCTGTGGTTTACGGACGACCGGCGCTGGCCGTGCCGGTGATGCAAGTGCAGGCCGAAGTTGAAGTTCTGGATTCGGACCTCTCTGGCGTGTGGATTGAGGCTCCGGCGGTTGACCTGCATGCCGAATTATCTACGCTTCCTCCTACGCTGCCAATTGCTTCCGTTATCAGGAGCGTTTTCCAACACCTGAACATTTCCCGCTTTCCCCCGCTAATCGTCAGGGTTAACTCTTCCATCCCGGTTGCTTCTGGGCTGGGCTCTGGCGCGGCTGTTTCGGTGGCGCTCATCCGTGCCCTCTCAGCGGCGCTTGGTCACCCCTTGCCTGACGAAAAGGTCAATGCCTTAGCCTATGAAGCCGAAAAGTTATATCATGGTACTCCATCTGGAATTGACAATACGGTTATTACCTATGCCAGGCCGGTCTATTTTGTCAAAAATCAGCCGATAGAGACGTTTCGAGTAAAAGAACCGTTTACGCTGGTGATTGGTGATACCGGTATCTCTGCCTCCACCAAAGAATCTGTGGGGGCGGTGCGTAAACTCTGGGAAGCCAATCCGCCCTACTGGGAAAAGGTGTTTGATGAGATTGGCAGGATTGTGCAGCAGGCGCGGCAGGCCGTTGAACTTGGCGAGGTGCAGTTGCTGGGAGCGCTGATGGATGCCAATCATGCTTTCTTGCAGGAGATGGGTGTCTCGTCACCTGAGTTGGAGCGGTTGGTCCTGGCGGCGCGCTCTGCCGGGGCCTTGGGGGCCAAACTGTCGGGCAGCGGGCGAGGCGGAAACATGATCGCCTTGATTCGGCCAGATGGACAGGAGCAGGCTGCGGCTGCGTTACGAACCGCCGGGGCCAGAAATGTAATCGTGACGCAGGTGGGTTGATGGGTGAGCCATATCCAGTTCCAGCCGAAGAAGTTCGCCGCGAATTGGTGATTCTAAATTCGCGCTTTATCGCCGTCCTGACGCCGGCTTTTAGTGTGGAGGCGGCCAGGGCTTTTCTACAGCGGATGCGGAGTGAGTTCCCAGATGCTACGCACCATGTTTCGGCGTGGCTGATTGGTGGAGGAACAACAGTAATTGAACACTGTTCAGACGACGGCGAACCTCCTGGCACGGCAGGACGCCCGGCGCTGGCCGTCTTGCGCGGCAGTGAATTGGGTGATGTGGCCGTGGTGGTGATACGTTACTTTGGCGGAACAAAATTAGGCACTGGTGGTTTGGTGAGAGCCTATACAGAGGCTGTACAACAGGTAGTGGCAGCCGTACCGCGTGCTTGCAGGCTGCCGGTGTATGCGGTCATGCTGGCCTTGCCTTACTCTTTGTTGGAGCAGGTAAGGCGGTTGGCAGGAATGCATCAGGGTGAAATTTTGAGTGAAGACTTTGGCGCTGATGTGACCATGAGCCTGCACTTTCCGGTGAGTGCGTTGGCTGGTTTTCAGATGGCTTTAAAGGAAATCTCTGCCGGCAAATTGCAGGCAGAGATTGTTGAGACGACCGAGAAACTGGTGCGAATCTGAATTTACTCTGTGCCGACCGGGTTGCTCAATTTCCCTAAATTTTCGATTTCGATATCTACTATATCTCCGGGCTTAAGCGGGCTGACGCCGGCCGGTGTGCCGGTGAAAATTAAGTCGCCCGCTTCGAGAGTCATGACAGAGGAGATAAAGGCGACCAGGGTTGGCACGTTGAAAACCATGTCGCGTGTGGAGCCCATTTGACGCATTTGCCCGTTGACCCGGCAGGAAATCACGGCATCGTAGGGGTCGAATTCGGTATCAATCCAGGGGCCAAAGGGGCAAAAGGTGTCGAAGCCTTTGGCGCGCGTCCATTGGCCGTCGGAGCGTTGTAAATCTCTGGCGGTCACATCGTTGCCGATGGTGTAGCCAAGAATATAAGCACTGGCTTCTTCGGCAGGGATGGAGCGGCCGCGCTTGCCGATGACCGCAACCAACTCGGCCTCATGTTCTACCTGTTGAGATTGGGGTGGCAGGATGATCGTATCGCCAGGGTTGATAATGGCAGAGGGCGGTTTCATAAAAATCAATGGTATCTTGGGTACTTCGGCATTATGTTCTTTGGCGTGTTCGACGTAATTGCGTCCAACACAGATAATTTTGCTCGGCTGAATGGGTGCTAGCAGGCAGGCCTCTTCCAGCGGCAAGGTCGCTTCCTGACGGCGATATTCCCCAAAGATGTTGCCTTCAATGAGGCCGATTTTTCCCTCCAATAACCAACCGAAACGGGGACTAGATTTGGATGTTTGGAAACGAACAATACGCATAAGAATCTCCTGGGTGATTTCTGGATTTTAAGTTTAACATACTTTCGACTTGCAGTATAATATAGGCCTACGGGCGCATAGCTCAGTTGGTTAGAGCGCATCGTTTACACCGATGAGGTCAGGGGTTCGAGTCCCTTTGCGCCCACAGATAAGCCTCGATGAGAGGCTTTTTTTACCCGCTCCCAAATGGACAAAGATTCTGCTTTGATATGCAAATCAAGCAGAATTTTTTGTTTTGTTGGATTGAGACATTCTTTTATTCCGTTTTGTACCTTTTCCGACATGTTCCTTTTGGTTGTGTATGAATTACCTGCATTTTTTGTTTGTGCGAGATAACTTGACCCTCTTTCTGCTTGGTACTACAATCGTTTTCTGGATACCTACCCTATCAGCAAATTCTAGGAGCATGCGATGAAAGATTTTCTTTTCCGCGGTACGCTGGCTGAGCTTGACCCAGAAGTTCACCAACTGTGTGAGATTGAGGCCGAGCGTCAGGCGCGTAAACTGATTCTCATCCCATCTGAAAGTCAGGCCCCTTTGGCTGTACGCGAAGCCATGGCTTCGGCGTTCCAAAACATATATGCAGAGGGCTATCCCTATGATTCAACACGCTGGATGACAGAGGAGCAATTACTCGATTACCCTTACATGTTAGCACACTATCGCCGATACGCTGACCCGCGTTATTACAAGGGCGTGGAGTATGCTGATATTGTTGAGGCTCTGGCACGCCGCCGTTGTGCAGAAGCCTTTGCTGCCAATGGCGTGACTGCTGACCAGATTTACGTCAATGTGCAGGCACTTTCAGGCGCACCGGCTAACAATGCTGTTTATCATGCCTTGCTTACCCCTGGCGATACGGTCATGGGCATGAACTTGTTCCACGGTGGCCATCTCTCCCATGGTTCGCCGGTTAATCGCTCGGGCAAGTACTTCAATATCGTCTCCTATTCTGTTGACCCGGAAACCGAAATGATCAACTATGATGCCGTTATGGCGCTGGCGCTGGAACACAAACCCAAAATGATCATTGCCGGTTACTCTTCTTACCCCTGGATTCCGGATTGGAAGAAGTATCGCGAGATTGCTGATGCGGTTGGCGCTTACCTGCTGGCCGATATTGCTCACATTGGCGGCATGGTTGCGGCGGGTGTGGTACCCTCCCCTGTAGGCTATGCAGATGTAATTACCTCCACCACTCACAAGACTCTCGATGGGCCGCGTGGTGCGATCATCCTGACCACAAATCCTGACCTGGCAAAACTGATTGACAAGGCTGTCTTCCCGGGCGAACAGGGCGGCCCGCACGTTCACATCTTTGCCGCTTTGGCTCTGACCTTCAAATTGGCCCGCACCGAACAATTCAAGCAACTTCAGGCCCAGACCCTCAAAAATGCCAAAGCCATGGCTGAACAACTACAAGCCCGAGGCCTGCGCATCGCTTACGGTGGGACCAATTCCCATTTGCTCAACATTGATTGCCGTACCATCAAAGGCCCCGATGGGACCACACTTTCTGGTGACCAGGCGGTTCGCATCCTGGACTTGGCAGGCATTGTCTGTAACCGCAATACCATCCCCGGCGATGTTGTTGCCCTCGACCCGTCGGGTGTGCGCTTAGGCACGCCGTGGATTACTCAGCGCGGCTTTGACGAAGCCAAGTGTCGCCAACTAGCCGATATTATTGCAGATCTTTTGCTGGCCGCCAGACCACACCGCTTGGCTGCCATTGTCCCTGATCGTGTGAAACGACGTGCCAAAGTCCCCTTTAAAGTGTTGGAGGAGGCTAAATTAAAAGTCCGTGCTCTGGCTGAGGAAGCCGATATTGACTTTCAGCCTGCCGCGCATGGGTATCCCCACTTCTTCTATATTGACGACAAACCACGCGTGCAGGATGGATGGTCAGTTTATGATTTATATGGGGAACGCATTCGCCAGTTCCTAGATTATGCAGTGGGCACCGATATTACGGCTCTCAAACCGGGCAAATCGGCTCCAGCGTGTGTCCACACGCCTGAAGGAACGGCCGAATGTATGCTGACCTGTGTCAGGCCAGACTTTTACCGACTGAGTGTTCCAGCTGAACAGGCTACATTGGTTGCCACCTGGTTGCGTGATATTTCTGATGGTTATGTCCTCTTGGACGCAGATGATACCTGCCGCCGTACCCCTGGCCTGGTTGTGGTGTCGGAGTCGGATGCCGAACCGGTCAAACGTACCGGCAAGGAAGATGGTGATTGTTGCTGCAAAAACAAACCATACTTTTATGGCATGTGTGATTCCCAGGGCGACCCTCTGCCCGATTTTCACTGGCAGGAACAAGAATCTCCTTTGCGCCGCACGCCGCTTTACGAAACCCATAAGGCAATGGGCGCGAAAATCATCCCCTTTGCAGGCTGGGAAATGCCGGTTTGGTACAGTACGGTTCTGGAGGAACATCTGGCTACCCGCCAGGCCGCCGGCCTCTTTGATGTCTCCCACATGGGGGTTTATCAGATTGAAGGCGAAGACGCTGCTTCTTTTCTGGATGCTGTTTGTGGCAATGATTGTGGTCTGATTCGCCCCGGCAATTCGATCTATACTCATTTCCTGACCCCCGACGCAGATGTGATTGACGATACGCTGGTTTATCGCCGTGCCTGGGACAAGTACTTGGTGGTCGTCAATGCTTCCAATGATGACAAAGACCGCACCTGGCTTGAAGCAGTGCGTGATGGTAAGGTCAAGGTGGACAATGTCCGCCCTTGGGCGCGCGTTTATGGTTATGATGCTGTCATTCGCAATTTGCGTGATCCAAAGGCCGGTTCCGATATGCGGATTGACATTGCCTTGCAAGGTCCCAAGTCCCGCGATATTCTTCTTGCTTTGGCAACAGACGATGAAACTCGTCAACGTATCCTGAAACTTAAACGCACGCAGTTATGCGATGCTGTGGTAGGCGGCTTTGACCTGATTGTCTCGCGCACTGGCTACACCGGTGAAAAAATGGCTTTTGAACTCTTTGTTCATCCTCAGCAGGCAGTTGACTTCTGGAATGCCTTGCTGAAGGCTGGTGAAGCGTTTGGCTTAAAGCCGGTTGGTCTGGGAGCACGCGATTCGTTACGGACTGAAGCCGGTCTGCCTCTCTATGGCCATGAGATGGGCGATGGCTCCGGCAAACTTGGCGAACGCGATTTGGGTGTGGCTGAAGCCGGCTTTGGAGCCTATGTCAAAACGTACAAGCCCTGGTTTATTGGACGTGCTGCCTATATTGCGCGAGAACAGAATCGCAAAAATGTTGTTGCCCGTTTCACCTTTACCGAGAAAGGCGTTCGTATGGCTCACAATGGCGATCCGGTGTTGGACAAGCGTGGCAAAGTGATTGGCTGGGTAACCTCCTGCGCTGTGGATGCAAATGGATTTTTGACGGGTCAGGCTTATGTAGATTTGAAAAACGCTGAGGAAGGTACTCCCATTTTCATTTACCAGGGCGCTCCAGATACTCCTGGTAAAGCGCCGGCTGAGATGAAACCTGGCGATAAAACGGTCTTGCCTACGCCGGCGGTCGTTGTGACCCGCTTCCCCGTTTTGTGAAAAACAATGCTTTTCAAGAGTCCTAGAGGTAGCAACCTCTAGGACTTTTTTACACAACCGAAGTTTGTTACAATTGGCACAATTGAGGGGGATAATTGACCTGCCCGAAAAAAGTCCCTGGTGTGTAAAATATGGAGAAGGGTAAGCAATTGCTGGACAAGAGATGAAATGTAATCTGACGTAGGAGTTTCTTTGCAAATGAAGGTGCTCTGGCTTGGATGGGAAGATTTGTACACGACGCAACGGATGCGTGATGCTGCTCAGCGCCTAGGACTGGATTTGCAAGCCTGCGAGATTTTGGATATTGCTTTTGCGGTTGAAAGTGATCAGGCGATGGTTTTAGCCAAGGGTGGGGATTTACTTGCGGCTTATGATGTTTTATTTGTGCGCACTTTTCATCCGTACATCTCTGAAACCCTGACCCTTGCGCGCTTGTTCTCAGAGGCAGGAAAAATCGTGATAGATCAGAGCCTGACCGACGAAGGGTATGCAGTTAGTAAGATGCACGACCACCTTGTTTTGACGCGTAATGGGATTCCCACTCCTTGTACCTGGCAGGTCTGTAACCCACAACAAATTAAGGGCTTGGCAGAACATCTGACCTACCCTTGCGTGCTAAAGAGTGTGCATGGCGCGCGTGGCCAACATGTTTACCTTATCCATGATGCCGAACAACTGAATCGTCGCCTGCGACATTATCCTTGGGGCGAATTGATGTTGCAGGAATATTTGCCGGGGAGTGAGGATTACCGCATTTTTGTAATTGGCTATCAGGCCTTACCGATTATGGTTAGCCGCAAGCCGCCCAGGGGAGATTTTCGCACCAATTTTTCTGTAGGTGGGAAATTTGTCAAACGTGAGTTGTCTGAATTTCCCAACTTTAAGGAAGTGGCGGAGCAGGCAGCGCGTGCCTTGCGACGCGAGTTTACGGCGGTGGATATTCGTTTAAAAAACGACCAACCCGTAGTCCTGGAAGTCAACCGCCAACCTGATTTCCGCGGTTTTGAATATGCTACTCGATTTGATGTGGCCAGCGAAGTGGTGCGCTATATCCAGAAGCGGGTTAACGGCAACTGCCGCAGGTAACGCAACTCGAAGCGGCGCGGGCAGTCGAGGTAGTCCTGGAGGGAGGATTGGGAGAAGGTGAAGGGGAGGGGGAGTATCATGATTCCTACACGATTTCTTCAACTTCGGTGTACAACAGTGGCAAAGCATTTTGCCTTAAGCAGAACTTTGTCCCGTGATTGTGACCGGTGCGGGCGTCAAAGTCTATCAGGAGATTTCCTTCGGCAATTGCTGTAATCAATCGTTCGAGGTCGAACTTGCGCAAAATCATCACCCGCGTGTATTGGAAAAATTCTTTTTCTCCCTCTTTCTTTACCTCGGCCTCGATGTAGAAAGTATTGAGAAGTTTTGTCCCGGCTTTGTGATACAAATCATTAAATCCCCAATAAGGCTGTGGATTCAATTCGCCTAGACCGGCTCGCTTTTCGACGGTTTCTAACCACTCGCTGTGTTTGGGATCCACGGCATTTGCATCGAAAGAAACCAGTACTCTTTGATTGTGTCTGTCAATCACTACTTTAAAGCCACGGTCACTGTGCTGAAGACCATGAATTGTCTGGCGAAAACTCATTTCATGGGGCGGATATTTGACTCCGGCAAGTTGATGCAGCCAGCCATATTTGGGTAAGAGCATGTTCGGGACAAGTTTTAAGGCTCTGGGGGATGGCTCCATGTGAAAGAGGGTGAGCAGGGAAGTTGCGTTTGCTCGGTGACATTTTAGTTCCCACTCAGAGGCATTTGGAATGGGATGGTTATTTTCTTGAATGCCTAGCAGGTCTTCGAGCGTATTGCCAACGCCGCCTACATTGCCGGGCCTGGCGTTTGGAATCCAACCGCGCGCTTTGATTTCCTTCAGGGCCTCAATTAAGTCTTGCTTGGTGTAGATTTTCATGATGGTTTCCAGAAGTCAAGCAAATACTCAAACGTTGTTCCCATTGTGATGTAATTACTTGGATAACCCAAAATGCCAATTTTATTGACAATGTTTGTTCGGTCCCAGATGATTGTATTTCTTAACTCATAGCCGCACTTGCGTAATTCGTTGATAAGGGCCACATGAATCGTGATGCGTTCATTTTCCCACCACATATCTGGCACGTTGATGACACAGTGACCTTTGGGACGCAAAAGGGCAAGCAATCTTTCAAAAATGTCTCCCATGGCCTGTGTGTACTCCTCTAATTCCATGGTGCCCAAGTCGCGAGGGTCTTGAGAATACTGTTCTACCTTATAGAGTTGTTCGTTCTTTCGTTCTCTTCTGGATTTGTTTTTGCGCTTGCGGTTGAGCAAGTTTGCATAAGGGGGAGAGGTCCAGATTAAACTGACCGTTTCAGGCTGCAAATATTCAGAAGTGTTCAGTGCGTCATCTTGAATTGCGATTTGTTGAGCCTGATTGAATAAATTATTACTTGCCAGGCGACTGACGCATAAATCAATGTATTTTTCTTGAAGATCAAAGCCGACAGCATTGCGGTTCAGGTCCTGCGCGGCGAGAAGTGTTGTTCCGCTTCCGACGAATGGATCGAGTACCAGTTCGCCTTCATGCGTGAACAGGCTGATTACTTTTTTGGCCAGCGAGAGGGGAAAAGTCGCCGGATGTAAATTCTTGTCCCGAATATCTCGACTCTCGTAGAAGAATTGCCATACCCCTATTTGACATTTGAGCCATTCTTTTGCAGATAAGCAGTTGAGGTGATTGGGAGGGCAAGAACAAGTCCGCTGCCAGCCAATGGGAATTTGGGTCTGGTACATCTCGCTGGTTCTTTTTATGGCGCGGGGTAACGTGACTTCTTCTTGACTCTGGGGATACATTTTGCTTTTTCTGGTAAATCCTGGTTTCGATACTTGTCTGCTCAAAAGGCTGATTTGCAGAAAATTGTATCATGTTTCCTCAGACAACACTTTACATGACTGCTTCATGACAATCGTCACTGGATTCGTTTTCTCCTGGCGTGCTATACTCTAACTGGTCTGACCACTTACCAGTTGGGCGACCCCGAATTTATTGTGAGACGCAATTCATTTCGTCCTGCAAGGAGACTCGATGGACTGGCAACCCCTCCCCAAACCCGCCGAAGTGGCCGAAAGCCGCCTGCTGGAGGCCATCCTTTCCGGGCGCTTCCTCCCCAACAGCACCCTCCCCGGTGAGCGCGAACTGGCCGAACAAATTGGCGTCACCCGCCCGACGCTGCGGGAGGCCCTCCAGCGCCTGGCCCGCGACGGCTGGCTCGACATCCAGCACGGCAAGCCCACCCGCGTCCGCGACTACTGGCACGAGGGCGGGCTGGGCGTCCTGGCGGTGCTGGCGCAATTCCCCCAGGCGCAGCCGCCCGATTTCGTCGCCCATCTGCTCGAGGTGCGTCTGCTGCTTGCCCCGGCCTACACCCGCCAGGCGGTCGAATCGGCCGCGGCGGAGATCGCCGCCCATCTGAGCAATTACGCCGCCCTGCCGGAGGAGGCCGCCGCCTTCTCCCGCGCCGACTGGGACCTGCACATCCTGCTCACCCAGAAGGCCGAAAATCCCATCTTTCGCTTTCTCTTCAACGGATTTCACCGCCTCGCCCTGCTGATGGGCGAACAATACTTCCAGTATCCCGCCTGCCGCGCCCACTCCCGCCGCTTCTATGCCGACCTGCTGGCCTGCGCCCGCAGTCAGGCCGCCTTCGACGCCGAGACGCTCACCCGCCGCGTCATGGAGGAAAGTTTGGCGCTCTGGCAGGAATTGCAAAAGGAGGCCGCATGAAACGCTGGAATGGATGGGGCAATGTTGCCACCGATTATCCGCTCCTGCCGCCGGCGCGGGACTACCTGCTCGACTTCTTCGGCGGACTCGACCCCCAGCCGGACGCTGCTTACGAGGCCGTTCTCGGCTCGGTGCCGACCTCGCGCCTGCCTGCCCATCCCCTGGTAGATACCTCGCCCGAGGCGCGTCTGACTCACGCCCGCGGCCAGTCGCTGCCCGATTGGGTGGCCCTGCGCTCCGGGCGCATCCCGGCCTTCCCCGATGGGGTGGCCTTCCCAACCAACGAGGAGCAGGTGCGCGGCCTGCTGACCTTTGCCCGCCAGGCGGGAGCCGTCGTCATCCCCTACGGCGGCGGGACAAGCGTCGTCGGTCACATCAACCCGCTCGCGGGTCCCGTGCCGACCCTGACCCTTTCGCTGGAGCGGATGACGCGCCTGCTCGAACTCGACGAGGTCAGCCGGACGGCGGTCTTCGAGGCGGGCGTCACCGGCCCGGCGCTGGAACGCGCCCTGGGCGAGCATGGCTACACCCTGGGGCATTTCCCCCAGTCGCACGAGTATTCCACCCTGGGCGGCTGGATCGCCGCCCGCTCGTCGGGTCAGCAGTCGTACTACTACGGGCGCATCGAGCAGTTGTTCGCCGGCGGGCGGATGGAGACGCCGGTCGGCGCGCTCGACCTGCCGCATTTCCCGGCTTCGGCTGCCGGCCCGGACGTGCGCGAGATGGTGCTTGGCTCGGAGGGACGCCTGGGCGTGATCACCCGCGCCCGCGTGCGCATTAGTCCCCTGCCCGAAGCGGAGGCGTTCTACGGCGTCTTTTTCCCCACCTGGGAGCAGGGCGTGGAGGCGGTACGGCAGATGGCGCAGGAGCGCCTGCCGGTCTCAATGATGCGCCTGTCGAATCCGCAGGAGACCGAGACGACGCTCATCCTGTCGGGCAAAGCGTGGGTGGGGGCGGCGACGCGCGGGCTGACGCTGGTCGGCTACGGGGCGGAACGCTCGCTGCTGGTCTTCGGCGTGACCGGGACGGCCTCCCATCTGCGGCGGACGCGGGCGCAGGCGGCGGCAATCTGTCGGCGGCACGGCGGCCTGTTCGTGGGGACGGTCGTCGGGCATACCTGGCAGAAGTCGCGCTTCCTCTCGCCGTACCTGCGCAACACACTCTGGGAAGCGGGCGTGGCGGTGGATACGCTCGAGACGGCGTTGCCCTGGCCGTGGGTCCTGGCGGCGGCGCGGGACATCCCGGCGGCGATTGTCGCCGCGATGGAGCCGTTCAACGAGAAGGTGCTGGTGTTTGCCCATCTTTCGCATATCTATCGCGATGCGGCCAGCATTTACACTACCTTCCTGTTTCGCCGTCCGCAAGACCCCGATGAATTGCTGGCGCGCTGGCAGGCGATGAAACATGCCGCCAGTCTCACTATCCAGCGGCACGGCGGGACGATTACGCACCAGCACGGCATCGGCACCGACCACGCTCCATACCTGCCCGCCGAGAAGGGCGCGCTGGGCATGGAGGCCATCCGCGCCGTCTGCCGGGTGTTTGATCCGGAGGGAATGATGAATCCGGGGAAACTTTTTTAGCCACGAATTGCACGAATTACACGAATTGAGGAAGGTTTGCCACGAATTGCACGAATTACACGAATTGAGGAAGGTTTGCCACGAATTGCACGAATTACACGAATTGAGGAAGGTTTGCCACGAATTGCACGAATTACACGAATTGAGGAAGGTTTGCCACGAATTGCACGAATTACACGAATTGAGGAAGGTTTGCCACAGATTACACAGATTTCACAGATTGAGGAAAATTTGCCACAGATTACACGGATTACACAGATTACACAGATTTCGTGAAATTCGTGTCATTCGTGGCTAAATTGTGAAATTCATGTTCTTCGTGGCTGAAATTTGATGGAGAAAACAATGGACTGGACAAAAGGTTGGCGCGAAAGCGCCTGGAGCGAACTCAATCAACCCTGGGATGTGCTGGTCATCGGCGGCGGGATCACCGGCGCGGGAATTTTGCGCCAGTGCGTGCGCGCCGGGCTGAAGGCCGCCCTGGTCGAGGCCGCCGACTTCGCTTCCGGCACCTCGTCGCGTTCCTCGAAACTCGTCCACGGCGGGATGCGCTACCTGAAGAACGCCCAGGTGCGCGTCACGCTCGAATCGGTCAGCGAACGCGAGTATCTGCTCAAACAGGGGCGCGGGCTGGTCAACCGCCTGGGCTTTCTCTACCCCTGCCTGGAAGGCGATTCCATGCCGGGCTGGGTCTTCGGCGCCGGGCTGGCCGTCTATGACCTGATGGCAAAGCAGTGGAGCCATCGCTCCTACGACACCGAAGACATGCGCGAACTGTGTCCGCTGTTGACCACGCCTGCCCTGCGCGGCGGCTTCCGCTTCTTCGACGCCCAAACCGATGACGCCCGCCTCGTCCTGCGCCTGATTCGCGAAGCAGTAGCCGGCGGTGGGCTGGCGCTGAACTACGCGCGTGTCACGGCGCTCCTGAAGACGCAGGATGGACAGGTCTGCGGGGCGGTCGTGCGCGACGCCAGCGGCGAGTCGGACCGGGAGGCCGAGGTGCGCGCCCGGGTCGTGGTCAACGCCGCCGGGGCCTGGGCCGACCAGTTACGGGGTCAGGTGGGGCGGACGCCGCGGCTGCGGCCCCTGCGCGGCAGTCACCTGGTCTTTTCGTCCAGCCGCGTCCCGCTGACGCGCGCCGTCACCTTCCTGCATCCGCGCGACGGGCGGCCGGTCTTCGTCCTGCCCTGGGAGGGGGCGGTCATCTACGGCACGACCGACGTGGACCAGGGCGCGCATCTGCCCACCGACCCGGCCATCAGCGCCGCCGAGGCCGAGTACCTGCTGGAGGGGATTCGCTTCGTCTTCCCTGGGCTGGACCTGACCTTTGCGGATGTCATTGCCACGTTTGCGGGCATTCGCCCGGTGGTCAACACGGGCAAGGCCAACCCGTCGAAGGAGTCGCGCGAGCATGTGATTTGGGAAGAAGACGGCCTGCTGACCGTCAGCGGCGGCAAGTTGACCACCTTCCGCGTCATGGCGCGCGATGCACTCAAGGCGGCGCGCCGCCGTCTGGGATCCCTGCCCTTCGACCCCGATGCTCCCGTCCTCGACCCGCTCCCGCTGCAGGCTGAAGCCCTGCTGGCCGAGACGCGCCTGCCGCCGGCGCAGTGCCTGCGCCTTCTTGCGCGCTACGGCGTGGAGGCCGCCTCCGCCTTTTGCGCCGAGGGCGAGGCGCTGGAGTCAATTCCCGGCACGAATTACGTCTGGGCCGAACTGCGCCAGGCGGCGCGCCGCGAGGCAGTCGTCCACCTGGAAGATTTGCTCCTGCGGCGCGTTCGACTGGGGCTGCTCATCCCCAACGGCGGCCTCGACCAGATGAGCCGCATCCGCACCCTGGTCCAGCCCGAACTCGGCTGGGACGATGCGCGCTGGCAGGCCGAAGAAAAATCCTACGCCGCTCTGTGGCGCACTGCCTATCGTTTGGGATAAAATCAGCATAACGATACCTGTCTACCTGTGTACCTGTCTACATCTCTACCTGCCTGCCCAAAGGATGTCACATGCCCGAAAATTTACTCGCCATTGACCACGGCACCCAGTCTGTGCGCGCCCTCGTCTTCGACCCGCGCGGGAATCTGCTGCACAAGTCACGCGTCCCGATCGAACCGTATTACTCCACCGCGCCCGGCCTGGCCGAGCAGGACCCCGAAGTCTTCTGGAACGCGGTCTGCCAGGCCTGCCAGGGGCTGTGGGCGCAGGGCGTGGACAAGTCCTCGCTGGCGGCGGTCAGCCTGACGACCCAGCGCAGCACCGTTCTCAACCTGGACAAGGACGGCAAACCGCTGCGTCCGGCCATCGTCTGGCTCGACCAGCGCCGCACGGAAGGCGTGAAACCGGTCGGCGGCTTGTGGGGGCTGGCGTTCAAACTGGCCGGGGCTGCGGAGACGGTCGCCTACCTGCAAGCCGAGGCGGAGGCCAACTGGCTGCAAAAACATCAGCCGGAGGTCTGGGCGGCAACGCACAAATACCTGCTGCTCTCCGGCTACCTGACCTACCGCCTGACCGGCCGTTTCGTCGACTCGGTCGGTTGTCAGGTGGGGTACATTCCCTTCGACTACAAAAAGCAGGATTGGGAGGCTGCCTGGGGCTGGAAATGGCAGGCCGTGCCGGTGGACAAGGCGCTCCTGCCGGACCTCGTGCCGGTGGCGGCCCCGCTGGGCGTCATCACGCCGGAGGCGGCCGCGGCCACCGGTCTGCCTGCCGGGCTGTCGCTCATCGCCGCCGCGGCGGACAAGGCCACCGAGGCGCTTGGGGCGGGCTGTCTCGAGCCGCACATTGCCTGTCTGAGTTACGGGACGACCGCCACTATCAACACCACCCACAAGAGGTACATCGAGGTCATCCCGCTCATTCCGCCCTACCCGGCGGCCGCGCCTGGTCATTACAGTTTCGAGATTCAGATTTATCGCGGCTACTGGATGGTGACCTGGTTCAAGCAGGAATTCGGCCTGCGCGAACAGCGCCTGGCGGCGGAGCGCGGCGTGGAGCCGGAAGCGATGTTCGACGACCTGGTGCGCGCCGTTCCGCCTGGCTCGGAGGGGCTGGTGTTGCAGCCCTACTGGTCGCCGGGATTGCGCTTCCCCGGCCCGGAAGCGCGCGGCGCGGTCATCGGCTTCAGCGACGTGCATACCCGCGCCCATCTCTACCGCGCCATCCTGGAGGGGCTGGCCTATGCCCTGCGGGAGGGCGCCGAGCGCACCGAAAAGCGGGCGCGGGTAAAAATCCGCGAATTGCGCGTGGCCGGCGGGGGGAGTCAGTCCGAGGCGGCATTGCAGTTGACGGCGGATGTGTTTGGCCTGCCGGCCTCCCGTCCGCACGTGTACGAGGCGTCGGGTCTCGGCGCAGCCATTGACGCCGCGGTCGGCGCGGGCGTGCATCCCGACTTCCCGACCGCCATCCGCGAGATGACCCGCGTCCGCGACACTTTCGAGCCGGATGCGAAGACGCACGCCCGTTACGATGAGTTGTATCACGGCGTCTATCGGCAGATGTATAAACGTCTGCAGCCGTTGTATGAGGCGATGAGAAAAGTGTAGGTCACGCTACAAGCGTGGACTACCTGATTTATTTGTCCGTAATTCTTGTAACTGCTTGGGTCATTCCATTTTCCCGAACCAGCCCTTGCGTTCCATCCACTTGGCCAGTTCCAGCACGGGCATAATGGTCAGCGCGAGGGGCAGGACAATCAGCCAGTCTGCCAGCGGCAGGTAGTACGTGCCAAAAGCATCGTGCAGGAAAGGCAGGTAGATGATGAGGATGAGCAGCGCCGCTTCCCACAGAATCGCCAAGTTCAGCCATTTGTTGGCAAACGGTTTCTGAAAGACCGAATGCCGGTCTGAGCGGAAGTTGTAGGCTTTGAAGAATTGAATCAGCACCAGCGAGACGAATGTCATCGTCATGGCTTCTTCGATGCTGCGTCCGGAGTTCATTGCCCAAATGAACAGCCCCAGATTGACCAGCGCCGACCAGATTCCGCCGAGCGTCATCAGTGTGACGACCGGGCGGGTGAAGATTCCGGTGCGGGGATCGCGTGGCTTGCGTTTCATCAGGTCGGCTTCGGGCGGGTCCACCGAAAGCGCCAGGGCGGGCAAGCCATCTGTCGCCAGGTTGACGTAGAGGATCTGCACGGCCGTCAATGGCAGCGGCAGTCCCAGCAGCGCCGAACCGGCCATCAATCCAATTTCGCCGATGTTGGAGGAGAGCAGATACATCAGGTATTTCTTGATGTTGCCGAACACACCGCGCCCTTCCTCGACGGCAGCCACGATCGAGGCAAAGTTGTCGTCGGTCAACGTCATCGCCGCGGCTTCCTTGGTCACGTCGGTGCCGGTGATACCCATCGCAATGCCGATGTCGGCCTTCTTGAGGGCGGGCGCGTCGTTCACGCCGTCGCCGGTCATGGCGACGATGTGATTGTTCGCCTGCAAAGCCGTCACCACGCGCAGTTTGTGCGCCGGGGAGACGCGGGCATACACGTCAATCGTTTCGACTTCGCTTTTGAATTGCTCGTCGGTGATCGTCTCCAGTTCGGCGCCGGTGACCACGCGGCCGTTGCGCAACAAACCTAATTCGCGCGCCACCGCCCGCGCCGTGCTGGGATGGTCGCCGGTAATCATAACCGGTCGAATGCCGGCCTGCTCGCAAACGGCAATGGCCTCTTTGGCTTCGGGGCGGGGCGGGTCAATCATGCCTGCCAGGCCGAGGAAGACCATGCCCGTCTCGGCGGTCTCCAGGGCCGCATCTGGTTTGAATGCGATTCCCAGGACGCGCAGGGCGTTATCGGCCATTTCCTGAGCGACGGCAAGGATTTTCTCGCGTCCGTCGGCATCCAGCGGCGCAATGCCATTGGGTGTCATCTGCCGGTCGCAGCCGCTCAAGATGACTTCCGGCGCGCCTTTGGCGTAGGCGGTCAGCCCGTTCTCTGTCTTGTGCAAGGTGGTCATGCGTTTGGATTCGGACGTGAAGGGGATCTCGCCCACGCGGGGATAGGCGGCGTCGAGGTCGTCTTTCCACAATCCGGCTTTGGCCGCCGCCGCCACCAGCGCCCCTTCGGTTGGGTCTCCTTTGATATCCCAATTCTCTCCCGAATCCTGTCTTCGAACCAGGCGCGTATCTGAAGCCAGTGCCGCGGCGGTGAGCAGTTGGCGCAAGGCGTCCGTCGGCGGGAGGGGAATACCCTCGACCGAAAACTCGCCTGTCGGCGCGTAGCCTGCGCCCGAAACGTCGAAGGTTTGCCCGGCAGCATAAATCTTGCGGACGGTCATCTCGTCGCGGGTCAGTGTGCCGGTTTTGTCGGAACAAATCACAGAAGTGCTGCCCAGCGTTTCCACTGCCGGGAGGCGGCGGATGAGGGCGTTGCGCTTGACCATTTTCTGCACGCCGATGGCCAGCGAAATGGTCACCACGGCAGGCAGGGCTTCCGGGACAACCGCGACAGCCAGCGCAACACCGAAGATGAACATTTCGATGAAGGGCTGTCCGCGTATTAAGCCAAGCGCCACAATGAGCAAAACCACCACCAGCGCGGCGCGCGCCAACACCGTTCCAACCTTGTCCAGGTTATGCTGGAGAGGCGTTTTGCTGGTCTCGACGGTTTGAAGCATTTGGGCGATCTTGCCGAACTCGGTCTGCATGCCGGTAGCCACAACCAGGGCGCGCCCGCGCCCGTAGGTGACCGCTGTCCCGGCATAGACCATGTTCTTGCGGTCGCCGATTGCCAGATCGCCATTGTTCAACGGCTGGATATGTTTTTCCACCGGCACCGATTCGCCGGTCAGGGCGGCTTCCTCCACCTGGAGGTTGACCGCTTCGATCAAGCGCGCATCGGCCGGCACGCGGTCGCCAGTGTGTAAGATAATGACATCGCCGGGGACCAGATCGCGCGCCGGGATTTTGACTTCCTCGCCATCGCGCAGAACTGTCGCGGTAGGCGCTGCCATCTGTTTCAGCGCCTCAATGGCGCGTTCGGCGCGATACTCTTGAATGAACCCCAACAGTACAGCAAACAGCACGATAATCGCGATGACAATGGATTCCACGCCATGCCCCAGGAAGAGCGAAATGGTCGTGGCCGCCAGCAAGATGAGAATGAGCACGTTCTTGAACTGCGCCAGCAGAATCTCCCATGCCGATACGCGGTGGGTAGCCTGAAGTTCGTTCGGGCCGTATTCCGAAAGCCGCTGGGAGGCTTCCGCGCCGCTTAGGCCTTCAAGGCGACCCTTGAGTCGCGCCAAAGATTCTTCAATGGTCAGGGTGTACCAGAACTTGTTGGTTTGCATACGATTGGTGTTATTCTCCTTTGCGAGTGGGGTTTTGAAAATCTTCGCGCCGGGGAAGGCGGAATTTGAACAAAAAATGGTTGAACAGGATGATCAGCCCGCCCAGGACGATGACAAGAATCAGACCGATGATTTCTGCGACAATGGCTATCATCTCCTCGAACCAGATAGCAACGGCTGTTCCGCCCGTACTGGTGGCTGCGACTGGTTTCCAGAAGCGCCGAAAGGCAGAAGGACGTTGGGTAGGCGTTGGGTTGGACATGGGACCTCCTTTCACAAACAACCAGACAGTTGTCTGTCTACTCTTTGACAGGAGCAAGCCGAAACGGGCGGCGTTTCATCCAGGCATAGACGGCGATGACGGTCAGTCCGCCGGCCAGCAGGTAGGGAAAGTATTGCTTGAGATATTGGCTGATGAGCGGCCATTCGTGGCCGAGCAGATAGCCAGCGCCAATCAACAGAGTGCACCAAAGGTATGCACCAATAAAAGTGGCGATAGAGAAGGAGAGGAAAGACATACGCGCCAGCCCGGCGGGAATGCTGATGAGCGTACGAATGCCAGGTATGACTCGCCCGACCAATACTACAGCCGCGCCCCAGCGCTGGAACTCGATTTCGGCGCGGGCGATATGCCCCGGATTTATGCGAAACCAGTGAGCAAATTTGTCTATCAACGGCCTCCCGCCGACTCGAGCGGTCCAATAGGTTATGGACGCGCCGAGCGTGCTGCCAACAGCAGCATACAGCCCACCGACAAAGATCACAGAAACAGGCAGTTGATGTTCTGCGATCAGCATCCAGCCTGCCAATCCCAGAATGATTTCGCTAGGAGTAATGCCGGTTGCATTTTCAAAAACCAACAATGCTGCCACGCCAAGCCATCCCCAGGCATCGTACCATACCTGAAGGGTGGATAGGATTTTGGTTTCGAGTGTGATCAAGTGTTCCACATTTTCTCTGTTGAATATAACAAAAATAAATAACAGCCTGCTATCCCTAATCTTCTCGTATCAGATATAAGAGACGATCTTCCACGCGATACAACAAAGGAGCAACCTGAACTTTTGGATATCGCAAACGCAGTCGTTTGGTTTCAGTCAAAACGAAATCTACCTCATTACCGATTTCGAACAGCGGTGCAAGATGATTGAAGTGATCTTCCGCCATCTCTCTTTCCCAGCCCGCATTTTCAATCATCCCGTTAAGGAAAGCGGTTTTCCTGGACATCAGGTTGACCATGCCGCACTGGGTGTGTCCGATCAGGGCGATGGATTTGATCCCGCCGACCGCTATTGCATAAGACACGTTGAACTCGCTGTAACGCAGGGTTGGCTCCGCCAGTGCGGATAATGTAAGCAAAATTGTCTGGGATGCGAAGAGTCTTGCGATTGTCCATGCACATTCCGATCAACAGTTGCGCCTGGGAGCAGTTGTCCAGATTGCGGCCAAGATTGTGATACTCCAAAAGCAAGCCGATGGGTGTGTCTCGATACTCAGGAAAGATTTGGTTTCGTTCCGATACAGCGCATAGACGGTGCATTGAACAACTCCATCTGGTTGAGGAACACAGAGAATCGTCATTTATCCCGACGTGCATCCGCTGGGGAAATAAAATAAGACCATCGCCTATCAGGTGATGGTCTCGCGTTTTCTTTCAGACAGCCGGGGAACCTATTCCCGTCTTGACGACTGCCTATCCCGAAAAAACGGGCGCTACTCCCCATCGGAGCCACTATAGTTTACATGAGATTTGGTTATGAGTCAACCGCGCGCAGATTAAAATCGGTTAATTGAGCGTGGCCAGTGGCGGGAGTCAGTCCGAGGCGGCGTTGCAGTTGACGGCGGACGTGTTCGGCCTGCTGGCCTCCCGACCGTTACGATGAGTTGTATCACGGCGTCTATCGGCAGATGTATAAACGCCTGCAGCCGTTGTATGAGGTGATGAGGAATGCTAATCCACCGTCAACGTCTTGCTCAAATTGCGGGGGAAATCCGGGTCGTAGCCGCGCATGACGCTCATGTGATAGGCCAGGAGTTGCAGCGGCAGCACGCCGAGCAGGGCGGCAATCTGCGGGTCGGAGGGCGGGATGACGATCAAATCGTCGGCGTTGGCGCGCAGACGGGCGTCTTCCCCGGCGATGACAATCGTCCGCGCCCCGCGCACCTTGACCTCGTTGATGCCGCTGATGATGAGCGGTACTGCGCTTCCATCCGACACGAAAATAATCGGGAACCCCTTGCTCACCGCCGAGAGCGGCCCGTGCTTGAACTCGGTTGAGAGCATCCCTTCGCAGTGGGCGTAGGTGACCTCCTTCAGTTTCAGCGCGCCTTCGAGGGCGATGGGATAAGTCGCGCCGTAGCCGAGGCAATACAGGTCATTCCAGGCGTTGATTTCTGCCGCCAGCGTTTCCACCTGCGAAGCGGTCATTTTCAGCGTTTTTTCTATCAAAGACGGGATTTCATCCAGCGGACGAACGTCTTTCCCGGCCATTTTGTAGGCCAGGTACAGGAAGGTGATCACCTGGTTGGTAAACGTTTTGGTGGCTGGAACACTGATTTCGTAACCGCAGCAGAGTGGCAGACAGAACGACGTGGCTTTCGTCAGCGTGGAGCCGACCACGTTGGCCAGGCCAAAACAGGCCATGCCGCGCGCTTCTGCGGCTTCCAACGCGTTCAGCACATCTTTTGTCTCCCCCGACTGACTGACGAAAATACCGACATCGTCATGATTGACTGCCGGCGCATACTGGGCGATGAACTGCGGCGCCAGGATAGGAATGACCGCCCGTCCGGCCAGTTGGGCAAAAAAGACCGCCCCCGCCGAGGCGGCGTGATAACTTGTCCCGCAGCCGATGAAGTACAAATGGCGCGCTTTTTTCATTTTCGCGATCAGCGCCTCGACCTCGCGGTTGCTGTTCAACACGTGGAGCAACTCACGCGCCGCCTGTGCCTGCTCGTGGATTTCCTTGAGCATGAAGTGCGGATAGCCCCCCTTCTGCACCGCGTCCATGCTCTCGGTGACGGTCTCCGGCTGACGGTCGATCAGTTTGCCGTCTTTGACCGAGCGTACCTCCACGCGGTCGGCCCACAGGGTGACGATCTCCCCGTCCTGCGGGCGGATGACGTTGCGCGTGAGCGGCAAAATGGACGGCAGGTCCGACGAGACACAGGTGAAGCCATCTCCGATGCCGACTACCATGCCGGAGCCTTTTTTGAAGGCGTAGAGTTTATCGTCATTGATTCGCCCAATGACGAAGGCGTAATCGCCCTCCAGGTCGCCGTAGGCCAGACGGATGGCGTCAATGAACTCGTAGCCGCGGTTGAGATAGCGTTCCACCGCGTGGACGCAGGTCTCGCCGTCGTTTTGCGAGCGGACGGTGAGACCTTCGGCGATGAACTGCTCGCGCAATTCGACGTTGTTCACCACGTTGCCGTTGTGCGCGCCGACCAGGTCGCCGTCCGAATCCAGGTGCGGCTGGGCATTGACCTGCGATGGCTCGCCGAAGGTCGCCCAGCGCAGTTGTGCTATGCCGCGCTGGCCGCGCATTTCTGCAAAATTGTACTTGACGGCTACTTCGTCCACTCTGCCCACGTCCTTGCGCAGGTCGATTTTGGACCCGGAGATGGTCGCCGCGCCGACCGAGTCATAGCCGCGGTAGGTGAGCCGTTTGGCAGCCTCGATGAGAATCGGGCCGAGGGGTTGTTTGTCCTGGGTGACGATGCCGAAGATTCCGCACATGGTATGGAAATATTCTCCTCAAAAGGGTGATTGTGAGAGCAAGTTTATCATAAACAAACTGGCATTGCCGATTATAATCCTACAACCAGGGGCAGCAGAATTCGTATATTGCCTATGTGAGAAGTAATCAAGGCTTTTTGAAAAAAAGGAGAAATAAAGATGATAGACATTGGCAGAATCCTTAAACGTTCTTGGCAGATCTTATGGGATTACAAAGTGCTCTGGATATTTGGTTTCTTACTGGCCATTACTACCGGTGGAGGTGGAAGTGGGGGTGGGGGTGGGAATAGTAGTTCCCGATACAGATTTGATCAACCTAATGGTAGAAGTGACTTTGACTTTGGCCGCGGCGGACCTGTCATGGAAAGTTTGGGCCGCTGGTTTGAGCAGAATGTTCTTCCACTATTGACCCACCCCGAACAACATATCTCAACGTTTGTTTGGCTTGGCATCCTCTTTTTCCTCCTAATCGTTGCGGTGAGTGTGATTGCTGCTCTGATCCGTTATCCGTCTGAAGTCTCTGTGATTCGCATGGTAGATGAATACGAACAGACCGGCGCCAAAGTAAATTTCCGCGCTGGCTGGAGATTGGGCTGGTCGCGACGGGCTTTCCGCTTATGGTTGACAGACTTGATTCTCAGTTTGCCGGTTATCTTGCTTGTCTTCATCATGTTTGGTGTGGGCTTGCTCTTCTTTGTCACTGCTAGCGCAGACCTTGATTCATCGTTGGCGGTTTTGGGGACATCCTTGATTTGCGCCATTCCGTTTGCTCTTATCTTAATTGGAGTGGTGCTCTTCCTGGGTTTGCTGCGCCATCTCTTCGCCCGCATCATTGCGCTTGACAATTTGGGCATTGGCGACACCTTCCGGCATGGTTGGACACTCTTCAAGCAAAACTGGAAAAGTGTCGGCCTGATCTGGCTGATCATGATTGGCATCGGCATCCTTTACGGCCTTGCGTCTATCGTTGCCTTCTTTATCCTTATCCCGGTTTACATCATCCTGGCCATCCCTGCGGCCCTTGTGGCTGCCATCCCTGGGCTGCTTGTCTTTGCGATTGCCAGCCTCTTCACTGCACCGCCTCTGACTTGGATTATCGCTGGATTACTGGCTTTGCCGTTTTTCTTTATGGTGGCCTTTGCTCCTTTGGTGTTCCTGCAAGGCTGGTACTTGCTTTACGAATCCAACGTCTGGACTTTAACCTATCGCGAACTAACGCTTAGCAAAGCAACACAAACTCCGGTTGCCGAGATAGATATTCCGCCTGTTGGCAAATAGGTCACCGGAAAAGCGTATCTTTTTCCTGAATCACTCTTTGCACCTGCGACATCCCGAAGGTTTGGTGTGACAATCATTTTTCGAAACCTTTGGGATGTTTCCTGTGGAAAGGCGTTGCCTCTTTACAAAGGTTTTACTCTATGACCGACTATAAAAATTATCAGTCCCCTTTCTCCTGGCGCTATGGCTCCGAAGGGATGCGCCGTTTGTGGTCAGAACATGAGAAACGCCGCCTTTGGCGACGCATTTGGGTAACGCTGGCCGAAGTCCAGGCTGAGTTTGGTTTGGTCACGTCAGAACAAGTCTCCGACTTGCGTGCTCACCAGGATGAGATTGACATCCCTCGCGCCCATGAAATTGAATCTAAGATTCGGCATGACCTGATGGCCGAAGTGCGTCTCTTTGCCGAACAAGCCAAAATTGGCGGCGGCATCCTGCACCTAGGGGCGACTTCTATGGATATTGAGGACAATGCCGATGTCATGCGACTGGCGCTGGCGTTGGATCTGCTTCTGGTCAAACTCTCGGCTCTGCTCCGGACCTTTAGTCTGCTCCTGGAACGATACGCGGATACACCCCTGATAGCCCTTACACACCTTCAACCGGCAGAACCTTCCACGCTAGGTTACCGCCTGGCATTATATGCTCAGGACTTGCTTGAAGACTACCAGTCTCTTCGTCTCCAGCGCCGATTGCTGCGTGGCAAAGGCTTTAAGGGCGCAGTTGGAACAGGGGCCGGCTATGCTGAATTAATCGGCGTCGAAAAACTGGACGAATTCGAAGCCGCCCTATCTGAGCGACTGGATATTCCCTTCTACCCGATTACTGCCCAAACCTACCCGCGTAAACAGGACTACACTGTCATTGCTGCGCTGGCAGGATTGGCACAATCGCTCTATAAATTTGCTTTTGATTTACGGCTGCTCCAATCACCGCCGCTGGGTGAACTGGCAGAACCTTTTGGCAGCCAACAGGTTGGCTCTTCAGCCATGCCTTTCAAGCGCAATCCTATCCAAGCCGAAAAAATCGACTCGCTGGCGCGTTACCTGGCCAGCCTGCCGCGCTTAGCCTGGGACAATGCCGCCCATTCCCTGCTGGAACGCACCCTCGATGATAGTGCCAATCGCCGCATTCTCCTGCCGGAGGCTTGTCTTGCTGCTGATGAACTGCTTCAAACAGCCATCAATCTGGTCGAAAACTTGCGCGTAGATGAACATGCCATAGCGCGTAACCTGGCGCTTTATGGCCCATTTGCCGCAACCGAACGGGTCTTGATGGCTGCTGTTAAAAAAGGTGCTAACCGCCAGGATGTGCACGAATGTATTCGCCAGCATGCTATGCAAGCCTGGGATGCGATCCGCTCTGACCAATCTAACCCCCTGGCTGAGATGCTGTCTGACGATGCCCATCTCTTGAAATATCTTGAGCGGGAAGAAATTCAAGAACTGATGGATTACCGACAGCATGTAGGCGATGCTCCTCAACGTGCAAGGCGGATGGCAGAAACCATTCGGTTGGCTTTGATCGAACTGTAATTTGTGTTTTGTTGATAAACGACACCCCGAAGGTTGAGACAACCTTCGGGGTGTTTTGGGTACAAAAGATTCGATTAAACAGTTGCTTTACATTAACCGCGGCTGACTTTCTTCGTTGTAGGCGATCTTCAAGTGTTCATAAGCCAATTTGGTTGCTACGCGGCCTTGAGGTGTTCGGTCAAGAAACCCCAGTTGCAGTAAATAGGGCTCAACCACATCCATGATTGTGTCGGCCTCTTCGCTGATAGAGGCTGCAATCGTATTTAGACCAACTGGACCACCGTTGTATTTCTCAATGATGGTCTTGAGTACGCGCCGGTCAACATCATCCAGGCCGAGGGGGTCAACTTGCAGCAAGTCAAGGGCCTCACGAGCGATCATGGCGTTAATGGTGCCATCCCCGCGCACTTGCGCATAGTCGCGCACCCGCCGCAGCAGACGCAGAGCCACGCGTGGCGTGCCGCGTGCCCGTCGGGCAATCTCAGCCACCCCATCCTCGCCTGCGATTACATTCAACATTCTGGCTGCCCGCTGGACGATAGCCTGCATGGCTTGCTGATCGTAGTAATCCAGTCGGTAAACCGCGCCAAAGCGGGCGCGTAAAGGCGCAGTGACCAGCGCCAGCCGGGTTGTTGCGCCTACAATGGTAAAGCGCGGCAATTTCAACCGAATAGAACGTGCCGATGGACCTTTGCCAATCACAATGTCCAACGCAAAATCTTCCATTGCCGGATAGAGCACTTCCTCCACTGCTCGCCCCAGGCGATGGACTTCGTCAATGAAAAGCACATCCCCGGCGCGAAGGTTGGTCAGAATAGCGGCCAGGTCACCAGCCCGCTCAATGGCGGGGCCAGACGTGACCTTGATGTTAACCCCCATCTCGTTGGCTACCACATGTGCCAGCGTTGTCTTTCCCAAGCCGGGAGGGCCGTAAAAGAGTACGTGATCAAGCGCCTCTTTGCGTTGCCGCGCTGCCGCAATCAGGATGGCCAGGTTTTCTTTGACTTGTTCTTGTCCAATGAGATCGGCAAGTCTTTGGGGACGCAATGAATGGTCAAGGCGATCATCAGGCTTTGCTTCGGGATCAAGAGGGCGGGGGGGAGTTTGGCTCATGGGTGAATTATAACCATAAATTTGTGACCAAATCTTGCATTCTGAGGACGGTGTCTCCAAAGATTAGTGACAAATGTCATGCTTGACTTGCCATCTCTTTTGTTGTATTTTAAATATTAGATATAATATCTAATATAACACAAAAACTTCCATGCTTGCCGATACATCTACCCCCCTTGCCCATAAACAATTAAGACACGAAGTTGCAGAAAAAATTCGTGCGGCTATTCTGGCGGGCCGCTTCAAACCTGGTGAATGGTTACGTCAAGAACACATTGCTCAGGAACTGGGTGTGAGCCAGATGCCGGTGCGCGAAGCCCTCAAAGAACTGGTTGCCGAAGGATTGATTGAGCATCTCCCCTATCGCGGCGTCAGGGTGGTAGAGTTTACAGCGGACGATATTATTGATCTGTATTCTCATCGTGCTTTTTTAGAGGGCATTGCTGCCCGTGCTGCGGCGCAAAACATCACCGAGCAAGAACTGCAAGAATTACGCGGTCTTTTAGAAGGAATGCGCGCCAGTTTGGGGCCTGCACATCTGGCTCAATATCGTCTCTACAATCGCCGCTTCCATGAACTTATCTTTACTGCCAGCCGCAGGCAATACCTGATTCGTACCCTGATGCAAATGTGGGCTACTTTTCCCACCATGTTGATTGGCAATTTCGCATCTACTGCCTCCACGCCATTGCCTGGCCGTGAGCGCAATGATGTTGCCGAACACGAGGCCATTCTCACGGCTCTTGAACGCCGCGACCCCGATGCTGCCGAGCAGGCCACCCGCAGCCACATTCAAACCACAGTTGAACAATTTGTCCGTTCCTTGCAGCAGGAATGACCATGACCACTTTAATGGCCATAGGCGGAGCCATCAACTACAAGCAGCCGCGTATTCTGGCAGAGTTTGTTCGCCGCGCTGAGGGTCCACAAGCCCGCTTGTTGATTCTGCCGCAAGCCTCAGCGATGGAAGACACAGGTGTTTTTTACCGAGATATGTTTTGCAGCCTGGGCGTGGATCAACCTGCCGATATCCTGACTTGTGTCGAACGTCTGGAAGTTGACCAATCTGCCAATCTGGATGCTGTGAAACGGGCAACAGGCATTTTTATCGCCGGCGGCAATCAGATGCGTCTGACGACGCTCTTTGCTGGAACGCAATTGGAGGCTGAACTGTTGGCAGCGTATCGGCGCGGGGCGGTTCTGGCCGGGACTTCGGCGGGAGCGGCGGTCCTCTCCAAGGTGATGCTGGCCTTTGGCCGATCTGGTCCCACACCTCGGCAGAGTCTTGCTCAATTTTCGCCCGGCTTTGGTTTTACTGACAAATTGATCTTTGACCAACATTTTCGCCAACGTGACCGGCTTGGGCGGTTGATGTACGCTGTAACCACGTATCCAGGACTGTTAGGCGTTGGCATAGACGAAAACACAGTTGCCGTACTGGAAGATGACCGGCTGATTTCTGTTTTAGGTACGGGTGCAGTCACCATAGTAGATGGCCACGAGGTTTCAGCAACCGACGCGGCTGAAGTGACTGGTCACGTTCCCATAGCGGTAGCAGGCCTAAAGGTTCATGTCCTGACCGAAGGTTGTCGCTATGACATCCACCAGCGTCAGGCGCTAATCCCAAAGAAAATGTCCCGATTTGACTAAAAGGAGGTGAGCCTCTGCCTGATTCTTGATCATTTTCAGTTCCTGTGTGTAAAAACAATATCCTAATTCTCAAGGAGAGAAAAAATGAAATCCCTGAAAGTCTTGTTGTTTGTCATGCTGGCCGCGGCCATGATCCTTGCTGCTTGCCAGCCTTCCCAGCCGGCTAAACCGGCGGAGCCATCTGCTCCTGAACAACCTGCTGCAGAGGCCCCGGCTGAACCGGCGGTTGACGCCAATGCCCCCGTTAAAGGCGGCACGGTGATCGTTGGCACACCCCAGGAACCCGGCACGCTCAGTCCTCTCCTGGCTTCTGGCACCATTGACGATGTCATCAGTTCCTTCATTGTTGAAGGTTTGGTAGGCATAGATGCAAAAGGGGACTATGTGCCGGTCTTGGCCGAATCCCTGCCCACCATTTCTGAAGATGGCCTGACGCTCACCTATAAGATTAAACCCGGCCTCAAATTCTCCAATGGAGACCCGGTCACCTGCGCGGATGTCCAGTTTACCAAAGAGGCCATTTTGTCTGACCTTTCTGGTGCCAGCACTTCTGGCTATAGCGACATTGACAGCATCGAATGCCCGGATGATTTGACCGTCGTCGTCACCCTGGCCGATGTGTATGCCCCTTACCTGCGCCTGTTCCAGTACATTGTGCCTAGAAGTGCCGGCGATTTGGCTACCCTGGACACCTGGGAATACAACCGCGCTCCAATTGGCACTGGCCCCTGGATGGTAAAGGAATGGGTTGCCGGGGATCATATTACCCTGGTGCCTAATCCCAATTACCGCGAAGAGGGCAAGCCTTACCTGGACAGCGTTATCGTCAAAATTTTGCCCAGCCGCGAAGTAGGCATGCAATTGCTTGGAACCGGTGAGATCACTGTCCTGTGGGACCTGACCGAGGCAGATTTCCCGACCATTGAGAGCATGGAAGGCGTAGACTGGGCTGGCGCTTACTACGGCTCTGGCGAGAACGAACTGCTGGTCTTCAACTTTGCCGACCCGGCCGTAGATGCTCCGGCTGACCCGGCCGAGGCTCCCCACCCGATTCTGTATGACCTGCGCGTGCGCCAAGCCATACAGTATGCAATTGACAAGCAGAAGATTGTAGATGCACTGCTCTACGGCAATGTCAAAGTTGGTTCCACCGTTCTACCCACCGGACCCTTTGCCTGTCCACAGGCAAAGAGCGAATACAGCGTAGAGAAAGCCAAAGCCTTGCTGGATGAGGCCGGTTGGACCGATAGCGACGGCGATGGCATTCGTGACAAAGATGGCGTGAAGATGAGCCTGAAAATCACCTCTACAACAGGCAACCAGTTGCGCGAGCAAACCGAGCAGGTGCTGGCGCAAATGCTCAAAGAGGTTGGAATTGAACTGGTGATTGATAACGTCCCCTCGGATGTCTTGTTTGCCGGTTGGGATTCGAACGGTCTGCGCAAGCATGGGCGCTTTGACATCTTGCTCTACACCACCGGTCCTGGTACCGACCCCGACAGCCACTTGTTCAGCAATTACCATTCGGCTCGCATTCCCACCGCTGAGAACAACGGTTCAGGCAACAACTTCTCGCGCTATATCAATGAAGACGTGGATAAGTGGATTGACGATGCTGCGTTCAATCCGAATATGGATGCCCGTCGCGAAGCCTATTGTAAAGTGGCTGCACAGATTAACAAAGACCTGCCGCGTGTATTCTTGTATGAACGCCTGGTTATCAGCGGCTATCGCACCAATCTGCAAAACTTCCAGGTTTCGCCTGGTTTTGCTGATTTCACCATCGACTCGCAGAACTGGTGGCTGAAGCCTTGATTTTTAGGAAGTTCGTATAAAATTAAAGTGTTCCCTGCCGCTGCCCCAGGGGCAGGGAACACTTATCTCTCCGCTTACAGAGAAGGCTCATGACACAGTACCTTATTCGCCGTCTGATTCAATCTGTTCTGACGCTTTTTGTCATCAGCATTATCCTGTTTGGCCTGATTAGTTCCGTCCCAGGCGGGATCATGTCTGCCTACGAGGAAAACCCCGATTTCAGTGCAGAGGATATTGCCCGCATTGAGGCCAAATACGGCCTTAACGATCCTGTGCCGGTACGCTATGCAAAATGGGTAGGCAACATTCTCAAAGGGGATTGGGGCAATTCCTTTGTCTCCAAACGCCCTGCCATTCAAGAAGTCAAAGACCGCCTGCCTAATACCTTAATTCTGATGGGTAGTATGCTGGTGGTCACCCTGCTGATTGCTATCCCTTTGGGCATTATCTCGGCCATCAAACAATATTCACTGTTCGACCATATTGCTACAACCATTGCTTTTGCCGGTCAGTCCCTGCCGGTTTTCTGGTTCGGGTTGATGTTGATTATTATTTTCCATGTCACTCTCCGCCGACCCGATGGCACACCACTTCTGCCTGGGTCTGGCATGGTAACACTTGGGGCGCCACCTTCTCTGGGAGACCGTATTGAACATCTTATCCTGCCGGTGAGTATGCTGGCTTTGGTCTCGGCTGCTGGCTACATGCGCTACTTACGCTCATCTATGCTGGATGTAATCCATGAAGATTACGTCCGCACCGCGCGGGCCAAAGGCCTGCGCGAACGCATGGTCTTATACCGCCACGCCCTGCGCAATGCGCTGATCCCGCTTGTGACCTTGGTTGGCCTCGACTTACCTTCACTCTTTGGCGGGGCGCTCTTCACCGAAACGATCTTTGCCTGGCCTGGAATCGGCCGTTTGTATTTCAATGCTGCTCTCAAGACAGATTATCCGGTAGTGATGGCGGTTCTTATCATTTATAGCGCTCTCATTCTTGCCTCTAACCTGCTGGTGGACATTTTCTATGCTGTCCTTGACCCACGTATTCGCTATAGTTGATTGAAGAAGGCTGCTATGAAAAACACATTGCTCCGATTAACCTTCCGCCGCTTTTTGCGCCACCGCATGGCTGTTGTCGGCTCGGTCATCTTATTGGTAATTGTCCTGCTTATCATCTTTGCGCCATTTGCGGCGCGCTACGATCCCTTTGAACAAGACCTGCTTAACCGCTTCCAACCACCTTCGCCACAACATTGGATGGGTACGGATGACCTGGGGCGTGACATGTGGGCGCGTATCTTGTATGGCGGCCGTATCTCACTCAGCGTTGGTCTGCTCTCTATGGTGGTTGCAGTTGTTGTTGGCTCCTTGGTGGGATTGCTCTCTGGCTTCTATGGCGGCTGGGTGGATAGCATCCTCAGCCGCATCACCGAAATCTTCCTGTCTATCCCGCGCCTTTTTGTCCTGCTGGCCCTGGGAATGTTCCTGCGCAGCCTTAATTTACCTTACATCAAGGCTGGCTCCTTCGCGCCGATTGCGATTGTGATTGGCGTCTTATCCTGGATGAGCGTGGCGCGCCTGGTGCGCGGCTCCACACTGGAACTGCGCGAACGCGAATTTGTTGTCGCCGCGCGCATGATCGGCGCGACCAACATGCGACTAATGTTTCAACACATCTTGCCCAATGTATTCTCGCCCATCATTGTCTCGGCTACACTTGGCCTGGCCGGCGCCATCATCAGCGAATCCGGTCTCTCGTATCTTGGCTTTGGTGTACAACTCCCCACCCCCACCTGGGGCAATATGCTCTCAAATACCCAAAATCAGATGATGATTGCCCCCTGGACAGTCATCTTTCCGGGTCTGATGATCTTCATTGTTGTCATTGCCATCAATTATATGGGCGACGGACTGCGCGATGCGCTTGACCCGCGTCACTTCACCCGTGAGTGAACATGAAGCGCCTCCTGCTTTCTCTATTCTTGATGCTGTGCCTGACTGCTTCAACTCAGACGGTTTTTGCTCAGCAAAAACATGGGCTGCTAATCCCAATGGGAGGTGGATATTCCGATGTCTATGCTGGCTTTTCGGCGGCGGCTGTGGCCAACGCTCGCAATGGCCAGGTCAAGATTTTGGTCCTGCCTGCACCTTATTCAACCAACCCCATCAGCATCAGCGGCTCCGAACGTCAGACCAATATTCGTGACGCTGAACAACGCCGCTTTCAGATTGAAGAAGCCTGTAAACGCGCCGCCTCTCCAGACCTGACTTGTTCGGCTATCCTGATACCGGTTTTTACACGAGACGACGCTTCGGATCCCGCGACCCTTAGCCTGATTCCGGATGACCTGAGCGCGGTCTTCATCCTGGGCGGTGACCAGACCGTCGCCATGCAGGCTCTGGCCGGAACGCCGCTTGAAGCCCGTCTTGCAGAACTCCATCAGCAGGGTGTGATTTTTGCCGGCACCAGTGCTGGTGGAGGCATGTTATCGCGCACTATGCTGGGCGGCTACAACCTGAATTACGCGGCTGAGAACGCCCTCTTTTTTGGTGCACCAGACGTCTGGAACACAGAAGAGCGCCATGGCTTGCCGTTTGGATTGCAAAACGCTGTTCTTGACCAACATTTCTATCAACGTGCCCGCTTTGGCCGTCTCTTGAATGCCATTCTCCTGCCAGATGTGCCTCACCTTGGCGTCGGTGTGGATGCCTACACCGGTGTCATTGTGGAAGATGAAGTTTTGCGCGATGTCTTTGGCCTTTACACCGTCACAATCCTGGATGCCGAAACCTACCATGCTGCCGAGAGTGTGAAGTACATACCCCTTGAAAGCGGACCGTTTTTGCTATCGGCCCGGAATGTGCTGGTCAACTTGCTTTCACCAGGCGAAGCCCGCTATGATTTGAAAAGCCGCCAGCATTCCTTGTCTGCCCCGGCCCCCAAAGTGGAACGTGACTTTGAATCCCTCTCTTTGCCTGATGGCGCGGGGGCGCTCATCCTTGCAGGCGACTTGTCGAAAAAACTGAGCGACAATCCCGTCATTCGCCGCTTTAGTGAATTAACCGGCGGGGAAAATGCCAACCTTGTCTTGATAGCCATTGGTTACCCTTCTGAGCGCTCGGCGAACACCAACCTTGAAGCCTATGCCAAGGCCCTTCCAGGCCGTCAGACCAGAATCGTTGCCCTGGGGGATGAACCGGTGCAGATCTCACCCGACGTGACGGGCATTCTGGTCGTCGGTAAGGACCAGTCCAGGGTCAGCGTGCAGGCCCTGGCCCCCGTCAGAGACGCCTGGCTGAGCGGCGTGCCTGTACTGGCCGACAATGCCGCTACGCCGCTGATGGGCGCTTTCTATTCAGCCCATGCTCCCACCCCCGATGATGCCGAAATGGCCGAACTGGCCACACAAAAATCTTTCTGGCAAGGCAAGACCGAAATCCGGCCAGGATTAGGCCTGGTGGAAATCACCCTTGAGCCGCAAATGCTGTCTGACAACCGTTTTGGGCGCTGGTTTTCGCTGGCTTATAACCACCCGGAATTGCTGGCTGTGGGCCTGAATCAAGGCGCGGCTGTTGAACTGCATGCCGCTCAACGGCTGGTACTGGGAACAAACAGCATATTCGTTTTGGATTTGCGTCAAGCCAAACTGGCGCTTGGGTCAAATAATGGCTTTGTGATTGCCAACGGCTTGTTGGATGTCTTTGCGCCTGGCGAAATGCTTAAGCCTGAAAAGGCAGATGTCAATGCCCATTTCAGTCCCCAACCAACCCCGATCCTGCCAGCAAATACGCCCACAGCGACTGCAACTGCCATTTCCCCAACCATGACGGCCAATACACCGTTGCCCTCTGTGACGCCTGAAACTGCTCCATCCACCTCTGCGCCGGTTCCATTTTCTTTCCCATGGTTGGCAGCAGGTGCAATTTTGGCTCTCCTGATTGCGGTTGGGATAGGTCTTCGCTGGCGCAAGCGCGAAAAACAATAGCCCTATCCTGTCCCATCTTCAATATGCAAGGCGTGACAGGATAGTCGGGTGTGTTTTTGGGGAAATTACATCAAATTTGTATGATTTTTCTTAACGATGACTAAAAAAACAGTGATGTGGTTTCACATCATGCTAAAATAGGCGTATGTCAAAGATTGCACACCTTAAATTTAATGACCCCGCTCCAGATGTAGAACTGCTTACCTGTGAAGGCAAGACCGTACACCTTTCTAAATTCTGGGAAAAGCAGACTCTGGTGCTGGCCTTTACACGGCATTTTGGCTGCCCACAGTGTAAAGAGATGTTTGATACGCTGGTTGGCAGCCGCTCAGAACTGGAGACGCAAGGTTTGGGCCTGGTTATCGTCACGCAGGGTACGCCGGAGCAAACGAGAGTCTTCTGTACCGAACGGGCGCCAGGAACCACCTGTCTGGCCGACCCGCAACGACGCGCCTATCAGGCCTATGGCTTGGGACGCGGCAATCTCTTTCAAACATTGCTTTCGCCGCGTGTATGGAAGTCAAACAAGCAATTGGCTGAAAGCAAAGGCTGGAAGCCCGAAAAACCGCCGCGCGGGCAAGATGCTTTTATCATGTCGGGTACATTCATTATCGGCACCGACGGAAGGATTCGCTTGCCCTACTATTACGAAGATATTGCGGACCATCCACCGGTTGACTTGCTTTTGCGCGGTATCATGGGCATGCGCTGGGATGAACCTCTGGACAGCCCTATTCATCCCAACCTGGAGGGCGGTCTATGAATTTCGTCAAAGCCTTTTTCCTCTCAATCTATCTGGCATTCAAAGAGATTATCCGTAATCGAGGTCGCTTCTTATTAGTTGCATTGGTGATTGCATTAATTACGCTGCTGGTGTTGTTTATCTCTGCATTGGGCGAGGGGCTGGCCAACTCCAATCGTGAATATCTGGCCAACCTGGATGCCGATGCCCTGGTTTTTGCAAAGCGCTCTGATTTCATTATTCCCTCCAGCCGCCTGGACCGCAGTCTTGCGAAGGTAATTGCGCGCGTGCCGGGTGTGATTGATGCCGGGCCAATTGCAACCTCGAATACTGCTATCCTGCTGGGTGGTGACGAAGTGCTTAAAGTTTCTCTACTAAGTGCTGAGGTTGGCAAACCCGGTTTCCCGCGCTTACTTGCAGGCGAAGCCCCCGTCAGCCAGCAAGCCCGAGAAGTGGTGATTGATCAAAATGTGGTTTTGCGCAGCGGAATCGCTCTGGGAGATAGAATCACCCTCCGCTCCACGCAAGGAACCGAAGATAAATTCTACGATTTGAAGGTGGTTGGGATTGCTGAGGGTTCACTCTACACCTTTCAACCATCCATCTTTGTTTCTTATTCTGTCTGGGACACCGTACGCACCAAGTCCGATGCAGAGGTGGGGCGCGAGAGCACAACCATCAATGTGATTGCCGTCAAGTTTGAGCCAGGCGCTGAGTTTGACATGGTTAAAGCCAACATCTTGACACGCATTGAGAACGTCGAAGTAGCCGATATCCCGACCGCGATTGCGAATGTGCCGGGCTATTCGGCACAACAAAATACGGTCCAGACGCAGGCGGTCTTCACACTGTTGATAGGAATTCTGGTCATTGGCGGCTTTTTCCAGATACAAGTTTTGCAAAAAGTGCCGCAAATTGGTGTGATGAAGGCGATTGGCGCATCCAATGCTGTGGTGGGGCTGGCGGCTGTGATCCAGATTATGGTGATTACCGTGCTGGGAGTGGCTATTGGCGGCGGGCTGACGTATGTCTTCTCGCTCAATTTCCCGCCTACCGTGCCGATTGTCTTCAATGGAACGGCCTCGGCCATCGCTTTGGCGGCATTGCTGCTCATTGGGCCTCTTGGCGGCCTGGTGTCGGTCATTTATGCTGTGCGCATTGAGCCGCTTAAGGCTTTGCGGCTTTCATAGGGAGGATGAGATGAGCATAGCCCTTGAAGTCAAAGATGTGGTCAAAACCTTTCAGAGCGATTCTGGTCCAATTAATGCTGTAGATGGCGTTTCATTTCAGGTCCAGAGTGGAGAATTTGTGGCATTGGTTGGGCCGAGTGGTTCGGGCAAAACCACTATGCTGTCCATTTTGGCAGCCCTGCTCAAACCTACCCGTGGCCAGGTGCTGATTGATGGGCAAGACTTGTCCAAGATTAGCGAAAGCCGACGCGTTGTTTTGCGGCGTGAGAAAATTGGTTTTACCTTTCAATCGAACAATTTAATCCCCTTTCTGAATGCCCAGGAGAATGTGGAACTGATGCTCCGGCTGAACGGGCGTTTAGACCGGGCCGGTCGTGTGCGTGCCCAGGAATTACTGGCCCGGCTCGGACTGGGCGACCGCCTGCGCAACCTGCCCGGGCAGTTATCTGGCGGACAGCAGCAGCGCGTCGCGATTGCCCGCGCGCTCATCCACAATCCGGTCCTGGTCCTGGCCGATGAGCCGACCGCCTCCCTCGACACCGAGCGCGCCTTTCAGGTGGTCAAAACCTTTGCCGCGTTGATTCATGAAAACCAGCGTGCCGGTATTATGGTGACACATGATTTGCGTATGTGCCAGTATGTGGACCGTGTTTTGCAAATGCGAGACGGCAAATTAGTGAAAGTATATGAAGACCGCCGCGAGATTCTGTCGCTGGCAAAAGGGGAATAGCCCCGACTGACTTTTTGACGTTATGTGTTGTGTGCTATCAACAGTGGGACAGACTTTGAAACCTGTCCCACTGTTGATTCAGAAACGCCTTATCCTTTGACGGCTTTTGCAATTGCGGCTACATGTTCGGGAGATGAGCCGCAGCAACCTCCTACAATCCGCGCGCCCAGTGTGATATATTTGCGGGCAAATTCTCCCATTGTTTCTGGCGTAACATCATAAACGGATTGCCCATTTTCCAGGCGTGGCAAGCCGGCATTCGGTTTGACCCACAAAGGGAAACCCGCTTCAATAGCAGCGTATTCCTGGATGATTTTCTCCATGTTTTCCAGGGTGGTACCACAATTGGCGCCGATGACATCTGCTCCTTTTTCGCGATAACGCTTGAACATGTCTGCCGGCTTGACGCCCATCATCGTGCGCACCCCGCGGTCATAACTGAAAGAAACGACAACAGGCAAGTCGGTGACGGAGCGGGCGCCCTCAAGAGCCGCATCGGCCTCCTCAAAGGCAAACATGGTTTCGATGACCAATAGATCCACACCACCTTCGGCCAATGCCTGGGCCTGCTCGGCGTAGACTGCAACCGCCTCCTCAGGAGAGAGCGGCCCCAAGGGCTTCATGAGCAGGCCGGTCGGTCCGATTGAGCCGCCCACCAGGACATCCTGTCGTGCAGAGGCTGCCTGGCGCGCCAGTTCGGCTGCGCGCTGGTTGACTTCTTTGGTTCGATGCGCGTATTTCGATTCTTTCATGCGCAGGCGTGTGCCGCCAAAAGTGCAGGTCAGGATGATGTCAGAGCCGGCTGCTACAAACGCGCTTTCCAGTTTTAAAATCAGGTCAGGTTGGTCTATGACCAGTTCTTCTGGAATCGTACCGGCTTTGAGACCCATCTTTTGCAGGTTCGTGCCGGTGGCACCGTCCGCGACCAGAACTTCACCCGCTTGCAGTCTTTGCAGGAATTTGTACATTTCTCCTTGTCCTTTCAGCGTGGAATAGCCCAATTATACGCGCGCTTGAGATGAACAAGGTAAATATGTGCCGGGTTTATATGAAACTGATAAGAATTTCTTTGAACCGTCTTGCCAATGCCTAAAAACAAGATATAATATAAAAAAATGATAAAAAACCAATAAGGAGCAACTATGATTTCGAAAAGTATGCAAGAGGCCCTTAACGAGCAAATCAACAAAGAGTTGTTTTCTTCTTACCTGTATCTCTCCATGGCAGCCTATTTTGAAAGCAAAACCTTACCCGGTTTTGCGCACTGGATGCGCATTCAGGCGGAAGAAGAGCGCGCTCACGCGATGAAATTGTACGATTATCTGCTGGAACGTGGCGGGCAGGTCAACCTGAAGGCAATTGCTGCCCCAGAAACCACCTGGAAATCTGACCTGGCGGCATTTGAAGCCGCGCTTGAACACGAGCGCTTCATTACAAAGTCCATTCACGATTTATATGAACTGGCTTCGAAAGAGAAGGATTATGCCACCCAGGTGATGCTGCAGTGGTTCATTGAAGAGCAGGTGGAAGAGGAAGCCAACGCCAGCGAAATTGTCGAAAATCTCAAGCGCATTGAATTGCATGATACAGCAGTGTTGATGCTGGACCATCGTTTGGGTAAACGTGGTGAGGATTAGGTCACACGTAGCAAGAAAATGGCAAACGGGTCACGTATAAAACGTGGCCCGTTTTTTATGCTGTCTAGCAGGGACTGCTTTGTCGTTTTTGATGATGGTTTGTTGAGAAATGCCACCTTACTTGCAGGGCTAAAGCCAGATGTGCGTTTTGCTGGCAAGTCAGGTTTCAGTGCAATGGCTCAACACTCCGAGTATCCACAGGCATAGCACTTGCGGCATCCTTCCTCATTTACAACTGCTGCCTCACCACACTCAGGGCACAGGTCGCCGATCTTTTGCGGGACCGATACAGATGTAGCCGATTTACCTCCGTTGCCAGAGACTTTCTCCTGGTCGGGAGGGTCTTCCAGGCCAGACCGTTCGCGCAGGTATTCGTCCAGCACATGACCTACGCCGTCAGGCAGTGAACGGACGCGGTTGGGGCCAAAACCAAGCGAACGCCCGCCGCCAATGCCAAGCAATTGTCGGACAATCTCGCGTAACCGCTCGCGCGGTGCAACCGGCGAGGCCAGCCGCAGCGTATAGGAGATCAGGCGCCCAATGGCTTCTGAAACAGCAGCCGTCTCTGAACCGGCTTTGGATGTGTTGATGAAGACTTCGAAAGGCTGTTGACCGCCGTTTTCGTTAATGGTGATGAAGGCTTTGCCTAGCGGAGTTTCTACATTGTAGGTGCAACCAGGCAGGGCGCGCGGGCGCGGCTTTTTGGTGCTGTGCCACAGTAACGCGTTCGAATCTGCAGGCTGGGATTCTGTTTCGGTCTCGGCTGTCAGGTCATCGGTCGTTTGAGCCGTTACTGTGGTCGTTTTCTTGGTGGCCGTGGCCTTTGTTTCCAGTACGACTTTTTCGCGCGAGCCGGTCACATAAACTGTGATGCCTTTGCAGCCTAGTTCCCATGCCAACAGGTAGGCCTGGGCCACGTCTTCTACAGAGGCTGTTTCTGGGAAATTGATGGTTTTGGAGAGTGAGTTATCTACAAAGGCTTGCAGGGCGGCCTGCATGCGGACATGTTCTTCGGCTGAGATGTCGGCTGAGACGACGAAAACATGCCGCAGTTCTTCCGGCAGACGTTTGATCCCCTGACAAGAGCCTTCGTGCATGACTTGTTCAAATACTTCCTGCCGGGCTTCTGGGTCGAGGCCAGCCTGGGTAAGCGCCTCCTCAAAGCGTGGACTGGCATAGGTCAATTGCAGGTCTTTGCCGTTATCGTTGACATGGCGAATATAGGCCAGGGCAAAAACCGGTTCACAGCCGTAGCCCTCACAACCGGCAACTGTGGCAATCGTGCCGGTAGGGGCAACGGTGGTCTGGGCAGCGTTGCGGATTCCATATTGACGGATGTCATTGACGATGGCTTGCCAATCGAGCGATGGGCGGCCCCAATCGCCTTGCTGCGGGACGATGGATTTCGGCGGTTCCCACGTCATCTTTTGTGGGTCGTAGATGCTGCCATCAATTGCCGGGAATGGGCCGCGTTCTTTTGCCAGTTGGATGCTGGTGCGCATGGCGTGGTAACGGATAAATTCCATGACCTGTGAGCCAAAATCCTGTCCCTCCGGGGAGCCATAGCGGACTTTGACATGGTACATCAGGTCGGCCAGTCCCATGATTCCCAAACCGATCCGGCGGGCACGCAGGGCAGCCTCTTTCAGTTGTGGCACAGCCGGTACATAGGCATTGACCTCAACCACGTCGTCCAGGAAACGAGTGGCGCTTTCCACGCTTTGGCGCAGGCCTTCCCAATCCACTTTACCATCAGGAGCGCAATGTTCGTTCAAGTTGATTGAGCCAAGGCAGCAATTTTCATAGGGTCCCAGCCATTGTTCACCACAAGGGTTGGTGGACTCCAATGGATACAGATGCGGCACCGGGTTGGCGCGGTTGGCGGCATCTAGGAAAAGGACACCCGGCTCGCCATTGTGATGCGCTTGCCTGACTATTTTTTCAAACAAGTCACGCGCGCGTACCCGCCTGTAACTTTTGAGGGGAATACCCGCCTCGCGTGCCTGTTCCAGCGTGCCGTGGAAATTACGGTAGGCAGGATGCAAGATATCAGGGAAGACCAACTCCCAGTCTTTGTCGTCCTTAACGGCTTGCATGAAGGCATCTGTGATACCGACCGAGATATTGAAATTTGTAATCTGGTTTTCGTCAGTTTTGCAGGTAACGAATTCTTCAATATCGGGATGGTCAACGCGCAGGACAGCCATGTTGGCGCCTCTTCTTGTCCCGCCTTGAGCAATTTCGCCAAAGGCGTGGTCATAGACTCGCAAGAATCCGACCGGACCTGTGGCCTGCCCGGCGGACGATTTGACCAATCCACCCTTGGGGCGCAGGCGTGAGAACGAGAAGCCATTGCCACCGCCAGTCTGTTGGATGAGGGCTGCATCGCGCAGGGTTTGAAAAATACCTGAGGAGTCGCGTCCCATGTCATCTGAAATGGGCAAGACGAAACAGGCTGCCAGTTGACCCAGCGGGGTGCCGGCACCGGTGAAGGTTGGAGAGTTGGGAAAGAATTTTTTGGAAACCAGGAGCAGGTAAAACTCGCGGGCGTACTTCATGACATCATAGCCCCACGTCTCCTCGGCTTTGGCAACGTGATACGCCACCCGCCAGAACATCTCCTCTACGCTTTCTGCAGGTTTGCCATCATCACCGCGGCGGACGTAACGGCGCATCAATACCTGACGGCCATTATCGCTCAGCCTCACGGCTGGCAACTCGGCGGGCAGAGGGGGGGTGGGCAACAGGCCGTTTTTGGGGGTGGAAATAGACTTGGTAACCATAAACACTCTCCTTACGGCTGGGATGAAAATTAAGAGAAATGCTTTAGAGCATGGTGATGCTTGACAGCCTAAACAAGGTTTCTGCGTAAAAGCAGATTTTTATCTGGTTGCGTGGCGGTGCAAATGCTTGCTGCAGTGCCGACATCGGGCGCGGCTAAGGTTAAGCCGATCCGTCCAGCAAGCGGTCAATCTCAGCCCGCAAGGCACGCAAGTCGGCTAATTGCAGGTAGACGATGGCGTAACGAATGTAAGCGATTTGATCCAGTTCTTTCAGGCCGGCAATGACCAGGTCACCCACCACGCGCGATGAGACTTCGGCCTTCCCCATTTTTTGAAGTTCGGCTTCGACTTGTCCGACCAACCGTTCAATATCCGCAGCCGAGACAGGTCTTTTGGCGCAAGCAATGCGAATGCCGCGCAACAGTTTCTCCCGGTCAAATTCCTCACGGATGCCATTTTGCTTAACAATAAGAGGAGTTGCCAGAATGGGACGTTCATAACTGCTGAAGCGTTGTTTGCACTTAAGGCATTCACGCCGCCGCCGGATTCCACCATGTGCATCATGGTGGGTGTCCAGCACTTTTGAGTCATTATGTTGGCAGTAAGGACAACGCATATCTGGCTAATCCAATACAAGAACAAATGTTTTCGCCATATATGGGTATTTGTTTGTGCGTTACCCGTATATATGCTGTAAGGCAGAGAGCATTCTAACATATTTGAAAGGTTGGGACAAGAGTATAAAAGGGGGATTAACCTTAAAAAATCCCTCTCACCTTTTCTTAAAAGCATCCTCCACTCTGGCTGGCAAAACTGTCACCAGCACCTTGTCCACGCGGTTGCCGTCCATGTCCATCACCTCGAAGCGCAAACCGCCCCACTCGAAGCGGTCTGCGGCTTTGGGAATGCGCCCCAACTGCGTCATCACGAAGCCGCCGAGCGTCTCGTACTCTTCTTCGGCGGGCAAATGACGCAGGTTGAAAATCTCCTTGAAATCTTCGTTGGAGATCATCCCATCCAGCAGCCATGAGCCGTCCTGACGCTGGGTAGCCTGCGGTTCGCCGCCGAATTCGCCGACAATTTCTTCGAGGATGTCGGCCAGGGTGATGAGGCCCTGCACGACGCCAAATTCATCCACCACCAGCATCAGGTCGCGCTGGGTCTCACGGAACATTTCCAGGGCACGTGAGCCGAAGGCCGTTTCAGGGATGTAGATGGGCGGACGCGCCACCTGCAGCAGGTCCTTGCCGCTGCGCAGGTCGGCCAGCAAGACCTCTTTGGCCTTGACAACGCCGAGAGGATGATCGAGGCTGTCTTCGCCAACCGGGAAGCGCGAGTAGGGGCTTTCGGCGATCTTACGGCGAATTTCCTCGGCGGTATCGTTCACATCCAGCCAGACGATTTCGTTGCGCGGCGTCATCAGGGCGTTGACGCGCTGGTCGGAGAGCGAGAAAACGCCCTCGACCATATCCTGCTCGGTCTCCTCGAAGACGCCCGCCTGCGTGCCCTGGTCGAGTTGAACCAGGAGTTCTTCTTCGGTCACGAGCACTTCGCCGACGGATTTCACCCCCAGGAGTTTCAAGACCAGGTCGGTGGACTTGCTCAACAGCCAGACGAACGGCGTAAAGAGTTTGGAAAAGAACGCCATCGGTCCGGCAACCGCGACGGCCAGGCGCTCGGCGTTGGTCAGCGCCAGCCGTTTGGGGATGAGTTCGCCAAAAACGATGGAAAAGTAGGATGTGACCAGAACCCCGACTCCCACGCCAATGGCGACTCGAAAGGGCGCCAGAGCGGGAAGGTTTGCAAACCAGTCCATAGATACCCTGGCCGCCAGGGCGCCGCTGACCGCGCCCACAAGAACATCCGTGACGGTAATGCCGATTTGGATTGTGGAAAGAAACTGATTGGGAGCTTTCAGCAGTTCAAGCGCCCGCTGCGCCCGCCGGTCGCCGTCATTGAGACGCTGCTGCAAACGTGCCTGGCGCACCGAGAGCATGGCGGCTTCGGACATCGCCAGCAGTCCGTTGAAAACGATCAAGAGGAAGATAGCGAGGATTTCATTCCAGACAGAGTCCATACAATACTTTCCGGCAAGTGAACGGTTGCCTGCATTATTTTACCTGAGATAACAGGACTTCTGCCGCGAACTTGCTTAACCTGAGTTCGGGTTAGCGCACAAAAGCCCAAATCATCACCGCAGAGACACTGAGAACACTGAGAAACACAAAAAAATTGGAGGCTAAACTCTGTGTCTCGGCGGTGAAATTTTCTTATCCCAAATTCACGTTGCTTATTTGCACCAAATTGTGTTCTGATTCCTATCAGGAGAATCCTTTGAGGCCTGTCGGTGGAAGCATGCCCCCTTTGAGTAAACTCAAAGCACCTCAATCCCTGCGCCCTCGACGGCTTCCCCGATGACCCAGGCCGGCTGGGCGATCTCCCCGGCGCGCTTCAGGAAGGCGGCGGTTTCGGACCTCGGGACGGCCAGCAGCAACCCGCCGCTGGTTTGCGGGTCGAAGCACAGCATTTGCCGCTCCTCGGCGATTTCCGGCGCAAAGCGGACGCGCGGCCCAAAGTAGAGGCGATTGTCCGACGCGCCGCCCGGGAAGGTCCACATCTCGGCGTATTTTTGGGCGCAGGAAACAAAGGGAATTTTCTCCATCTCCAGCCGAAAGCCCACGCCGGAGGCTTCGGCCATTTCCAGGCCGTGACCGAGCAAACTGAAGCCGGTCACGTCCGTGCCGCCGCGCAGGCCGAATTCCACGGCCAGGGCGGCGGCCTTGTCGTTGAGACGTTTCATCCAGCCGACCACTTCCTCCACATCGGCAGTATCGGCTTTTTGCCGCTTCAGGGCGGTGGTGGTCACGCCGAAGCCAAGCGGCTTGGTCAGGACGAGAGCGTCGCCTGGCCTGACGCCGCCTTTCGATAGGTATCTCTCCGGATGGACAAAGCCCAAGACAACCAGCCCGTACTTTGGCTCTTTGTCCTGGACGGTATGCCCGCCGGCAATAACCACGCCCGCCTCGCGGCACTTTTCGGCCCCGCCGCGCAGGATTTCGCCGTTGACTTCCGGCGGCAAGTCGGGCGGGAGGGCGGCCACGTTGAGGGCCAGGAACGGCTGTCCGCCCATGGCATAAACGTCCGAGAGGCTGTTGGCGGCGGCAATCTGACCGTAATCGTAGGGGTCATCCACCACCGGCGTGAAGAAGTCGGTGGTGATGACCAGGGCGCGCGCCGAATCCAGCCTCCAGACGGCGGCATCGTCGGGTCCGCCGAGGCCGACCAGGAGGTCCGGGAACGAACCGGAATCGAAAAGATTCTGAACCGGGCGCAGGACCTGCGCCAGCGTCTCCGCGTTGAGTTTGGATGCTCAACCCGCGCAGTTCGAGAGGCTGGTCAGGCGGATCTGACGGCCGGTTGGTTTGGGAGAAATATCCACGCGAACATCCTTAAAGAAACCTTTGAAGGTTATGGGGTGGGCAAAGGCAGCAGGAACGGGTTGTCGTTGGGCAGGAGCATCACGCTGATGTTAGGTGAAAGCCTTTGGATATATTCATATTGTAACAAAAGCGGGTTTTGTCGCAACACGTTGGCAATGTATTCCAGGGCTTTGGCTTCTGCTTCTGCCTGAATCAAGCGGGCCTCGGCTTCACCTTTGGCGGCAATGACAGCCGCATCGGCCTGACCCTGAGCAACCTGGCGTGCTTGCTCGGCTTCTTGACGTTTCTGTTCAACCACAAATTTGGCTTGCAGGGCTTGTTGTTCGGCAATTTGCTTTTGTTCAATGGATTGGGCATACTCGTCCGTAAAGGTGATATCGCGCATCACAAAATCCACAAGAATCAAGCCGTTTTCAGCCAGTTTCTTGCGCAGGTTTTCTGTAATCAGGCTGCTCATTTCGAAACGTTTGGTGCTGACGGCCTCTTCTACCCGATACTGAGAGACCACATCGCGGACAATGCCACGCGCTTGTGGTCGAACCAAATCGCTGTCGTACCGTTTTTGCCACGTCCTGTGGATATCCAGCACTTTGGCCGGGTCAATGGCATAAATAACCGAAGCGTCCACAAAGATGCGCTGACCATCCGCGGTGCGCGATTCGACCGAATCATCGCCATAGATCTCGCCCTCGGTAGCCGTACGCGCCATAGTGTAGGTTTGCCGTGAGATCGGGTAACGTTCTACTCGTTCAACAAAGGGGACAATCCAGTGCAAGCCGGCGCTCAATGGCTGGGGACGCATGCCGCCTTCGGCCAGGATTGTAACGACGACCCCGCTTTCATAAGGTTCAATAAAAACCAAACCGGCTCCAACAACGGTCAATAATATGGCGATCGTTGCCGCGATAATAAGAAGCGTGCTGAGACGTTTGGTCGGTCTTTGTTTAGCCGCTCGCATAATAATCAGGATGATCAGTCCCGCAAAGGCTAACCAGAAGAGCGTGGCTAAAAATTGAATGAAATTGGCAATATTCATTTTACTGTCTCCTCAAGGTTTATTATAACTTGTCTTAGTGATCGGGCGACTCAAAAAAAAACCGCCAACATCGTTAGCGGTCAGAGAGCAAGGGACCAGTTCGCTAATACCAGATTCGGAAAGAGGTACTGGTGGAACTCTTCAGGCTGTTGTATTGTACCTCTACCTCAACTTTAATCACTTGCCCATAAGGTTGGTTGGAAAATGTAAGCGGCACCATCACCACGCCATTGTTGTTGGTGCTCATGCCTTCAATTTTTTGGACGCCGGCAGGCCAGTAAACTTTGACGGTCACTTGTGCTTTTTGAACTGGCTGCAAGGTCTGGTCTTGAACGGTGATGTAAATCAATTGCTGGTCAGTGGCAAGTGTCACGGCTTTCCAGCAGAAGGCATTTACCCGCAATGCGTATACGCTGGTAGGCCTGCCGTCTAGCGGCTGGGCAGGAGCAAGGGCTGTTGGATCTTCACCAATTTGGGAGAAATATACCCGTCCCAGGTCGGTGATGACAACTCGCTGACCTTCTGGCTTGTTGGGCTGCCACTCAAAACGGGCCTTCTCAAAATACTGGACAATAATGTCATCCTGCACTTCAAAAAAGGAAATGGGCTTGCCGAATTGCTTTTCACCGCCATACTTGTCATAGAATTCCAGAAAGGCAAAACAAACTGCAAACCCATTCTCAAAGCGGCGGCAGCCCATGTTGGGATTGATGGTGATGGGCGTGCCGGCTTTGTATGTCTTGCTGCCTAAGGGCGTCAGCACTACTCGTTGGCCTTCAGGCAGTTCAGGATGATACTCAAAACGGGCGCGTTGAAAGTATTGTACCCGCTGTAAACCGTCTTTGCTTGGCATCTCTTCGGTGATTGGGTAGCCATACAGCAATGTTGGGTCAGGCGCGGCGCGGTAAAAGCGCAAAAAATCCCCCTTGACATTATGTTTGGTGATGTCGAAGAACTGATAATCGTCATTGCTCTGTGCGTCTGCCGGCAGGCGCGCAGGTAGAGCCAGAGCAATCAGGCTCAAAACCAGCAGGAGGCCAGAGAGACGACGCATATAATCACCTCAATAATTATACACACAATTTTGTGTAAAGCGCGATTTATGCTTTGCAAAAATGTAATAAGGAAGCAACAATTTTCTCCGCCGCGTGGCCATCTCCAAAGGGATTAACCGCCCGCGCCATTTTGGCATAGGCTTGCGGATCATCCAGCAGAAGATTGGCCTGCTCCACCACCCGAGGCGTTTCTGTCCCGACGAGTTTAAGCGTCCCTGCCTGCACCCCTTCGGGGCGCTCAGTGACGGCACGCAAAACCAGCACCGGAACGCCGAAGGCGGGCGCTTCCTCCTGGATGCCGCCCGAATCGGTCAACACCAGGTAAGAATTTTTCATAAGATGCACCAGCGGCAGATAATCCAGGGGCGGCAGGAGTGTGATATGCGCTACCTTTCCCAGCAGGCGTTGAACCGGCTCCTGCACATTGGGGTTTAAATGCACAGGATAGACAATTTCTACATCCCCCCGGCCAGCCAATTCCCGGAGAGCAGCGCAGATATTTTCCAGCGGTTTTCCGAAGTTTTCGCGCCGGTGGGCGGTCACCAGAATAAGCCTTTTGGCTGTTGTCCCGACAGCCTGATGGCGATCCCTTCCTGAAATTTCAAGTTGCTGCAATAGTTCTTGAATTTCCTTCGGCTCCGGCTGGCTGGCAACAATATGCAGGGCGTCAATGACGGGATTGCCCGTAACGGCAATCGCCGAATCGGGCACGCCCTCTCGCAGCAAGTTCTGGCGAGCCCAATCGGTAGGCGCAAAGTGTAAGTCAGCCACCGCACTGGCTACGCGGCGGTTGGTTTCCTCGGGGAAGGGCTGCCACTTATCATACGTGCGCAAGCCGGCCTCTACATGACCGACTCGAATGCGATGATAGTAAGCCAGAATGGCAGTGATCATCACTGTGGTGGTATCGCCCTGCACCAGCACCCAATCGGGTTTGAGACTTTCTAACACTGGGTCAAGCCCTTGAAAGATGGCCGCCGAGAGTTCGGCCAGCGACTGATTCGGCTGCATTAAGTTCAGGTCTACATCGGGATGGATGTTAAACAGGCTGAGTACCTGGTCAAGCATCTGGCGATGCTGAGCAGTGACACAGACCAGCGACTCAATGCCCGGCGTGTGTGCTAACCGACGGACAACGGGTGCCATCTTGACGGCTTCAGGACGTGTGCCAAAAATGGACAGGACACGCATTGAATGGTTTATTTCCCATCTCCCAGGCGCAGGAGGGTAAATCCCGCCTCTTTCCAGGTCTGAGCATGCCAGCCGTTGACGGTGTCAATCGCCAGCCGGGCAGGGGTCTGTGCTGCGATCTGAATGGGATTCATCTCCCGGAATTGGGTATGCCCAACCAGCAGAAGCAGGGCCTCGGTCCTGGCAAGAGCCGCATCCAGGGTAGGAGCAAGTGTCAGGCCGGGCAGGTTTGCATTGGGCTTGAAGGGTTCAAAACATAGCACGCTTGCTCCGCCATCCTGAAGCAGGCGAACTACCTCAACGGCCGGACTTTCGCGCAGGTCATCTACATCGGGTTTATAAGCCAGTCCCAGGGCAGTGATGCGACGGCCGTGCAATCCACCCAGGGCGCGTTCCACCAGTTCCAAGACGTAGCGCGGTTGAGAGTCGTTGACGTGCCTGGCACGCTGGATAAGCGGCGTGATATCGGGCGCTGTTTCCACAAGAAACCAGGGATCCACGCTGATGCAATGGCCGCCTACGCCAGGCCCTGGCGAGAGAATCTTGACGCGCGGGTGGCGATTGGCCAGGCTGATGGCTTCCCAAACATCTACGCCTAGTCGTTCGGCCAGGCGCGCAAATTCGTTGGCAATGGCAATGTTCACATCCCGGTAGGTGTTTTCCATCAGTTTGACCATTTCGGCGGTTGTTGCATCGGTCAGGATAATCTCGCCTTTGACGAAGACTGCATACAAGTCACGCCCGGCGTGAGCTGATTCGGGCGTGATTCCGCCGATAACGCGGGCATTCTCTACCAGTTCGCGCAGGATTTGTCCCGGCAGGACACGTTCAGGCGAATAGGCCAGATGAAAGTCTATGCCGGCCTTCAGCCCCGATTTTTCCAGGATGGGCGCGACCAGGCCAGTGGTTGTACGTGGCGGGGATGTAGATTCAAGGACAACCAGATTGCCCCGCCGCAAGTGAGGAACAATGGATTCGGCTGCCGCGGTGACCGCCCTCATATCGGCCTTTTTATATTTCTCTCCATTGAAGACGCCGAATTCTTTCTCTTCAAAGGGAGTTGGGACAGCAATGATGAACGCATCTGCCGGTTCAGGTTGGGTGGCAACGCGCAGGCGGCCGCTTTGAATGGCTTGTTGGGCAACCTCGCGCAGCCCTGGTTCATGGATGTGCAGACCGCCGTTTTGCAGCGTCTCGATAATGGTAGGATTGATGTCTATGCCCAGTACATTGATTCCGTTAGCAGCAAACATACTGGCAGTGGGCAGGCCAATGTACCCCAGCCCAATGATACACAGGTTGTTGAATTTCAAGGTTACTCCTGAACAGCCTGAGGCTGTTTCATAAAAAGGAATTGATAAATCTGTTGCAAAAAGGTCATTTCACTGCTGAGACGCAAAGTACGCCGGGAAATCTAGCAGAACCCTGCACTCTCGATCTCTCTACAGTGAGTTTTTGCAGTTATGTCCATAATGTAATTTCTGTAAGCGGTATTCTACCCTAAACCGGCTGATGCGTAAAACTGCCGCTGGCAGAACACATACTTTTCACCAGGAAATAATGCGGTTGAACAATAATGTTGTATAATCATTCTGGGTGTTGCCGTGAAAGGAAAACAATGAATATTTTGCTGGACCCTAATGTCTCTTATTTTTTGCTGGTGCTGGGTATTTTTTTGGCCGCCCTGGCTCTGGTTTCCCCTGGCACGGGGATGTTGGAGGTGGGGGCGTTGTTTCTGGTAGCCCTGGCTGCCTATGGCGCTTACAATCTGGGGGTTAACGTTTGGGCGTTGATTGTGCTCTTGCTGGCTGTCCTTTTGTATTTTTATGCCATTCGTGCCAAGCGCCGCTCATTGTTTCTGGCTTTTTCTATCCTTGGGTTGATAGGCGGTTCGGCATTTCTGTTCACGGATGGCTGGAAGCCATTGGTTAACCCTATTTTTACCGCGATTGTTTCGGTGCTCTCTGCCGGGTCAATGTGGCTGATGATTAACAAGGCATTGGAGGCACATCAGAGGCAGCCATATCACGCGCTGGATGCGTTGATTGGGCAGGTTGGCGAAGCCAAGACGCGTATTCATGATGAGGGCTCGGTGCAAGTTGCCGGGGAGTTGTGGTCTGCCCGTAGTCTTAAACCCATTCAACCTGGCAGCCATGTGCGCGTCGTTAAGCGGGAAGGGTTTGTTCTGTTGGTCACTTCAGACGAGGAAATGTCTGAGAAATGATTGTGTCCGTTGTTTAGATAAAAGGAGAAAAAATGGAAGCACTCACACCCATACTTTGTTTGGTGGCAGTTATTGCCATTATCCTGGTCATTTTTCTTGCCAATGCCATCCGCATTGTGCCGGAATACCAGCGCCTGGTGGTCTTTCGCTTGGGCCGCTGCATTGGCACCAAAGGACCAGGGTTGATTTTGCTCATCCCCGTTATTGACCGGGCGGTGAGAGTAGACTTGCGCGAGCAAGTACGTGAGATTCCACATCAAACATCTATCACCAAGGATAACGCTCCTATTTCGATTGATTTCATCTGGTACTACAAGGTGCTTGACCCGGCCGAGTCGGTATTGCAGGTCAGCAATTTTGAGATGGCTGCCCAAGGTATGGCCACGACCACCCTGCGCGCCGTCATCGGTGGTATTCCCCTGGATGATGTGCTCTCGGAGCGTGAACACATCAACACCATGCTGCGTACCCGCCTGGATGAGGTCACCGAGCGCTGGGGTGTGAAGGTGACCAACGTTGAAATTCGCGAGATTATCCCGCCGCGCGAAGTTCAGGAAGCCATGAACCGGCAAATGTCGGCTGAGCGTGTCCGCCGGGCGGTGGTGACCGAGTCAACCGGTACGCGCGAAGCGGCCATCAACGTTGCCGAAGGCGAGAAGCAGGCAGCCATCTTGAAAGCAGAGGGCCAGAAACAGGCGGCCATCCTGCAGGCTGAGGGTGAAAAGCAGGCGCAGGTGCTGCGTGCCGAGGGCTTCTCGGTGGCTTTGGAAAAAATCTTTGCTACCGCCAAGAGCATTGACCAGAAGACCATGACGCTGCAATACTTTGAGACTCTCAAGGCCTTGGGTGCTGGCGCTTCCACCAAGTATATTTTCCCGATGGAATTCACCGGCATGCTGGAGGATTTTGTCAAAGGCCGCGAAAAGTAAAACATTGGGTAAAAAAAGATACACCGAGGCCGCTCATCTGTATTGAGCGGCCTCGCCTTACGTTATGCTGATCCTGCCTGCCTCGATTCTGGATTTGAATGCACTGCGCCATTTGGAACAAGCCTGTTTTCCAAAGGACGCGTGGCCGATTTTTGATTTGGTGGCCGTCTTAACTTTCCCCGACGTGGTGCGTCTCAAGGCGGTTGCGGACGGTCGGATGGTTGGCTTTGTGGCCGGAGACGAACGCACTCGAGAGGATGTGTCCTGGATTGCCACCATCGGCGTCTTGCCGGCTTATCAGCGCCGGGGTTTTGGGGTGGCTTTACTGCGTGCCTGTGAAGCGCGCCTGAAGACAACCCGTATTCGCCTGTGTGTGCGTTCCTCAAATGAAGCCGCGATTCAGATGTATTTACGCGAAGGTTATCAGGAAATAGATACCTGGAGCCGTTATTATGATGATGGGGAGAGCGCGCTGGTCATGCAGAAAACCCGCTCAAGTTGATGATGTATAATGCTCTTATGTTTTCTGAGCACATCCCTGCCCCGCACTGGATAGCCACCCCGTTTGCCTTGCAAAACCTGGCAGAGGAACTGACGCGCTGGCCGCGCCTGGCTGTGGATACCGAGTCCAATGGTCTGCACGCCTACCGCGAGCGGGTCTGTTTGATTCAATTCTCTACACCAGAGGCAGATTACCTGGTGGACCCTCTGGCACTGGAGGATTTATCACCCCTTGCTCTTGTTTTTGCCAACCCCAAAATTGAAAAAGTTTTCCACGCTGCCGAATACGACTTGCTGGGTCTCAAGCGCGACTTTGGCTTTCAGGTAGTCAATCTTTTTGATACGATGCAAAGCGCCCGCATTTTGGGCTATCCACAAGTGGGGTTAGATGCTCTTCTTGGGCAAAAATTTGGCCTGAAGGTGGACAAGCGTTTTCAGAAGGCAAATTGGGGTCAACGCCCTCTGCCGGCCGACTTGATGAATTATGCCCGGCTGGATACCCACTATCTGCTGGCCTTGCGTGACTTACTCGAAGCAGAGTTGCAGAAACGTGATTTGTTCTTGTTGGCGCGCGATGATTTTTCTTTGCTTGCCCAACCGGAGGAACCACGGAATGGCCGTGCTATGTTGTGGCAGCGAGCAGCGCGGCAATATCATCTGACGCCGCGCCAGCGAACGATCTTGAGTGCTCTGGCACAGGCGCGCGAAGAGTTGGCCCACCGCTATGACCGGCCGGTTTTCAAAATCATCCGGGATGATTTGCTGGTGGAACTGGCCTGTCAGTCACCACATGATAAACGCGGGTTGTTCAACGCTGGTTTGACCTCTCGCCAGGTCGAATATTTTGGAGCAGAACTTTTGCAGGCGATCCATAAAGGACGGGAAATGACCATTGTGCAGATGCCGCCTGCTGTCCAGCCCGACCCGCTTTTCTCCAATCGCCTGCGGGCGCTGGGTGCCTGGCGCAAAAAAATTGCGCGAAAGATGGGCGTTGACTCGGATGTCGTCTTGCCACGCCGCTATCTGGAAGGGTTGGCGCAGAATCCACCCCACGACCTGGCGGCTTTGGCTGAAATGATGCGCCTTTCGCCCTGGCGTTTTCACCGTTTTGGAGAAGAGATTTTATCTGTGCTTGGAGTTGGGCGATGAAAATGCATTTTCACGGTGCAGCCCAGACTGTGACCGGCTCGATGCATTTGCTTGAAATCAATGGCAACCGCCTGTTATTGGAATGCGGACTGTTTCAGGGACGGCGAGGTGAAACGTATACGCGCAATCAGAATTTCCCTTTCCAGCCTTCAAGTGTGGATGCTGTTATTCTCTCGCATGCGCACATTGATCACTCCGGTAACCTGCCCAACCTGGTGAAGCAAGGCTTTGCTGGCAAGATTTTTTGTACCCCGCCCAGCCGCGACCTGACCGAGATTATGCTCCTGGATTCGGGGCATATTCAAGAAGCAGATGTCATGTACATTAACAAAAAGCGTGCCCGCCGCGGTGAACCGCTGTTAGAGCCGCTTTATACCCTTGAAGATGCCGATCGTGTGCGGGGGATGCTCCAGGCAGTGCCGTATGGCCAGCCTTTTGAACCGGTACCTGGGGTCACCGCGTGCTTTGTAGAGGCGGGTCACATCCTTGGTTCGGCTGGCGTGGTGCTAGACCTGGAAGAGAAAGGGATTGGCAGGCGTTTATGGTTTTCTGGAGACATTGGGCGCCTCAAACTCCCTTTATTGCGTGATCCCGTCTTGCCGGAAAAGGTGGATTACCTTGTGATGGAGACCACCTATGGTGATAAGCCTCACCGTGACCCTCAGCAGGCCTACGACGAATTGCGAGAGGTTCTCAATCGAACGATTCGCAATGGCGGCAAGGTTATTATCCCGGCTTTCGCGGTTGGACGCACACAGGAACTGATTTACGACTTGAATCAAATGATTTTTCGGCGTGAAGTGCCGCCTGTGCCGGTATACGTGGATAGCCCCCTGGCGGTCACTGCTTCTGATATTTTCCAACGGCATCTTGATTACTTCGATGAAGAGACGCGCCGCTTTGTTAGCGAATCCCGCCACCCGGCTTTGAATTTCCGAATGTTGACCTATGTGCGCACTGTGGAAGAATCCAAGTTGTTGAATAACCGTACTGACCCGATGATTATTATCTCAGCCTCGGGTATGGCTGAAACCGGTCGAATTTTGCATCACCTGAAGAACAACATTGAGAATCCCAAGAACACGATCCTGATTGTCTCCTGGCAGGCGCCGGATACACTTGGCCGGCGTTTGGCCGAGCGGGCCGAGACGGTTAAAATTTTTGGCGAGACCTATCGCCGCCGGGCGGAAGTGGTGACCATAGGCGGCTTATCGGCACATGCCGGGCAGGACTTTTTGCTCAAATATGCCCTGGCATCCAAGAAACAGATTCGTCAGGTCTTTTTGGTGCATGGCGAGCCGCCAGCCGCGATGGCTTTGCAAGCAAAACTGGTTGATTCTGGTTTGCGTTGCGTTGCCTATCCCAAACGGGACGATGTGGCCGAACTGACATAAGTGTCCACGCGAAAGTCGTTGCAAAGAGAGCACACAGTAGGTCACGTTTCAAACGTGACCTACTCTGATCAATAACTTTTGAGTGCACACCTGACATAAATCAACGTTGACGTCTCTCTGCTATCTCTGGTAAAATCAGCCGCCGGAGTGTTGTACCCTTCACTCCAAGAATCCAAGATCGAAAGGGCTTGACAAACGATGAAAGTATTGTTGCTTAAGGACGTTTACAAACTGGGCAAGGCTGGCGATGTAAAAAAAGTCGCCGATGGCTATGGCCGCAATTTCCTCATTCCGCAGGGATTGGCTGCACTGGCAACGCCAGGGATGTTGAAGCAAGTGGAACGCATTCGTGCTCAGGCTGAAGTCCGTCGCGCCGCGGCGAACGAGGAAGCCAAGGAGTTGGCAGCCCACATCCAAGGCTTGCGCCTGACCTTCTTTGCTAAGGCTGGCGATACGGGCAAACTCTACGGTTCGATTACGACTGAAGATGTGGCCCAGGCCATTCAGCAAAAGACACGCTATGAGATCAAGCGCCGGCAGATTGATATGCAGCCCATCCGCACGCTAGGCAAGCATGTGGCTCGTATTCACCTGACAGTGGATTTGATGCCTGAGGTTGAAATCCGCGTCTATCGAGAAGGCGAGGTGGTGGAAGAAGAAGAAACCCAACCCGCCGTGCCTGAGGCAGAGGCTGAGCAGCCTGCCGAAGCCTGATCCCTGTATTGAGAGGATGCATACACATCACCGGTCTGCCTGATTATGGGGGTACCGGTGATGTCTGCTTAAAAAATCATGGCAGAGACAATTGGCGAGCGATTGCAAAAACAGCGTCTTGCCCGCCACCTGACACTGGAGCAGGCGGCAGAAGCCACGCGTATTCGCCTGCCGTATCTTCAGGCGCTTGAAAAGGACGATTTCACAGCCATGCCCTCAGCAGTGCAGGGGCGTGGCTTTTTGCGCTTGTATGCTCAGTATCTCGGCCTGGATGTGGATGCCTTGCTGGATGAAATGCGCCAGGCTGCAGCGCAGAAATTACCTGCAACGGACACCCTCCTGGAAGAGCCCCAGCCGGCAGACGAATCTCTGCCGACAGAGGCAAAGCCTCCCCCCTGGAAGCGCCTGTGGAGACGTGGAACAACGTTTCCTTCTCGACCTGTGGCCGGCGCGGTTGAACCCGAAGCGGGTTCCTCTCTGCAAGCGGAAACGCCGCCCACCCAGGCCAGCATACCGCCAGAAGCAGAGACGGCCACCTCATCAGACGAGATTCCGGCCAGGGTGTCGGCTGACCAACTTCCGGTCCAGCCTGAAGCGGAAGTGGACGAATCGGCTTCCGTTGCTGCCCCTCCGCGCCTCCCCCTGCTGAAACGCTTGTTTTCACCTTCCAAGCCGTCGGATGCAGACTCTGCAGAAAACCTTCCAGAACGGTCATCTTTACTGCCATCCTCAACGGAAATCTTTTGTGCCATTGGGGCCGAACTGCGTGCCCGGCGCGAATTGCTTAGCCTGGCGCTGGATGAAGTCGAACGCCATGTTCGTGTGCGTCGTCATATGTTACAGGCCATTGAAGATGGGCGCTTTGATGACTTGCCTTCGCCTGTGCAGGCGCGGGGAATGCTGAGTAACTATGCCGCCTTCCTGGATTTGGACGTTGAAGAAGTATTAATGCGTTTTGCCGAGGGCCTGCAAGCCCGGCGCCGTGAACGTCAGATTGGCACCTCTGCCGCACCACCGGCTGCAAAAAGGACGGGACGGTTAAACGGCTGGCACAGTTTTCTTGCTGCCGATTTTGTGGTTGGTATGGCTTTGATATTGTCGCTCTTTATCTTTGTTGTTTGGGCGGCTGCACAAATCTTTGACAGGCAGCGGCAATTGGCAATTGAGGCCGAGCAAACACAAGCACCTTCCATTTCAGATGTCTTGCTGGCTACATCCGATCAGGGTGAAGGTATCACCTCGCCTACGCCAACGCTGATTCTTGACGAAGTTGCGGCACCTTTACAAACGCTTACTCCCACGCCTGCCCTTGTTTTGTTTACCCCACCTCCACTTGATATTGTGCAGGTCAACATTAATGTATTGGAGCGCACTTTTTTGCGCGTACTGGTGGATGGGCAAGTCAAATTTGAGGGCCGTCCTATACCTGGCTCGGCCTATTCCTTTGAGGGGAAGAAGCAGATAGAAATCTGGGCTGGCAGCGGGGCGGCTTTGCAAGTGATTTACAATCAAAAAGACCAGGGACGCTTGGGAGGCGTTGGAGAAGTCGTCATTCGTATTTATACGCTCCAGGCGGTACTAACACCTACCGCCACCACTGTGCCTACGGCTACTGCCACACCACCACCAACGGCGACGCCCATTGCCTCGCCTACATTGCCCCCCACACAGGCAGGGGAGTGATACCAGGCATGCTAAAGAAGACGTTTTATTTGGTTTCACTGGGCTGTGCCAAAAACACGGTTGACTCAGATTCGATGGCCCAGTTACTCCAATTGGATGGTTACCGGGTCGTGAAGAGCCCAGAACGTGCTGAGGTGTTGATTGTCAATACCTGCGGCTTTATTGGCCCAGCGCGCGATGAATCGCTACAAGTCCTGCGCCAGATGGCGGCTGTCAAACGCCCGGGTCAGATGTTGATTGCAGCGGGTTGCCTTACGCAGCGCTACGGTGTGCAGGTGGCCCATCAGGTACCTGGCGTGGACGGCATTCTCGGCACACGCCGTTGGATGGATATTCTGCAGGTAGTGCGCCAGTTGCGGCATGCTCCACATCCAGAGCCGTTGTACCATCTCCCCGATGATGCCGCTACGGTTGGCACAGATGAAAAGGAGACCTTGCGTGCCAGTGTGGCTGGCGCAAGTGCCTATCTTAAAATTGCAGATGGTTGTCGTCGTCCATGTGCTTTTTGCGCCATCCCCCTCATCAAAGGGACAACTGTCAGCCGTCCAATGGATAAAATCTTAGATGATGCCCGCCGTCTACGCGATTTTGGAGTTCGGGAACTCATCTTGATTGCTCAGGATACGACAGATTACGGTCATGACCTGGGTTTGCAAGATGGACTGTCCTTCTTGCTGGAACGTTTAATGGCAGTTGTGCCAGATATAGACTGGATACGCCTCATGTATGCTTTCCCTGGTTACGTCACCGACCGCCTGATTGAGGTGATGGCAACACATACGCAAATCCTGCCTTATCTGGATATTCCTCTCCAGCATGCCCACCCCGAAACGCTTCGACGTATGCGCCGACCGGCAAATGTGGATTGGGTACGGCGTACGCTGGCAAAAATGCGTGCGGCCATGCCAGGACTGGCCATCCGTACCACATTCATCGTCGGTTATCCGGGGGAGACAGAAGATGAGTTTCAGACCCTTCTAGATTTTGTGGACGAGATGCGCTTCGACCGCGTGGGCACCTTCCAGTTTTCATTTGAGGCCGGAACGCCCAGCGAGCCGTTGGGAGATCCCATCTCACCACAAGTCAAAGAGATGCGCTATCAACGCCTGATGGAACGTCAACAGGCCATTTCTCTGCAAATCAATCAGTCTTTTGTAGGCCAAACACTGGATGTGCTCATTGAAGGTTACAACAACAATCTTTCGGTTGGCCGCTCTTACCGCGATGCGCCAGAGATTGACGGATTGGTTTTTGTCGAAGGCCGGCTTGAAGTGGGAGACATTGTGCCGGTAAAGATTACGGGCGCTATGGCCTACGATTTGACCGGCGTGCCGGTTACCGAGTCGTGAAGTCTATTTTTGACCGCCTGGCTCTGTTTCTCAGCCTCACTGCCGTGCTGGCTGCCTTTTTTGTGGCTGAGCGGGTTTTTGAACACCTGCCACACCTGGAAGATGAAATGGCCTATGTCTGGCAGGCCGAAACGGCTGCGCGCGGCCAGTTGACCATCCCCTCTCCGCCGCTGGCAAAAAGTCTGTTTGTCCCCTTTGTGGTAGATTATCACGGTCAACGATTTGGCAAGTACCCTCCCGGCTGGCCTTCTTTGCTGGCATTGGGTGTGCTGGTGGGGAAACGCGCCTGGGTTAATCCGCTCTTGGCAGGATTGGCCGTATGGTTGACCTACCGCCTTGCGCAAAAGGTTTTTGATAACCGTATTGCCCTGTTGGCCGCTTTTCTGACCCTTACATCTCCTTTTTTCCTGCTTAACTCTGGCTCGCTGCTTTCGCATCCCTGGTCGCTGGTGCTCAGTCTGGCACTGGCGGTGGCATGGCTCGATCTTTTTCTGGCGAAGCCCATCTCTGTCCCGGCCTGGATTCTGGTTGGGGTTGCAGGTCTCAGCCTGGGGGTTCTGGCGTTGACCCGTCCGCTGACGGCAGTTGGTGTTGGCTTGCCTTTTTTTATTCACGGCGTGATTCTGCTCTGGCATGGCCCTCCACCAGAGCGGCGGCGTGTGCTGGCAATCGGCGGGCTGGCGCTGGCTGTTGCCGCGCTCATTCCGCTCTGGCAATTTGCTGTTACCGGTGATCCCTGGCTGAATCCCTACAGCCTGTGGTGGCCATATGACCGGCTGGGCTTTGGCGAAGGCTATGGTCGTCAGGATGGCGGCCATACCTTGTACTGGGCCTGGATTAACCTGCAAAACAGCCTGAATGCTGGCTGGAAAGATCTGTTCGGCTGGGGACGAATCTCGTGGCTTTTCCTGCCTTTTGGCCTGTGGGCTGTGCGGTTTAATCGGCGTGCCTGGTTGGTGGTGGGTGTCCCCATCTCGCTGGTACTGGTCTATTTGGCCTATTGGATTGGCTCCACACTTTACGGCCCCCGCTATTACTATGAGGGGCTGTATGGCTTGACCTTGCTCACCGCGGCTGGAATCTTCTGGCTGGCAGATGCAACCGCACATCCGCGCCTGCCGCGTTTTTTCCGCGCTCTCGTTTCTCTTCTGACCCTTATCCTGGTCGGCTACAATTTGATATTCTACCAACCCGAACGTTTTGCGGGCATGCATGGCCTGTATGGCATCACCCGCGAACAACTGTTGCCCTTTGAAGCGGATTCCGTCCGCGCCGCTGCGCCAGCCTTGTTTGTGGTTCATCCGCAAAACACATGGACAGATTATGGCGGTCTGCTTGAATTGCAAGACCCCTGGCTGACCAGCCCCTTTATTTTTGCCTACTATCGCTCATCGGTTCGCGATGCCGATTTGCAGGAGGCCTTCCCAGAGCGGCGTATCATTCACTATTATCCGGGACGGAAATCACCTTTCCGCCCGCCGTTAGAATGATGCTGTCAAAAGCAAGAGGTGGGAACCTGCTGGTGGGTCAGGAGACTCGCGCCAGGGCGGTTGCTCCTAGAATGAGGGCCGAAAGAACGAGGTTAACGTATAGCAGCCTTCTCTGCCGGCGTTCCAAGATGACCAATTCCTGAGCATTACCCGTTTTTTGTGCCTTCAGCGTTGCCAGCCGGATGGCAGGCAGGATCTCCCAGGTTTGCAAGGCCGTGATGCCCAGCATGGCCAGGTACAGGATATGTTTGGCTAAGATGGCCACTGTCCACGGGCTGTCCATTGTCAAGAATCCGGTGTAATCCCGGTTTTCGCTCATTTGGAACATGCCGGTAGCAGCCAGCAGTGCCAGGCAGAACCAGCCCAACGGCTCCAGGCGGCGTTGAATTTCATTCAGCAAAACGGCCTGGTTTTCTGAAGTCAGGCTACGCCGTGCAGCCGGCAAGACCAACAGACCAATGGCTGAAAGCCCGCCAAGCCAGAAAACGGTGGCGAGCATGTGCAGCCAGAAAACCAGAGTCAAAGCCCAGGCGGGCATGTCGTTCTAACTATGGACTTGGGGTAGGTGTTTCTTCCGCCGGCATTTCTTCAACAGGTGGCACTTCGGTGGGCGGGTAACAGATGTTGTAGGCGCGCTTGGCATTCTTGGCGGCTTTTTCATCTAACGTCCCATAGTTCATGGCAATCAGGTACTGTTCGTAAGCCTCACAGAAACGCCCGTCATCGTATAGATCGTCCCCATAGCGGCTTAAGGCGATCTTATAACGCTCGGCAGCAGTCATTCCAGAAGCCGCGTCCCACATGGACGGCCAGCCGCTGGCGGCTTGAGCAAAGTAATTGACTGCTTGTGGCCAGTCTATCTCCCAGAAGGATGCACCGGTGGTGTAAAGGCGAGCCCCTGAACGTAAACCGTCGGCATAACTATCGAGCGGGCCAAAGCGTTCGGCCAGCGCCAGATAGTACATCCCGCTTTCCAATTCTCCCATTTTGGCAATCTTGTCCACGCCGTAATTGCGCAAGGCAATGTAGTACATGCCATCCACTTCGGCAGTGTGATAGGTTGGGTCTTCTTTCCGCAACTGGTCGAGGGTGAGGATGACGTTGTTCCAATCTTGAACGGCCATTAACTGCTGCGCCTGTTCAAAAAGCGCCTGTGCACCCCGCAGGTCTGGCGTAGGCGGCAGGGGCGTAGGGGTAGGTGTTGGAGTGATGCTGGACATCAGCAGGATTTGAGTCAGTTTCTCGGTTGCGCCGGGGAAGCCAGCATCTTTTTGTAAGATGAACTGGAGGCGCTGCATGGCGGCTTCGTAACGTCCGGCTTCAATGTCCTCCAGTGCCAGGTTGTATTGTTCTTGTAATTGTTGAGCGATTTGGGTGGCTTGGGCTTTCTGTCGATCACCCAGTGCAGCGCGGTAACTGCCAAATCCACTCAAGGCGAGGACGAAAATAAAAATCAGAATATTTTGCCATGGAAAGCGGCGACGTGGCTTACCGGCCCTGCTGAGGGTGGGTTGTGTGCTTCCCAAATCGGTCGGTTGGGTGTTTTCTAAATCTGTTGTAGACATGGGCGCTATTATACCGCTTTTGAGATGTTTACAGTTTGAAAAGCAAGCGCAAGTCTTTCCAAATGATCAGCAGCGCTAGCCCGCCTCCTACTACCAGGCTGGCTAGCGCTGCCAGGTAGGCTGGTCCCGGCAGGTAGGATGAAAGCAGGTATGAGACAACGCCGCTCGCCAGGGCGGCAACCAGGCCGCGCAAAAGAGCCGATCCGACGCGAACGTTTTCTGGAAGGCGGCTGTTTAACCATAGAAACAGGACAATGGCTTCCACTGTCAGTGAGATTTCTGCCAGGGCAATCAGCGGCGTGCCAAAATCCCGGAAGAAACCGATGGCAGTGATGCCAATGGCCAGGAAAACGCTGAGTCGAATCAAGATGCTGAAGACCGGCACCCAGGCCTCTTTGCGGGCATAGAAGGACCGCACAAGTACCTCATGCACGGTGTAACCCGTCAGAGCGGCTAGGTACACGGTTGTTGTCCAGGTGAGCAGGGATGTGTCGGCAGCATCGAAACCGAAAGCAAGGGCAATCAGTGGGCGCAGGCTGGCTGCCAGGATTGTTGCAGCAGGCAAGGTCAATACCAGCAAAACGCGGATGGCTTTTTCAATCGTCTGACGGAACGAAGACCAGTCCTGGCGGGCAGCATATTCTGATAGAGTGGGCAGGAGGGCGATGGCAATGGCTGTGCCGAAAATGGTTTCTGGAACCTGCATAATCATCCAGCCATAAGTCAAGGCAGAGACGGCGCCTGGCTGATCCAGGCGGGAGGCGAGATTGTCGCGTATGATGAAAATCGACTGGATACCAAACATGGTCAACAGACGCGGCCCAATCAGTTTCAATACTGCCAGCAGCCGCTCATCGCGCACATTCAGCGAAGGCGTCCAATGAAACCGATATTTGATGAGAGCGGGGATTTGAATGGCTAAATGCAAGGCTGCGCCCAGAATGACCCCATAAACCAGGCCATGGATACCCAACCCAAAGGCCGGGATGGTCAGCATTCCCAGTCGGTATGGTTCGGTAGGCGAGAATACCACTGCCCCAAATATCATCCCCAGGTTGTAAAGTGACGGGGCCATGGCTGGCAAGAGGAAGTGTTGGTTGGCCTGCAAGCCGGCCATCACCAAGCCGCTGATGGAAAAGATGATGGTGGCAACGAGATTCAGGCGCATCAATTCCGCTACCAGTTTCTGATTTTCAGGAGAGAAACCGGGAACAATGCCTACTTCTGAGCGCACAATTTCTTCAGCGAAAATGGCTACAACCAGGGCAGCCGCAGCGGTTGTCAAGAAGCCGATATTTGCCAGCCGCGAAAACAGGTCCCAGGCTGCACTGCGGCCGCGCAGGGCAATTGTTTCGCTCAGGATGGGAATGAAAGCCATCGCCAAGGCCCCGCCCGAAATCATGGCAAACAGCAAATCGGGCAGGTTGTTGGCTGCATTGAAGGCGTCCAGTTCGATGGATAAACGGAACTGACGCGCAATCAGCACAGAACGGACAAAGGCCAGTGCCTTATCAAGCGCCAGGAAGAAAGCCAGTAAAATGGAAATGCGGCTGAGAAAGGAAATCTTTTTCATCAAATTGGGGTGCTGGCCTGTTCTCGCTCTACAGGGTGCCTTTATACATACCGCCATCTACATTCAACATCACGCCGGTGATGTATGACGCAGCAGGTGAGAGCAGGAAGACGGCTGCGTTGGCAAACTCCTCAGGCCGCCCCATGCGTCCAAGCGGGCTTTCCTTGGATTGTTTGGCAATTTCTTCCTCAACAGTAGTGCCGTTTTGTTGAGCGCGAAATGTCATCAATTCGTAAACGCGTTCTGTCTCGGTCCAGCCGGGGAGGATGGAGTTGAAACGAATCCCATCTCTCCCCAGTTCCAGCGCCAGACTCTTTGTCAGGCCAACGGTGGCGGCGCGGATTGAGTTTGAAAGTACCAGGTTGGGGATGGGTTGTTTGACCGAGTAAGAAGTGATGGTCAAGACACTCGCGGCTTGTGACTGGCGCAGGTAGGGTAAGGCGGCTCGGATAAGGCGCACATGGCTCATCAGGGAAAGGTCAATGGCTTTTGCCCATGCGGCTTCATCCAATGATTCGAACAGACCCGACGGCGGCCCCCCTGCGTTGGTAGCCAGCAGATCCAGGCCGCCCAGCGCCTCGGCTGCATGTTTCACCAGTTTTGCCGGCTCATCTGGCCCGGTCACGTCTCCTACCAGACCGATGACCTGCGTGCCGGTTTCTTGGGCAATGGCCTCGGCTGCGGCCTTAATCCGTCCCTCGTCACGGCTATTGATAACAACCCTACAACCTTCACGTGCCAGGCCAAGTGCCAGAGCATATCCCAATCCGCGCGATGCGCCGGTTACAAGAGCGCGCTTGTCTTTCAGATGCAAGTCCATGTTTTTTTCTCCTTTTATGTTTGTTACCAGGTCGCCAATCTTTTGACTGGCGCAATATCCAAAGGTTATAGAACGCTTTTTGATCTTTATACTGACTATCTACCGCCTGCTTTGTTGCTTAATGCTTTTTGCTGGATTGGCAGGAGAGAAGCATAGATGAAATCTGCAATGGGCGTGGCTATGCCATGTTGGCGGCCCTGACGGCCGATAACGCCAATGATGGAATCCAGTTCAAACTGGCGTCCTGTTTCGAGATCGAGTTGCATGGAGGCCTTAATTTGCGGCGCAGCCGAGTCGATGAAAGCCAGCCTCTTCTCAACCACATCTGTATCTAACTCAATTCCTTGCGCCCGAGCCACTGCTTCTATCTCGCGCATCAGGCTGGTTGCCAGGGTACGCGTTTCTGCCACATTACGCCAATCGCCAATCGGCAGACGGGTCAACGCTCCTAGACCGCTGGCAGCAGAGATGAAAATTAGTTTTGTCCACAATGCCTTTTGAATGTCTGTAGAAATTTCAACAGTGATTTCTGCCTCTTTCAGCACCGCCTCGATGGCGCGGGCGCGCTCCGATATGTGGCCATCCATTTCTCCAAAGATGATGTGGCGGAAGTGGGAAACCTGCCTGACGACGCCTGGCGCTTCAATTAATGACGAAATCTGGGCCACGCCGCCCAAAACATGTTTGCTGCCGATGACTTTCCCAATCCGTTCTGCCGCCTCTACCCCGTTTTGCAGGCTGATGACGGCTGTGTGCGGACCAACCGCCGGTCGGATCAATGCCGCCGCATCATCTGTGTCATACGTCTTCACGCAGAACAAAATCAAATCTGCCACCCCTGCCTCGGCTGGATTTGCCATGGCTTTTACAGGGAAAATATGAAAATCGCCGTGAACACTTTTTACCTGTAGGCCGCTTGCTTGCAATGCCTCAAGATGTGCCCCGCGGGCAATAAACGTTACATCATGACCTTTTTGGGCCAGCAGGCCGCCATAGTAACCGCCTACGCCGCCTGTTCCCATGATTAAGATTTTCACAGAGCCGCTCTCCTTACCTGATTTTGTCAGATTTTTAAAGCCAGATAACCCTTACAGAATTTCAATCTCCTCATTGACAACCTGCCCATCTAACCAGCGATGATCTATCCAGCGTGCTACGCTTTGCAAAGCGGCTTCTAAATAGGCGCGCTGATTGCCAACCATCGTGCAGGCAATAATTGCCTCCTGCCGGTTGTCCTGTAGGTCCATCTCAGCGACAGAAACGTTGAACTCACGGCGCAGGCGATGCAATAGTGGCTGGATTCTCCCACGCTTTTCTTTGAGCGAAGAACATCCAGGCAGGCGCAGGTGCAGGGTAAGTGTGCCGTTCATGCCAAACCTCAGATTTACGTTTTCTGCATTCGGTTTTACAATTCAATTCTGGTACAACAAACTGTCCTTACTATTTGCAAAATGCACAGACCGCGAAGTTTTTTCAAAATGCTCTTACCTCAAGCCGCAAGGCTTTGAAGCATACCTTGCAATCTTTTGGAGTTTTTGGGTTAAACATCTTTGTAGAATGGACTGAACTCTTTATATGGATACCGAACACGCCTATAACCTCGCTCTGGATTACCTGTACAGTTTTGTAGATTATAGCCTGAAAAAAGCCTCCGAATTGGCTCGCGCAGATTTCAATCTGGCGCGCATGTTTGCTCTCATGGAGGCTCTGGGCAATCCGCAAAACCGCTATCCCATCCTGCACGTTGCCGGGACCAAGGGCAAAGGGTCTGTCTCTGCCCTTTCGGCCAGCGTTTTGCAGGCTGCCGGCTACCGCACCGGCCTGTACACTTCTCCCCATTTGCAAGACTATGCCGAGCGCATACAAATCAACGCCGTGCCTGTTTCTCACCCCCGCCTGGTAGAACTGGTAGAAATGGTCAAACCGGTAGTAGCAAAAATTCCACAACTAACCACTTTTGAGATTACTACGGCTCTTGCTTTTCTATATTTTGCTCAAGAAGAGGTGGATGCAGCCGTGGTGGAAGTTGGCCTGGGCGGGCGGTTAGATGCCACCAATGTGGTCACACCGCGGACGGCGGTCATCACCTCGCTTTCATATGACCACATGGCTGTGCTGGGGAACACCCTGACGCAGATCGCCGGCGAGAAGGCCGGCATTATCAAACCTGGCGTGCCGGTGATCTCTGCCCCGCAGCAGGATGAAGCCCTGGCAGTTATTTTGCGCGTAGCCGAAGAGAAAAATGCCCCCTTGACCCTGGTTGGGCGGGATGTCTTATTTGCGGCAGGCAATCATTCATTGGATGGACAGACGTTTCAAGTCTGGACGACTGGCGCGACACCGTTAAACCTGCAGATTCCCCTCCTCGGCGCATACCAGGTTGAAAATGCTGCCGTGGCCTTTGCTGCCTTGCAATCCCTTCGTCAACAGGGGATTTGGCTGGAAGACATTGATATTCAAAATGGCTTTGCCAGGGTAAAATGGCCGGGACGTTTTGAATTGCTTCGCCGGCAGCCTCCGCTTGTGTTAGACTCGGCGCATAACTTAGATTCGGCGCACAAGTTACGTCAGGCATTGGATGATTACCTGCCCGACTGGCCGGTCATCTTGATTTTTGGCTCATCGGAAGACAAAGATGTACCGGGTATGTTGCAAGCCTGGGCGCCGCGTCTGGAATATCTTATTGCGACTCGTGCTGACCACCCGCGGGCGCTGGAGCCGGAAAAACTGCTGGAGTTGGCCGCGCAGGTTGGGGTCCCGGCTGAACCGCTTGAACCGGTTGATGCCGCGCTGCGCCGGGCGTTGGAATTGGCCGGGGATCGGGCGCTGGTCTTATCAGCAGGTTCTGTGTTCGTTACTGCAGAAGTCCGCACTGCCTGGCAGAAATTTATTTGTGAAGGAAGAATATGAACCGTACCCCTTGGCAAGAAGAAGAGGATGATGATTTTGCTCTCTCGCTTTCTCAGCGTACAGATGAACTGTATCATGTTCCCAACCAGGAACCCGATGCTGATGGTTTGATTGAGGCTGTTGTCTTGCCTCTGCGCGATCTGGTCATTTTCCCGCGCATGGTCTCGCCGATTTTTGTGGGGCGTGAAAGCGCCTTGCGGGCCATTCAGCAAGCGCAGGAAGCCAATGAGACGGTGATCGGTTTGACCCAACGTGATCCGGAGCAGGATGTTCCCGGTGTGGACGACTTTCTGCCAATCGGCGTGGAAATGGCGGTTGGACGCTTACTTGCCATGCCGGATGGTTCCAGTTCGACATTGGTGCAGGGCCGCCGCCGGGTTGAGGTTGTTGAGTTTGTCCAGCGTTCCTCTATCCTTTATGTGCGCGCGCGACCGATTGTTGAGAAGCACACCCCTGATCGCCAGACGCGTGCCCTGATGCGCTCGGCTGTGGATTTGTTTGAGCGGTGTGTGCAATTAGACCGTGCCATTCCTGAAGAAGCCCACCTGTTTGCTCTGAACATTACAGAGCCGGGTTGGCTGGCCGATATGATTGCGACGGCGCTCTCGCTTGATTACAACGAGCGGCAAACCTTGCTCCTAATGAGCGATCCCATTCAACGGTTGCAAAAGGTGAATAGCCTGCTGGCGCAGGAATTAGACATGTTGGAACTGGAAGATGAAATCTACAGCCGGGTGCAATCGGAAGTGGACCGCTCGCAGCGTGAGTTTTACCTGCGCGAGCAGATGAAGGCCATTCAGTCTGAACTGGGGGAAGGGGACATCTGGACGCGCGATATTTCTGAACTGCGCGAACGTATTGAAAAGGCGGCGTTACCGGATGAGGCCCGTCAGACAGCATTGAAGGAACTTGAACGCCTCAACCAGATGCCGCCGATGGCGCCCGAAGTGGGCATCATCCGTTCTTATATTGACTGGATTCTTGACCTGCCCTGGATGGTGTACACGGAAGACAATCTGGATGTCCGTCATGCGGCTCGCGTTCTTGACCGAGACCATTATGGTTTGAAAAAGGCCAAAGACCGCATCCTCGAATACATCGCCGTCCGCTCGCTCAAACCGAAGAAGGAGCGCCAGCCGATTCTGTGCTTTGTCGGCCCGCCGGGGACGGGCAAGACCTCGCTGGGCAAATCCATTGCCGAGGCGCTGGGGCGTAAGTTTGTGCGCGTCTCCCTGGGCGGGGTCCGGGATGAGGCGGAGATTCGCGGCCACCGCCGCACGTACATCGGCGCGCTGCCCGGCCGCATCATCCAGACGATGAAGCGCGCCGGTTCTGCCAATCCGCTCTTCATGCTCGATGAGATTGACAAACTCGGCCAGGATTTCCGCGGCGACCCGGCCTCGGCCATGTTAGAGGTACTGGACCCTGAGCAAAATTATGCCTTTAGTGACCATTATCTGGAACTGCCTTTTGACTTATCGAAAGTTATATTTATTACTACCGCCAATACACTGATGACCGTCCCACCGGCTTTGCTTGATCGCATGGAAGTGATTGAGTTTCCTGGTTACATTGAAGAAGAGAAAATCGCGATTGCGGAACATTATCTTATTCCGCGTCAGGTGGAAGAAAATGGCCTGGACGAGGCGGCGCCGCGTCTTGAGCGGCCTGCTTTGCAGAAGATTATTCGTGAATATACCTATGAAGCCGGGGTACGTAACCTTGAACGCGAAATTGCCAGGGTCTATCGCAAAGTGGCGCGGGCCAAAGCCGAAGGGAAGCGTGTTCCAGAGACAATCAACGTGGACTTGATTGAAAAATTGCTCGGCCCGCCCCAATACTTTTTAAGCGAGGCCGAGCGGCAAGATGAAGTCGGTGTGGCCACAGGCCTGGCGTGGACCGAGAACGGCGGCGAAATTATGTTTGTGGAAGTGGCCGTGTTAGATGGGAAAGGCAATTTGCAAATCACCGGCCAGGTAGGCGAGGTGATGCAAGAGTCGGTGCAGGCCGGCTTGTCTTACATTAAGTCCCGCGCGGCCTGGCTTGAAATTGATTTCGATATCTTTGAGCGGATGGACATTCACCTGCACTTGCCAGAAGGTGCAGTGCCCAAAGATGGCCCCAGTGCGGGTATCACGATGTGCGTTGCCATGATCTCTGCGATGACCGGGCGGCCTGTTTACCGCCATGTAGCCTTGACAGGTGAGATCACTTTGCGCGGACGCATCTTGCCGGTAGGTGGAATACGCGAGAAAGTGCTGGCGGCTCACCGCGCCGGTATCAAAGTTGTGCTTATCCCGGAAAAGAACCTCAAGGATTTGGTGGATGTTCCCCGGACGGTTCGCACGGAACTGAAGATTGTTCCCGTTAAACATATGGATGAGGTGCTTGAATTGGCCATCTCGCCTGACGTCGTCATGGAACCGCCGCGACCGAGACGGCGGGATGGAGATAATGAAAACGAGCGGGAGGACTAGGAAATTACATGGTAAAGTCGCTCAATGGCAAAGTCGTTTTGATCACTGGTGCATCCTCAGGGTTTGGTCAGGATGCGGCTTGCTTGTTTGCCCGTCAGGGCTGTAAAGTGGTCCTGGCAGCCCGCCGCCTTGACCGATTGCAGGATCTTGCCGAACGCGTTCGTTCTCAGGGCGGTGAGGCCCTGGCCGTGCCAGTAGATGTCACTCAGCGCCAGGAAATAGAAGTGATGGTGCAGACGACGCTGGATGTCTATGGCCGCATTGATATCCTCTTCAACAACGCCGGCTTTGGCCGTCTCGACTGGCTGGAAGCCCTCGACCCCGAACGCGATATCGAGACGCAAATCGCTGTCAATCTGACCGGCCTGATTCTGGTGACGCGCGCCGTCCTGCCGCACATGCTGGAACGCCGCGCCGGTCACATCATCCACATGTCCTCCGTGGCCGGTTACATCGCCGCGCCGCTTTATAGTGTTTATTCGGCGACCAAGTTCGGCGTGCGTGCCTTCACCGACGCCCTGCGGCGCGAGGTGGCTCCCTTTGGCGTCAAAGTTTCCGGCATTTATCCGGGTCCGGCAGCGACCGAGTTTGGACAGCATACCGGCAACAATGTGCTCAAGCGTTCCTTTAAAGCACCTGCCTGGATGTCTTTCTCTTCTGAAGCAGTGGCGCGGCAGGTGGTGCGTCTGGCCGCACATCCGCGCCGGGCGGTGGTGCTACCCTGGTGGTTTCATCCGGTTTTTTGGGCCGAGGCGCTGTTCCCATCGCTGGTGGACTGGGTCATTCAAACGGCTTTCGTCCGGCGTTTTCACCATCCTTAACCCTGATGTCCTGATTGTTATTATGGAGACACTATGAACCGCGAACGTCTTAATCGTCTCGACAATGTGCTTGCGTCATCCGGCCTGGATGCCCTGGCGCTCAACCCCGGTCCCAGCCTGGTCTATCTCACCGGCCTGCATTTTCACCTGATGGAACGGCCGGTCGTGGCCGTCTTCACGGCTGAGCAGCCTCCTGTCCTCATCTTGCCCGAACTGGAGATGCTCAAGGTGGAGGGCCTGCCCGTGCGCGCTTTCCCTTATGGCGAGAATCCCGATACGTGGACGGAGGTTTTCCGCCGGGCGCTGCACAGCCTCGACCTGAACGGGCGGCGCGTGGGCGTCGAGCCGCGCCAGATGCGCCTTCTGGAATTCCGCTACCTGCAGGCGGCCGCGCCGGCTGCGGACTTCCCCGATGCCTCCGACGTGGTCAGCCGGCTGCGGGTCCGCAAAGACGCGGACGAAGTGTCTGCCATGCGCAAGGCGGTGCAGATTGCCCAGTCGGCCCTCGAGGCGACCCTTCCGCTCATCAAAATCGGCATGACTGAGCAGGAACTGGCGGCGGAACTGGTGATGCAGTTGCTCCGGCATGGCTCGCAGCCCGAAATGCCCTTCAGCCCGATTGTCTCGGCCGGGCCGAACAGCGCCAACCCCCACGCCTCCCCCACCGACCGACCGCTTCAGCCCGGCGACCTGCTGGTCGTTGACTGGGGCGCGGCCTGGGGCGGCTACGTCTCCGACCTGACGCGCACCTTCGCCGTGGGCGAGGTGGCGGCGGAATACGAGAAGATTCACCGCATCGTCCAGGAGGCCAACGCCGCCGGCCGCGCCGCGGCCAGGCCTGGCGTCCCGTGCGCCGCGGTGGACCTCGCCGCCCGGTCGGTCATCGAGCAGGCCGGCTATGGCCCGTACTTCACCCATCGCACCGGTCACGGCATCGGCATGGAGGGTCACGAAGACCCGTACATGCGCGGCGACAACGAGCAAATTCTCGAGCCGGGCATGGCCTTCACCGTTGAGCCGGGCATCTACCTGCCGGGCCGCAACGGTGTGCGCATCGAGGATAATGTGGTCATCACCGACGACGGGGCGGAGTGCCTGAGCGATATGCCGCGAGAGATGCGGGTGGTTGGTTAATGGTTCATGGTTAATGGTTTATGGTTAATGGGGCATGGTAAGCGGTAAGAGCGGACGGTGTTGACAGCCGTACAGTTTTATGCTATTCTGTACGGCAGACGAGGTGCTGTATGGAAGAGACCAAATTGACCATCCGCTTGCCGCATCTCTTGCTGGAAAATGCCAAACGGTATGCGCGCCAGCACAACACCACCCTGACCAATCTAATCAGCGAGTACTTACGGCGCATTCCTGCCCAGGAAGAACTGCTGGACCAGGCTCCGCTTGTCAGGCGGCTGACCGGTACACTTTCTGCCGACTTGACGCCGGAAGATTACAAGTCTCACCTGGAAGAGAAATATGGCCGCGCCGATTAAGGTGTTGTTCGACCTGAACATCATCCTGGATGTCCTTCAGAAGCGCGAGCCGTTTTACGCCGATTCGGCGCGCGCCCTGGCCTGCGCTGAGACCGGGCGCGTGCAGGGGTTTGTCGCCCCCCATTCTTTGACCACGCTTTTCTACTTGTGTGCAAAAGACCAATCGGCTGCAGCGGCGCGGGTGACCCTGACCAGCCTGCTGCAATTCCTGTCCGTTGCCTCTGTAGATGGGACGACTATTGAACAGGCGCTCAACCTGCCTTATCGCGACTTCGAGGACTCTGTGCAGATGATCGCCGCGATCCAATGCGGGGCCGAATACCTGGTGACGCGTAACCCGCGTGATTTTCAGCCCGCCATGCTCACCGTGATCGGCCCGGCGGAATTGAACGCGTTGATTGCCTAGCGGGGTGCATATCTTGTAGCCCAATTCATACAATGACCTCCTACTGCGACTACCTCCGCGCCCACCCCGAAGACGCCCTCAACAAAGCCTACCATGATACACAGTACGGCTTCCCGCTGACCAATGACGCCGCTCTCTTCGAGCGCCTGATGCTCGAAATCAACCAGGCCGGTCTCTCCTGGACCCTTATCCTGCGCCGCGCCCCCGAACTGCACCGCGCCTACGACGGCTTCGACGTGGATACCATCGCGGCCTACACCGACGCCGACCGCGCCCGCCTGCTGGCCGACGCCGGCATCATCCGCAACCGCCGCAAAGTGGAGGCTGCCATCGAGAACGCCCGCCGCATCCAGCAGTTGCGCGGTGAGTACGGTTCGTTCAAGGGCTGGCTGGACGCCCACCATCCCCGTCCGCTCGAAGCGTGGATGCGCCTCTTCAAGCAGACCTTCGTCTTCACCGGCCCGGAAATCGTCAAGGAGTTTCTCGTCTCCATCGGCTACCTGCCCGGCGCGCACGACCCCGATTGCCCGGTCTATGCTGCAATTGCCCGCCTGAACCCGCCCTGGATGCGCCGCGGCTAGGACGAGACTTTTCTCTTCCTATGTCCGCCGTCTTGATGAGCGAGATGAATTTCCTCTTGTTTCTTCCTCACACCTTCCCCCGCAGAGAGAAGTATAATACCCTCTGCTGTCCGTGTGCTCGACCTCAAGAATTCATCCTTCGTCATCCACCTCCTTCGTGACATTCGTGGAATTCTTGGTAAAAAGAAGAGATTCCCCATGAACCAGATCATCCCCACTGCTGAACCCTTCTTCTTCCCCGGTCGCGGGGAAAACGCCAGAATCGGCTGCCTTGTCCAGCACGGCTTCACCGGCACGCCCAAAGAGATGCGCTGGCTGGGCGAAGACCTGAACCGGCGCGGCTACACCGTCTGCGGGATGCGGCTCACCGGTCACGCCACGCAGCCCGAAGACATGATCCGCTCGCGCTGGCGCGACTGGCTGGCCTCGGTCGAAGATGGCTACCATCTCCTGCGCTCCTCGTGCGAACAGGTCTTCCTGCTCGGCCTCTCGATGGGCGGGGTGCTCTCACTCCTGGCGGCCAGTTACCTGCCGGTGCGCGGCGTGGTGGCCATGTCCACGCCCTACAAACTGCCCGATGACCCGCGCCTGAAGTACCTGAAAATCATCAGCAAATTCAGACCCTACATGCCCAAGAGCGAAAACGCTGGCGATGGCTGGTTTGGCGACGCTTGGAAGCAGCACGTGGCCTACCCGGCCAACCCGGTGCGTTCGATTGCCGAACTGAACGAATTGCTGAGCCTGATGCGCGCCGCCTTGCCCCGCATTCAGGTCCCTGTCCTGCTGATCTCCTCCCGCGATGACCACTACATCGTCGAAAACAGCATGGAGATGATTTACGCCGACCTGACCACGCCTGACAAAGAAAAAATCTGGATCGAGGGCAGCGGCCACGTCGTCACCGAAGAGCCGAAGAAGGAATTCGTCTTCGACAAGGCGGCGGAGTTCATCCAAAGGGTCTCTTATCTATGAGCCTGATTTTGCTGAGTCTCTCATTGTTTACGTGGGGTATTGGCGAAGGGATGTTCTATATCTTCCAGCCCATTTACCTTAAGGAATTGGGCGCGGATACCATGACGACAGCCGGTATCTTGAGTGCCTTTGGTTTTGCCATGATGCTGGCGCACATTCCGGCTGGTTACCTGGCCGATCGTATTGGACGCAAGCCACTCCTGGTGGCGGCCTGGTCTACTGGTATGCTGGCGACCTGGGTGATGGCGCTGGCAAATAGCCTGCCAATCTTTGTGGTGGGGATGCTTCTTTACGGGCTGACGGCTTTTGTTTCTGCGCCTATGTTTAGTTATGTAACCGCTGCCAGCGGCAAATTGTCTCCAGCCCGCGCAATGACATTGACTTCTGCTGCTTTCAATTTGGGTGCCGTCTTGGGGCCGGGCATTGGCGGCTATCTTGGTGAGAATTTTTCCCTGCGCTTTGTCTATCAAGTAGCAGCAATGATCTTTGTGTTTTCCACATTCATTCTATTGTTTATACGTTCCCAGCCGCGCGAGATTCATGATCCATCCGCACCACCGCCCAGCCTGTGGACCAATCAGCGGTATTTGGGTTTCCTGGTGGTACTTTTTGTTTCAATGTTGGTTATGTATCTGCCCCAACCGCTTACACCGCGCTTTCTGCAAAGTGAGCGTGGACTTTCCTTGAGCGCAGTGGGGAGCATCGGTGTAGCCGGCAATTTCGGCAACGTGGTCATGAATGTAGTATTGGGTTCCTTACCTGCTCGTTTTGGTTCTCTTCTGGCGCAGGGTTGCGTGGCGCTCTTTGCTCTCCTGATGTGGATTGGTACCGGCCAACCCTGGTATGCTGTGGGCTATTTTCTGATGGGCGGCTACCGCGCGGCTCGCCCGCTTTACTTTGCCCAAATTCGCGCAATTACTCATCCATCCCAAATGGGCATTGCTTATGGACTATCTGAGACGGTTAGTTCGTCCACCATCGTCCTGGCACCGCTACTGGCTGGTGTGCTTTACGATCGTGACCCGGTTTTGGTTTTTCCGGTCAGCGTTGGGTTGATTCTGTTGTCACTGGCTGGCGCTGCGCTTTTCTTGCCTCGCCAGACAGTGGCCGAGCCACCCCCTCTTCTTTACATCCCTCCAGAATCTCCTTTTTCAGATTGAATCATGCTTGAAATCATCACGCTTCCCCTAGGCCCTCTTCAGACCAACGCTTACCTTCTTTCCGATTCCGGGAGCAGTGAGGCGGCTGTGATTGACCCGGCTGGCGAGGCAGAAGTTATCTTGACAGAAGCAAGACGGCGCGGCTGGCAGATTGGGCAAATCTGGATTACACATCCCCACTTCGACCACATCGGCGGCCTGGCGGACCTGGCGCGCGGCCTGGACCCTGCCCCTGTCATCGCGCTTCACCCGAATGACCGGTTCCTGTACGACGCTCAGGGCGGCGCGGCGCTCTTTGGCTTTTCCCTGCCCCCCAGCCCTCCCCCAACCCTCGACCTCGTCCACGGCCTGACGCTGCGGCTGGGCGCGGCAACCTTTGAGGTGCGCCACACGCCCGGTCACACTCCTGGCCATTGCATCTTCTACTGCGCCGAGGCGGGCGTCTGCTTTTGCGGCGACCTCATCTTCCAGCAATCGGTGGGCCGCACCGACCTGCCCGGCGGCAGTTGGCAGGCGCTGGTGGAGAGCATCCGCACCCAGGTCTTCACCCTGCCCGATGAGACCCGCCTCCTCTCCGGTCACGGCGAGGAGACCACCGTTGGCGAAGAGAAAATGTTCAACCCCTTTCTGTGAAGCAACTTCAATCAATCCGTGCAATCTGTGTAATCTGTGTAATCTGTGGCTGTAATCTGTGCAATCTGTGCAATCTGTGTAATCTGTGGCTGTAATCTGTGGCAAAAAAGGAGTCCTCATGAAACGAGCCGTCAGCATCAGTCTGGGCAGTTCCCAGCGCGACAAAAAAGTCACCGCCCGCTTTGGCAATGAGACCATCCAGATTGAGCGCATCGGCACCGATGGCGATGTGGAAAAAGCCCGCCGTCTGTACCTCGAACTGGACGGTAAAGTGGATGCTTTCGGCGTTGGCGGCGTGGACCTGTACCTGCGCCTGGACGAGCGCGAGTATCCGCTGCGCGCCGCCCTCAAACTGGTCGAGGGCGTGACGAAGACTCCGCTTTGCGACGGGCGCGGCCTGAAACACACCCTCGAGCGCCGCGTCTTTGAGTTCGTGCGTCCCCGCCTGGGCAACCTGCATTTCCGTCAGGCCTTCGTCCCGGTCGCGGTCGACCGCATCGGGCTGGCCCAGGCCGCCGAGGAAGTCTCCGATCGCCTCGTCATCGGCGACCTGATGATTGCCCTGGGCATTCCCATCCCCATCTACGGCGTGCGAGCCTACAAGCGCCTGGCGCGGCTGCTTTTCCCGCTGGTCAGTTACTTCCCGATGTCCATGCTCTTCTATGGCAGCGGCGGGGCCGAGCATGAACCGAAGTACGAGAAATACTTCGCCGAATCCGACCTGCTGGCGGGTGACTTCCTCTTCATGCGCAAGTACCTGCCCCTCGACCTGCGCGGCAAGACGGTGGTCACCAACACCACCACCGAGGAGAACATCGCCCTGCTGCGCGAGCGCGGCGTGCGCACCATCGTCACCACCACGCCGCGTTACGAAGGCCGCTCCTTCGGCACCAACACCCTCGAAGCCGCCCTGACGGCTTACGCTGGCAAAGGCAGGCGGCTGACGGACGAGGAATTGAACCGCTTGATTGACGAATTGTCCATCCGCCCGGAGGTGCTGGAGGCCTGAAAACAAAGATGACCTGGGAGGAGACAGGTCATCTTTGGGGGAGGGGGTGAGACAGAGTTGCGATTGGGCTTATAGGCAGGTCCTTTCTTGGGGTAGTCGTCAGGATGCTGTTTTGTACGAGAGTCTGATAGTTTTGTAGTCTTATAGGCAACTCCTTTCTCTGAATGGGTTTGAGCAATTTCTTCTTGCCATCGACTCAGGCGGGGCTGCTCCGTGTACCGCGTCCCTGATATCGGGAGGCTCAATCACCGGCCAGCGGCAATTTTTGGTAGTCTTCTTTGGTTGTTTTGCTTGGATTGCAAGCGTTCTTCATCCGCTGGAGCATGATTTGGCGGTCAAGAAGTTCGCGTTGACGGGCCTGGATGCGCATCTGTTCGTAACCGTTGGGCGAGTGGTGAAGCCGGGCGGCGGAGGAGACCTGGCGGAGGGACTGCTTTGGGGCAGTAACGGGCGCGGGCGGCTGGAGGCGAACCAGGACAAAGCGGGTGCCGACGAGGATGATTGCTAAGCCAGCCGTGCCGCCCAAAATTACCAGGACACTCAGGAACATTTGCTGAGCGCCCAATTTGATGCGCAGGCTTTCCTGGTAGTACTTCTGGTCGGCGGCGATGCGAGCCAGTTCGGCCTGGTAGCGGGCTTCTTCCAATTCCATATTGTGGCGAATTGTGGTGATCTCGGCTTCTGTTTTGGCGGCAGCAAGTTGTTCTTCCAGTTGATTCATGGCATCAAAGTGACGGGTCTCGGCCCGCATTTGCTCGGCTTTGGCCTGGCTGGTGTAGGGGTTGAGAAGATCGGGGGCGGCAAGGGAGATGCCAAGGACGGTTCCTGCCAACAAGAGGATGATCAAGACGCTTACACTCATTAAATTGAATATGGTCATGGCACACTCTCCTTCGATTACTGGGTTTGGCGGCCTGGCTGAATGGAAGGCTATGCTGTTTCCAAACCTACTCTAACTATAACGACCTCACCTGTCATCGCAAACAGGTACATCTGACCTTAACCTTAAAGGCAACTACCGGCTTGCTCGCGAACAAAAACGGGAAGGTGACTTTCCCTTCCCGTTTTCTGTCGAATGCCTGTCATGTACCTACAAATAACCGTTCACCTTGAGCAGACGCAGCCCCTCCAGACGCAATGCCGCAGGCAAGAGGGCTTTGTAGATGCGGCAATTTGGGCTGGGAGCGTCCCATTTCCCCCGGGCGCGATAGGTCTCCAGCGGGCAGCCGCCAGAGCAAACGTAGCGCCAGGCGCACTCGCGGCAGGCTGTTTTCTGGTCAATGGTCAGGTTGTGAATAGCCCCCTCTTGCACCAGAGAGAGCAGGTCGTTTGTCTCTTGGCGGACACCTTGTTCGAGCAACATCTGGCATTGCGCGATGGCCCCCTCGTGGGTAACGACCAGATAGGATGAGCCGACGCCGCAGGTATGCAGGTGCGCGCCAAATTGCACGCGGTCGAGCAGACCGTTGAGGAAGGGACGTTCCGGCAGCATCTCCTCATAAACCCGGTAGGCAGCCAGCATCCCCTCTAGCAGAGCGTTCTCTTCAGCAGCCAGCTCCTCGGCAGAATCGGCCTTCTGACGATAGAAGTTCAAACTGACGGGCAATCTGCGTTCCAGCGCCCAGCGCACTGCCTCGGCAACCCCGGCCGCATTTTGGCGGGTGATGGTAATGGTAATATTCGGTATTACGCCCTGAGGCAGGAGAATATCGTCAATGGTGTGGCTGACCAGCGCAAATGACCCCTTGCCGCGACGGTCGAAGCGCAGGCGGTCGTGGACTTCGCCAATACCATCCAGCGAAATCATTAAGCGAACGCCGTTGGCTTTCAACCAGGCTGCCTGCTCTGCTCGCAGGTGGGTGCCGTTGCTCAGCACGACCTGGTCGAGGCCCAGGCCGCTCTTTGCCGAGAGTTGGCGAGCATGGTCGGCCATGGTCTTAATAAGGTTGAAGTGCAGTGTGGCCTCGCCGCCGGCATATTTGAGTTTGACACGCCGGAAACGGCGTCCTTGCGCCGTTCGAAAGATTTTCTCGATAGCCTGCAGGCCGGTAACCTCGCTCATCGAGGCCGAAGACTTGCGCACATAACAATACGGGCAATCCAGGTTGCAGGCGTTGGTGATGTGCAGCCAGACGGTGAGCGTTTCGGGCGGAGAGGCAGGCAGCCGCAAGGAAGCGCCCTCTGGCGCCAACAGGGCTTGCTCTGCCAGGAGAGCGTCAATCGGCTGCGAAAGCGGCTGCGGTTGGGCAAATTCCTGCCAACGCCCCCAGGCGGCGCGGTTGACCACGCTGGGACCTTGCGGAGCGGCAGGGCTGAAGAGCAGGAGGAAATCACCAGTCAGCGCCTGAGCATAGACTTGTTTTGCCTGACGATAGAGAGCGGGGGAAGGTTCGATCGCCGCGGCAGGGCGGGGCGGCTGGGGGCAGGCGCAGTCATTTTCGAACAAAACGGCCTGCTCGGGAGCGAACAGACGCGGGCTTTCGGGATAGGCGCAATCGTCATCCCGGGCGATCGGCGGGGCGGTCAGCAGAAGAGGGGGAAGGGGAGCGGGCTTAGCCATGCTGCTCATCTCCTTCGAGACCGAAGGTTTGTTGCAGGAAGGCATCGGCATCAGCCAAATCGGCCGTTTGGAGGGCTTTTACCTTGTAACGCTGGCGGCTTTCACGCACATAAGTCTGGAAGTCTTCCAGTTCGGTCAGGTTGAATTCCTTCAGATGGCGATACAGGTCATCGTAAATCACGACCAGGGCGCTGGAGCGCGGCGAGAGCAATTGCGCGTATGCCAGGGCCAGCACATACGCTTCAGCAGCCTGACGGAGATAGGCCTGTGCCTGGGAATCTTCGTGCAAGAGACGGCGGCGAGTCTCTTTGTCGCTTTCCTTCTCTTTGAATTCCTCTTCCCGGCGGCGGAATTGTTTCAGCGCCATACGGCCGCGCAAACCATAAATCTTACTTGAGAACTGATAAACATACAGATCGTCCCGCTCCGGCACGGGCAAGGGCAGATTTTCGGTCAGCCGGCAATCGGTAGGAAGCAGGCTTTCGGCCTCCTGCAGGGCTTGCTCGGCCTCGGCGTGCTTGCCGAAATAGAAGTGCGTCCAGGCGATGTCCACTCTGGCATCCAGTTCGAGGCGCTTATTGTTCCTCTGGCTTGCCAGCGTCGCGGCTTGTTCGAAGTAATACAGGGCCTCGCGATAATGCCTGGCGCGGCTCTCCTGGTGGGAAGTTACCAGCAGGTAATCTCGCTCCAAACTGCCCTTTTCGATCATTGCCTCCACGCGGCGGACAATTTCTTTGCTGGCCGGGCCTTCGCTGAAAATATGGAGTGCTTCGTTGGTGGCGCGCTCGGCCGTTTCCAGCACCATCTCGGGCATATCGCCTTGCAAGTAATAGGTTTCGCTCTCGCGAATGGCCAGGCGGCGCAGGGCTTCTCCGAGTTGGAGCAAAGCAAGGCCTAATCCTCGCTGGTCATTGAGTTGACGAAAATACGCCACGGCCAGAGCAGCCTCGCGCCAGGCCAGGTCGGGGCGCATGTGGTCGTTGTCAATCAAGGCCAGGGTGTTGTAGGAATAGGCAATTGGGTTTTCCGCGCCCTGTTCCTTGCGCAACTCCAGGGCGTCCAGGCAGAGGCGTCGCCCGCGGGTGTGGCCACGGTCGGAAAGGACGCGCGAGAGATTGTTGCGGGTGGTGGCTTCCATGTGAGGAAATTCCACCTCGCGCATCCGGCGCAGCGCCCGACCATAGGCTTTTTCGGCCTTCAATGTGGCGCCAAGGGTGGCATAACCGTAGCCGATATAGTTGTAGTAGAGTGCCACCAGCCGTTGTAATTTGCTCTCGGCGGGGTGGCCGTGGAAGCCGGTCTCTCTGCGCTCGGCGAACACCATTTCCTCTTGGGATCGTTGGAGCAGCGTCTCCAACTCACTCACTGCTTCTTCCATTTCCCGGATGGCAGCCAGGGCTTCCTGGCCGGTTATGAGCCTGGCATAGTTGCGCCATAAAGCGCGCTCATGGCGGGCCAAGGTGTGCAGCCAGGAGGCCGGCAGGAAGCGGTTATCATTTTTCCTCTCCACGGCCCACTTTTGAATGGTCTGTTCGACCTGCCCCGCAAATTCGATGGCGCGGTCATACTCCCTGCGCAACCCAAAAAGTTTGATCCAAAAGACAACATCGTCTTGCAAAGCCACGCGCCGCAACGCCTCGAACGGCGATTCCCCGCGGCGCTGCAAGGATTCCCAGGCTTGCAGGCCGCCGAATTCGGCCACGGCATACGCCGGGTCCCACAGCAGTTGCCAGCGCTCGGCTTGCAGAATGGCGATGGTATCTTCGTTGTTGGCAATCCACTTCTGGTCGGCTATTTCGAAGGAGGCATGATTGAAATTGTGCCTGAAATCGCTCAACAAGGCATAGTGCAGCGCCTCGAATTCCCATTGTTGGAGTTCGGCGCGCAGGCGGTCGCGCTGCTCCTGTTCCCGGCGGGGAAGGGGAGAAAATTTCACCTCCAGCGCCAGGGAGGGGCGCTCGAAGCGCAGTTGGCGTTCATCGCGGGCTTGCAGGTCGGTTAATTCTTTTAGGCACCCCTCGAATTGATGCCGCGTCCAGGCTTCCAGTTTGCGATAGAGCGGCTTTCTGGCCTGGATTTCGGCTTCTCGGTCTTCTGCTTTGTTCTTCAGGGCATTTGTGTAGATGCGATAGACCTCGTCCTGTAACCCCAGCCGTCCATCCGGGCGGATCTTGACGATGGCCAGGCGCTTCAATGCCTCGAGTTCGGCAGCAATGTCCTGGCGCAATTTCTGTAACTCGGCATTTCCCTCGACACGTTGCTGCCAGTCTTCCGGCGTTTCCTCCGGCCGAGCAATCAGGGCGTAGTGCAACTGCTCGGCGCTCAAGCCGCGCGGTGCCCGCACCAGGGCTTTGAGAATCTCGGCGCGCAGGTTTGGCCTTCCAAAGAGCAGGCGGATGAGGCCGGCCTCGATTTCCTGGCGGGCTTTTTCCAACTCATCTTCATTGGCCAGCAGTTTTCTGGCCTCGGCAGGGGATTCTTGCAGCCGCTCGGGAGGCTGCCAGTCTTCGAGCATCAGGTCGGTATAGAGCGCCAGGCGCACTGGCTGCCCGCCGGTGTAAATCCAGAGCGTCTCGATGCGCTCAGAGTCGTTCGCTAGGCTTTCTAGAGCAAGGGCAAGGGACTCAAATTGAGGAGCAGAACTGGCCTGCTCACGCCATGAGTCGAGGAGCGTGGAAAAACAAGTTTGGGTGTCCTCTAGCGAGAACGAACTGATTTCGGGCAGCGGCGTTACTTTACAGGCAGGATTACCTGCCGCGGCTTCCTCCACGGCCTTGAAGAATTTTCCTCCTTCCTCGGCGCGGCCAACTACCAGCAGGGTGGTGTTTGGCAGACCACCATCTCGAATTTTCTGAAGCAGCCACTGGTAGGTGTAAAACTCGATGTCCTTAGGGCGAAGCAAGCCCTCTTCCAGTAATAACTCAGTTCCCCCGATAGGCTGGAGTTTCTCCACCGTGTCCAGGGTCAGCACGATGCGAGCGCTTTGAGCGTTTTTGCAGTAGTCTTCCAGGAATTTTTGTTCAGCCTGTTGCTCCAATTGTTGCAGGTAATCATAATCACCCATGTAAGCCTGCTGACGGCGAAAGGCATCGAAAGCGGCGTCGTAGCGGGTGAAGTCGGCCTGGCCTCGCCACACCAGCGCATCGCGGACGGCGCGCAGGAAGGTGGTGCGGCTGTGCAGGGTCGGGGCGCTCATGTCAATCAAGTTGGCGAAAATGGCCTTGCCGTGCTGCGTCCAGTCCCATTCGTGGTGAGAATCAGGGATGGGGCCGCGCTGTTCCGCTTGCCGCAGGATCGGGTTGCCGCCGCGCCAGAGCGCTTCCTCCACCAGGCGCGACTTGCCCATGCCACCTTTGCCGCGAATGAACACAATCTGGAAATCGGCCTCAGGCTGGTAAACAGCCTGACGGAGGGTTTCCAACTCTTGCGTTCGGTTGATAAGCACCGGCGCCCGTTGGGCTGCGAGGAAGGTGGTTTCACTCATCTCTGTGCCTCCTGAGTATTACCGCACAACATTCGCCTCATGTGTATTGATTGCGAAATGAATTCCGCGCTACCTTGCTGTCGTAGAGCAAGTCTCAGACTTGCTCTACGGTAATCTCCCGTAAGATTTCCCGGATTCCGTCAGCAACCTGATAGAATGGACTGGGAGACAGGTTCACGATCACGCCAGCATTGAACAAACGCGTGAATCGAGCATCTATCAACATCAGCGAGATACCCATTTCCGAGGCGACCTTGGTCTCAGTCCACTTCTCAGAAAACTGGGTGGCCAGTTGGTGGAGAAGACCAAATTCCTCGTCGGTCAGCGCCGGGTAGCGAGGCTTCCCTTGCGCGTCCGGGCGCTCGATCACAGCCTTGCAGCAATCAACGAAATTTTGCGGTGTGAGAGGAGCCAGGCTCGGAACATCCTGGCTAGCCAGGCCACACTCGAAAAGGAAACGGTTGATAAAAGGATGATTCCAGCAGTAATATCTGCACTGACTGTCCATCCAGTCCGATGGGTTGAGAGGAGGATGGCCGGGGTATCTTTGTTCGAAGAGACGTTCGAATTGCTCCAGAGCAAATTGCCGGGAAAGAGGGTCTTTCTCGGAAAGAAAAAACCTCTCCCGCTTGTAAGAGAGGATGTCTTTAACTGGCCATTCAGCGCGATGGGCGAGAATCAGGCGCGTGCATGGCCGCCCAAGAAAAGGGTGGAGAAGGCGTAAGGAGAGTGTTTCGGCTTGTCTTTCGGTGATTTCATCGTAGCCGTCCACAATCAGCACAGGGGAGTGGGGGAGGTCGCAGTTGCAAAGCATTTCGACCAAGGCTTCTATCTGCGCCTTGAAATCGGCTATTTTACCAATTGGGCGAAGATGATGGCAATGCTGAGCGGCGCGGCGCTGCACCTCATCGAACCATTGCCTGAAAGCCTCTGGCTCGATCATACGAGCGGTATCTTGCTCCTCCTGGCGGCGGATGATGGCGGGCGCATCCAGCCAGAGGACAAGACGTTTTCCCGGATTGCTCCAATCTTCGTAGAGACTCCTCAAAATCCAGGTCTTGCCGTTTCCAGGGGGGGCAACAACCGACAGGATGCGTTTCTCCGTAGGAGACTCTACCCAACGGGTAATTTCCGCCGCTGCATTCGGGCGGTCAACAAACTCTTTTTCAAGCAGGTCATCCCAGTCTGCTGGTGGCATAAGTTCATCCCCGTCCTTCTGCAAAGCGCTGCCCTGCCTTCTGTAAGGCAAGAGAAAGAGCTCTTGCGGCCAGGAAAATGCCTTGAAGCATCGTCACTTCTCTTTCTGCTGGTATTCTTCCCAATCTTCCTGGCTCAGGAGCGGCGAATCTGGGGCGCGGTGGACATGAATGTCAATTAAGTCGCTGATGATTCTCAGCAAGCGACGCGGGGAGCCCTCTGCAGCCTGTATGACCTTTGCATCCAGATTCAGGCCGGCCGTTGCCAGATTGTTGAGGCCCGCATAAGGCGGTCCCGAGGCCGGGCGAGCAGCGCGCAAACGTTGCGTTAAAAGTTGCCGCAGGGCTTTTTCATCCCACTCTATCATTATAGGGAAAAAGGAGGGGGAGTTCAAGTCTTTGCGATAGTGAGATTGAAGGAGGGGACGAACGGTTTCTTTCAATTCGGGCGGCAGGAAGAATTTCCCCCACACTTGTCGAGTTTCCATTTGCGGCAGAGTCTCCAGCAAAGGAGCGACCAGAGCGGTCATTTCATCGGCTTCTCGCTGGCGAGCGTCTACCTCATCTACCAACAGAAGAAAACGATCGAAATGCCACAGACGGGCAGTTTCCAGACCTTTCCAAAACATCTCCCACCCGCGCGGCGCGGCCGAGGCAGGAGGCTCCTCCAGCAAAGCAGCGACCACCTCTCCTAGTTGTGCTGAAGCGTTTACATACTTAACAGGCGCCTTGCCGATGATGTGCCAGTCTTTGCTCAATCCCCATGTAGAGTCTGCTTTCTCTTCCCCTTTTATTTTACGCAACACAGTTCGAAGTAATCGCTTCAGAGGTCGCCCTCCCCATTGAACTTGTTCTCGCAACGATTGAATCTCTTCCGAGGTGGGAAAAGGCTTTAGCGGATTGAATTGCTCCAGGACAGCAAGCGTTAAATCTACCGCAAGCGCTCGCGCCAGTCTTTCGCCATGTTCTTGCGCCGTGAGTGGGCGCTGGATGTCCTCTCCAAGAAGATAGGTGACCGGCAAAGTGCCATCCAGCACAGTGCGGCAATCGGCATCCAGCATCAGCCGTAAGGTGCTTTTGCCGCTGCCGGGCGCGCCGAAAATGAACGCATGATGAGTAGTGCGCAGACGAGAAAGAAGTTCTTCTTGAGAGGAAGGAGGGGAATAGTAGGTATAAAAAATATCCTGTATTCGCGCCAATTCTTGCTCTGCAACCGGTGTTTCGAAAGGGTCGTGGGTGAGACCAAAGTGTTTGATGAAATCAAGCCGGGGATTTTTTTCCATAAAAGCCCCTACGACGCCAAGAAGACTTGGCGCTCTACTGATGTTTGGATAAGAGAAGATTATGTTGTCTGTACAATCCTTTTTGGGTATTTGTAGTATATGCGCTCTTACCTGTCAGAGACGATAGGCAAGACTGACTTTAACCTAACAAAAACCTGTTAAAGATGATGTGCTTGCAAGGGGACAAAATTTTCCAACCAGTATCCCTCCCCCTTGCGGTTTTTCAAGTAGATCTCCTCAGCAGGGTCTGGCTCGATGACTTTCCTCAAACGGCTGGTCAGAGTATGCAAATTACTTTTCGATCTGTGGTACACCTCAGCATCCACACACTGACCTTTTTTTTGCTTCATCAGGAAGGCTAAAAAATCGTAAAGAGCGCGGTCAAGACTTAACCACTGATAGCCTCTCCAAACGCCAGCGGCTTGCTCTGTGGCTCCCAGCCGTAGCGGTTGGTAACGCAGAGCATACGTCTGCCGGAGAGCAGGGAATGTCTCGCCACTCAAGGGAACCTGGCCAGTTTGGCTTGCCATTTCGAGCGCTATTTCGCAAACTTTGAGCCATGCGCCGGGGGGAGAGGTACTGTCGAATTCCTCCGCGACCATATTCTCAAGTCTTGCAAGCAAATCAGGCGAGCAGAGTTGGCGTATGTTCTCGAACTGCCCTGCTGTGGAAGCACGTAGATGACGGCTGATGATCTCGCCGGTCAAGTCGGGCGTGGCCTCGACTTCCACGAGCGTCAGGCGGCCCCGGCCCAGGTATATAATCTCTTCTTTCGAGAAAAACGGAGGCAGGGCCAGAATGACTTTGACGCCGTAGCGTTCCATCGGCTTGAGCCATCCCAGAGTCGCTCGTATTTCGTCTTGTTGCTCAAGATTCAGAAAAGGAGCCGTGTCGACATGGAAGATCACCTGCCGGTAATCCAACCGATGACATACGTTGACCAGTTCTTCGAGTTGACCGTCCACATCCATGGTTTCGGTTTGGGTGGGGTAAAGGTCTTCGTAGGGAATCTTTTCCAGCGCCTGAACGTTCTCGGCGGGCAAACCATCCAACCAGCGCAGGAAAGCGCGCCGACCATGGAACTTTTCGACCGCCCAGCGTAGGAATTCCAGTTGTGTTCTGGAAAGATGAGAAAACAAGCCTGGCTCGTTCCGCAGCCGCTCGCGCAACGCCCAGGAAGCATGATACAGAATGCGGTAGAGAATGTTTCCCAATGGGCGTTCCACACCTGGAGTGCTGAATGAATCGTCTTCCAGAATCAGAGCGTAGGTTTCCTGCCGTCTCTTCAGCGCCCCCAGCAAGGCGCTTTTGCCTTGTTGAAAGCCTCCCCATAGCACACACCACTGAGAGTGACTTTCTACAATCTCCAGCCCCGGATGAGGCACATAACAAGTTTCCCACCAGCGTTCCTCCTCTTCAGGAAGACGACCAGAAGGGGGAGCAAACGGCCAGGTTGCGAAATTCACTTCCATCCCAGGCGCTCCGCAGCATTTTGAACGTCTTGCACAGAAATCGGCAGCCCTTTCTGGCGAGAGAAGATTTCATTCCATAGCACGATGAAGCGGCGGGGATTGAGGGCAGCGCGCTCCAACATCGTATCGAGAGCATTTTCCGCAAAAACACTTCGCAGCGATGGCAAGGGATAGATATTTTGCCAGCGGTGCTCGATCATCTTCTTCAGTTCACTGGCCTGCCACTTCAATTCAGCGGTGCGCAAGCCGTCCAGATTCCTTAATTCGCGGGCAGGCAGAGGGGACGAACAGAATGTGATGGAATGCACGCCGAAGTCTGCCCACACGTGGCGGTGGGGTAAGATGACCTCCTCGTACCAGGCCCACGAAAACTCCTCGCCAGCATCCAGGACGATATAGGTGGATTGATCGAAACCCAGCGAGCGCAGACAACTCTGCAAAGCCAGCCACCACTGCGTTTCGGAAAAAGACGGTTGGGCCAGGTCTATCACCGCCTGGCGAAGCAAACGCAGGTGGGTGACAATTTCTGCTTGCCGGATACGTTTGATGTCGTCATCGGGCGCATTGTTTAGCCATTTCTGGTGAGCAGGTTGAGAAGCATGCTCAATACGCCCCAGGACGAGATGGCGGGGTAATTCGATCAGCAGGGTGTGCGCCAGGAGACGCCGTTGCTCATCACCGAGCAAGACCAGAAAAGACGGAAGATGTTCTATGAAAGCGAGTAAACGCTGGGCTAGAGCAAGGCGGATTTTAGAAAGATGTGGAACGCCGGCAAGATAACAGGAAAAGGCGCGGCCGCCCACGAGGTAGCGGTAGTCCCCCAATGCTAATGCCAGGGCGGTCTTGCCGCTGCCCTCTTCGCCCTGGATGAGAAAAGCGCCGCGAGAAGTCTTGAGAACGGTCAAAAGCGAATGGCCGGCCCAAAACCACGCCTTTTCCTGCGCGAACAGGAGTCCCTGCTCGTCTTCTGCGGCGGGGAAGGGAAAAGGATTTTTCTCGAGGCCTGCTATGGGGGTGTCGAACGATGGAACTTCGACTTTCGCGGGAGAAGGCGGCCACTCCCAGCCCTGGAGGGGGGTACCAGCCCCTAGCGCTTCTTTGATCGTTTCCAGGCGGCCTTGCAGATCTTCCCTGAGTCGTTCTTTCGGAAACTGGCGGAGAAGGGCTTCCAAATGCTGGCGGTTGGTGGGGTTGTTTTCGGCGGCATAGATCAGCGCGGCAGCAGTCTCCTCTGTCCAATTCTCCGCAAAACGTTGGATGTCTATTCCTTCGAAGTCCCCTTTGGCAATGGCAAGAAGTTGAGCGGCCATGTATAAGTCGTTCTTCTCCAAATAGGCTTCCATCTTGCTGTGGCAAAGGGTGTCCAGCGTTTGGGCGGCTTGTTCGATTTGTCCGCTTTTGATTTCCTGGCGCAGCCTGGTCAGAGTTGATGCCGCATTTTGCCTGGCCTTTTCTTCTTGTTTTTCCTGCTCTTCTTTTCGATGGCGAATTTCTTGATACACCCACCCCGCTACAGAAATGAAGATGGTCGCCAGCGGAAACAGAGGCACATCGCTGCCTCCGCCTCCGTAACGGCGCAGGACGGCGCGCCAGGTTGGCTCCACGCCCAGTGTTATGTATTCATCCAGAGAACCTTGTTCTTCAGTGCTACCAACGAGATGGATGCCTCGTTTCAAGATCACCAGGCCGGAAACAGTTCGAGCGTTGACAAGCGACAAAGTGCACGTTTCATCGGCCAAAGCGCCTGTAAAATGGAGTTCCACCTGATGAGCAAAGGCGTTGTCATCATCGGATGAGAGAATGATCTCCGCCGGAAGCGTTACAGTGAGTACAAATGGAGTATTGGAGATGTCGGTTTGATGGAGGGTGAATTCAATCTCCGATCCTGTCTCTTCCGCCGGGATAATGGACGGTCCCCATACCTCCAGCACCCGATTTTGATCTAGGGGATATACAAGGCGGAAACGATGGGCGTTCTGGGCTGGCCAGATGATGGCAGCAAAAATCACCCACAGAAACGTAGCAACGAACAACGTGAAAAGGAAGGTGGTCAGCACAGGCGAGAATTGCGCCTTGAGCCATTGCCACAGGACCTTTAGAGGGTCTTCCTCGACCGATGGTAACGCTCTGGTATCGCCCATAACATCCCTTTCTTACGCTGGCAATCGGTTACAACACAAGGAGCAGGACGGCCTTTTGCGCATGCGCTGCTGGCTACAACTTGGAAATACCGCCTCTACTCCCTCGATGAGAAACAATTACGCAATTACGATTGAATTGTATCAACCTGATGGGCATTTTACAAGCGCTTTGCTGTGCTGTGAATGGCAGATTGGTTAGCAAGCCACAGGCCGCTACGACGTCAAATCGCCGAACTGCAACATCTACCGGGCGCTCTTCCCCGAAGCCCTGCGCCTGGAGGGACTGCGGTTGCTGAAGTATCAGGACGACCCCGAAGTGGTCGAAAAGATTGTGATTTGAAACGAACCCTCCCGCCGAACAGACGGGAGGGTTCGTCTTTGACTCCAAATGGCCTGACTTCAGGTTATTTCGCGTAATCCACTGCCCGCGTCTCGCGAATCACCGTCACCTTGATTTGACCGGGGTATTGCATCGTCTCCTCGATTTTCTTGGCGATATCGCGCGCCAGGCGGGCGGACTCGAGATCGTCAATCTCCTCCGGCTTGACAATAATGCGCACTTCGCGCCCGGCCTGGATGGCAAAGGCTTGAGAGACGCCTTTGAAGGAATTAGCCATATCTTCCAGAGTGCGGATGCGCTTGATGTAGGCTTCCAGGTCTTCGCGCCGCGCACCGGGACGCGCCCCAGAAATGGCATCGGCTGCCTCAGCAATCACGGCCTCTACACTTTCTTGCTCTACCTCATGATGGTGCGATGCAATCGCGTTGACTACCAGTGGATGGACCCCATAGCGCTTGCAAAATTCTGCGCCCAGGATGGCGTGTGTCCCCTCCTGGTTATGGTCCATGGCCTTACCAATGTCATGCAGAAAAGCGCCTTGTTTGGCAATCTCTACGTTTGCGCCTAATTCAGCCGCAAGGATACCTGCCAGTTTTGCCACCTCCACAGCATGGGCCAATTGATTCTGCCCATAGGAAGTGCGGAATTTCAAACGCCCCATCATGCGCAAGATTTCAGGGTGCAGACCGCGCACACCGGCGTCAAATGCGGCTTGTTCACCGGCCTCATTGATTATCTTTTCTACGGCTTTGGTCTCGTCTTCAATGATTTTCTCAATGTGTGCCGGATGAATGCGGCCATCTACGGTCAAACGCGTCAGGGCGCGGCGGGCAATCTCGCGCCGCACCGAATCGAAACAGGAAATTGTAACGGCTTCTGGCGTATCGTCCACGATGACGTCCACACCGGCAGCCTGCTCAAAAGCGCGGATGTTACGTCCGTTGCGGCCGACAATACGACCTTTCATTTCTTCATTCGGCAAAGGCACCACAGACGAAGTCACCTCGGCAACATGCTCGGAGGCCACGCGCTGGATAGCATCGGCAATCAATTTTCGGGCGCGCTTCTCGCCCTCTTCGCGGGCTTCGGCTTCAATCTGGCGGATAATACGTGCCATATCCCCGCGTGCTTCCTTTTCTACCTCCGCCAGCAGAATCTCGCGCGCCTGTTCCTGGGTCATCTGTGAGATTTCTTGCAGTTTTTTTAATTCATCCTCGTACAATTTCTCAATCTCATTAGCCCGTCGGTCAATTGAACTTTGACGTTTATTCAGCATCTGTTCACGTTGTTCCAGACGTTCGAGACGATTATCCAATTCAGCACGGCGTTTTTGTAAACGATCTTCCTCGCGGTTGATCTCGCTCCGGCGTTGGGCAAGTTCTGCTTCAGCAGACTGGACTACTTTAAGGGCGTTGTCGCGGGCCTGGATTTCAATCAGCCGGGCTTGTTCGGTGGCCGCCTTCAGAATATTCTCGGCTTTCTCCTGTTGTTCGCGCATTGCTTTTTCGTACTGGTAACGGCTGAAAAAATACCCTGCCGCCAGCCCAATGATCAATGTAATTACCTCAACGATGTAGAAAATCGGATTCATGGGTTTTCCTCTTTATCTAAATTGATATATTCGGTTCGCGACGAAGCCTGGGCCTGTTCCTCATTAGGGAGAGATTCCTCCGCCTGATGTTGTTCCCGCCACACCCGGCGGACGGCATCTCCGATGACCTCGTAGCCGAACCCGCGCCGGGCCAAGAACGCGCTCATCTTCTGACGAAACTCAGGCCAGGACAGACCCTTCAGACGCCGCGCTTTTTGCAGAGCAGCCTGGTAGGCCAGCAAGTTTTCTTCGGGAACCTGTGTCAGTGCCGACTCGATGGCTTGCTCGTCCAATCCTTTTTGGCGCAGTTCCACGCGTAGCGCCCGGCGGCTGCGTGGCCGAAAAGTGGTGCGGTTTTCCACCCACGTCTGAGCAAACTCGCGGTCATTGGCAAGCCCGGCCTGGTGCAGCCGTTCAAGGGTCTCCTCGATAACTGCATCTGGAATGCCGTGCTTGCTTAGATTTTGTCTGATTTCTTCATCGGAGCGGGCGCGGTAACTGAGGAAATTCAGGGCCTTTTGCAGAGCAACTTCACGGACATCCTCGGCCTGCAAAGAGGCTATTTTTTCTTCGCTCAGTTCCTGGCCTATCTGCAACCAGGCCGCCACGATGCGGCTCAAGCCAAATGCAAACTCACCATCCAGGAAGATGTTTACCCGCTGGTGGTTTTTCTTTTGCACCTCAATCGCTGTAACCTTGTGCATTTTATAAAAAAACTCAGCCGTAGACCTGTGTCAGGCCACGGCTGAGCCGGCTGCTTAGGATTGGGTACACCTGCCCGGTTCCCGCGTGAAGCGGCTAAACCGGATAGGCCAAAACTGGCGACAGGTATCTGTCACCTACGTTTGGAAGTGCATATTTGCAGTTAATTGTAGCCCAGTAAACCGTCCATCCGCTATTTGATCATTCCATGCTAAACACGTGGGGCGGTTGACTTTTTTATGACTCCTGCAACAACAGGCGTACCAGCATTTTCCAAAGTTCCGTAATTTCATCCGTGGCCGCACAGGAAACAGAATAACCGAAACCTTTTCGTGCGGATTTTTTTTTATTATACATCAACTTTACATCGTCAGAGGGGATGTCTGCGGTTCAGGCCCTGCTCAAAAAAGCACGTGTTATACTCAGGAGAAGCCGCAAAATGCCTGTAGAAACGACTGGCTATCAAGGCAGTTTGTATGACCATGTTATTTTTGCAGGTGTTTACCATGTCCCTCATCCTCTTCCAAGTGACATGGCAGACAAATGGGCTACAGGCCTTGCAGATTGGTAGAGGAATGGATTAAGATTCGAACAAATGGAACTCCGTATAAAGTGAGAGTTTCTCTAAACTGCTGATAGGATTCTTAAATTGGCGGAAACCATGCAAGATGAGGAAATCCTGGCATTGGCATCTCAGGGAGACCGTGAGGCCTTTGGACTGTTGTATGAGCGTTATGTGGACCGAATTTTCAACTATGTCTACTACCGCACAGGCAACCTGGATGATGCCGAAGACCTGACGGCGCGTGTTTTTCAGCGGGCCATGAAGCACATTGCCAACTATATCGACCGCGGCGTGCCGTTTTCTGCCTGGCTGTATCGCATTGCACATAATTTAGTGGCAAACTGGTATCGCGACCGTTCGCGGCGCCAGGAGATCCCGCTGGCCGATGCGCCTGTTCTCCCGGCGCATGGTGACCATCCAGAGTCCAGGTTGGTGCGGACTGAGGAGCAAGAAGCATTGTTGCGGCATATCCGCCGTTTGCCGCCCGATAGACAGCAGTTATTGATTTTGAAGTTTGTTGAACACATGTCCAACGCGGAGATTGGCCAGATTATGGGGCGCAGTGAGGGCGCCGTCAAAAGCCTTTATCATCGCACTTTACTGGCCTTACGGGACGATGTGGAAAAAGATATTAACCTGGAAGGAGATTGATACCATGTTGCGCATTGTGACCGATGGTGCTGCCGATATGCCGGCCGATTGGCAGGAGACCTATGACATTCAGGTCATCCCCATCAATATTCATTTTGGCGAGCAAACCTTTTTGCAGAATGTTGATTTGGATAATGAGGGTTTTTACCGGTTGGTGGATGAGACGAAAAAAGTTCCTCAGACTTCACAGCCTACACCGTTTCAGTTCAAGGAATTCTATGAGCGTATCGCGCAGGCAGGTGATACGATTTTGTCCCTGCATGTGACGGCAAAACTCTCTGGGACTTTTGAGTCGGCAGTTACTGCCGCGCGCGAACTGGCTGGCAAATTCCACATCATCCCATTTGATTCGGGCTGTGGTTCGGCAGGATTGGGAATGATGTGCCGGGAAGCGCGTCTGTTGGAGCGGGCCGGAGCGGGGTTGGAACAAGTGCTTCAGCGTCTCAATGAGATGCGCCGGAACATTCAGATTATCTTGACTCTGGATACCCTGGAATATGCCCGCATGAGCGGTCGGGTCAAGACGTTGCAGGCGGCCCTGGCTTCGCTATTGAATGTGAAACCGATTGCCATCTTGCAAGACGGTGTATTACATATGGTGGAAAAAGTACGCACGCGTCAGGCGGCCATCGAACGGATGTTGACTATTGTCAAGGAACAGGTCGGTGAGAGGGCGGTCAACATGGCGGTTGTCCATGCTCGAGACCCTGAGGCCGGGCAGTGGCTTGTGGAACGTGTACGCGGACTGTTCAATCTCCGTGAAATTATCCTGACCGATCTTTCTATTTCTGTGGCTGCAAACCTTGGGCCTGGGACGGTTGGTTTGGTTGTGTATCCGGCGGATTGAAAAGGGGTTAATACTTTTGACAAAAATGTTACCGATCAAATTGGGAACATTTAAGGCGTGAGAGAAATATGGACACAGACTCGAATCCCTTTGCTCAGATGGAGAGGTACCTGGCACGGACCCTGAAACCGGTCAGTGCTCCGCCAGACCTGGTGCATCATTTGCGCAGGCGCATCCGCGTGCCCGAGCCTAGGCAAATTCGCCAGCGCGTTGGTGACTGGTATTTTTTCTTTGTTGTGGTAAGCAGTGTAATTTCTGTAGCGGTGGCCCTGGTGGCGTTGATCCGCGGGGTGTACATTCTGGTGCGGCGCAGAGCCTGATTCCACCCAAAGAGAAATGCCCGACAAGTGACTTGCCGGGCACTTTTTTTATTCATCCCAATTGGGGAGTAAGGCCTGGCATAACTTTCTTGCCTCGGCGATCAAATCAACTGATACCGGCAGGGAAAATGTCTCAGTGACGCGTAATGTCAGGTGGGCCGCAGCCTGCTTCAGGTCCGGAGAAAGAGCCGTTTGGGTTTGGATGTGATTGAGGAGGGTGAGCACGCTGGCCGTCTGAACGGGTTGGCCGATACGTTTCAGGTATTCGCGGGCGGCAATGCCGGCTGCACGTCGGGCGCAGACACGGGCGCGTCCCTCGTTCCCGCTTGTACGTGCTTTCTCGGCCTGCTCAAATTCCCGGCGTAATTCGTCTTTCCAATGCATGACGATTCAATCTACAATACGATACTTCAAGAGCGTCCAAACGGCTTCGAAGGCGTCTTTTAACTTGATTTTCTTGCCTTGAGAATAGTCGCGCGGGTTGAAGGAAATGGGCACTTCGTAGATGCGGTAGTGCCGTTTAAGCACTTTGGCCGTGAATTCTGGCTCAAAGTCAAAGCGCTTGGCATGCAAGGGCATGTTCTCAATGACTTCGCGCCGGAAGACCTTGTAACCTGTTTCCATGTCGCTCAAAATGGTATCGTAGAGCAGATTTGTCATGAAGGTCAGCATTTTGTTGGCAACCATGTGCCAGAACATGGTAACCCGGCGGGGGCCACCCAGGAAGCGTGAGCCGTAGACAACATCGGCAATTCCTTCTTCGATAGGTTTGAGCAAGAGCGGATAATCGCGCGGGTCATACTCAAGGTCGGCATCTTGAATCAGGAGGACATTGCCGCGGGCGGCTTTCAGGCCGGTGCGTACGGCGGCCCCTTTCCCCTGGTTCTTCTCGTGCAGAATAACGCGGATATTTTCTTTGCCGTCAAATTCCTTTAGAATTTCACGTGTCCCGTCTTGAGAGCCATCATCTACAAGGATGATTTCCCATGCCAATCCTACCTGTTGAACGCGCTTGATGATTTCGCGCAGGCTGTTGGCCTCATTGTAAACCGGCATGATGATAGAGAGTTTCATGTTTTCCATGGGCTGAATTATAACGTCTCTTTTACAAACGTGAATCGATGTGTTTTTGGCGTGCTATAATTTGAATACTTCTTTTTTACCGTCTGCCGGACAAATGCTGTTTCTTATGCTGAGGCGCTTTTGGCCAGGCGGGTAATACTCACCCTTTATCACTTCCTGGGGATGGGAGGCTTCTATGACCAATCCTGTCAGACCAACCGCAGTATCGGGGCAGTCTGGTTTTACGCCTCCGCCGATTAATCGGCTGGAAGATACCGGACTTTCACCGCTTTGGTTGCAAGACCTGGCGCTTAAGATTCTCTACTTTCAAGGCTACCTTTCTGGCTTTCGGATTGCAGAGGAGTTAGCCCTGCCCTTTGCAGGCGTGACCGATCAAATTTTGGAGAGTCTGAAGCGTGAGAAGATGGTTGAGGTCAAGTCTTCTCAAATGGGGTTGGGGGAGGGCTCGTATCAGTATGCGATTACAGGGGCAGGCATTGCCCGTGCCCGTGAGGCGTTGGAGCGCTCGCAATATGCTGGCCCGGCTCCGGTACCCTTGGATGTTTACAATGATTCTGTCCGCCGCCAAAAGAGCACACGTGTAACTGTGACGACTCACACCATGCGCCAATTGCTTTCGCAACTGGTGATTTCTGAGAGCACGTTTCAACGCTTGGGGCCGGCGCTCAACTCGGGTACCTCTATTTTCCTTTATGGCCCGCCCGGCAACGGCAAAACCAGCATTGCCCGTGCCTTTGGCTCGTTGATTTCTCAGCAGGCCATGTATGTGCCGTATGCGATTTACATTGATGGGCTGGTCGTCAAGTTGTATGACGCTGTCAGCCACCAGGCCGTAGCCGAAGAAGATGGGACGCTGCCCGGGACGGGCTCTTTGCGAACCAGCACCCGCCGTGACCCGCGCTGGGTGCGTATTCGTCGGCCTTTCATTGTTACTGGTGGCGAGTTGACTCTGGAAGGCCTGGACCTGGTCTTTGATGACGTACATAAGTTTTATGAAGCCCCCTTCCAGGTCAAGGCAAATGGCGGCATTCTGTTGATTGATGATTTTGGCCGTCAACTGGTGCGGCCACGTGACCTGCTCAACCGCTGGATTGTGCCTCTGGAGAACCGGGTGGACTATCTCACCCTGCATACTGGCCGCAAAGTCGAGATTCCATTCGATGTCCTGGTGGTCTTTTCTACCAACCTGCCGCCGCGTGACCTGGTGGATGAAGCCTTCCTGCGCCGCCTTCGGCATAAAATTGAAATCGGTGACCCCAATTACGAAGAGTACCGTGAAATTTTCCGGCGTGTGGCGCGCGCTAAAGGAGTGGAATATAGTGACCAGGGACTGGCTTATTTGCTTCAAGAATGGTATATCAAACGCAATCGCAAACTACGAGCCTCTCATCCGCGCGACCTGTGTGACCAGATTCTAGATATTGCGGCCTATCTTTCTGTTCCACCGACCATGAGCCGCGAGATGCTTGACCGGGCTGCGCAATCTTACTTTGTGGAATTGTAATCTTATGTGGCCTGAACTGCCTCGTCCCATCATCTTTGCTCATCGCGGCGCCTCGGCGCAGGCACCTGAAAACACGCTGGCTGCGTTTGAACTGGCTGCACGTCAGGGCGCGCCTGCTATTGAACTGGACGTAAAACTCAGCGCGGATGGGCAGGTAGTGGTAATGCACGATGCAACCGTGGACCGCACGACGGACGGCAAAGGCCGCGTCTGTGACCTGCCCCTGGCGGCTCTGCGCGAACTGGATGCCGGCTCCTGGTTCTCTGAGCAATATCGCGGCGAACGCATTCCTACACTTGGTGAGGTCTTTGAAACCTTGGGCAAACGACTTTTTATCAATGTTGAACTCACCAATTACACAACGCCGCGCGACGCCCTGGTCGAAAAAGTCGTCGAATTGGTCACATCTTTTGGGTTGCAGTCCAGCGTCTTATTTTCCTCTTTTTTGCCTCATAACCTGAGCCGCGCAGCCGAAAAACTGCCGGCGACTCCGCGCGGATTACTGGCCTCGCCGCGTTGGATAGGCTGGTGGGCGCGCTCGTTTGGCTTTGCTTTTGGAGATTATCAGGCCCTGCATCCTTTCCTGCACGATGTGACAGTCCAACAAATTGCACGTGTTCATCGTCTTCACCGTCGGATTCATGTCTGGACGGTAAATGCAGAATCTGATCTTCGCCGTCTATTCCATTGGGGCGTGGACGGCGTTTTCACCGATGACCCTGCATTGGCGTTGCGCATCTTGGAGGAAAAACATGATTCCAATTGAGTGGATTGACGAAGCGCGCCAGCGCATTACAGCGCATATCGTATGTACGCCGCTTCTGCACGATGAGAGGCGCGGCCTGTACTTTAAACTGGAAAACCGTCAGGTCACCGGCTCGTTTAAGGCGCGAGGTGCCTTGAACAAAGTGCTCAGCCTGCAACCCTGGGAACGCGAAAGGGGCATCGTGACCGCCTCGGCTGGCAATCATGGTCAAGGCGTAGCGCTGGCAGGACAACTCATCCACGCCCCAGTTGAAGTCTTTGTTGCTGAAAACGCTGTCTTGACCAAAGTCCAGGCCATTCAGGCGCTAGGCGCAAAAGTCCATTTTGTTTCTGGCGGATATGCGGAGGCCGAATTGGCCGGCAAACAATACGCCTCTGAGACCAAGAAAACCTGGATCTCTGCTTACAATGATGGTCAGGTCATCGCGGGCCAGGGAACCCTGGCACTTGAAATTGCCGACCAGATGACGGTCTCTGCTGACCAAACCTGGCTGGTACCGGTCAGTGGCGGGGGGTTGTTGGCAGGCATAGCCGTTGGCTTACAGCGTTTTCCTTCGCGGCCGCGCTTGATTGGCGTGCAAGCAGAGGCCTCGGCCTTCATGCATGCGCTCTACTATCGTGGTACGCAAGTAGATGTTCCCGACCTCCCATCTCTAGCCGATGGCCTGACCGGGGCGGTGGAAGAAGATGCATTGACCATCCCCATTATCAAGAAATATGTAGATGACATTTTGCTGGTCTCAGAAGATGAAATTGCAAGTGCTGTGGCTTTTGCCTGGCACACTTACGGAGAAAAATTTGAGCCATCTGGCGCGGTCGGCTTGGCGGCTGTTTTCAGTGGCAAAGTCCCGCTTTCGCCTACGCTCATTCTGGTTTCAGGCGGCAATATTCAGCCCGAGGTCCATGCCGACCTCATCTCTACCTACAGGACGCAGGCGTGAAGTTTTGGTTTTCCTCCCGCATCCTGAAATTGCTTTTGGCGCTGGTTCTGCTGACCTCTTTTCTGAACCCACATGTTGACGTCTTTGCTCAGGACGATTCTGTTAACGAAGCAGCGGTGAATGCGCTGTTGAACAGCATGACAGCCGAAGAACGAGTGGGTCAGTTGGCCCTGGTCACTTTCGATGGGACGGATGTTGGCCCGGGTACGCCGATTTATACACTGATTACAGAGCATCACGTGGGCGGAGTCGTCTTACTGGCAGAGAACGACAATTTCGTTGCCCCACCTCAAACTGCAGCCGAGGCCTATCGGCTCATATCTGAACTGCAAACTGCCGAATGGAATTATTCGCAGATTGATCAGGTCAATCCTGTGACGGGCGACAAAGTCCGTTATGAATATGTGCCGCTTTTTGTCGGTATTTCACAGGAGGGAGGCGGGCCGGGCTATGACCAGATTCTGGATGGCCTGACACCCATGCCTAGCCCAATGGCCATTGGGGCCACATGGGATCCCTCCCTGGCTCGGCAGGCTGGTCAGATTATGGGGCAGGAATTGTCTGCCTTAGGCTTCAATCTATATTTTGGCCCCCCTCTGGATGTTCTGGATTCTGTTGACCGTGCAGCCAGCAGTGATACCCAAACACATGTCTTTGGCGGCGATCCATACTGGGTGGCCGAAATGGGACGCGCCTATGTTTCTGGCCTGCGCTCTGGCAGCAACGGACACTTGCTTGTGGCAGCCAAGCATTTCCCAGGGCGTGGCAGTGCTGACCGTTCTCCTGAAGATGAAGTGGCTACCGTGCGTAAGTCGCTGGAACAATTAAAGCAAATTGAACTAACCCCCTTCTTTGCAGTGACCAACAATGTGCCTGCCAGCCCAGAAAGCACCGATGCCATCCTGGTTTCACACATTCGCTATCAGGGCTTTCAGGGAAACATCCGCGTTACAACTCGACCAGTCAGTTTTGACGCGCAAGCGTTGGGACAGATACTGGCCTTACAACCCTTTGCTGCCTGGCGCGAAAAAGGCGGACTTATCATCTGTGATGATTTAAGCAGCCGTGCTGTTCGCCAGTTTTATGACCCGACCGGTACCACCTTTCAGGCACGGCTGGTAGCGCGTGATGCCTTGCTGGCAGGGAACGACTTGCTCTATTTTGGGAACATCGTTTCCAGCGATGCTCCCGACACATATACGACCATTGTCCGTTCGCTGGATTACTTTGCCCAAAAATACCGTGAAGATCCGGCTTTTGCCTCGCGCGTTGATGATGCCGTCAAGCGTATTCTACATGCCAAACTGCGCCTTTACCCGCGCTTTCTCTTGTCTAACGTACAGGATGCAGCGGGCAATCTTGAAATCCTTGGCACATCCCGGCAGATTACCTTTGAAATTGCGCGCCAATCTGCCACGTTGATTAGCCCCGATGTGCTTGACCTGGACACAGTCCTGCCTGAAGCCCCTGCGGCACGCGACCGTTTGGTTTTCATTACCGACTCAACCCCTGTGGCTCAATGCAGCACTTGTCCGGCGCAGGCAGGTTTGGCGGTAGACGCGCTTCAGCAGGCTGTTTTGCGCCTGTATGGTCCCGACAAGGGCGGCGAGGTACTTGCCAACCATTTGAGTTCATATTCATTTGAGGATCTATCCAGGATGCTTGACCGTTCTGACGGCCAAGCGTTGGAAACCGACTTACGCCGCACAAGTTACGTCATCATCTCCCTGGTTGGCTCTGCTCGCGAACAGCCGCGTATTCTCCGCCGCTTTCTTTCTGAACGACAGGATTTGCTGCGGGATAAGCGGGTGATTCTCTTTGCTTTTGGGGCACCGTTTTATCTGGATGCTACCGATATCTCAAAATTAACGGCCTACTATGGCTTGTATGGTCAGACACCCCCCTTTGTTGATGTTGCGGTACGTTTGCTCTATCAGGAACTCTCCCCTCATGGCGCTTCACCAGTCTCCATCCCTGGTGTTGGCTATGACCTGATTTCTGCGACCTCTCCAGACCCGAAACAGATCATTTCGCTCTTTCTTGACCTTCAGCCGGCTCCTGTTCCATCTACAGAGTCTGCTGGCCTGACGCCCGAACCTACCACCATGCTGCTTTTTGAGATTGGAGATACGATTGCAGTAAGAACGGGCGTTATCCTTGACCACAATGGGCATCCTGTCCCAGATGGAACGGTGGTGCGCTTTTTGCTGGTTATGCCGGAGGAGGGGGGGAGTGTCATCGAACAAAAAGATGTGGTTACATTATCGGGAATAGGCCGTACATCCTTCAAATTGGATAGATTTGGCTTAATTGAGATTCGCGCTGTCAGTGAGCCCGCCAGCATCTCTGAAGCCTTGCAAGTGGACGTTTCTCGCGGTGCATTGGCGGCCGTGACGGTCGTTGCACCTCCCCCGCTAGGCACGAGCGAAGCGGCAGTAGAGACCACACCTGTACCTGCAGAAACCCATCGCGATGGGTTAACAGCCAACGGTTACCCCAGACTGGGAGGCTGGCTGCTGGTGATTATCTTGCTAAGCCTGGGCGGCTGGTTATCTTACTGGATGGGTTATACGCTTTTCTCGCGTCGCTGGGCAGTACGATGGGTTTTATGTACCTTGTTAGCAGGTTTGGCGGCGTACAATTACCTGGCTTTAGGATTACCCGGTAGCGTTTTTTTGGTTTTGCGGGGTGGTATTTTGGCCGTCTTGGGGGTGACGATTGTGGGTTTGCTGTTGGGTGGGCTTCTTGCCTGGTTATGGGCCAACTGGCGGTCATCATAGATGATGACGCTTCCAACCAGCGGAGTAGGAAGAATCGTCTATTTCCATTTGCGCATTGTTGTGATTGAATTAAAACATGCGTTGGGTTTACCTTGCTCCTCACCTGGACGATGCGGTCCTCTCTTGCGGCGGCTTGATTTACGAGCAGGCCAAACAGGGTACACCGGTTGCTGTCTGGACGTTGATGTCCGGTTACCCGTGGAATAGGCGTCTTTCGGGTTTTGCTGCTGAAATCCATGCTGAATGGGGGACAGGCGGCGCCTGGCGTACAGTTTTTATCCGGCGTCAGGAAGACCGGCGGGCAGCGCGCCTGCTGGGTGCGCAGGTGCAACATTTCCATTTCCTCGACATGATTTATCGGCGTTCAAAAAAGGGCGAGGCGCTTTACCCAGAAGATGTCTTTGTGGAGCGCCATCCGGCTGACCAAGGTTTGCCTGATCAACTGGCAACAGCATTGCACGCCTCCCTGCGCCTGGACGATGTGATTGTTTGCCCGCTGGCGATCGGCGGTCATTTGGACCATGTTCTGGTACGTGAAGCAGCAGAGAAATTACATCGCCCGCTTTGGTACTATGCCGATGTGCCCTATGTTCTTCAGCATCCGCAGGCGCTAATACCTGCTACGCGCGGTTTGGTCTCGATACTTTTTCCGATTCTGCAGGAGGGTCTCAGGGCCTGGATTGCTGGCGTGCTGGCTTATGCCTCGCAAATATCGTCTCTTTTTGGGGACAATGAAAAAGCGCAGGAGGCCATTCGTTCTTACTGGGCACTTGAAACCGGCCTGCGTTTATGGCGGCCTGGCTAAAGCCAGTGATCAGCAAGATTGCTCTGTGTCGGGCTTGATTTGAGCCTTAATTCATGTTATATTTACTGCGCTAGCAATAATCCCTTATTAAATAAAATTGCATCTCTGTATCAAGAGATGCAAATTCTATTACGTAGGACAGATGTTTTATGCCGATAACGTTCCTGACCAAAGAAGGCTACCAAAAATTGCAAGAAGAACTGGATTACCTGCGTACTGTAAAGCGTGAAGAAGTGGCCAACCGCCTGCACGAGGCTATGGAGGGCGGCGAACTGATCGAAAACGCGGAATACGAGGCCGCCAAGAACGAGCAGGCTTTTGTGGAAGGCCGTATTCAGGAACTGGAAATTATCCTGGCCTCGGCCCACATCATAGACGAAAACCAATCTTCCCCAGATGTAGTTCAGGTAGGCGATACCGTCACGATCCAGGAAGAAGGCGGCGAACCAGAAGTATACACCATTGTCGGTGCCGCCGAAGCCAATCCGCGGGAAGGCAAAATTTCCAATGAATCCCCCATTGGCAAAGCCATTCTCAACCATCGCGTCGGTGATGTGGTGACGGTGGACGCGCCCGCAGGCTCGTATAAAGTGACGATCAAAAAGATTGAGTAAAGGGGGCAGCCTGGGAAAGGTCTGAGCCCCGCGCAACCTGCCTGGAGCGCGGGGCTTTTTTGTACCCTCCCCTGGATTGCCCAGAAAGGTCAACCTATGCCAGAGTACACTTCTCTCGAAAAAATCCGCCTCGAAAAAATTGCCGCTCTGCGCCAGGAAGGGATTGAACCCTACCCCACCCGCGCCGAGCGGACGCACACCAGCGCCGAAGCAATTGCCGCCTTCGAGAGCGCTGAACGCGCCGCGGCGGGCGGCCCCATCCCGGAGGTCCGCGCCACCGTAGCCGGGCGTTTGCGCGCTATCCGCCCGATGGGCAAATTGACCTTTGCCCACATTGAGGACGGTGAGGGCAAAATCCAGTTATTCCTGCGCGTGAACGAATTGGGACAGGACAAAATTGATTTCTTCAACAGCCGCTTCGACCTGGGCGATTTCGTCCAGGCCTCGGGCGTGATGATGCGCACCCGTTCAGGGGAAGTCACCTTGCTGGTCCACGACTTTAAAATGCTGGCCAAGGCCATTTCTCCCCTGCCGGCTGCCAAGGACGAGACGCTCGAAGACGGCACCATCATCCGCCACGCCGCATTGGAGGACCTGGAACTACGCGCCCGTCAGCGCTATGCCGATTTGGCCGTCAACCCCGAGACGCGCGAAACCTTCCGCAAACGCGCCGCCATCATCCGGTCGCTGCGTGAATTCCTGGACGAGCACGGCTTTCTCGAGGTCGAGACGCCCATTCTCCAGCCGCTCTACGGCGGCGCGGCGGCGCGTCCGTTTGTCACTCATCACAACGAACTTGACCAGGATATGTACCTGCGCATCTCCTTTGAGTTGTATCTCAAACGATTGCTGGTCGGCAACCTGGAGAAGGTCTATGAAATCGGGCGCGACTTTCGCAACGAGGGAATTTCGTACAAGCACAACCCCGAATTCACCCAACTGGAATTCTACTGGGCCTATGCTGACTATCTCAAAGTGATGGAACTGACCGAGCAAATGCTGGCCTTTGTCTGCCAGAAAGTGACCGGCGGGTTGAAAATCACCTACCAGGGGCAGGAACTGGATTTCACCCCGCCCTGGCGGCGGCTTTCGATGCGTGAGGGCATCCTGCAAACATCAGGGATTGATATTGCCGAGCACCCCACTGCCGAATCGCTCCAGCAGGCGATTGCCCGCCTCAGGAAACACCATCCGGTGGGCGCAACGCGCGGCAAACTGATTGATTTCCTGGTGAGCGAATTCCTTGAACCGACCCTGATTCAGCCTACCTTCCTCTATGACTATCCCCGCGATATTTCGCCGCTGGCCAAATCCAAACCCGGCGATCCCCTCACGGTAGAACGCTTTGAAGGGTATGTGGCCGGTTTCGAACTCTGCAATGCCTTCACCGAACTCAACGACCCGCTTGACCAGGAACAGCGTTTTCTCGAAATGGGCCGCGACTACGCCGCCGATGACGAAGAGAAACATCCAATGGACGAAGATTACCTGCGCGCCATGCGCTACGGCATGCCGCCCAACGGCGGCTTTGGCATGGGCGTGGACCGGCTAACCATGCTCCTGACCGACAAGCACAGTATTCGCGAGGTCATCCTCTTCCCGCCGGTTCGCAAGGAGGAATGATGCCGCCCAAAAAATTCTGGCTTCTTGTCGGCGACGTCCTTGCCCTGGCCGTTATCACCCTGGTTGGCTTTGCCTCGCATGGGGAACTGCACGTCTCCTTTGCCGGGCGCATGTTGACCACCTTCCTGCCGCTGCTGGCGGGCTGGTTTCTCATTGCTCCCTGGTTGGGTCTTTTTGACCTGAAGGTGGTTTCTGCGCCCCCGCAACTCTGGCGGCCGGTGCTGGGAATGCTGTTGGCCGCGCCGCTGACGGCTATCCTGCGCGCGGCGATGCTCAACTCAGTTGCCCTGCCGCTCTTCACCCTCATTTTGGGCGCCAGCGCCGCCCTGGGGATGCTGCTCTGGCGCGGGCTGTGGTGGCTTATCTGGGGCAAGCGGTGGTAGGGCGTATTTGTCTGCTTGGGGAAGAAAACCACCCACGAATTTTTCACGAATGCTCGAATGCCCCCACCCTGCCCCAAAAATGACAGGATTGGAGGATGTGTCCGCAGGACGGAGGGGTACCGTCCACGAATTTTTCACGAATGCGCGAATGGCGCGCGGAGGTTCGTTTATTCGTGGTCAAGCATTCGCGGACGGTTCTCGCCGCAGACAGGTAAACCGTCCGCAAATTTTTCACGAATGCTCGAATGGCGCGGCGGACATTCGTTTATTCGTGGCCAGTCATTCGTGGACGGTTCTCGCCGCAGACAGGCAAACCGTCCACGAATTTTTCACGAATGCTCGAATGGCGCGGCGGACATTCGTTTATTCGTGGCCAGTCATTCGTGGACGGTTCTCGCCGTGGGCGTCGTTGCCTGCTCTGCTGAACAGGATGCACAGGATAAGCAGGATAGTCTCTGGCCTGCAAAGAAACATCATCCTGATTATCCTGTCTATCCTGTTTTGGACGCTTGTGCC
>Ga0209381_1000411_pt1 | contig 107269 bp, 80 predicted proteins | sample DewCreD2012metaG_FD_184111 | JGI IMG/M metagenome (GOLD analysis project Ga0209381, IMG submission 184111) | Hot spring sediment bacterial and archeal communities from British Columbia, Canada, to study Microbial Dark Matter (Phase II) - Dewar... ... | reverse complement strand
CAGAATGTCCAATACCACTTGCGCTTTGAACTGCGCGGTGAATGTCCGTCGTCGTGTCATTTCTGCCCTCCGTTGTTTGACATGATAGTTCATTTTCTAACCTGTCCAACTTTGGGGGCGCACTACATCTCACCGCCCATCCCCAGGCAGAGCAGCAGCCAGCCAGATGACAGTTCCACGCGCACCCATTTGCCGCGCGGCGTTACGTCGCGGATTTCCGTGCCGCTGATTGCCGTCTGGAACTCGTCCACCGGCACGTTGAGACACTTGGGTTGCAGCACCTCGATCTCGCCGAATGTGCGACCGACCAGTTCCTTCCGCATATCGCGGGCCATCACGTAGATTTCGGGAAGTTCAGGCATTTTTGTTTACCTCGCTTGGTTTTGTAGGGCGAATTGGTAATTCGCCCTACGCTGTTTTGGCCTTTGAGAGTATCTCATCGGTGAAAATGAGGAAGGCTCGGATGTCTGCCGCCTCGGCGTTGCCCAAGTTTTGCCAGGTGTACCCGAAGCCGGGGAACATCGTGCAAAGATCGCGCTTGCCATTGTATTCCACCGTCATAAAAGCGCGAGGACGTTTGCCGGTCTTGTCGGTTTGTGTGCAATAGCCGCAGGCGTCGCAATGTTTGGTGTGTTGCACGACAAACGCTTTGACCTGCTCGGGTATAGCATCGAAGTGCTGCAACAGCGTCTTGAATTCCGGGATGCGCAACCCGAAAAGCACGGGATTCTTGCGGATCCAATCGTACTCGAAGGCAAACCCGCCGTGGGTGCGCTCTCCCCACCAGCCCTTCAAGGGATCGTCGGCTTTGCCGTAAGCTTTCACCCAGTCCACGTTGATCTGGTTGTCCCGGTTGCAGACCAGGGTGTAGCCTTCTTGCTCGAAGAAATCAATCAACACCGGTAGACCGGGATTATCGTCGGCCAGGCGCAGCAGTACATCCCTGGCGTAGGGATAGGTATCGCTGTACAGGCAACGCGAGAAGCGCACCGGTGGGACGTGCGCCGGGCCGCTGGCCGGCGCGGTGCGGGTGGCTTCGGCTGCGAGCCAGGTCCAGGCGGGGAACATCTCCGGGAAGGCAGCGCACGCCACAACCGTTTCCGTTTTTCCGGCGTCCAGGGTCAGCCCAAAGTGCGCCAGGCGTTCCCGTGTCGGCCTGTTCAGGTTTACATCGGTTTTCTGGATGTGCAGGGTCTGCCCATCAACGACGCCAACGATGCCCATTTTGAGCAAAAGGGCGATGAAATCGTCTATTTTGCCTCTCATTCTTTTCATCGTAGCAATGAGTTTGGGCCGCCGGTTCTGCATTTCACCAAACTCGTAGGCATCATCGGGCTGGATAGAGAGGCCGAGCCATTCTGGATGCTCGCGAACAGCCTCGGCGGTGCTGCGCAGGAATGTGTAGAATTGTTGTTGTGCCACCTCCGCAACCGGGATCGTGGGAACAGGGACAAAGTCAGGCATCGTTTCAACCCAACTGTTGGCGACACGCTGCGCCAGATTATCAAATGTTTTGATGCTCATACAGATGTCTCCTTTGTCGTTTTATCAAAGAGCTTGAGAGCCGGACAACCAAGCCGGCCTTGTTCGCAGTACTTGCAGAGCAGATTCCCGCGAATAGCGCCTGTCCCGACAGATGCCAGCGCAACCAGGATCGCCATCAAGATGAGGCGCAGCCAGGTGAAATCCAGGATCGACAGGATGATTCCGCCCAGCAACGGGATCAGCGAAACCAGGAGGTCGGGCAGAAGCTCCTTCCAGTTAGCCTCTTTCGAGGCAAAGGCCTGGGGATCGCCTCTTTTGAACAACAGCGCGCACAACCGCCCTTTGCCCGTGCCGCAGTTCTTCCCGTAGTAGAAGCAGTTGACGCAGCTTTTCCGCATCACGCGCGATTCCTGCCACAGGCAGAAGAGCAGGTAGGCGACGGAAACCCACGGACTAAATCCGGCAAGGATGACGGCGCCGATGATGTAGGTCGATACCGGAACCAGATTGCAGACGAGGATGATCCACGCCGGATAATTGTCGTAACGTCCTTCCATGATGACTGACCTCCTGTTGTTTCAAGATCGACTACAATGTCTGACATCCCGTGCAGTAGTAGATGCTGCCGCCCAGGTACGCCTCCTTGACGATGAACGCATCACAGGCAGGGCAGGGGGTGTCCACGGTGTTTTTGCTCAAAACCGTCTTGTAGCCGCCGAAGTTGCCGAAGAGATCGCGCTCGGTATCGCGCCCGCCCTGCGCCGTCATCGCTGCCAACACGTGTTTCACCGCATCATACAGCGCGTCGATTTCGTGCCCCGTCAACTCGCCCATTTTGCGCTTCGGGTGGATGCGCGCCGTCCAGAGGATGTCTTGCAGCACGCCGTTGCCCAGTCCGGGGATGCGCTGCTCCGTTGCCAAAAACGCCTTCGCCGACAGTTTCGGCGTATCCACGTCAAAGAGCGTGTCGAAGTAGGCGCGATCAAAAGCATCGGTCAGCGGGGAAGGGCGCACCGTGGCGATTTCGTAGTCGGGAAAGCCGCCCTTCTCGCCGGCCGGGAAGCAGAAGAACCCGCCCCACATCTGGGCGCTGGAGCTGATGGCCGTCCCGTCGTCGAATTCCAGCAAGAGTTGGTGCTTCTTGGGCCGCTTCTCGTCCTTGCGATGATAGTGGATCGGCGCGCTGATAGCGAGCAGCATATCCCCTGCCGCGAACTCAATGTTCATGCCCACGCCGCGTCCCGTCCCGATCACTTTCCCCGCGAGCCGCTCGTTGTATGTCGCCGGATCGCCCGTGTACCAGGCGAATTTGTGCGGCGAAGCGTTGGCTATGGCGTGCGCAATGCGCTTGCCGCCCAATGTTTCTGTAATTTGCTGCGCAATCACGACAGCTTCAGGTAGTTCTATCATAGGTCAATCCTCCCCTTTCTGCTGGTTCATTCGATGTCGAACGTCACATTCGCCAGCGCGTGATAGTAGTTGCCCCACCGCGCCGTAAAACGCAACACCGTGTAATCGGGATCGTTCACGCCGAGGGGATAGTAGCGCTCGCAGCCCTCGCGCCAAAGGCGTTGGCGGGATTCGGCGTCTTGCAGTACCTCCATTTCACCCACCAACATCACGCCCATCCACTTTTCCATATCCACAAAGTAAAGGCATGCTCTGGGATCGCGGAGAAGCTGTCCTACCCGCCGGGATGACGTGTTCGTGCTCAGCCAGACCGTTTTCAGGCCCTCGTTCTCCATTTTGAGCATCGCCTTGATATTGGGGATACCGTCGTCGCCGTTCGTACCGAGCATCACGATGCCGGAGCGGTCAGCCAATGCTTGTGCTTGTTCGATTGCAGTTTCTTTGTCCATTGTATATCAGTTCCTTTTATTAGCCGTCAGCCGTCAGCTTTCAGCGATCAGCCAGAGAGCTGATGGCTGATTGCTGAAAGCTTATAGTGCCTGATGAATCTGGTCGAGCATTGTCTGCATCTGCGGCGCGAAGCCAAAGTAACGCTGCAACTTGTCGCAGGCATAGTCGGGGCAGTGCGCGCAGTTGACCACGCCACGCGCAACGCCGCAAGCACGAATTTCGCACTCGCCGCAATGGCTGCACTTGTTCGGCCCGCTCAAGCAACCGTCGCACATGACCGACGCGACGGTGATGTCCGGCGCGTTGTACTCCGCGCGCCATTGGGCGGCGACGGCTTCCAACGCTGCCTGATCGTTCGCCTGGGTGGCGATATACGCGGGGCAATCGCTGCACACAAGGCCGCAGTAAGCGATAATCGCTGCGCTTCCGATGATATTGTCCATGTGAAAAGCCTCCTTAGGTTGATTTTATTGGGTTGTCAACATAACAAGTATAAACGAGGAATATGTCAAAGCGCGTCATATAGATAGAAAATATGTTCTATTTCACCTTCGTGTAAATAGCGGGGATGTCCACCGGATGATTGAAGCCGAGTTTCTGCGCGAGGATTTGGGAGGGGATGTTGTTATCCCAGCACGACCAGGCCGGGCGCAAGCCCCGTTCTGCGCATCCTTCAACGAAAGCGCAAACCGCCAGGGTCGCAAATCCCTGGCGGCGATAGGCTTCCGCCGTTTCGATGTTGATCTCCGCCTGACCGCCGCCCACCATAACACTGTGACACCGGCTGATGATTTCGTCACCCTTCATCACGGCAAACCCGACGCCGCGCGCCAGGAAATTGTCGAGGTTGCCCCAGAAATTTGCCAATTCAGTGCCTTCGGCCAGCGCATGATCGTATTGTCGGATGGCATATCCCTCAGGGAGCCGCTCGCGCCATCCGGTGTGGCGTTCGGCAAACGCTGCGGGCTGGAAGGTGAACGCCTTGCGGGCAACGTGCAGCCGTGCATAATCCGCAAATAGCCTGTCCAGTGCTTGTTGCCACGCTTCCGAGGTGGGGAAGAGCAGCAAATCCCCTCCTGGCGATGCCAATTCAGACAAGAGCAGTGCTCGCATGGCTTGATTGAAGGCATCGTCGTCCGTTCGTCCTGCTAGAAAGAAGAACTCACACAGCGGCGCGGCGAGCGCCGCTGTGGGGTGTTCAGGATCGTTTACGAAGAACCTGCCGGCGTGATTGCCTTCGAATAGGGCATCTGTAAAGAGTCGGCTATGTCCTATCGCCCGGAAGAGTGGTCGGGCTTTGTCATAGGCCGTTGTCTCGAGTTCGTAGATCATCATGTTCTCCGTATAAAGTGAGATGGTTGGTGGACGATTACTTCTGCTGTGTCGCGTAACGCAATGGACGGAAATCCAGCCGCTGGCGCACATTGAACAGGCGACGCACGCCGCGCAGGAGACGTTCCCACAACTGGGCCAATGTACTCCTCCAAGTACATTGCACCTCCCCCTGTCAGAACAAGAAGCTCAACAAGCTGCGCACGATGGGCCGCACGTAGTGCATCAGGTTGAAGTGCGCCAGGATGATGGGTTGGCGCTTGTGGTTGATCCTCTCTTCACTGATCGCCATTGCCAATTTCGCGGTAACAAATGCTTCACACATCGCAAACCTCCTTCTACTGCTGAACTGCCTTTTTATTGTTTCCTCTTTTTGATTACGCCTTCAGTATAGCCGCGCGCCGTCTTCTGAGCGTCTTTTCTGACGTCTTGTCTGGCGTTTTTGAGCCGTCTTTTGTGGGGTTGGGGACATTATTTGTTTTATTTTTAGATATGATGAGCCTTGCACAAAAAACAGGGACACGTATACTTGGAGTACAGATAGTTCAGATCATCTTTTCACAGCGATGGACTGTTAACCGGTTGGTTGTAGGTTCGAGTCCTGCCCGGTATATTTTTCGCGTAACGCAGATGTGAAGGAGTAGACAGATGACGACAGACTATCAACAACTAGAGACCGTTTTGGTACAGTTGACACCTGATGAAAGCCATACCGTGTTGCGTTTTGCAGAGTTCTTGCTTCAACAACGACACACACCGGTGGATGCCCGGACGGCGCGACGTATCGTGAGCGCGTGGTTAGTGCGCGATGTCGGCAATTTGTTGATGGGAGGAGAGCCAACGTATGTGCCAGGAGACCGACCTGTCTGGCGTGTTCCGGTATTGGTCTCCTATGACCGTCAGGGCTGCGCCGCCTATATAAATGTGGATGCTTATACTGGCGATCTGCTAATCACGGAAGAGACTGCCGAAAAGGTATTGCGCGATGTTGAAGCCTTTATTGCCGGTTCCACATCGAACTGAAGCTTTTACCGGTGGGTGCTTGCCGGCTTGTTGTGAAATGGCGTTGGCCTACTGCGGCATCCTGGAAACGCAGGCAACCATTGCTTCCCAAATCGGGCATGTTGCAGGAGCAGGCACACCGGCCAGAAACATCGTTCGTCTGGCGACCTTCGGCGTGAAAGTTTTGTGGCATGAATCTGGAAATATCGAAGATTTACGACAAGTTCTGGTTGACCATGCGATTCCGGTTGTTTTTCTTCGCACTGGAGAATTGCCTTACTGGGATTGTGATACACCTCACGTTGTCATCGTCGTTGGCATCGCAGCCGAAACTGTCTATGTGAATGATCCAGCCTTTCCGCAAGCGCCGATCTCGGTCCCGTTGGGCGACTTTCAGTTAGCTTGGGACGAGTTTGCAGGGCAGTGGGCAACGGTACAGTGTTGCCAATGATTATCCATGGCGGGCGTGGTCAGGAGGCCGGCTCGATCATTTCCTGATAGTCTTTACATTGCGACTCTCCCTCACCGTGTTATAATGACCTTCGCTTGTGGCGACAACCCCAAGCATATCCCTCTTCAGAAGGTATCGACATGCAACCTGATAAATCACGAGGCGCACCCTCATCCCTGGCGATCTGGGCGGCGCTGTTGGCCGTCTACATCGTGTGGGGATCGACGTATCTGGCGATTCGTTTCGCCGTGCAGACGATGCCGCCGTTCCTCATGGCGAGCGCGCGCTTCTTGATGGCTGGCAGCGCCTTGTACATCTGGCGGCGTTTGAAAGGTGATCCCGCGCCCGTGAGGGTGGAATGGCGTTCCGCCGCGGTGGTGGGACTGTGTCTGTTGCTGGTCGGCAACGGCGGCCTGGTGTGGGCCGAACAGCGGATAGCTTCCAGCATTGCGGCGCTGCTCATCGCTTCTACCCCGCTGTGGATGGCGTTGATCGACGCGCTGCGCCCCGGTGGACAAAAGCCTGGCCTGCAAACGATTCTGGGCATCGTGGTCGGCTTCTGCGGGATTGTGCTCCTGATCAATCCGCTGCAGGCGTCCGGCCACGGCGTTGACCTGCTTGGCGCTGTTGTTTCGCTCGGTGCGGCGTTTTCGTGGTCAGCCGGATCGCTGTATAGCCGTAAGGCGCGTCTGCCGTCGTCGCCGCTCCTCGGCACGAGCATGGAGATGTTGATCGGCGGGGCGGCGCTGTTGCTGTTGAGCCTCCTCACCGGCGAACCGGCCCGCGTGCAGTGGGCGAGCATCTCCACGGCTTCGTGGCTCGGTCTGGGTTACCTCATCGTGTTCGGCTCGTGGATTGGGTTCACGGCCTATACCTGGCTGCTGCGCGTCGCCCCGACGCCGCTGGTCTCGACGTATGCCTACGTCAACCCGGTGGTGGCGGTTGTGCTCGGTTTTCTGCTTGCCGGTGAACCGCTGACCGCGCGCTCGCTGCTGGCGACGGCGATCATCGTCGGCGCGGTGATCCTGACGACGCGCCGCTCGCCGGCCAAACCACAGCCTGTCATTCCCACCGTCGCCGCGCCGCAGTTCGCCGATGTGTGCATAGAAGAATAGATACCCGTTACCCTTGAGCATCAAAGAATCGTACACGGATTTCACGGATTCCTTGGGTTTTTCAGAAAGCATCCGTGTTTTCCGTGTGCATCCGTGTACCAGAATTGTACCGAGCTTCTGACCAACCAGGTTCGCAGGTAAAAGGCGTAGAATGAAAAATCTGCGTGCATCTGCGAAAATCAGCGTCCCATGGTTAGCAACAATGTCTGACTTACGCCTTTCCCTTTTCGGAACGCCCCGGCTGGAGTGCGGCGGCGCGCCGGTCAAGCTGACGCGGCGCAAAGTGACGGCGCTGCTGGCCTACCTCGCTGTCACCGGGCAGCCACACAGCCGCGAGGCCGTTGCCACGCTGCTGTGGCCCGACTTCGACGCGCCGAACGCCTACGCCTACCTGCGCAACGCGTTATGGATGCTCAAGCAGATGCCGCTCGCCGATAGGATCGAGGCCGAGCAAGAAACGCTCGCGTTCCGGCAGGACGAAACGACGTGGGTGGATGTGACGCGCTTCGAGGCGGCGCTGGCTGCGCGCCGGACGCATCCCCACCCGGAGCGCGAGACCTGCGAAGCGTGCATCCCCTTGCTTGAGGAAGCCGCCGCGCTGTACCAGGGTGATTTTATGGCCGGATTCACCCTCGAAGACAGCGCCGCCTTCGACGAATGGCAGTTCTTCCAGGCCGAGTCGCTGCGCCGCGCGTATACCGGCGCGCTGGAAAAGCTCACGCTCTGGTACAGCGCGCGCGAGCCGGAAACCGCCCTCGATTACGCGCGGCGCTGGCAGAGCTGCGATCCGCTGCACGAAGGCGCACACCGGCACCTGATGACGCTGTACGCGCAACTGGGCCAACGGGCCGCCGCCCTGCACCTGTACGACACGCTGATCCGCGACCTGCGCGCGCAGGGCCTCGCGCCCGCCGACGAAACTGTGGCGCTCTACCAGCGCATCCGTGCCTCCGACGGTGCGCGGGCGTCCCACCCGCGTGAAATCGTTTCTGTAGACCAGCGTTCAGGCGTTTTCTTCCGTCACAACCTGCCGACGCCCTCGACCGCGTTTGTCGGACGCCGGGCCGAATTGGCCGAAGTGCAGCGTTTGTTGGACGATCCTGAGACGCGCCTCATCACCCTCGTCGGGCCGGGCGGCATCGGCAAGACGCGGCTCTCCTTGCGCGCCGCCGAAGCCGCGCTCGCGGCCTTCCCCGACGGCGTCTTCTTTGTCCCGCTGGCGGCAGTGGAGACGCCGGAGATGATCGTTTCGACGATAGCCGACGTGTTGAGACTCGTCCTCTACCAGCAAAGTGCTGCCGCACCTTTCGCGCAGTTGACGCATTACCTGCACGACAAGCGGATGCTGCTGGTGCTGGACAACCTCGAACAGGCGCTTTCCGGCGCGGTGCTGCTCGCTGACCTGGTGCAGCAGACGCGGTCGCTCAAACTGCTGGTCACCTCGCGGGAGCGGCTCAACGTGCAGGGTGAATGGGTGTTGGAATTGCGCGGCCTGCGCTGCCCGGAAACCGCAGACCGCCCCGATGTGACGGACTACGGCGCGGTGCGGCTCTTCATCGAGCGCGCGCAGCGCACCAACCACGCCTTTGCGCCCACTGCCGGGGATATGGCGGCGATTGTCCGCATCTGCCGCCTGATCGAAGGCATGCCGTTGGGCCTCGAATTGGCCGCCGCGTGGACGAAACTCCTTTCCTGCCGGGAAATCGCCGACGAAATTGCCGTCAGCCTCGATTTCCTCAGTCTGGCGCTGCGCGACCTGCCGGAGCGTCACCAGAGCTTGCGCGCTGTCTTCACCCGCTCGTGGGGTTTGCTCTCCAAAGAAGAGCAGGCTGTGTATTGTGCTTTGTCCGTCTTCCGAGGTGGATTCACGCGCGCGGCAGCCGCGGCGGTGTCCGGCGCTTCGCTGCCGCTGCTCGCCTCGCTGATCGACAAATCCATGCTCTACCGCACCGCGCCGGACCGCTACGACATCCTGCACGTGCTGCGCCAATACGCCGGGGAGCAACTGGCGGCGAACCCGGAGCGCAATGAAGCCATTCACGACCGGCATAGCGAGTACTATCTCGACTGGCTGCGCCGTCTCGAACCGGCGCTCAAAGGCCCCGGCAAGGACGTGGCCTTTGGGCAACTGGCCGCGCTGGAAGCCATTCACATGGAGCGTGAGAATGTCCATGCCGCGTGGTCGTGGGCCGTGGCGCGCGGTAAATTCGAGTGGCTGCACGCCGCGACACTGAGCTTAGGGTTGTTCTGTGATATTCGCAGCCGTTTCCGCGAGAGTCTGGAATTGTTCGGGGCAGTCGTCACCGCGCTCGACCGGCCCGGCGTCGAAGCCCGGCCCGCGCTGCTGGGCCTCCTGCTGGGGATACAGGGCGAGAGTCTGCTGCGCCTTTCGCAACCGGGCGCGCTGGAGACTCTGCAACGCGCAACGCAGGTATTGGACGCCGCGCCGCCAGGGCCGGAACTGGCGCTGGTCAACGTGTTGAGTTCTTACGCGGCGACGTGGTATTCCCCTGAAGAAGTGGAGCGCCGCCTGAACGACAGCCTGGCCTTTTATCGAGCTGCCAACGATCCATGGGGCGTCGCCTTGACGTTGGGCGTTATCGGTGAAAGCCTTCACGTGTTCATCCGTCAAAATCCTGAAGCGGCCAGGGATTACATTCAACAGAGCCTCGACATTCGCCGTCAGATCGGCGACCTGTGGGGCATGGCAATCACCCTGTTCACCCTGGCGATGCTCGCCGAGTGGGGCGAGGCGTTCGTGGAGGCGCGCCGGTATTACCAGGAAAGCCTGGAATTGCGGCAGACGCTCAAAGACTTGATTGGCGCGGCGCATTGTCTGCTGGGCGTCGGGCGGGTGGCGTACCGGCTAGGCGATCGGGACACCGCGCGGCATACGATGTACCAGAGCCTCGAAGTGCTGCGCGAAATCGGCGCGCCGCATGGCACTCCCGACGTGCTGGAGGCCCTTGCGCAGATCGCGCACGACGAAGGTAAATTGGCCGAAGCGCGCGATCTCCTGCGCGAGTCGTGCGGGGTCCGCCGGGGAATCCAGGAGACGGGCCGTCCACTGGCCTTGACGCTGCTGCGCCTGGGCAACATCTGCCGCGAGTTAGGGGACACCGAAGCGGCGCGTGAGCATCTTGCGGAGAGTCTGGCGATCTTCGAGCAGCTCGGCCCAGAGGAGTGGCAGGAAAGAGCGGCGGCGGCGTTGCAACAGGTGGGTGCGCGTTGAGATGACCGCGACGGCGACACCCGTTCCCCGACCGGCAACGACGCCCACTGTGGCATTGATGGTCGTGCTGCTGCTGTTCGACAGCCTGCACTTCGTCTTTGCGAAGCTGCTGCACGCCTATATCTCGCCGGGCGTTTCGGTGTTCTACGTGCTCGGCATCAGCACCATCGAGGTGGGGCTGTTCGCGTTGGCGCAGAAGCGTCTGCACCTGGGCGCGCTGAAACGGCATTTTTGGTTCTTCCTGGCGATCGGCTTCCTGGTCGCCGCCAGCACCAACATCAACTACGAGGCGATGGCCTTTGTCGATCCGGGCACGGCCTCGCTGCTCTCGCAGACTTCGATCCTCTTCGGCCTCGGCTTCAGCGTGCTCTGGCTGCGTGACCGGCTGACGCGGCGGCAAATCGGCGGCGCGCTGCTGGCGACGGCGGGCGTTTTCGTGATCTCGTTCCAGCCCGGCGATTACCTGCGCTTGGGATCGCTGATGGTCGTCGGCTCCGCGTTGATGTACGCGCTGCACGCGGCGCTCGCCAAACGGCACGGTGACGGGATGGATTTCCTCGACTTTTTCTTTGGGCGTTTGCTCTTTACGACGGCGGTGCTATTCTGTTTCTCAGCGGCGCGCGGCGCGCTGGCGTGGCCCACGCCGGTGGCCTGGGCGTTGCTGGCGCTGGTCGGCACCGTGGATGTGGCGCTCAGCCGCGCGCTGTATTACATCGCCTTGCGCCGCCTGACGATGAGTCTACACACGCTCATCCTGACGCTCACGCCAATCCTGGCGCTGCTCTGGTCGCTGCTCTTTTTCCGCGTGACGCCGACCCCGGCTCAACTCGCGGGCGGCGCGGCGATTGTGATGGGTGTTTTACTGGTAACAAGAAAAGTGAGGTGACATGATGACAAGGAAACAACAGACGAAAGGGAAATGCGTTTTTTGTGACCGTGAAATGACCAGGAGTGGCCTGGCCCGGCACCTGAGAACCTGTCCGCAACGCCAGGAAGCGATCAACGCGGCGAATCAGGCTTCTGGCGAAGATCAGCCGATGTATCATTTGCAAGTGCAGGATGGCTGGGCTGGGGATTACTGGCTGCATCTCGAAATGAAGGGCACGGCGACTTTGAAAGACCTGGACCGCTACCTGCGTGCGATTTGGCTGGAATGTTGCGGTCATTTGAGCCGCTTTTCTATCGGCGGATGGGGCAGTGACGATATTCCAATGTCGCGGAAGATTGCAAAAGTTTTCCAGGTAGGTGTGGAGTTGACCCACATCTACGACTTTGGCACTTCTTCGGTCACGCTAGTCAAGGCTGTAGATGTGCGGAAAGGAAAGCCGCTTACCCGCCATCCTATTTTCTTGATGGCGCGCAATGAAATGCCGGAAGTGAAGTGCATGGAATGTGACCAACCGGCGGCTTGGTTATGTATGGAATGTATCTACGAATTCAATGAAACCGGCGCGCTGTGCGATGAACACGCGCGCGAGCATCCCCACGACAACTATGGCGAGCCTATGCCGTGGGTCAACTCCCCGCGCGTGGGCATGTGCGGTTACGATGGCCCGGCGACGCCGCCCTACTGATCGCTTCTGTTTGACTTTCAACTTTTGACAATGAAAGGTGGATACGACTATGATGCAACCTCTGGATAACTTGCACTGGTGGCAGCGCGGCGTAGTCTACCAAATCTACCCGCGCAGTTTCAAGGATACGACCGGCAACGGGGTGGGGGATTTGCAGGGCGTCATCGAAAAGCTGGATTACCTGCGTGACCTGGGTATCGATGCGCTCTGGCTCAGCCCGTTCTACCCCTCGCCGATGGCCGACTTCGGCTACGACGTGGCCGATTACTGCGATGTAGACCCGCTCTTCGGCGACCTGGCGACGTTCGACCGGCTGGTGGCGGAAGCGCACCGGCGCGGCCTCAAGATCATTATTGACTGGGTGCCTAACCACACGTCCGACCAGCATCCCTGGTTTATCGAGAGCCGCAGCAGCCGCGACAATCCCAAGCGCGATTGGTACATCTGGCGCGATCCCGCCCCCCACAGGGGGGAGGAGCAGGGCAGCGAACCCCTCCCCCCATTGGGGGGAGGTCGGGTGGGGGGGCCGCCCAACAACTGGGGCAGCTTCTTCGGCGGCCCCGCGTGGACCTATGACGAGCTGACCGGTCAATACTACCTGCACCAGTTCTGCAAGGAACAACCCGAACTGAACTGGCGCAACCCGCAGGTCAAGGCCGCGATGTTCGACACGCTGCGTTTCTGGCTGAAGCGCGGCGTGGATGGCTTCCGCATGGACGTGATCGGCCTGATCATCAAGGACAAAGACCTGCACGACAACCCGCCCAATCCCAATGCGCCCGCGAATCTACCCGCCAACGACCTCTTCAGCCGCCTGTTGCAGGTCTACAACATGGATCAGGATGACGTACACCCGGTCATCCGCGAGATTCGCGGCGTGCTGGACGAGTACGACGACCGCTGCGGCATCGGCGAACTGTGGGGGCCGCTGGATCGCTGGGTGAAGTACTACGGCGAACACGGGGAAGAATTGCACCTGCCCTTCAACTTCCGCCTGATGGACGGGATGACGTGGAACGCGGGGCAGATGCGCGCCGTCGTGGATGCGTTGGAGGCGGCGTTGCCCGATTTCGCCTGGCCCAACTACGTCCTGGGCAATCACGACCGCACCCGCCTGGCGACGCGCTTCGGCGGCGAGGCGCAGGCCAGGGTGGCGGCGATGCTGCTCCTCACCCTGCGCGGCACGCCGACGATCTACTACGGCGAGGAAATCGGGATGGAAGATGTACCGATTCCGCCGGAGAAAATCCAGGACCCGCAGGGTATCAACCTCGGCCCGGAGCGCAGCCGCGACGTTTGCCGCACACCGATGCAGTGGGACGCCGGCCCTAACGCGGGGTTCAGTCCGGCGGGCGTGGAGACGTGGCTGCCCCTCGCCGCCGATTACGCCACACGCAACGTCGCCGTGCTCACTGCCGATCCGAAATCCATTTTGACGCTCTACCGTCGCCTGCTGCACCTGCGGCGCGCGACGCCTGCCCTGTACGGCGGCAGCTACCGTCCATTGGACGTGGCCTACGCTGACGTTTACGTCTACCTGCGCGAAGATGGGGCGCGGCGCTACCTCGTCGCGCTCAACTTTGCCGCCGCGCCGCGCACGCTGGCGATTCCGGGCGAAACGGCAGGCCGCATCGTCCTCTCCACCCACCTCGACCGCGAAGAAGCCGTCTCCCTGGACGCCCTGGCCTTGCGCGCCAACGAGGGCGTGCTCATTCAATGTTCCTAAACGATGAAGCAGACTTTAACCGCGAATCACGCGAATTTTCGCTAATTTTTGGAGATTCGCGTAGATTCTGTAGTAGTCAAGATGAGCTTGCAATCACGAATCGAAGAATCGTACACGGATTTCACGGATTCTACGGATTTTTAGGGAAAGAAATCCGTGTTTTCCGTGTTCATCCGTGTACCAAAATTTCAATATGCTTCTGCCCAGTACAGATTCGCGTAGATTCGCGAGATTCGTGGTTTATCTTTGGAGGATGTATGGAAAATCTGAAATGGTGGCAAACGGCCGTCTTCTACCAGATTTACCCGCGCAGTTTTGCGGATGGGAACGGCGACGGCATCGGCGATTTTGTCGGCATGACCGAGAAACTCGACTATCTCAAAGACCTGGGCGTTGATGCGCTGTGGCTCTCGCCGCATTATCCTTCACCGCAGGCCGATTGCGGCTACGACGTGGCGGACTACACGGGCGTCGCGCCGGAGTACGGCACGCTGGACGACTTCAAGACGTTCCTCGCCGAGGCGCACCGGCGCAATATCCGCGTGATTCTGGACATGGTCTTCAATCACACGTCGGATCAGCACCCCTGGTTCATTGAAAGCCGCAGCAGCCGCGACAATCCCAAACGCGATTGGTACGTCTGGCGCGACCCTTCCCCCCTCCCGGCCTCCCTCCATGGGGGGGAGGAGCAGGGCGGCGAACCCCTCCCCCCATTGGGGGGAGGTAGGGAGGGGGGTGGACCGCCTAACAACTGGGAATCCACCTTCACCGGCTCGGCGTGGGAGTACGACGCAACCACCGGGCAGTACTACTACCACTTCTTCCTCAAAGAGCAGCCTGACCTCAACTGGCGCAACCCGGCGGTCAAGGCCGCGATGTGGGATGCGGTGCGTTTCTGGCTCGACCTGGGCGTGGATGGTTACCGGTTGGACGCGATTGGCACGATCTTCGAGGACCCCGACCTGCCCGACCAGACGACGGGCTTGACGTTGCTCGATCTTTATCGTATGGGGATGGTGGCGCAATCGCCGAGCGAGGCGGAAGCGGTGAAAGACGTGTGGAAGGAGATGTTCAAGTATCAGGTGGATCGCTTCGACGAGATGCACCCCCTGATGAAAGAATTGCGCACCGTGGTGGACGAGTACGCAAACCGGATGCTGATCGGCGAGGATGACAACATCGCCTACTACGGCAACGGCGACGACGAGCTGCACATGGTCTTCAACTTCTCGCTGGTGCGCACCGACCGCCTGACGCCGGAGCATATTCGCCGGAATCAGGCCGAGCGGTTATCGGCGTTGCCGCCGGGTGCGTGGCCCTGCAACACGCTGGGCAATCACGACTCGCCGCGCGTGTGGAGCCGGTTTGGCGATGGCGTCCACGACCGCGAACTGGCGCAACTCTCACTGGCGTTGATGCTGACGCTGCGCGGCACGCCGTTCCTCTACAACGGCGAAGAAATCGGCATGACGAACATGGCCTTCGATGACATCACCGTGTTGCGGGATACGGTTGCGCTGCGCCAATACGACATGGCGGTGAATGTGGGCGGTATGGAACCCCAGGCTGCGGCCGCATTGGTGTGTGGGGAAACGCGGGACAGATGCCGCACACCGCTGCAGTGGGCCAACGCGCCCAACGCCGGTTTCTGTCCGGCGGAGGTGACGCCGTGGCTGCCGGTGAACCCGAATTACGCGGAAGGCGTGAACGTCGCCGATCAGATGGACGATCCGCGTTCGATGCTCGCCTTCTACAAGCGGATGCTGGCGATCCGCAAACAGACGCCGGCTCTCATCGCCGGCGATTACACGCCGCTGTTGGAAGATCACGCGGACTGCCTGTGCTTCCTGCGCCAGACCGAAGGACAAACGTGCCTGGTCGTCCTCAACTACTCGGACGAGGCCCACACGCTGACTTTCGACCTGAACGGCTCGCCTGCGCGCCTGATTTTCTCGTCCGCCGACCGGACAGATGCGGGCGACCTTTCAGGGTTGACACTCGCACCCTTCGAAATCTACATCGCCGAGCTGAACTTGTAGCGCGAGTTGCCAACTCGCGCTACCGATGCTACCCTTGACATCGACTACGCGACTACTTGACTATCTGACTACCTGACGACTTTGACTATTAGCGCTCTCGTCCTGGTGCTGATTTCGGCGTTCACCCACGTGGGGTGGAACGTGCTTGGCAAGCGCGATCACCCCACGGCGGCGTTTTTGTTGATGGCGACGTTGCTTGGTTGTCTGTGTCTGTCGCCATCGCTGCTCTTTTTCGGGCGGGCGCTGGCGGTGTTCCCGGCGGCGGTGTGGGTGTGGCTGGGCGTCACGGGCATTTTTCAGGCGCTCTACTACGTAGCGTTAGCGGGCGCGTACCGTACGGGCGATATGTCGGTGGTCTACCCGCTGGCGCGCTCGGTGCCGGTGGCGCTCGTGGCGTGCATCAGTGTGCTGTTGGGACGCCGCGCGCAGTTGAGTCTTGTGGCTTTAGCCGGGATTGGCTTGATTATCGCGGGTGGATTCGTGCTGCCGCTGCGCCGCTTCTCTGTGCAATGGAGCGATTACCGGCAGGTTGCCACAGCGTTCGCGCTGCTCGCGGCGGTGGGAACGGCGGGGTACTCGCTGGTGGACGATCACGCGCTGCGGTTGCTGCGGGCCGTGCCCGGTTTGCCCGTCAGCCCTGTGGCGGCGACGCTGCTGTATGCGTTCTTCGAGGGCTTGAGTTCGGCAGTGTGGCTGACGCTGTGGATCGCGTGGCGCAGCGTTCGTCGCGCGGAGGTGTGGGACGTGGCGCGCTTTCACCTGGGCCGCGCGTGGCTGGCGGGATTCTTCATCTACTTGGGCTACACACTCGTTCTGGTGGCGATGGGCTTCGCGGCGAACGTCAGCTACGTCGTCGCCTTTCGCCAGATCAGTATCCCGCTGGGTGCGCTCGTGGGCGTCTTCGCCCTCAAAGAGCCGCGCTACCGGCCCAAATTCGCCGGCGTCCTCATCATGTTCGCCGGGCTTGTGTTTGTGGGAATCGGGTAGCAGAGTGATCGGAGTTTTCTACCACGAATCTGCACGAATTTTCACGAATGGAGAAAGAATTAGTGTAGATTCGTGAAGATTCGTGGTTAATCCTTTGAGGAGGTGCAAGATGCGCGTTGTGGTGATTGGTGGCACGGGCCACGTGGGGACGTATTTGGTGCCGCGTCTGGTGGAGGCGGGGCACGCGGTGGTGGTCGTCAGTCGCGGGGGACGCGAGCCGTACAGCCCGCACGGGGCATGGCAGGCGGTGCAGCGGGTGACGCTGGATCGCGCGGCGGAGGAAGCGGCGGGGACGTTCGGGCAGAAGATTCGCGCGCTTGAGCCGGACGCCGTCATCGACATGATCTGCTTTACGTTGGAAAGCGCGCAGCATCTCGTCGAGGCGCTGCGCGGGCAGGTGCAGCACTTCCTGCATTGCAGCACGGTCTGGGTGCACGGCCACACCACGACCGTCCCCGTGACCGAGGACGCGCCGCGCTGCCCAATCGGCGAGTACGGGATCAAGAAGGCGGCCATCGAAGCCTACCTGCACACCGAAGCGCGCAGCAACGGCTTCCCGGAGACGTGCATCCTGCCGGGGCACATTGTCGGGCCGGGGTGGGTGCCGCTGAATCCGCAGGGCAACTTCAACCCGGAGGTGTACGCGAAGCTGGCGCGCGGCGAGGAGGTGACGCTGCCGAATCAGGGCCAGGAGTTGCTCCACCACGTTCACGCCGACGACGTGGCGCAGCTCTTTATGAAGGCGCTGGCGAACTGGAACGCCGCCGTCGGCGAGAGCTTCCACGCCGTCTCACCGGCCGCGCTCACCCTGCGCGGGTACGCGGAGGCCGTCGCCGGGTGGTTCGGGCAGCAGGCCAACCTCAAGTTCTTGCCGTTTGCGGAATGGGAAAAGACCGTTTCTGAGAAAGACGCCGACGCAACGTGGGCGCACCTGGAGCACAACCCCAACTGCTACAGCATCGTCAAGCCGCGCCGCTGGCTGGATTACCAGCCGCGTTACTCGTCGTTGCAGGCGATCTACGAAGCGGTTCAACGTCTCATTGCGGATGGGGTGATTCTGTAGCTGTCAGCGGTCAGCTTTCAGCGATCAGCCAGAAGGCTGAGAGCTGATCGTTGACGGCTGATGGCTGAAAGCTGAGGGCTAATATGACATACGCAGCGATTTTTCAAATCAATGTTTCTCAGGGTGGCGTGCCGAAGCTGGCAGTGCGCGAGGCCGAGGTAACGGAGTTGGGCCTGGTAGGCGACGCGCATAACAACACCAAAGTCCACGGCGGGCCGACGCGGGCGCTGTGCCTGTATGCGTTGGAGCGCATCCTCGCGCTGCAAGCGGAGGGGCATCCGATTTTCCCTGGTTCGACGGGCGAGAACCTCACGCTCGCGGGGCTGGATTGGGACGCCATTGTGCCGGGCGTGCACCTGCGATTGGGGGACACCGTCGAGATTGAGGTCACGAAGTACACCGAGCCGTGTCCCAAGATCACCGCGTCGTTTGCGGGTGCGGACATCAACCGGATGGCGCAGGACAAACACCCCGGCTGGTCGCGCGTCTATGCTCGCGTGCTCACGCCGGGGCACATCGCTATCGGCGACCGGGTGACGCTGCTTACATAACCCAGATAGTTTCAAACCGCGAATCACGCGAATCTTCGCTAATTTTGTACCGGCCAGGATGATTTTGCGTTGAACAGTCAGAATCAGTAGATCGAAAATGTCAAAGACTACAAAAGTCTCAGCCGGTACTTCTTGGCTAAATCAGGTACTCGTGAGACTTTTGTAGTCTGGCTCCTGCTTAAATTTCGATCGACTGAAAATTCGTTTTCGCTTTAATCGCCAAAGCTCGTGCCCACAAGTCGCGCGCTTTGAATCCAGGAGTGGTTGAGCGGCACCAGTTTCTTCTTGCCCGCGACCTCTTCCAGGGGCACGGGGACGCACTCCGCGCCCTGCACGGCGACCATCACGCCATAGTGGCCTTGCGCGATGAGTTCCGCGCACAGCGTGCCCAGCCGCGTCGCCAACAGGCGATCCGATGCGCTTGGTGAACCGCCGCGCTGCAAGTGCCCCAACGACGTCACGCGTGATTCCAGGCGCGTCAGTTCTTCCAGCCGTTGGGCCAGGCGCAGGCTCACCCCGCTCGCGCTCTCGGCCGGCGGCGGGGGTGGGACTGACTTCGCCTTCTTCCCTTTCCCTTTCCCTTTATCCATCTCTTTTGGGGCTTTATCCTTCACCGCGGCTACATCATCCCGTGACAGCGCCCCTTCCGCCATCGCCACGATGCTGAATCGTTTGCCGATGTGGCTGCGATGCAACACAGCTTCCGCCACCTTGTTGATGTCATAGGGGATTTCGGGAATCAGAATTACGTCCGCGCCGCCGGCCACGCCGGAGCCCAGTGCGAGCCAGCCCGAATTATGCCCCATCACCTCCACAATGATGATGCGGTGGTGGCTTTCCGCCGTGGAGTGCAGGCGGTCGATGGCTTCTGTGGCGATATCCAGCGCCGTATCGAAGCCAAAGGTAATGTCTGTGCCGTAGACATCGTTGTCAATCGTTTTGGGTAGGGTGATGACGTTGAGGCCGTGTTGCATCAGATGCAGCGCATTCTTCTGTGTGCCTCCGCCGCCCAGACAGACCAGACAATCCAGATGCTGCTGGTGATAGTTGGCGACGGCCAGGGCCGTCATGTCCATCGTATCCGCGCCTACCGGCATGCGATAGGGCTTGTCGCGGCTGGTGCCCAGGATCGTGCCGCCCAACGTCAGGATGCCCGAAAGCTCACGCGAATCCAGGCGGATGAAACGGTTCTCTACCAGGCCGCGAAAGCCATCCCGGTAGCCGATGATCTGCATCCCCAACGCCAGCGCCGCCTTCCCTACACCACGGATCGCCGCGTTCAGACCGGGGCAATCGCCCCCAGAGGTAAGAATACCGATGACTTTTGGCATAGCACCCTCCTTACCAAAAACACTACGACTTCAACGCTTAAGATGGAGCATAATCCGCCGTTCTCGTCGCACCGGTTGATGAGCCGGCGCACACATTTTCGTGATCGTCGGTGAACGAAGCTTGTAAGGGATCGGAGAATCGATCATCTTCATTATAATGTTGCGCCAAGATTGTGTAAAGCGCTGATGCTCATGGAGGGGCATTTCAGAATGGGGGCGACTGATTCAATCGGCGTCCGGGAGATGCGCAGGCCGGTCTCCAGACCGCGCCTGCGCATCGCCTGAGACGCGCGTTGCCCCTGAACTGAAATGCGCCCGATGATCGCAAAGTATAGACAAAATCCCGGTACTAGGGTAAACTTGGAGGAAGAGACTTCTTGATACTTCAATCGTTGCTCGTTATGGGAAGGTGCGATGCAGCGAAAGGGAGAACTGAGATGAAAGATGCTGATAAAACGCAGGCTCAACAAATAGAGGAACTAGCCTGTCTGCGTCGTCGGATTGCCGAACTTGAAGCGGCAGAAGAGGAGATGTTTCAGGCCATTAACCATCCTACGTTGATCCTCAGTCCCCAATATGTGGTGATGGCCGCCAATCGGGCTGCAGCGGAGGCCACGGGCCTGACCGTCGAGGAACTGGTAGGTAAGCATTGTTACGAGGTCTTTCATGGAACCTCGCACGTTGTTGATGGGTGTCCCATGGCGCAGATGCTTTGCTCAGGGCATCTGGAAGCAGCGGAAACGCCGGCGCTGCATGGCGTTTTCTTCATTTCCTGTACTCCGGTGTTCGATGCGCAGGGGAACCTCGACAAGGTCATTCATATCGCCACAGACGTTACTGACCTCAAACGGGCAGAGGCTGCATTGAAGGAGCAGTATTCCACCTTTCGCGGCATCATTGATAGCGCCAATGCGTTGATCTTTTCCGTGGACCGGCAATACCGGTACACCAGTTTCAACCAGGCTCACGCCGCCGTCATGAAGGCACTCTATGGCGCAGAGATTGAAACCGGTCACAGTTTGTTGGATTATATGACCGTGAAGGAAGATCGAGAGACCGCCAGGGGTAACCTTGATCGAGCCTTAGCCGGAGAGCAGCTTGTGGAGGAAGCCTGTTTGGGAGAGGAACTTCGGTCGCGCCGCTATTTTCAAGTTTCACACAGCCCCATCAAGAATGAAGAAGGAGCGATCATCGGCGTGGCTGTGCTGGCGCAAGATATGACCGATCGCAAGCTGGCCGAGGAAGCATTGCAGCGGTCAAACCGCAAATTGCGCGCCATCAGCAATTGCAATCAAGTCCTCTTACGGGCAGTTGACGAACAGACCTTGCTCAAGGAGATATGCCGCATTGTTTGTGATGAGGCCGGGTATCGGATGGCCTGGGTGGGCTATGCCGAAAACGACGAGGCCAGGACCATCCGCCCTGTCGCCTGGGCCGGGGTCGAAGATGGGTATCTCGAACAGGCCAGGCTTACCTGGTCTGATACAGAACGAGGGCGCGGCCCCGCCGGAATAGCCATCCGGAGTGGCGAAATAACTTATGCTCAGGATTTCACAACCGACCCTCGCATAGCCCCATGGCGTGAAAGCGCCTTGCAACGTGGTTATCGCTCCAGCATCACGTTACCGCTCAAGGATGAGAACGCTCACACCTTCGGTATTCTCAATATCTATTCCTCGGAACCCAATGCCTTTACATCCGGCGAAATCCAGCTTTTGGCAGAACTGGCCGGCGATCTGGCTTTCGGCATCAACGCGCTGCGCACGCGCGTTGAACGCCAGCGGGCGGAAGCAGCACTCAGAGAGGCACATTCAAGTTTGGAACAGTCGGCGAAATTCACCGAGGCGTTGCTTTCGGCAATACCCACGCCTGTGTTCTACAAAGACAGGGAAGGCCGCTATCTGGGGTGCAACCGCGCTTTCACCGAGGTGATGGGCGTGACGGCGGCAGAGATGGCCGGCAAAACCGTTTACGAACTCTGGCCTGGCGAACATGCCCAGGTCTACCACAGCAAAGACCTGGAGTTGATGGAAAATCCTGCTCTGCAGGTATACGAATTCGTAGTGCGGGACAAGGACGGCGTGGACCGCCCGGTCCTCTATGCCAGGAATGTCTTCCGCGATGCAAATGATCAGGTGGCGGGCATCGTCGGCGCCTTTCTGGACATCACCGAACGCAAAAAGGCGGAAATGCAGATCAGGGCCAGCGAACAGCTTTTCCGCGCACTGGTGGAGAATTCGCCCGACTTTATCGCCCGTTACGACCGGGAATACCGTCGCGTTTATGTCAACCCGGCCATGCAAAAGCTGTTCGGAAAACCGGCAGATGAAGTGCTCAATCAGACACCGGTTCACATCCCTGATATCTACATTGATCATTTACGGCAGGTGTTTGAGACCGCTGCTGAGTGCGCCATTGAGATGCCGTTCCGCACGGCCCAGGGCGAGATGCGCTGGGGACATGTGCGCTTTGTGCCGGAATTTGGTCCGGACGGCCAGGTGGTTTCTGCCATGGCTATCGGGCGCGATATCCACGAAATCAAACAGGCCGAACAAGAACGCCTGGCCCATCTGCGGTTTTTTGAATGTATGGATCAAATCAATCGGGCCATCCAAGGCACGACAGATCTCGAACAGATGATGGGCGATGTCCTGGATGTGGTCTTAACGATTTTCGATTGCGATAGGGCAGGTTTGGTCTATCCCTGCGATCCGGAGGCGGCCACGTGGCATGTGCCTATGGAACGGACGCGGCCGGAATATCCTGGCGCCCATCTCCTGGCAGGTGAACTACCTATGGATGCCGGCGTCGCCGAGAAGCAACGCACGCTGCGCGCCACAGAGGGTCCGGTGACATTTGGTCCAGGATCTGCCTATTCCTTGCCGGTGGAAGTGGCGGAGCGTTTTGGCGTTCAGTCATTGATGGGCATGGCGTTGTACCCCAAGGTGGGTAGCCCCTGGGAATTCGTGCTGCAACAGTGTTCTTATCCCCGCGTCTGGACGCCGGAGGAGGAGCGACTTTTCCAGGAAATCGGTCGGCGGCTAGAAGACAGCCTGGGTACCTTGTTGACTTATCAACAACTGCAAGATAGCGAAGCCCGCTACCGCCTCATTGCCGAAAACACCGCGGATACCATCGTCGTCTTCGATTTGGACCTCAAGCTGGTATATGTCAGCCCGGCGGTGTTCAAGCTGCGTGGCTATACGGTTGAAGAGACCATGACCCAATCCCTGGAGCAAATCCTGACCCCCGCCTCTCTGCAAACAGTGCACAAATTGCGGACCGAACAAATAGCTCTGGAGGCAGACGCAACCGCCGATCCGTCCAGAACTGTGTTGCTGGAACTTGAGGTGTATTGCAAAAGTGGGGCGACGATCTGGGTTGAGCTTACTGCATCCATCTTACGCGATGTGCACCTCAAACCAACCGGCATACTGGCCGTAATCCGAGACATTACCGCGCGCAAGCAGGCGGAGGAGGCGCTGCGGCGGGCGCACGATGAGATGGAGGAGCGCGTTAATCAGCGCACGGCGGAATTAAGGAAAGCCAACGAGCAACTGACTGCGCTCTACCGGGTGGGCCAGGTTATCACGGCGCCGTTGCAGTTGAGAGTGGTCCTTGATGCGATCACACGCAGCACGGCCGAGTTGTTGGGCGCAGACACCGGGGTGATATTGCTGCTAGACGAAGCCGGAGAGACGTTGACCATCCAGGGCGCCTTTGGATTGAGCCAAACAGTGGTAAAGGGAACTCATGATCGGGTTGGTGAAAGCATTGCCGGACGGGTTGTGCAGACGGGTGAGCCGATAATTGCCAATGATTTGCCCAATGATCCGCGTTTCTACAATCCTTCCGCCGCAAATGAGGGTTTGCTGGCCTGCGCCAGCGTGCCTCTTGTGGTGGGAGGAAAGATTATCGGGACACTGGATATCCACAGTAAGACCGATCGCTTTGCCTTCAACGAAGAACATATCCATATCCTCAACCTGTTGGCCAGCCAGGCAGCTATTGCCATTGAGAATGCCCGGCTGTATGAACAACTGCAACTGGCCCACGATGAACTGGAAATGCGGGTGCAGCAACGCACCACCGAACTGGCCGCCACCAATGCACAACTGCAACAAGACATCATCGAGCGCAAGCGGGTGGAGAACGAGCTTCGACAAAATCGTGAGGCCGCGCTGCGATTTTCCGAGCAGTTGGCGGCGCTCCAGCAAGTGACCATTCAACTTTCCAAGGCCGAATCTGCCGATGACTTGTGCCGGCGTGCGGTCGAGTTGGCGCGCTCCCACCTGGGATTCGACCGGGTCGGTATCTGGTTTATCGAAGAGGATGGCGCCTTCCTGCGCGGTTCGTTTGGGACCGACGAACAAGGCAATCTGCGAGACGAACGCAACCTGCGAGTTGAATTCAGGCACGGAGGCCTGGGTTGGCAAGTCTTCTCGCAAAAGCAGCCTGTGGCTTATAGCGAGCGCACCCCATTGGTGCATCAGGGACGGGCATTGGGCGAAGGCCCCCTTGCGGCAGGCGCGCTTTGGGATGGTGACCAGGTCATCGGCCTCATCTATACCGATAATCTAATCAGCCATCAGCCTATCACCGAGCAACAACTCGAGATTCTGCGGCTCTACGCCACGACAGTGGGGCATCTCCTCAAACGCAAGTGGGTCGAGACAGAACGCGAACGTCTGGCTACGCAACTCCGCGAACAAGCACGGGAGCTGCGACAGATCCTTGCCACTGTCCCGGAAGGTGTGCTGTTGCTGGATGGGGAGCACCGTGTTGTGCAGGCTAACCCGGTAGCCGAGAGAGATTTGGTCACATTAGCCGGTGTGAAAGTCGGCGATGTCCTGACTCACCTGGGCAACCGTCCGCTGGCCGAATTGCTTACCTCGCCATCTACGAAGGGATTATGGCACGAAGTCAAGGTCGATCGGCGTGTTTTCGAGGTCATTGCCCGGCCAATGGAGAAAGACGGTGATCAAGAACATTGGGTGTTGGTCATCAACGATGTGACCCAGGCGCGCGCGGCGCGCGAGCAATTGCAGCAACAAGAGCGCATGGCTGCTGTGGGTCAATTGGCCGCCGGCATTGCCCACGATTTTAACAACATCATGGCTATCATCATCCTGTACGCCCAGATGACCGCGCAGATCAAGGCTTTGCCCGCTCGCGTCCAAGAACGCCTGGCGGTGATCAATCAGCAGGCCCGGCATGCGACCCGGCTCATTCAACAGATTCTTGATTTCAGCCGAAGATCCGTGCTTGAACGGCAACCGCTTGACCTGTTGCCCTTTCTAAAAGAACAGTGCAAGCTGTTGGAACGTACCTTGCCGGAGAATATCGAGGTCAGCCTGGATTACGAGCCGGCCGAATACATCGTCAATGCCGACCTCACCCGCATACAGCAAGCCCTGATGAACCTGGCCGTCAATGCGCGCGATGCGATGCCGGAGGGCGGAAAACTGCGCTTTACCTTGTCCAGGACGTTTATCCCGGACAAGCTCAGATGTGTTGTGACCTCGGATGAGATACCCGGCGGGGAGTGGGTGCGCCTGGCAGTGACAGATACAGGTAGTGGCATTCCATCCGAGGTGCTCCCGCACATTTTCGAGCCATTCTTCACCACCAAAGCGCCCGGACAGGGAACGGGACTGGGATTGCCGCAGGTATACGGTATTGTGGGTGCCCATGATGGATACATCGACGTGAGCACAAAGGTAGGAAAAGGGACCTCGTTCATCATCTACCTGCCGCCGCTGTTGGCACATCAACCGGAGACGCCCGTCTCGGAGTCGCCGGCCTTTGTCTCAGGCCGGGGAGAGACCCTCCTGGTGGTCGAGGACGATATCACTTTGCGGAAAGTCCTGGCGGAGACTCTGCACGCGCTGAATTATCGCGTCCTGGAGGCGGCGAATGGCCGGGAAGCGCTGCACATCTTGCAGCAGCGCGCCGGAGAGATCGCGTTGGTTCTGAGCGATCTGGTCATGCCCGAAATGGGCGGGCAAGCGTTGTTCCACGCGATGCGGCAACAAGGACTGACGTTGCCGGTGGTGTTAATAAGCGGCCATCCTATGGAAAATGAACTACTGAGCTTACAAGAGCAAGGGCTGGCCGGCTGGCTGCTCAAGCCCCTGGATGTAGAGCGACTGTCTCGGTTGCTGGCGCAGGTGCTGAGAACAAACGCTTGACCAAGAACGCGCTGAAGAGGTGCAAGCCTTTCTATGAGCCAAACAGCAAGAATTTGATGAGTTGAACCTGGATGAAAAACTAAGTTTTCACCACGGAGGATTTTTATGCGGTTTTCTCTGTGTTCGCGGCAACTTGCCGCTGTGTCTCTGTGGTGAGTTTTCAGCGTGCGTTTGGTATAAATTATTCACATAGGGCGGGTCAAAACTTGAAAGGAGAGGAGAGATGACCGAGAACAATGCACCTGAGGGAAAGTCTGCCAGACAAATGGGCTTGTGGATCGCAATCGGCGTGGCCCTGGGCGCAGGCATAGGCACAGCCATCGATAACGTCGGCGTCGGCGTGGCTATCGGACTCTGCCTTGGCGTTGCGATTGGGGCGCTGCAAAGCCGGCGCAAGGGATGAAGGCTGAAAACGGGGAGGAAATGCCGGTGGTGTTCTATAAGCGCAATCCAGAAGGATATCAACAGGCTCTGCCCGGCATCCGGCGGAAAACCCTGGTCTACGGCGACAAGACGCTGACCGCGGAATTCCACCTGGCAAAGGGCAGCCAACTGCCGCTCCACGCCCATCCGCAAGAGCAAACGGGATACTTGATCTCCGGCCGGATGCGGTTTTTCATCGGCGATGAGGTGTTCGATGCGGAACCGGGCGACAGTTGGTGCGTGCCCGGCAACGTCGAACACCGCGCCGAAATCCTTGAGGATACGGTGGTGGTGGAGGTGTTCTCGCCGGTACGCGAAGATTATCTGTCGTAGAAACGTGAGGAGAAGAGGACCGGCGAATCCCAAAATGGATGGCGCGCTTATCAGACCCTCGGAGAGTTCCTTTTCATGCTAACGTCAGAGGCTTCTGGGCGCCGGTAAGGGTGGCAAGTTCCCTGACGAAGTGGTTGAACCCGGCGACGTAGCTGTCGAGATAATCCTGTGCCAGCCTGTCGGCGAGTGCGGCGGCATCCGCGGCGTAGAGCAGTGGGACGAAGGGCCGAAAATCGCGCAGACTGATGTGCATCACGCCCATGTCGTCGGTCAGGACGCCCCATACCAGTTCTTTGGTCACGCCGTCATCTTTGGCGCTCGTAAAGCGGCGCGGGCTGGTGTGCGGCGCGACGCGCCCCAGGTTGGAGAAAACCTCGTTGCCTTTGATGACCTCGTTCAAGACCCCGATGTGCTGTGGAATCTGGTCAAGGATGTGCTGGACGGACGGCGGCAAGTGACCAAGCAGGCGCAACGTGGCGGTGTTGAAGCTCTCACCGCGCATCGTGATGGCCTTCAGCGTGTCCAGGAATTCGCCGAAGGCTTTCAGGTGCGCCAGGAGCCTGCGCCGCGTCTCGTCGAACGTGTTCCAATGCGCCGCGTTCTTCTTCAGCCGGTAGCGCGCGTAGTGTTCCTGCACTTCGGCGAATAGCGGGATGATCGTCGGCAGTGGGTTGCGGAAGGTGGTGGGGAACAGCCGTGCTTTCGGCGTGACGTTGCTGGCATCCATCGGGATGAGCAGCGCGGGGTTGGTCTCGCGGTCATGCGTCAGCGCCTGGGTGATGCTTTCCTGGAGGGTCTGGTAGCGTTTGGCGTCGAGCCGGGCCTGTAGCGCCTTTATTTCTCGTTGGACGGGCGTGGAGACGGTATAGCTCGCGGCGTGAAATCCCCGGTAGAGCAGCAGCAAATCGTTGACGGTCAACCGGACGCCGCGCTGTTCGAGCCATTGCCGCAGGTGCGCCAGTGCTTTGGTGTCGATGGCGGCGGATTCGGCGGCGGCTTCATACGTGGGTGCGCTTTTGCCGGCCTGGGCGACCACCTCCGGCGTGCCGGGCAACGTCAGTGGTGTGACTGCGCCACATGCCGGGCTGGGCGCCATACGCAGCAGCCTGCGATAGGCGTCGATGGCGCTGCCGGTCATAATCTCGGCAACTGCCATACCCCACATCCCGTCGAAGAAGATGTGCGATTGGTCGAAGACCGTGCTCTCCGGCGTGCGGAATAGCGTGAGCGCGTGGTCGCCGATGCCCCGCCGGCCCCTGCGGATGCGCGCCAGCGGTTGTGCGGCGGGCTGCAAGTCCCAGTTGATGAGAATCGGCGCCCGGCGCAGACGTCCCAGCGCGCTTTGCGTGGCCGGAGGCAATCCTGCGCGCAGATTGGCTTGCACGGCGCGGGGCGCTTCCGCCAGCAACAGGTCCAGGTCGCCAGGTGTCTCGGCGCGCGGCGCGTGCAACACCGCATCGACCCACGCCAGAATCATCTCCGGCGCCGGAGGGCGCAGCATCCCCAGCAGGTGTTTGCTCCCGCCGTACCAGACGTGCCCGGCCCGATCGGTCTCCAGGGCAATGCCGGCCGCATCGCACAAAGCGCCGTCGCTATCGGCGTACAGGGGGATCGGATCGCCTTCGGGCGGATAACAGAGCGGACTGCCGGCGCTGTTGCGCTGGCACACCGGCAACAAATACGTCTGCTCTTGCCAGATCAAACCGACGAAGGCGCGCGCGAGCGGGTAGTACGTTTTGTGCTCCTTGTGCGGCTCCGGCGTCAGCGCCGCGAGCAGCGTCATCTGTTCCACGTAGGGCGGCAATTCGGTTTTGCAGCGTGCATCGAAGCGTGTATGGATGCGAGCCTGCGCGGCGCGGTCGAGCGCGGCGATGCGCGGCGCGATAAACTGCTCGAAGGTTTCCAGTCTGTAGCGGAGATACGGGATGTCGGCGGTGGGGGCGTGGTAGGGACGCGCGGCGTTCCAATCGCGCGTGAGCGTGCTGAAGGGCGGCTTTTCATGCATTCCGGCGCTTTCGGCTTCTTCTTGCACCAACCGCAGCCGCACGTGTTCGCGCCAGTCGGTTTTGAGCAGATCGTCGTAGTCGTAGAGCAGGTGAATGGCCGCGCTGACCCACGCGGCAGCCTCGACGACCGGGTCACGTGGCGAGGGGAGCTCGCGTTGGAATCCTACCGTCTCGTTGGTGTGCCGCGCCGTGTCCTCGCGCAGGCCGAATTCCAGGTAGAACTGCCACATCCCCTGGGGAAAGGCGCTCTCGGTATCTTTGCCGGCCAGTTGCAGAAGTTTTTGGTAGGCGTGGAGCAGGGCGGCCGGACCGCCAATCACGACGCCGAACAAACCCTGGGGGAGCAATTCCAGGCTGCGCAGGAGCGCCGTGATATCCTGGCGCACCCGCTCGGCGCTGATCTTGCGCCCTTTGAGCTGCATCAACCCGTTGAGGATGAAGGCCGGCAGGTTGCCGGCGGGCAGCAAGTGGGCGATTTCCTGCTGGAGCTCGCGGATCTCCGGCAGGGTAAGGCGCGTCAGCTTTTGCAGCGTATCCGGATCGATCTGTGTTAACGCCGCCAGCGTGGCATCTTTCGCGCGCGTCCACGTTTCCAGTTCTTCTTGCGTGATACGTTCTTTAGCCGTCATCTCTCCGACTCAGGGCAACCGCTCCCCTACCACGACGCAGCGGAAGCCGAGCGTGGCGCTCTTGGCCGGGCGTTCGGTGCCCCTGACCGTGCTTTCCGGCTTGCCGAAGGTGCGGTATGTCGTGCGCACTTCGTATTCCACCGATTTTTCGATGGGCGCGCCTGCGCCGCCGCGCATCACCCGGTAGTCGCCGCTCGTTGGCCCGGTTGGGTCGGGCGGCGGGTTGGGGGTGCTGTAGTAATCCTTGCTGTACCAATCGTTGGTCCATTCCAGGGCGTTGCCGGCCAAATCCAGGATATTGTAGGCGCTGGCGTTCTGCGGATAACTTCCGACCGCCACCACCCGGTTGCCGATGGGGATGCGGGTGCGGTCGTATTCGTCACCCCAGGGGTAGCGGCGCTTGGTGTTGGTCGCCGGGTCCCAGGAGGCCGCTTTCTCCCATTCCGCCTCGGTGGGCAGGCGCGCGGGCCAACCGGTGGTGTCGGCAATCCACTCGCAGTAGCGCGCGGCTTGCTCCCAACTGATGAGCACCATCGGGTGATTGCCTTTGTTGGGATTGTCGTACAGGTCGCGCGTGATCGGTTCGGTACACACCCCGGCGGCGACGCAGCGTTTGTATTGGTCGGTGGTCACCTCCGTTTCATCCATCCAAAACGGGCCGACAAAGACTTCCCGCTGCGGGCGCTCGTGCCGCGCGGCCTCGACGTCGTCTTCCGGGGCGCCCATCAGGAACGCGCCGCCGGGCACGAAACGCATTGTCATTTCATCCACGTCGCGCACGCGGGCCTCACCGGGGGCGAGCGTTGGGGTAGGCGTGGGGGTCGCGGTGGGGGTGGCGGTCGCGGTGGGCGATGGGGTGGCGGTGGCGGTTGGCGCGCGCGTTGGGGTGGGGGAGGCGGTGGGACGCGGCGTCTCGGTGGGGGCAGGCAACGCGCTCGATGCAACAAGGGCGGTGGCGGTGGGAACAGGTGTGGCGGTGGCGGTTGAGGTTGCGGTGGCGGTGGGCATTCCTGTGGCGGTGGCGGTAGTCGTCGGGGTGGCGGTGGGCGCAAGCAACGCCATATTGAGCAGCGTGGTGCGTCCGGTCAGTTCGAGATAGGCCAGCACGCCTGCTGCGATGAGCAGCAGAAGTACGACAACCGGCCATCTGCGACGCCGCCGTGTTGGAGGTGCGCCATCTGTGGGGGCCAGGGTGCCACCGGCAGAGGCAGTCCGCCCTGTGCCGGGGGCGTTCGGGGGCGGCGGTATGGTATCCTCCGGCATCGGGATGGCGCGCACGGCTGCGGGGAGGCCGGGTTCTTGCCATGCTTTTCGCAGGGCATCGGCCAGGGCGCGCGCGGTTGGAAAACGGTCGGCGGGGTCTTTCGCCAGGGCTTTCAGGATCACCGCTTCGACGGCGGGAGGAAGGTCGGGGCGGTAGCGGCGCGGCGGTGTGGGCTCCTGGCTGATGTGCTTCAGCGCGAGGCTCAGCGGCGAGTCATCCTCGAAGGGCAAATGCCCGGTTGTCATCTCATAGAGGATACCGCCGAGCGAATAGATATCGGATTGGGGCACAGCGGCGCGGGAATTGAGCGCCTGTTCGGGGGCGATATATTCCGGCGTGCCGAAGGTTTCGCCTGTGGTGATCTGGCTGACACGATTGCGCAGCATGACGAGGCCAAAATCGCCCAGAATCGCCTCGCCACGGTCGTTCAACAGGATGTTGGCGGGTTTGACATCGCGGTGGATGACGCCATGCTCGTGCGCGTAGTCCAGCGCAGCGCCCGTTTGTTCGATAATGGCGATGATTTCCTCCGGCGTAAACGCCCGCCCGTTCGCCAGCCGTCGATCCATTTCCGTGCGCAGGTCGTGACCGGGGATGTATTCCAGCACGAGATAGGGGCGATTCTCGTACACCCCGAAATCGTAGACCTGGACGATGTTCTGGTGGCGTAGCGCGGCAATGGCCTGTGCTTCACGCCGGAGACGCAGGGCCACGCTTTCTTTGTCTTGCAGGGCTTGCTCCAGAAATTTAAGGGCTACCGGCCGGCGCAGGACGTGATGGTAACCTTTATACACTTCCGCCATCCCGCCCCGGCCGATTTTTTCTATGATTTCATAGGGACCGATGTGTGTCCCGATCAGGGTATCTGTTGCCATGCTTTGCCTTGGTTATGCTCTGGATTGAGAGTTAGTCGTGAGTATAATGGAGTTTGCAACGAAGTCAACGCTTTACGCAAAGGGATTTACATTGAAAATTATGGTTCGCCGTTTAATCGAATACTGTTGCGGCAAACGACTGCCGGTATAAATCTGCGTGGAACGGGTACGCTTTCGCAGTTTCGCGTGCGTCATCATCCCACTGGACAAAAGCTGTAAAACCGATATTATCGTGTTAGTTGAGGAGTAAAGAGTAAAGAGTAAAGAGTAAAGAGTAAGGAGTAAAGAGTAAGGAGTTGTGAGTGGCCTTTCATTTCTCTTTTCTCATTTCTCTTTTCTCATTTCTCATTTCTCATTTCTCATTTCTTGCCGAGGTGATTATGAAAATTGTCGTAACAGGTGGAGCAGGGTTTATCGGGTCGCACGTCGTGGATGCTTATGTCGCGGCAGGACACGAAGTTATCATCATCGATAGTTTGTGGGAAGAGGGCGGGGGACGCCTGAAAAACGTCAATCCCCAGGCGCGTTTCTACCAATTGGACATCCGCAGCGATGAGGCAGCGGAGTTAATTCGGCGCGAGAAGCCGGAGGTGCTCAACCACCACGCCGCGCAGCACTCGGTGAAGATCTCCACCGACAAGCCAAAGCTGGATGCGGATGTCAACGTGGTGGGTTTGATCAACTTGCTCGAGGCATGTGTGGATGCCGGGACGCGCAAGGTCATCTTCGCGGGCAGCGGTGCCAGTTATGGGACGGCGGAGCATTTGCCGATTGACGAACAAACCCCGCAGCGGCCGCAATCGCCCTACGGCATCACGAAAATGGTCACGGAGCACTATCTGCGCTACTACCAGCAGACGAAGGGCCTGGGGTACACGATTTTCCGTTACGGCAATGTCTACGGCCCGCGCCAGGACCCCAACGGCGAGGCGGGTGTGATTGCCATCTTCGCCAATCGCATCCTCAAGCGTATGGACGTGCGCATCGACTGGGACGGCGAGCAGCAGAAGGATTACATCTACGTGGGCGATGTGGCGGCGGCGAACGCGCTGGCGCTCTCCGCGGGTGACAACGACGTCTTCTGCATCGCCAGCGGCGGCGGAACGTCGGTCAACGAGCTGTACCGGCAGTTGTGCGACCTGATCGGCTTTGTCGCGCCGGTCGTCAAGGCGCCGATGCGGCCCGGTGACATCTATCTTTCGTACTTCGATTGCACAAAGGCGCAGCGCGTGTTAGGCTGGCGACCGCAGACCGAGCTGCGCGCAGGGTTGCAGGCTGTGGTCGATGCGTTGCGATAGACACAAAGTACATTCCGGCGAGGTGCGTATGAAAAAATGGACGATGTTCCTGTGCATTGGATTGCTCGCAATCACGTCGGTTTTGACGGCCTGCCGTTCTGCTGCGACGCCAGAGAGTGCCGAGATACAGCCTCCGGCCACTTCACCGGTAGCAGGTGACACACCCCCAACGGCATCGCCGCCCACTGCAACACCTACGCCGATACCTTCCCCGACGCTTACGCCACAGCCCACGCTCTTGCCGCCCGCCGTTCCGCTTGACCGTATCGCACAGGGGCAGCGCCTGGGGCGCGGCGTCAACCTCGGCAACGCGCTCGAAGCGCCCACAGAAGGGGAATGGGGCATGGTGCTGCAAGAAGAGTACTTCCGCCTCATCGCCGAAGCTGGTTTCGACACCATCCGTGTGCCCATCCGCTGGTCAACACACGCCCTGGAAGAGCCGCCTTATACGGTGGACGAGAGCTTTTTCCAGCGCGTGGATTGGGTAATCGAAAACGGGCTGGCGAACGGGCTGAACGTGGTCATCAACATGCACCATTACGAAGAAATCTTCGAGACACCTGGCGCGCATACCGAGCGTTTCATTGCCATCTGGCAGCAGATTGCGACGCGCTACAAGGATAAACCGGACAACGTCTACTTCGAGCCGCTCAACGAGCCGCACGGTGGCCTCACCCAAGACAAGTGGCGGCGCCTCCTCGATGATACGATTCTGGCGATCCGTCGCATCGACAACCGGCACACGCTTATCGTTACCGGCGCGGATTGGGGCGGTTACCGCGCGCTGGCGAACTTGCGTCTACCCGAAGGCGAAGAAAATTACGTCTGCACCTTCCATTTCTACGACCCAATGCTGTTCACCCATCAGGGGGCATCCTGGTCGGGACCCGGCTATCAAACACTCGGCGTGACATGGCCCGGCCCCCCGGCAACCCCTGTTGCGATCGATCCGGAGGCAGCAAAGGTAGGCTGGGTGCTCACGTGGTTCAGGCAGTACAACACGCTCGCCACGGAGTCTAACCCCGCCGGCTACAAAATGATCCGTGATGCGTTCGACGCGGCTGCCAAAGTGGGCGAGAAACTGGACTGTGTGCTATGGCTGGGCGAATTCGGCGCGTTTGAGAAAGCCGATATGCAATCGCGCGTCAACTGGACAACGTTCGTGCGCGAAACGGCCGAAGCGCACGGAATGTCCTGGGCATACTGGGAGTTTGGTTCGGGCTTCGGCGTCTACGACCGGCAGGCAGGGCAATGGCACGAGGCATTGCTGAGAGCATTGATTCCTGAACCAAGTGTGGATTGAATTGCAGGGTTTTTGTGTTAGGCGTGTGAAAAAGATGAAATTAGTTCGGGCTTGAGTATGGTATTAGGGAAAGAGGTACACGATGAATAACAATGCAGATTCACAAAAAGTCTCTCGCAAAACGCTGACCCGCCGCCAATTTTTGCGGGTTGCCGGTGTTGCGGCGGGTGCTGTGCTTACCGGGTGTAGACTGGAACCACCAACCGCGTGGCCGAAAGGAAATGCAATCCCAACCTCTGTGCCTCAGGTTGCTCCTGCGACGTCTGTTCCGGTGGCGTCGACGGGTGTGCGCAAGGCCCAAGTCGCCATCGCCCGCGAGAAGACCTACGAGCCGCAGGCGCTTTACAACCGCCTGCGTGACATGCTCGACAGCCTGGGCGGTCTGGGGGACATCGTCCGCCCCGGCGCGCGCGTGGCAATCAAGATCAATCTGACCGGCGGCTCGTATTGGGATGGCAAGATCGGGGGGCTTCCCGGTACTGAAACCTTCGTCACGCATCCTGAGGTGGTCGGAGCGTTGGGCAAGCTCGTGCTCGATGCGGGCGCGAAGGAACTGTACATCGTCGAAGCGGTTTATGATTGGGCGTCCTACACGGTCTGGGGGTACGACGCTGTGGCGAAGACGCTGGGCGCGACGTTGATCGACTTGAACGCTCAAGACCCCTATCCCGATTTCGCCAAAACGCCTGTCCCCGACGGAGGCAAGCTCTACAACGAGTTTACCTTCAACCACATCCTGGAAGAGATCGACACGTTTATATCTGTCTCCAAGATGAAGTGCCACTGGATTGCGGGCGTCACGCACACGATGAAGAACCTGTTCGGGCTGGTGCCTCTGCAGTTCTACCGGGCCGCCCCGCAGGATACGTATCGTACGGGCTTTCACGGTCCCAGCGATGAAATTGCCGGACAGCGCGTGCCGCAGATCATCACCGACCTGAACCGCGCGCGTCCGCTGCACTTCGGCCTGGTGGACGGCATCAAGACTACCGAATCGGGGGAAGGCCCGTGGATCAAGGGCCTGAGACCGCTCGAACCGGGTGTGTTGATCGCCGGCAAAGATGTTGTGGCGACAGACGCAGTGGCGACAGCCGCGATGGGCTTCGATCCCACGGCAGCGGCAGGCACCGCCCCGTTCATCCGCGGCCTGAACCACATCCAACTGGCCCACGATTTGGGACTGGGCACGAACCGCCTGGAGGAGATCGAGGTGCTCGGTCCGTCGATCAAGGATGTCATGACCCAATTCCGGGCTGCGCTGGGGTAGAGGGAGAATTCCTCTTGACAAATCCTTGCTATCTTGCTATACTATGTTTTGGAAGCGCTTCCAAACCGTGTGGACGTAGCATCGTGACACTCACATTTCGACGATAACGTGCCGTATGACTACCAACTGCCAGACTAATGACTATTTCCGAGGAGCAGCCGGTTCTATCGCACCCCATGCAGCACGAAAACGGTGCTCCGACTATAAGACGAACGACTACGCGACTATTTTCGCAGGAGGTTTTGCACTTCAATGACATCTTCTTATCTTGAGTATGAGTTGCACGATGGCTACATTCACAACTGGCTGGTCGCCGGCCCACAGGCGATAGCCATTCCCGATCCTGACCACTACACAGGCGAAGAACCAGAACGCAAGCTCCAGATTGCCCGGCATTATTACATACCGGAAAACCTTATCCCGCAAACCCCGGTTGACCGCGAATCTTTCACCATCGATGAAACTGCCTTGACCTGGCGGTATACCCGCTGTCTCGATGATCATTTCGTGGATAAGTCCACGTTCCATCACACGTGGCACTACCTGCGTACCTGGGCCTACACGCAGCTTCATGTGTGGGACACTCAGGAAGTCACCTTCATCATTACGACGAACGGCCCGGCAGACGTGTGGATCAACGGCGAGCACGTGCACCGCCACGAACATTTCCACCATCAGCAACCGGCGAGCGTATCCTTCACCGCAACGCTGCGCGCGACGGATGACGAGGGCAAAGGCAATGAAATCCTGGTGCGCTTTGAAGAAGTTGCGGCGCGCGAATGTCCTTATGTGATGGCGCTGCGCGTGACCGGCATTGCCCTTGAAGACGTTGAAGTGAAAGTGCCCTCGGCGACGACGCGGACGATTCGTCACATGATGCTAGAGCGCGTACTTGAACAGGCGTGCATTGAAGAAGTTGCCAACTACCGGGGTAAGGTAGTCAACTTGCACTGGGCGGACGATCTGGAGGCCAACTTCAACTACCAGTACAGCATTCAAGACCCGAGAAATCGCATCTATGTCAGTGGTGAAACGGAAGCAAAGCCCGGTGAGGTCGCCGACATCGGCCATGGCTTTCGCATCTGGCAAGGCCCTTTCCGGGTAGTGCTCAGTGATGTCGCAAAGGAAATCGCTTTTTGGAATGTCCGCTACCAATGGGAGATACCTTTCTACATCCTGGATAATGCGTACTCGGAAGCGCCTTATGGCACCGTGGAAGAACGCAGCCTTGAGGCGCTGACCTATGCAGCGACCCAGAAAGACAATCTCTATGCCGAGATTGCCCGGTTCGAGCTGGGGAAATGGGAAGACGTCGATCAGGACGTCATCTTGAGAGCCATCGCGTCCATCAATGCGCGCAGCGATTGCAGCGACTTCGATCTCGTCGGCCTGCTCGGGGTGATGTATCGCTATATGAATCAAGAACAGTTTCCCGCCGCGCTGAAAGCGCCGCTCAAGGACTGCGTGCTCAACTTCAAATACTGGCATGACGAGCCGGGTGTGGATGCAATGTGCTACACCACCGAGAACCACAGCATTCTCTTTCACACCTGCGAAATCCTGGCCGGGCAGCTTTATCCCGACGAAGTCTTTACCAACGCGGGGCAGACCGGGCAGTGGCACCGCGAGAAAGGCGAACGTCTGGCCCTGGCGTGGCTCAAGACGCGCGGCGCGACCGGCTTTTGGGAGTGGGATTCCAATTGTTATTTCGAGGAGGATTTGCTGGCGCTGGCGCATCTTGTGAGCCTGGCGGAGAGCGAGGAGGTTGTCGAGCTGGCGGCTGTAGTGATCGACAAGATGCTGTTCACCATGGCGCTTAACAGCTACAAGGGCGTCTTCGGTTCGACCCACGGACGGACTTATAGTCCGATGATCAAGAGCGGGCAACTCGAACCGACATCGGGGATTTGTCGGCTGCTATGGGGGCAGGGCGTTTTCAACCAGCATCTGCGGGGGCTGGTGGCTATGGCGTGCTCGGGATACGATTTCCCGCTGCTGATCGGTGAGATCGCCACTCAACCCGTTGATGAGATGTGGAACCGCGAACGGCATATCATCAATGCCGCCGGCGCTGAGGTCAACAAAGTCACTTACAGGACGCCGGACTATATGCTGGCTTCCGCACAAGATTATAAACCTGGTGAAAAGGGGTATCAGGAGCACATCTGGCAGGCGACTTTCGGCCCGGATGCTGTTGTGTTTGTCAATCATCCGCCGGTGCTCAGCGAGGATGGCGCCCATCGCCCCAATTTCTGGGCCGGCAACTTCATCCTGCCACGGGTGGCGCAGTGGAAGGACGTATTGTTTGCTTTACACAACCTGCCTGAGGATGACTGGCTCGGCTTCACCCATGCGCACTTCCCGGTTTATATGTTCGATGCTTACGAGGTCCGCGACAACTGGGCCTTTGCGCGCAAAGGCGACGGGTATCTGGCGCTGTATGCCTCGACTGGCCTGTCACTGGTGAAGCGCGGCCCGGCCGCTTACCGTGAATTACGCGCTTATGGGCCGCAGACCGTGTGGATTTGCCAGATGGGGCGCGCGGCGCTGGACGGCGACTTTGCGAATTTTCAGGGGAAGGTGCTTGGCCTGCATGTGGATGTGCAAGGGCTGACCGTGCGTTATCACTCGCTGCGTGGCGAGACATTCTCCTTTGGGTGGGATGCACCTTTGGTGCGTGACGGGGTGGCAGTACCGCTGAACGGTTTCAAGCACTATGAAAACCCCTACTGTGTCGCCGAACTCCCTGCTCCTGAAATGGACATTCACGTTGGGGATTACGTGATGCGGCTTGCGTTTTAGTAAATATTTAATAAAATTATACGTAGCGATGTGGAATCGGGTTTAACTGTTTGCCATCCGTTTTCAGGCATTGTATAATGGGTGTAACCCGATCCCATCAAAACGACGCAGAGCCTTCAGGCTGCGTCATTGGGACACAGCAATGGCTCCATTTCATCCAGAAAGGAGGTCAAGCCCAAAATACCAGAAATAGTTACCTCATACTCTTTGTTACCCCCCTATTGTGTTAAACAGTCAGTATAGTCTAAATCTTTAAGCTTTAAGGAGGAAGAACGATGAAGAAGATTACACGGCGGCAGTTCCTGCAGGTTTCAGCTTTAGCCGGCGCAAGCGCCGTCTTGGCCGCCTGCAAAAAAGCCACTCCGGCCCCCACAACAGCACCGGTCGAGAAGACCACCGAGGCCCCAAAGGTTGAGCAACCCACCGCGGTTCCTGTCGCGGAGCAGAAGTGGCCGCGTGAGAACGTGAAGCGCGAGCGCACGTTGATTTATGCGTTCGGCGCGGTAGAGCTGGCAGGTGTGGGCATTGGGAATATGTATGCCAATGACTGGCACCAGATGGCCGGGTCGGCGATGCTTGAGTTCCCGTTCTACTACTGCGCGCTCAACGACAAGACCTACCCCTGGATTGCCGAGAGCTACCAGTATAACGACGATTTCACCGAGATGACGCTGTACGTGCGTAAGGGCGTCAAGTGGGCGGATGGTGAGGATCTCAATGCCTCTGACATTGCCTTCACGTACAACAGCCTCAAGGCTAAAGCGCCGGACCTGCGGGACTCCAGCTTTGTGAAGCAGTATGTGGAGTCGGTCGAGGCCGTTGATGACTACACCGTCAAGTTTAAGTTCGTGGAGCCCAATCCCCGCTGGCACTTCGACGGCTGCACCGGGCGCTTCGACCGTGGTATCTATCTCGTGCCGGAGCACATCTTCTCGAAGGTCGAGGGCGACTGGCGTGAGTTCGCCTTCTTCGATCTAGAGAAGAGATGGCCCGTTTACTCCGGCCCCTATGCCGTCAGCCGGTTTGACGTGCAGGTGAAGCACATGGACCTGCGTTACGACTGGTGGGCGGCCGAAGTTGGCCTGGCCGAAATGCCGCGCGTTGAGCGCATCGTGCAGTTCGGTTGGCCGGGTGAGGAAGTCGGTGGGCAGATGCTGATCAACAATGAGGTGGACGTGACGCTTGACCTGCGCCCCGCCACCATCGAGGCGATCCTGGCCCAGGCTTCAGATCATATCACCACCCACACCCATGGCGAGAAGCCCTATGGTTATATGGACTGGTGGCCCACTTCGTTGTACTTCAACACCCTCGAAGAGCCATACAACGACAAGAACGTGCGCTGGGCGATCGCTTATGCCATCGATCACCAACAGGTGATGGATGTGGGCTATGGCGGCGCGGGTGTCAAGACCAACCTCCCGTTCCCCGGCTATCCTGGCCTGACCAAGTACCGGGACAACGCTGAACCGGAACTCAAGGCGATGATCGAGAGCATCTACGACCGCGATGTCGCCAAGGTTGAGGAACTGATGAAGGCCGCCGGCTTTGAGAAGAACGCCGATGGGTTCTTTGCCAAGAACGGTGAGGTCTTCAAGCCCGAAATCCTCACCGTCGACATCTATGGCGACATCGGCCCGGTGGTCGTCGAGCAGTTGCGGCAGGCCGGTTTTGACGCTACGATGATCAACCCGCCTGATGCGTGGACCATCATGGGCGATGGGAACGCGCATGCCTTCTTCCGCGGCCATGGCGGCAGCGTGAAGGACCCCTTCACCACGATGGATATGTACACGACCAAGAATGTCGTACCCACCGGAACGAACGTCGTCGGCGATAACTTCCCGCGCTGGGGCAATCCGGAGTACGACAAATATGTTGAGGAGATGAGCCGCACTTCCCCCGATGACTACGAAAAGATGCAGGACCTCTTCAACAAGGCGATGAAGATCTGGTACACCGATCTGCCGGAGGTCCCGATCTCCGAGTGGTTCCACCGGTTGGCGATGAACACGACCTATTGGACCGGTTGGCCCAACAAGGACGATGCCTATAACACGGCACCGTGGCACTTGTGCTTCGTGATCACCCTGACCCGCCTGAATCCGACGAAGTAGCCTTTTATCGGCGCGCGAGGGGGCTGACCAGCCCCCTCGCGTTGTCCCCCTAGCTGCGGCGATCTGGAGCGGGCGGTCAGGTGGGGAACAGGCCAGGCGAGGTCCTCTTCAGGGTTTCGCCGCCGGGCTGTGGAATGTGTTTCGGGCGTTTGCGCGATGGCGCGGATGTAATTTTTATCACGGTGCCGGAGGTGGCTGATGCGTATACCGCTTAGTTATGTATTCAAAAGGATCGGTTTTCTGGTGGCAGTGCTTTTTACTGCAGCGACGATTAATTTTCTGATTCCTAAACTGGCGCCGCGTGACCCTGTGCAGGAGTTGGTCAACCAGAAGATTGCGAGCGGTGGCCTGACATCCCAGGGTGCAGCAGAGTTTCGAGATTCTCTGCGCAAACTCTACGGTCTCGATAAACCGTTGTGGCAGCAGTATTTGACCTACATCTGGAACACGATGCGCTTTGACCTGGGCTACTCTATCGTCAATTACCCGGTAAGGGTTGATTTTATCATCGGTCAAACAGTCTTTTGGACCTTGGGCTTTGTAGGGACTTCGACCATTCTGGCATTTTTAATCGGTACGGTGGTTGGCGCCCTGGTAGGGTGGTCGAAGACGTCAAAGTGGTTCTCGTGGCTGATGCCGCCCCTGGCAGCGTTTTCAGCCGTTCCGGCTTTCATCGTCGCGTTGGTGCTCATCTACTTCCTGGCTTTTAAGCTTCATGCGTTCCCGCTGCGCGGCGGCTATTCCGCAACGATCGTCAAAGACTGGTCGAGTACGGAATTCTTGCTTGATGTAGCCCATCACGCGATTCTGCCGGCCCTATCCATGCTGTTGGTCTCCATCGGGGGGTGGTCGCTGGGGATGCGCTCGATGATGGTGACGGTCGAAGGGCAGGATTATATCACGTTTGCGGAGGCGAAGGGGTTAAAGGGTAGCCGCATCTTCTTCCGCTATGCGCTGCGCAATACGTTATTGCCCCAGGTTACCTCGCTGGCGATGCAGTTAGGGCTTATTGTATCCGGCGCCTCCCTGGTCGAAACTATGTTCAGCTATCCCGGCATCGGCAATCGTTTGGGGGCTGCCATTGCCGCTCTTGACTATCCGGTGATCTACGGTATCGTGTTTTTCCTGGTGGTTGGGATTGCTGTAGCGACCCTGGTTGTGGATCTGCTGTATCCCTTGCTGGATCCACGCATTTCATATTCGGGAGGTTAAGCGATGCAACGCGGCCAAGGTTTCAAGGGTTTTCTCAACTACATTCGCCGTAATCCGGCGTTCGGCGGGGGACTGTTGATTCTCTTGCTGCTGTTGCTCTTTTCAACGGTAGCCGGCTATTTTGTCCCTAAAGAGGGCGCCTATCCCTTATTTACGACGCCGAAACAAAAACCATCTGCCGAACACCCCTTTGGCACAGATTCGGTGGGGCGCGACCTGCTTCCCACCCTGATCTACGGGACGCGGATGACCCTCTCGATTGGAATGATCGCCGGGTGCATTGGTCTGGGCGTTGGAACCGTGCTGGGTTTTATGACGGGATATTTTGGCGGTCTTTTCGATACAATCGTCAAGTTTTTCGTGGATGTGCTGATGACGATCCCCTCCTTCCTCTTATTGATCACGATTTCTGCCTCTGTTCCCAATCCTGAGGAAATGTCCGTCATCCAAATGGCGCTGATTCTCTCGCTGGTATCGTGGGTGCAGCCGACACGGGCTATCCGCGCGCAGGTGTTGAGCATGCGCGAGCGTGCCTTTGTCATGATGGCGAAACTCTCCGGCATGAGCGGGATGGAGATCATCATCAAGGAACTGATGCCCAATCTGTTGCCCTATCTCGCCATTAGCCTGGCCGGTGCGGTCAATGGGGGCGTGCTTGGCTCATTGGGGTTGCAGACGTTGGGGATTGGTAACCTGCGCGAGCCGTCGTTGGGTATGACAATCTACTGGCTACGGTATTACAATGCTTTCTTGCAGGGCTATTGGTGGTGGATCATTGAACCGGTGATCGTGATCGCGGCGATCTTTATCGCCTTCTTGCTCATCTCTATCGGGCTGGATGAGTTTGCGAACCCCAGGACGCGGAGGACCGTATGAGCGAGCCGGTGTTGCAGGTGAAAAATCTGAAAGTCTACTATTATGTCGAAGCGGGCGCCGTCAAAGCGGTCGATGACGTCAGCTTTACCCTGGACTTTGGGGTGAAGATGGGGTTGGTCGGTGAGTCCGGTTCGGGCAAGTCGACGATGGCGTTTGCACTGATGCGGATGATCAAACCCCCCGGCAAGATCGAGAGCGGGCAGATGATTCTGGATGGCATAGACCTCCTCAAGCTCTCTGAGGAGAAGATGCGCCAGACCCGGTTGCGCAAGCTGGCGATGATTCCCCAAGGCGCGATGAATGCCCTCAACCCCGTCATGCGGATCGATAAACAGTTGATCGACGGGATGCTTGACCACGGCGTCATAATGTCCAAGGAAGAGCGCGAGGCGCGTGTGGCCCAATTGTTGGAGATGGTTGATCTGCCACCCAAGGTCGCCAAGATGTACCCGCACGAGTTGAGCGGTGGGATGCAACAGCGCGTGACGGTAGCGCAGTCGATCTCGATGGAACCGGATGTCATCATCGCCGACGAACCCACCAGCGCGCTGGATGTGGTGATTCAGCGGCAGGTGATGGAGACGATCAACCGCTTGCAGCAGAGACTTGGCCTCTCCATCATCCTCATCGGCCACGATATGGGCCTGATGGCGCAGAGCGTGGACCGTCTGGCCGTGATGTATGCCGGCAAGATGATGGAGATTGGGGAGACGCACGCGATGTTCCGCGACCCGCTGCATCCCTACACGCGGCTCTTGATCGAGAGCCTGCCTGTTCTGGAGAACAAAGGGGTATTCAGCGGGATACCGGGGATCACACCTTCACTGCTCAATCCTCCTGAAGGGTGTGTCTTCCACACCCGTTGTCCTAAGGCTTGGAATCTCTGTCAGGAGGCAACTCCGGAGTTTGTCGAAATCAAGCCGGGCCGGTGGGTTGCCTGCCACCTTCACACAGCATAAGCTTGGGGAAGAAGAAGATGAGCACACCATTACTTGAGCTAAGAAAAGTAACCAAAATCTTTGGCAGCAGGCATGACTACACGGTGGCTTTGGACGATATGACGCTCGTTTTGGACGAGTATTTCCCCAAAATTATCGCCGTCGTGGGGGAGAGCGGCAGCGGGAAAACGACGACGGGCATGCTGTTGTTAGGCTTCTACGGGCCTACGATGGGGCAGGTCCTGTTCCGGGGGCGCCCGTTACGTGAACTGAGAGGTGCGGAACTCTTTCGTTTCCGGCGGGAGGTTCAGGCGGTTTTCCAGGACCCGTTTGCCGTCTACAATCCGTTTTACAAGGTGGATAACCTGTTGAGCATCCCCATTAAAAACTTCAAACTGGCCCGTTCAAAAGCCGAAGCCCGCGAGCTGATGGAGGATGCACTTGAACGGGTCGGTTTACGCCCTGAAGAGACGTTGGGTCGCTATCCCCACCAGTTGAGCGGCGGGCAGCGCCAGCGTATCGCGGTTGCCCGTGCTCTGCTCCTCAAACCCAAGTTCCTCATCACCGATGAGCCTGTCTCCATGGTGGATGCTTCGCTGCGTTCGACGATCCTCAAGAGCCTGCGCGCGCTGAATCAGGAGTTCGGCGTTCCGATCTTGTACATCACCCACGACCTGACGACGGCATACCACATCAGCGACTATATCATCATTCTGTATCACGGTTCGGTGATGGAGGCCGGCAATGTGGATTCCATCATCCGCAAACCTAATCACCCTTATACAAAGTTGTTGGTATCGTCGATTCCCTGGCCCGATCCCGATCTGCCCTGGGGGGGCACCGAGGAGATGATCCAGAAGAGCCAGGTGGCCTTCAAGGCCATCACCGGCTGCAAGTTCGCGCCGCGCTGTCCCTACAAGATGGATATCTGTGAAACGAAAGCGCCGGAACTTTTCATGCCTGAGCGTGACCGTGTGGTTGCATGCTATCTTTATCGTGACCACACGGTTTTGCCCCGCGAGGAACTGAGCAGCGTTTTCGCCCAAGCGTAGGCGGTCAGGACTGTCCGGTTTGCGGTCAGGGGCAAGTCTGGATTCGAGGACACTGCAGGGTGCGGCTGCACCGTGCAGTGTCTTGTCTATAGGGGGATTTTCGTGGTAATTGCCAGAAGCGTCGGGCGCAATGCTCCGTGCCCTTGCGGGAGCGGCAAGAAATACAAGCAGTGCTGCGGACGGCCCAAGCCACCGGCCGAAGTGCTCTACATCCATCCGCCCAAGCAGGATGTCGATTTCTACGTGCAGCAGCAGGCTATGCGCGATGTGCAAATGGGCCGCCCTTACGGGTTGATTCCGCTGGGTGTGCCCGCGTTGGCGAATGTGTTGCGCAGCGCCGGCATCGCAGTGCGTGGCCTCAATTACCCGCTGGAGCGCGAACTCGACCGTAGTTTCGATCTGCGGCGCTGGCTGCGCGCGCAGGCGAAAGCGCGCGTGATTCTCATCGACCTGCACTGGTACGAGCACAGCTATGGCGCGATCCGCCTGGCCGAGGTATGCAGGGAAGTCCTGCCAGACGCCCGGATTGTTTTGGGCGGGCTGACGGCTTCCGCCTTTGCCCGCGAAATTCTGGAGCGGTTCGCTGCCGTTGATTTCGTGATTCGCGGTGACGCCGAGCAGCCCCTCCTTGCATTAGTGCAGCAGTGTCTTGGCAGGACGACGGCTATCTCCGATTTCTCTGACATTCCGAATCTGACGTATCGCAGCGCCGGCAAGGTGCTGGAAACTCCTCTCGGCTACTGCGCCACCACGGAAGACCTGGATCGCCTCGACTACGTCGACCTGAGCTTTATGGAGCATCACACCGAGTATTTTGTGCACGAGTATCTGGTCACCGATTTGCCCAAGGCACGCGCCGCGCTCAAAACCGATCCATTTCTGGGGCGGTGGATTGCCACGGCGCGGGGGTGTAAACATGAGTGTTCATACTGCGGCGGCTGCAAGAGCGCGCACAAGACCCTGGCGATGCGCGATGGCATCGTGCCCCGCTCGCCAGCAGTGGTGGTGGACGAACTGGAGCGCCTGGCGGCTGCCGGCGTGGAACAGGCATCGCTTTCCTACGACATCGCCGAGTTGGGCGACGAGTACTGGCGGACCTTCTTTTCGCTCATCCGGCAGCGAAATATCAAGATTGGTCTGTACAACGAGTGTTTTCAGCTTCCGACGCCCACATTCGTCAAACGCTTTGCCCAGATTGCAGAGCGCGAGCACTCGTGCCTGGCCTTCAGTCCGCTTTCCGGCAACGAGCGCGTGCGCCGCCTCAATGGGAAGCTCTTCACCAACGGCGAGTTGATCAACATCCTGGACGCGCTCCATCTCCACGACATTTTTGCCCTCGTCTACTTCTCGCTGAACCTGCCAGGCGAGAACGGCGAGACACTCAAAGAGACCATCGCGCTGGCCGAACAAATTTGTCAGCTTTACCCGCCCGCGCGGATCCGGATCATGAACTCCTGTCACACCCTGGACCCCTTATCGCCGATGGCGGTCTATCCCGAAAAATACGCCATCGACGTGACGATGCGCACTTTTGCCGACTGGTATACTTACTGTCGAGACACGCAGTTGGGCGGTCCGGCAGCGCGCACCGAGCTGCATCGTGGTTTCGTGTTGAGCGACCCGCAAGGTCGCGCGCTGGAAGCGATGGCGGATGCCTGGGACGCAGCGCGGGCGGCCCACGAGTCTTGTTGGTGGCCCATTCCGCCGAGCTGGTGATTTGCCCCGATACATGGAAATTTCACCGCAGAGCACGCGGAGAACGCAGAGCATCTTCGTTAGCGAGGATGAAAATCTGAGCCACAGAGAACAGAGCACCCAGAGATTTTTCTCTGTGAACTCTGTGTCCTCGGTGGCTATTTTCGAAGGAGGATCATTGTGGACGTAGTCCCTGCTGCTTTGTACATTCACCCGGCCAAACAGGCCGTGGACCTTTATGACACGCCCGCGCGGGCGAAATTCGGGCGACCGTATGGCCTGATGCCGATGGGCGTCCCGGCGCTGCTGAACCTGCTCCGCGACAACGGTATCCCCGTCAGGGGGGTCAACCTCCCGATGGAGAAGATGCTCAACAACGCCTTCAACCTGCGCCAATGGTTGTATGAGCACCGCGCGGCCCGCATGGTGCTCATTGACCTGCACTGGTACGAGCACAGCTATGGCGCGCTCAATGTCGCGCAGGTAGTCAAGCAAGTACTGCCGGATGCCTGGGTCATTCTTGGCGGATTGACCGCTTCTGCTTTTGCGCGTGAGATCGTGAGGGACTTTCCGGTGGTCGATTTCATCATCCGGGGCGACGCCGAGCGTCCACTGCTGGCGTTGGCTCAGGCGTTGCTGCGCACGGAACAGGGCGTCATGCCCGATCTCACCGACATCCCTAACCTGACGTATCGTCGGCAGGGCGAGGTGGTCGAGAACCCCAGGACCTACTGTGCGTGCCCCGAGGATTTTGCGGATTTCAATTTCATCGACCTGGACTGGTTGGAACACCAGGATGAGTACTACGTCCGCGAGTATCTGGTCATCGACATGGAGATGGCGCGCCAGGCCCGTCAGGGCATGGACATCAGCCGCTACCGGGGCCGCTGGATCACTACGGCGCGCGGCTGCGATTTCGAGTGCTCCTATTGCGGCGGCGCGAAGAGCGCGCACAAGGCGATTGCCGGGCGCGACGGCATCGTGCCCGTCCCGGTGGAAACGATTGTGAACGAGATCAAGCGTCTCCTTGAGCTTCGGGTGATTCAGGTGTGCTTCTCCTACGACCTCGCAGCGATGGGCGACCATTATTGGCGCTCACTCTTCCGGGCGATCCGCAACGCCGGCATTAAGATCGGCCTGTACAACGAGTTCTTCCAGCTCCCGCCGCCGGGCTTTATGAAGGATTTTGTGCGCACGGCGGATATGCAACACTCCAGCGTGGCACTAAATCCCTATTCCGGCTCAGAGCGCGTGCGGCGTCTGAACGGGAAACGCTACAACGACACGCAGTTGCTCAATGCGCTGGACGAGGTCAACATGTACAACGTCCCGATCATCGTCTACTTTTCGCTGAACCTGCCGGGCGAGGACGAGGAAGCCATTCAACAGTCTATCCGCCTGGCGCAGACCATCTACGATATGTACCCACATTCTAAGCTGAAGATCCTTAACTCGTGTCACACCGTCGAGCCGCTGTCACCGATGACCCAGCGGCCTGAACCTTACGGTGTCGACATCAAGTGGCACACCTTCAGAGATTGGTACGAGTACTGCCGGAACACGCAATTGCAGTTGCCGGGCGCGCGCACAGGCGAATGGCGGGGATTCGATGTTCTACCGCCTGGCGCCCGTTCGGTCGAAGCGATGGCCGATGCGTGGGATGCCGCCGCCAGTGGACGTGAAGAGTACTGGTGGCCGATTCCCCCCAGTTGGTAACAGCCCGTTGATGCGCATACCGATTCGATAGCTGGCTAATCATATCGAAAGCCGGTTGCCGCTCTGCCCGGATATAACCTACCCATCCCTTGTCTCCTGTCCGCTATGAGAAAGTGTGATTCGTCAGCCAGTAGGCAACTGCACATTATCACGTATAATTGGTTTAGAGGATAAATGCATAGTGGCATCTGACGAACCATGCGCTACTTTTCCAGGAGTCACACCAACGAGGACTAAAATATGGCACCACGGAGACACGGAGAACACAGAGGTTCTTTAGAATTTTCTCCGTGCCCCCTGTTTCTCTGTGGTTATTTCTGAGGGAGGGTGATAGATGGAAAATCCACTGCTCCAAAATGCGATTGAAAGCGCCCGCTTAGGGTTCTACGGGGACGCGCAAAAGCTGCTGCTCCAGGTCATTCGTCAGGACCCCAATAACGCGCTGGCCTGGCTCTGGCTGGCGCAGACGCTCAACGATCCTAAGCGGCAGGCGGACTGCTTGCGCCAGGCTTTGCGCGTCGAGCCGGATAACCCGGATGCCTTGGCGGGCGTGGAAGCATTGCGCAACGGCATGCCGTTGCCGGAGCCGGGCGGCGGTGTCGTCACCGAGCCGGAACCTGAGCTTCCTGAAGCGGGTGAAATGTTCGGCTGGGGGGTGTTGTATGCTGAGGAAGCCGAGCCTGCACCTGAGCCTGAGCCGGAACCCGTTGCGCCCGCTGACACCTTTGGGTGGGGACAACTCTACACCGCAGAGCCGGAGGCCGCGCCGCCCCCTGCGCCTGAGCCTGAGCCAGATACCGCCGAGGACATGTTCGGCTGGGGCGATCTGTTTGTCGCCAAACTTGAGCCAGAACCTGAACCGCCGGCGGTTGAAGCGCCGACGCCGGTCAAACCCGTAATGCCCAGCGTGGCCTTTATCGGCATGGAGGAGGAAGAACCCCAGCCCGAGCCGCAGCCAACCGTGCCGGAACCGGCGCCACCCCCGGCAGAGAGCTTTTTGCAGCGGGCGCGCCGGCTGCGCACGCAGGGGTTTGCGCCGCCTGCCCCGGCGCCGGAATCTGCTACGCCATCCGCGGTTTTGACGGAACCGCCCGGCAGCGGCGTGTTCGTATCGCCGTTCACCGTCCCTGTATCACCGGAGGCCGGCCCGGTGTCCCCCGAACCCGAGGCGGCGATCGCGGAGGCTTTGCCTGCTGCGGCAGCGCGCAAGTTCCGCATTTTCGATGGGCGTGTGTTGTTTAGCATCTTGGGCCTGATTTTGCTCCCTGTCCTGGCGGGGATGCTCGTGTGGTATTTCTTCCTGCGCGGCCCGGCTGTCGTCGAGCCTGAGGCCGAATCTCAACCTGTAGCGGGTGTGTTGCTGCGACCTGCTATGGCGGCGTGTCGCGCTTTGCGCCTGGAGGACTTCACGTCGGTGGAAGCGCTGGGTGGCGAATTGACCACCGACACGGTCTTCACCGGCACCCAGGTGCTGATTACGGAAACGTTGGTCGTACCGGCGGGCGTGCGGCTGCTCCTCTACCCCGGTGCGACGTTGGTTTTCACGCCGGGTACATCGCTCGATGTCTACGGGACGTTGCATGCCTGCGGCAACAAGGATGCGCCGGTCACCTTCACCGCCTTCGACAAGACGCCCGGTGGGTGGGAAGGCATCCGGCTTTACAATCCCACCGAGACGACCGTGTTGAGTTACGCGGTGATCGAGTATGCCGGCGACCGCGCCCTCTATCTGGACAAAAGCGTGCCCGTGCTGGCCGACATTACCATCGCGCGCGGCGCACTCTTCCCCCTCAGCTTTGATGGTAGTGCGGTGCCCGACCTATCCGACAACGTCAACCTCACGGAGAATCCCGTTCACGGCATCGAGGTGCGTCCCGGCACATTGTCGGCCCCGGACATCGTGTGGCCCAATCGCAACGTTCCTTACGTTGTCTCCGGTTTGTTGCGGGTAGGCGCTGATACGACATTGGATATCAGATCCGGCGTCATTGTAAAATTCTGGCATATCCCGAAGGGACAACTTCCGGGTATCTGGGTGCAGGGCCTTTTGAAGGCCGACGGGGTGATGTTTACCTCGTTGCATGACAGCAGCGTCGAGGCAGGCGGTGTGACGTATCTGGAAGCTATCGATCCGCAACCTGGGGATTGGGGTAGTCTGACATTTTTCGAGAGCAGTGCAAAGTCGTATTTGCGCAACGTCACACTCCGCTACGGCGGGCGTTCGAAAGCCGTTGTGACGATGCAGGGTAGCTCGCCTGAGCTAACGCAGGTCACGATTACCGATGCTGCCGGATATCCCTTGAGCGCCGATGCCAATGCCTTCCCGACACTCAACAACCTTACGTTGAGCAACAATGTGGGCGGCAATGTGTTGGAATTATTTGGTGACATAACAATCACCGGGCCAGGCACGCGCGTGTGGGAACGTCTGGGCGGTGAAACACCAATCGTGCGTGTTGTGCGCGGTACGCTGACGGTAGGACCGGAGGCGAAATTGATCGTTCATCCGGGCGTGGTTGTGAAATTTGCCGAACATGGGTGTTTGGTGGTACGAGGCGCCTTGTCGGCTGTAGGGAACAATGCTCCTGAAGAGCAAATCATCTTTACCTCTCTCTACGATGACGAATATGGCGGGGACACTACCGGCGGTGCGCTTGTTCCACGGGACAAGCGTGGCTGGGGTGGCATTGTTCTGGAGCGTTCCGACGTTGCCTCGGAATTTCACTATGTTCAGGTGCGCTATGCGACGCTGACATTGCAGGATACCTCTCCGACGATATACAATAGTCAGATTGCTTTCGCGCCGGGGCCTGCAATGCGCATGACACCGGATTCCTCGCCGGACTTGCGTGCTACTTCGTTCCAGGATAATGCCTTGCAAGGGGTGACCATTGTCACCGGGACGTTGACCGGCGAGCGGCGTTGGGTACAGTTCAAAAGTGACGATGGACAAATTCCGCGCATCCTTGAAGGCGAAGTAGAGGTGGGGCCAGGCGCGTTCTTGACGATTGATGCGGGTGCAACCATCAAAGCGGATTCCGCGGGAAAACTGACCGTGCGCGGTCATCTGTACGCTGCCGGACAAGCTGATCAGCAGGTCACGTTTACTTCATTGCACGACGATGCATGGGGTGGTGATACGGACCGGGTTTGGGGGAGTGCACATGCCGGCGACTGGCCGGGCATCGAGATCGCGCCAGAGGGCTTTGTGCGTCTGGCTTATGTGGGTATCTATTATGCACAAACCGGCTTGACTGTGCTTGGTCAACAGCTGCCGGCCATCGAGAACGGGCGAATCCATATAGCGTACAGTAAGCGGCCACTGACCTGTGTAGCGCGTGCACAAATCTCGCCGGCATTTCACTTTGAAAATAACGAAGTTGACGTCACGCGCTGTCCATCGCCGTAGCTGTTCATTGTCCGTTAAGGCTATTCAATCAGTTCCAGTAGATCCAAAAGCGCTCCAAGTGGATCGTCAGATCGCCGTTCTGGTCTGGATCTGGCGGTCCAGACCAGGCAAAATTGGAGCCTGAGTTCCAACGTCTATTGTACTGTAAGGAGGGTCACGATGCGAATAAAAATGGTCATTGGGTTAGTCGTCTTGTTGCTGGTAGGCGGTGCGTTGCTTGCTGCATGTGGTGGCGGGACGCCATCTCCTGAACCGGCTGCTCCCACTGTTGCGCCGGATACGGGTGCCGCGGCCCCGGCGATCGATGCGGCAGCGCTTCTGCAAGCGCGCTGTGTCGATTGTCACAGTCTCAACAGAACGACGGAAGCGCGTCACACGCAGGCAGAATGGCAGGAAATTGTCACGCGTATGATCAAGCATGGCGCTGTGCTGAATTCTGATGAGGAGGCCGCACTGGTGACTTACCTGGCGGAGACATACAAGCCGTAGGACATTCCGTGTTGCGAATCATTTGAGTGGCTAATCGATCCAGACCTGATAGGCGCAAGGCGGGCTTATCAGGTCTTTTGCTGTGGATTTGTTTCCAAATTGCAACATATCTGCAAGGGTTATGGTTTTATCTCTGGCGTGATTTGCTGTAGAATAGAGGAATAATAGACGAGGTTTGAAAGGAGTCGGAAATGCGTTTTGTCATTGTGGGTGGGGGAGTGGCAGGCATCACGGCGGCGTTGGAATTGGCGAACCGCAGACCTGGCAAAATTGCGGTGTATTCGGATGAGACCTATCCATATTACTATCGTCCCCAGTTGACGGAGTTTCTGGCCGGTGGCATCACGTTGGAGCGGCTGCTGCGCCGCGATCTGGCGTGGTACAAAGGCCGCGGCATCGACGTTTACCTGGGGCGCAGCGTCACGCGCGTCGATCCAGAGGCCAGGACAATCACGCTGGTGGATGGGACGCGAGTGGAGTACGACAAACTCCTGCTGGCGACGGGGAGCGTGCCCTTCGTGCCGCCGCTCAAAGGCGTCGAAAAAAGCGGCGTGTTCACCTGGCGCACGCTCGCCGACACGTTGGAGCTAGAACAGGCGGCGTCTGTTTGTGGGAAGACGATTGTCCTGGGCGGCGGGCTGCTGGGATTGGAGGCGGCGCGTGGCTTGTTAGGGTTCTGTGGCGATGTCACCGTACTGGAGTTTTTCCCCCGCTTGCTGCCGCGCCAGTTGGACGTCGAAGGTGCGGCAGTGTTGCAGCGTTTTGTCGAATCCCTGGGCATCCGCGTGGTGGTGGGGGCGCAGGCAGAAGAGGTGCTGGGCGATCAGGGGGTAACCGGTCTGCGACTCAAAGACGGTCGAGAGTTCCCTGCCGGCCTGGTGCTGGTGGCGGCGGGCGTGCGCTGCCAGGCGCGCCTGGCGCAAGAGGCCGGGCTGGCAGTGGATCGTGGTATCGTGGTGGATGAATATATGGCCACCAGCGCGCCGGACATCTATGCAGCCGGCGATGCGGCCGTCTTCAAAGGCTATTCCTGGGCCATCGCACCGATTGCGCAGGCACAGGGCCGGGTCGCCGCGTTGAATATGGCGGGTGAGGCCACCGCCTACGATGTCGTGGTGCCGTCTACGACCTTGAAAGTCGTGGGGATTGATGTCAGCTCGGTCGGCATGGTCAACCCTGAGACCGCCGACTATATCGAGATCCGCGTGATGGAAGCCGAGGCGAATCGCTACAAAAAGATTGTTTTGCACGATGGCAGAATTGTCGGCTCGATTGTCATCAACAACAAAGTATTGGCGAAGAATTTGGAGAACCGTATCGCGCAACGTGAGGTAATGACGCCCGATCAGGCCCGCGCGCTGCTGGCCTGAAGACGGCATTAGCGTTGTCCATTATCGGAGAAATCTGTGGATTCCGAGGAGAACCTACCGCATCTGCCGGCTCAGTTTCCGGGCATTGGCGCGCTCTACCAGTTAGTTCAGTCACTGCTCACCTTCGACAACCTGCCGGATTTGTTACAGGCTGTGGTCGATCGGATGTGTGCAGCAGCCAGTGCTTCGTGGGCATTACTGGTGACTTTTGACGTCGCTAAACGTCAAATCCTCGACTGTGTCCAGGGCGGGCCGGACACTGATCCTGATCTGACCCTGTCGTTTGAGACGCTGAGCGAAATTGCGCGCGCGCATCTTTGGCCCGCTAAGGGGGAAGCCTGCACCACTAACGGGCGCCTGCTCCTGGGCGCTGCGGCCCACGCATTCGGTGCGCAGTTTAATCGCGGGTTCAGTTCGGCTATCGTCGCACCGCTGTTGCATCGGGATACGATGAGCGGCCTCTTGATGGCGGCCCGTTCCACTGCCGAGCCGCCCTTTACCGAGCCAGATGTGGCTCTCATTTCGGTGGTTGCCAGCCAGACCGCAGCAGCCATTGAGAACTTTCACCTGTTGGCTTCGTTGAGCCGGGAAAAAACGCAACTGGAATTGCTCTATCGCCTGGGACAGCACCTTTCCAGCAGTCTGGACATCCATACTGTGTGCCAGTTAGCCCTGGATGAAATCTGCACAGTTTTTGGTGGCTTGTCCGGCCTGCTTTTCGTTGTGGATGGCGAGACAGAAGCCATACAATTGATGGCGCGGGTCAGGTTTCCAGATGAACGCTTACAGTTTATGATGGAGCGCTTCCAGGCAGGTGAAGGGGTGACCGGTTGGGTCATCCAGCATCGGCAGATGGTGGTGCTGGACGATGTGGCCGATGATCCGCGTTGGATTTTGAGCAGCGACTTGGACTCTCCGAGGTCCGGCGTCAGTGTACCTTTATTGAGCGGTGAAGACCTGGTCGGCGTGCTGACCCTGTCTGCGCCTGGCCGCGCCTTCTTCACCCCCGAAGATTGCCGCTTGTTGGAGTCGGCAGCCGCGACTATCGCCATCGCCATCTTCAACGCGCAGTTGTTTGGCAAAGTGCAACAGCGCGTCAGAGCGCAAGAGCATATCAGCGAAATTGCGCGCGCGTTGAATACCCTCGATATGCAACACGCTTTTCCTGTTTTGGTGCAGGGCGTATCCGGCTTGGCTGAATGCGAGCCGGTTGTGCTCGCGTTACGTGACGAATCGCGCCATATCCTTACCGTAGTTGAATCCACTTTTATGGCTTTGCCGGCCGGTAGCGTGTTGACCTTGCCCCCCGAAACACAGGCATCCGTGCGGGAGATGTGCCCTTATATCTGTGCCGTTATGGATGAAGGGCAGGATGAGCCGTTATTTGCAGAACTCTACGCGCTTGGCGCGCGTTCGTGTGTGTTGTTGCCGTTGATTGCCAGCGGGCAGGTGATGGGCGTGCTCTATATGGGCAGTCGGCAAATGTTGACCTCGGCGCAGCTCCCTGTGCTGCAACAAATCGCCGACATAGTGGCTATCGCTGTGGAGAAGGATCGCCTGTTCCGGGCTGAACGGCGCCAGCGCGAGGTCGCCGAGCGGTTGCAGGCGACAGCCTTAGTTGTTAATACCCTTGACCTGCAAGCAGTCCTTACCGTGATCATGGATCAACTCGAACGCATCTTCCCCTACGACAGCGGAAGTATCCAAATTCTCGAACAGGATGCCATGCGCGTAATTGCCACGCGCAATGCACCTCATGCGCCGGTAGGAATGCGCTATCCATTGCAGGATTTTCCGTATAACCGCCGTCTCGCCGCGGGAGAGGTCGTGATCATCGAGGATGTCCAGCAGCAGGACATGGGCTGGATTCCTTTCAACGAGGCGCTGTACATGCGCTCGAATATCGGGGTGCCGCTCTGGGTAGGCGACAAAGTCATCGGTGCTTTGACCATCGACAATCGAGGTGTGCGGAAGTATACCGAAGAGGAAGTTCGGGTGATCCAGGCGTTTGCCCAGCAGGCCGCCATCGCTCTTGAGAATGCCCGCCTCTTTGAGGCGCAGCGCGCTCAACGCGAATTATCCGAGGCATTGGAGGCGGCAGCCTCGGTGGTGAGCAGTGTGCTGGATTTCGATCAGGTGTTGGACTACATTCTGGATCAAGTGGCGCGTTTTGTGCATGGGGATGTCTACAACATTATCTTGATCGAAGGCGAAGAGGGACGCATGATCCGTTGGCGCGGCTACGAAGAGCATCAAATTGCCCTGCCCCCGCAAGGGAACGACCACATCCCCATTCTGACCTATCCGAGCCTGGTACAGATGATCAAGGATGGCCTGCCGACGTATGTAGGGGATACGCATGCCGATCCGCGCTGGCGGATCACACGCGGCCAAGAGAAAATCCGTTCTTACGTGGCCGCTCCAATTCGCATCGCCGGCAAAACCGAGGGGTTTATCAATGTGGCCGGACTCACACCTTACCAATTCGGCCCGCAGGAGGCCCAGCGGCTCAAGGCCTTTGCTGATCATGCCTCAATCGCTTTGCAGAACGCGCGTATGTACCAGCAAACCTTGCATTACGCTGAGGTGTTAGAGCGGCGCGTGCGTGAGCGCACCGCCGAACTTGAGGCCCAGAATACCTGGCTGGAAGCCGTACTCGGCAGCACCTCCGACGGGATCATCATCACCGATAGCGATGGGCAAATCGCGGACACCAACCGCATTGCCCGGATGTGGCTTTACCATTCCTTGCCCCCTGCCGATGTCGAGCGTTTCCGTGAAACAGTGCGTGACCTGGCCCGGCGTGCGCATGTCCGGCCGGATGCAGTGCTGGAATTGACCGGCCTGGACCTGGAACTGAGCGCCTCGCCCATCTTTGGCGAACAGGGGACTGTAGGGCCGGCCGTCCTCGTGGTTGTCCACGACGTCAGTTATCTCAAAGCCCTGGATCGTATCAAGTCCCAGTTTGTTTCCAATGTTTCACACGAACTGCGCACGCCATTGACCTCGATCCGGCTATACGCTTCATTGATTCAACGCAGTGCGCCGGAACATGCACAGCGTTACTTTGAGCCGCTGGAGCGCGAAGTGGACCGCCTGGCGAAACTGGTGGAGGATATTCTGCAGATTTCCCGTATCGAGGCGGGACAGTTGGAACTGGATCGGCGGGTGGTTGACCTGAACTTGCTGACCGAGATGGCCGTGATGAGCCATCACATTTTGGCCGAATCGCGCGGTCTGGCTATGACCTATCAGACGACCAACGGAAAAATAATGGCCTCGGTTGACTATGACAAATTCATGCAGGTGGTCAACAATCTGATCGAGAATGCGATCAACTATACGCCCGCCGGCGGACATATCCGGGTGACGACGGAATGTCGAGAGAAAGACGCGCGTACCTGGGCCGTGGTGACGGTAGAGGATACCGGTATGGGGATTCCCGAACAGGAGATCGGTCATCTCTTCGAGCGATTTTTCCGCGGGAGTGGGCCGCAGGAAATGCGCATTCAGGGCAGCGGGCTGGGGTTGGCAATTGTGAAAGAGATAGTAGAATTGCATGGCGGTGTGGTGACTGTCGAAAGCCAGGTTGGTGCGGGTTCGACATTTACCGTGTGGATGCCTTTAATGGAAATCTGATTCGATGGGATGATGTTTGACAAGGAGGAATCGATGCCGAAGAAGCAAATTCTTGTGGTTGAGGATCAGGACCTTTTGCTGATGGCTATCCGAGATGTGTTGGAAATGGAAGGCTATCGGGTGGTGACGGCTGGCGATGGTGTTGAAGGGTTGGAGGTGATGCAGACGTTTGTTCCAGACCTGATCATTGCCGATATTTCGATGCCCCGGATGGACGGCTATAAGTTTTTTGAGGCGGTCCATGCGCGTCCCGAATGGGTGCCGATTCCCTTTATCTTTTTGACGGCGCGGGCCGAGAAAGAGGATCGCTTGAAGGGCAAAGCTATGGGCGCCGAGGATTACCTTGTCAAACCCTTTGACCCCCAGGAGCTCCTAGTGGTTGTGCGCTCGCGCATTGGGCGTGCTGAAGCTATCCGTGAAGCGACCGAGGGCGAATTCGAGGAACTCAAACAGCAAATTATCACACTGTTGAGCCACGAGTTGCGCACGCCGTTGACCAGCGTTTACGGGTACACCGAGTTGGCATTGGAGGATGCCGCCTCGTTGCCATCCGGCGAATTTCAACAGTACCTTGTGGGGATCCGGCGTGGTGCTGATCGTTTGAAAAATCTGGTTGAAGATCTGTTGATGATTGTGCGCCTGGATACCGGGCAACTGGAACGAGAATTCCGCCTTCTGGCAACGGTGCGCGATAACCTTGACGAGATCATTATACGCACCGTCAATCTGTTTGGCGCGCAGGCGGCGCGGGAAAACATCACTTTGGAGACCAACATTCCATCTAAGCTACCCCCGGTGTTGATCTATGAGACTTTCCTGGTCGATGCACTCAGTCGGTTGATTGATAACGCGATTAAGTTCTCCCGTAACAAGGGCGAACGAGTGACGGTGTCGGCTCAGGTCGTCGACGGTTGGGTTGAAATCGCTGTCGCCGATGAGGGGGTAGGCATTGCCCCCCATGGTCTCTCGCGCCTCTTTGAGCGCTTCCGCCAGATCAACCGCGAGAAAATGGAACAACAAGGGGTTGGACTGGGGTTGTCGATCGTCAAGGCATTGATTACGTGTATGGAAGGCGAAGTCGGCGTCGTCAGTGAATTGGGCGTCGGCAGCACCTTTACGATTCGTCTGCCGGTGGCGCAGCAGCAGCCAGGCTGACCAATACTTTGCGCGCCCCGCGTTGCCCGGCGTGTGTGAAGGCTGTGCGGATGGCGTCGAATGGATAACACGCCTCAATCAACGCCGTGACGTTCACCATACCACGTTCAAGCAGACGCAGCGCAGCCGCCAACGGCCCGCATCGTGAGCCGACCAGTGTGATCTCATTCACCGTTGCCATCGTGAGGTTGGCCTCCACTGCGCCGTGATACGTCGACTTGAGCACCACGATCCCGCGTGGACGCACCAATGCGCGCGCGGTGGCGTATCCATCAGGATGCCCCGTCGCCTCGACGACGATGTCGGCGCCCTGTATCCCTTCGACGGGGGCGTCGCGTTCCACATGCACAGTGGCGATTCCCATTCGGGTGAGAATGTCCAGCTTCTGCGTGTGCCGTCCGATCACGGTCAGCTCGCAGCCGGTGAGCGCCAGCACTTGCGCGCACAGCAGACCGAGCTTGCCATCGCCCAAAACGATGACGTGATCTGTTGGGTGAACGTGGATCTGTTCGAGAATCTCGCAGGCGGCGGCTAACGGCTCGGTAAACACGGCCACCTCATCGGACAGACTCTCTGGGACGGCGTACAGGTTTGCCACCGGCAATGTGAGATACTCGGCGAACGCGCCATCGCGCCCGCTGATGCCGAGTGTTGTACGCTGCGGACAGTGGGTGTGGCGTCCCGCGCGACACGTTGCGCACATACCGCAGGCCGCGTTGATGTCACCGACGACCCGGCGTCCCTCCCACGCTTCCGCACCCGGCGCTCGTTCCACGACCCCCACAAATTCGTGACCCGGCACGCCCCGGAAGTGCATGTAACCCCGCACCAGTTCCATGTCGGTGTTGCATATCCCCGCCATCCGTACCCGAATCAGCGCCTCGCCCGGCGCCGGCGTGGGGGTGGGGTAGTCCTCCACAAATTGCAGTTCTCCATCAAGCAGTAAAGCCCGCATACGACCTCCTCGTATAAAATAGTCGCGTCGTCGTTAGTCTTGTAGTCGGAGCACCATTTTCGTGCGGCATGGTGTGCGGCAGCACCGCCGTCTCCGCAAAAATGGCGAATGGGAAACCAACACTTCTGACCCAGAATCAGTAGATCCAATTTTGCTTGGTCTGGATCGCCAGATCCAGAGCGGGGATCTGACGATCCCCTTGGAGCATTTTTGGATCTACTGAGAATTATACTCCTGCCTCCTCCATCTTGCTTCCTGCATCTTGCCTCCTGCCTCCTGCTTCTTGACAAATACGGTTTACGGCGTATAAGTTATACAGTGTAAACGATAAGGAAAGTGTATGCCACGCCCTAAACAGACTGCAGAAGAACGTGAAGCCATGCGCGAACGCATCCTGGAGGCCGCGCACGAGCTATTGATGGAACAAGGCCCGGAAGCCCTCAGCACGCGGGCCATCGCCGACCGGCTCGGCGTGTCGCATATGGTCTTGTACACCTACTTTGAAAACCACGATGCATTGTCTTATGCCCTGCGGATGCGCCTGCGCGAAGAGCGCGAGGCGTCACGCGCTGAGGCGCTGCGCCAGGCTGAGACCGGCGACGTCGCCGCCGTGATGCGCAGCGCCCTCGCGCATTATGCAACGATGGCGCGGGAACATCCGGCATTGTATACCTTTCTGTGGGTGCAGCCTATTTCGCCCGGCGGCGCGTGGCAAGAGCAGCCACACCGGCCTTATCAGGGTAACATCCAGTACCTGGCGCAATTAGCGCAGCTTGGTATGGCGCGCGGCGTGTTCGTCGAACGCGATCCTTTGCTGGCAGCCGGCGTTGCCTTTGCCACCGTCCACGCCCCGCTCCTCTTCTACTACAGTGGACGCCTGACCGATGCCGACTTGCGCGACCGCCTTTCCGCCGAAGCCCTGGACCTCGCCATGCGCTACCTGATAGGTGATGTGAATCATGAATCATGAATCATGATTCTTCCATTCGCTGATTCGCTCATTCTCAAGGAGTCCCTATGAAATCATTATGGCGTTTGTACAAGTTTATGAAACCTTACCGTTGGGAGGCGATTGCGGCGCTGCTGCTGTTGATTGCCGTGGTGGGGGCAGACCTGGCAATCCCCCGGCTGACGCAGCGGGTGATTGACGAGGGCGTGAAGGCCCAGAATATGCCCGTCATCATCAACACCGCGCTCTTGATGTTCGGGGTGGCTGTGTTGGAGGCATTGATTTCGGTGGGCAACATCATCCTCTCCGTGCGCGTAGGGATGAAGACCAGTACCGATATCCGTAGCGCGTTTGTGCGCAAAGTGCAGACGCTCTCCTTCGGCAATCTGGATCGCTTGCAGACCGGGCAACTGATCGTCCGCGCCACCAGCGACATCACCCAGGTGCAGATGATTATGATGATGAGCCTGCGCATCCTCACGCGCGCGCCGCTATGGGCCGCCGGTTCGGTGGTGATGCTCATCCTCACCGCGCGGCAGTTGGCCTGGCTGTGGTTAGGGATGTTGCCCTTGCTCTTTGGCATCGTCGCGCTCTTTCTTATCAAGGCGCGCCCCATGTTCCTCGTCGTGCAGCAAAAGCTGGATAAACTCAACACGGTGATGCAGGAAAACCTGGCCGGCGTGCGGGTTGTCAAAGCCTTTGTCCGCGCTGAACACGAGAAGCAGCGCTTTGCCCGCGCCAACGACGATTTGATGGCGCAGACTTTGAAAGTGCTTAACTTTGTCGTTATTCTGATGCCCTTGATGATGACGATCACCAACCTGGCGACGGCGGGGGTGATCTGGTTCGGCGGCAATCTGGCCGTGGCGGGTGACATCACCATTGGACAGATCATGGCGGCGGTCAACTACATGATCTTCTCCATCTTTCCTTTGACCATGCTCATCGGAATGATCGCACCGCTCTCCGCTGCCGAAGCCTCTGCCGGACGCATCCTGGAAGTGCTCGACAGCGAGCCGGAGGTCCAGCCGCCTGCCGTCACGCGGAAACCGGCGATCGCCGCCGGTCGGGTGGTCTTTGAGGACGTGTGTTTCAGCTACAATCACGGCTGCGCCGATGCTGTTCTCACGAACGTGAACCTCATCGCCGAACCGGGCGAGACCGTGGCTCTCCTCGGCGCGACCGGCTCCGGCAAGTCTAGCCTCATCCATCTGATCCCGCGTTTCTACGACGTAGACCGGGGCCGCGTGCTCATCGATGGGGTGGATGTGCGTGAGTGGCCGCTGCACGACCTGCGCTCACAGGTGGGCATTGCGCTGCAAGAAGCGGTGCTCTTCAGCGGCACCGTGCGCGACAACATCCGCTATGGCCGTCCCGATGCCACCGAAGAAGAAGTCATCGCCGCAGCGCAGGCGGCGCAGGCGCACGACTTTATCATGGCGATGCCCAACGGTTACGACACCCTGGTGGGGCAGCGCGGCGTTAACCTCTCCGGGGGGCAGAAGCAGCGCATCGCTATTGCGCGCGCGTTGTGCGTCAAGCCGCGCGTCCTTATCCTCGATGATAGCACCAGCGCGGTGGATGTGGAAACCGAGAGTAAGCTGCAAGATGCGCTCGATGAACTCTTGCGCACCCAATTGGCGCACCGGAGCACCGTCTTCGTCGTCGCGCAGCGCATCAGCACCGTGCTCACTGCCGACAAGATCGTCGTGCTGGATGGCGGTCGCATTGCCGACGTGGGGACGCACGCCGAACTGCTGGCGCGCAGCTCGATTTACCGGGAGATTTATCAGTCGCAGTTGGGGAATGGTAGACAGTAGACGACAGACAGGAGACGGGGAAATTATGGAACGACGACAATGGTCTGGTGGGGGAAATGGACAGGGTGGGGCAGGCAGCTCCGTAAATCGCGGCGGGCTACAACCGGGCGGCGTCGCGCCGGTTGGCGGGCCGGGACCGGGCGGGCGGCGGTTTGGGACGAAGATCGAGAAGCCGCGCGACATGCGCGGTACGCTGCGGCGTCTGCTTGGCTATCTGCGCCCGTACAGCGTCACTTTAGTGGCGGCGGCGATTCTGGTGGTGGCAAGCACGTTTCTTGATCTGGTCGGTCCGTATCTCAACGGTGTGGCGATTGACCGTTTCATCGTCCGGCGCGATCTGGTCGGGCTGGGGCGGATCGTCTTGCTGATGATCGGCGTTTATTTAGTGGTGTGGGCCTTGCGCGTGGTGCTGGCGCGGCTGATGGTGGCTATGGTGCAGAAGATGATGCGCACGATGCGCGAGCAGCTCTTCGGGCATTTGCAGACGCTTTCGCTGAGCTTCTTCGACCAGCACCCGCACGGCGATCTGATGAGCCGCCTCACCAACGACCTCGACGCGCTCGGCCGCCTGCTGGCGCAGAACGTGACCGACTTGATCGGGGGCTTGCTTTCGCTGGTAGGCATCGTGGTGATGATGTTCTCCATCAACTTCTGGCTTTCGCTTGGCTCGATGTTTGTCTTCCCGCTGATGCTGTGGTTCACCGGCTGGGTGGGCAAGCGCACGCGCCAGGGCTTCCGCGATTATCAGATGCGCATCGGCCAGTTGAACGGCGAACTGGAGGAAATTTTCAGCGGGCAACGGGTCATCATCGCTTTTGGGCAGGAGGGCAGCACACTGTCGAAATTCGACCGCGTCAACGAAGAGACGCGCGACGTAGGCATCCGCGCGCAGACCTACGCGACGTTGATTCCGCCGCTGATGGGTATCTTCAGCAATGCCAACATTGCCATCCTTGCCGGGTTGGGGGGATGGATGGTGATTCGCGGCTGGGCCACCGTTGGCACGATCCTCACATTCTACAACTACTCGCGCCGTTTTGCCGGACCGTTGCGTCAGTTGGGCGATTTGTACAATCAGATTCAGTCCGCATTGGCCGGGGCCGAGCGCGTCTTTGAACTACTCGACCAGCAGCCGGAAATCCTGGAAGCGCCGAACGCCATCGTGCTGGACAAGGTGAAAGGCGACGTGGTCTTCGACCACGTGAACTTCAGCTATGTGCCCAACGTGCCCGTCATCAAGGACATGAGCTTCCACGCCGAGCCGGGCAAGACGCTGGCGTTGGTCGGCCCGACCGGCGCAGGCAAGACGACCATGATCAACCTGCTTTCGCGTTTCTACGACATCCAGAGCGGCAGCATCCGCATTGATGGCGTGGAGTTACGCGACTACAACAAGGCCAGCCTGCGCCGCAAGCTGGGCGTGGTGCTGCAAGATACCTTCCTGTTCTCCGAATCCGTGATGGAGAACATCCGCTACGGGCGGCTCGATGCGACCGACGAGGAAGTCATCGCGGCGGCGACGCTGGCGAACGCCGATCAGTTTATCCGCCGCCTGCCGCAGGGCTACCAGACGGAGCTATCGGAGCGGGGCAGCAACCTGAGCCAGGGCCAGCGCCAGTTGCTCGCCATTGCCCGCGCCATTCTGGCTGATCCGGGCATCCTCATCCTCGACGAGGCGACGAGCAGCGTGGACACCCGCACCGAGCAGCACATCCAGCAGGCGCTACTGCGGCTGATGGAAGGCCGCACCAGCTTCGTCATCGCTCACCGCCTGAGCACCATCCGCGAGGCCGACACCATCCTCGTCATCAACGACGGTGAGATCATCGAGCGCGGCACGCACCAGGAACTACTGGCGCAGCGGGGGTTTTACCATCACCTGTATATGAGCCAGTTCCGCGGGCAAGGGGTGGCAGAGGTGTGAGCCAGACTATTCATCAGTTGATTGTGAGAACTGACACGAGGCTGGATTTGCGATAATCCCTGTACCATTGCTTTTTCATCTCGCATACTCCTTTCCTGGTGCGCAGCCGCCCAACTATCGTGGTTCAGCGGCGCGGCGGATGCGGCGTAGTCCCGTCGGGGAGCGACCTGTGGAATGCGCGTGGCTCCTCCGGGTGGCGGCAGCTAAGCCGCGTCCGCTACAACCGATGTTTTTAGCCTGAAGAGTTGCTGGTTGTTGGAAAGAGCATGTACAATCCCGCTCCATAAAGACGAAGAGCAGACTTTATGGATGTGCAAATTTCATTGTATACCCATCTTCTAAACGGAAAATCGCCAGATCTGCTACTGTGTGAAGCCAATTCTGCTGGTCAATTTCACCTGGTAAACTCATCCACATATTCGGTATCTGAATCAATTTAATCGAATACCGAACTGTACGCATGAGATTACTTCCTGGCTCTAATCCCCTATATCGAGTGCTCTCATTGTAGTAAACCTCTTCAATCTTATAGCCATCTATTCTGCACCAATCAGGGGCTTGAGGGGTATTGAAATATGCCAGGTGCAAGTCCATAAGTTTTCGAGCGATTTCATCATCACTTAAACCCTGTGTATCAGAAATGGGTAACTTTACCGATTGGTATTGACAGTACTCACTTTCAAAATTTTTATCATTAAAGGGTAATTGAATTGCTGTCGGAGTTGCCGCAGGTTGTAGAGATTCAGGCGTTGCCGGAGCTGGAGCAGATGTCGAGGTTGATACAGGAACCATTGTTTTTGTTGGAACAATTTTAGTCGCTGGGGCGCACGAAACCAAAACGAAAACACTCAGCAAAATCATAACTAACGTTTTTCTCATAGATATTCCCCTCTTCAAGGAACTGCCCAACGCCTGCTTAAGCCGCGCGGCAGGTGCGGCGCACTACCTTCGAGTGCAGACCTGGTTGCGCGCGTTTCTCCGCCGAGTGCCGGCGGCGAAGCCGCGTCGCCTGCAATCTCCCCCACCCGCGCGGACACGGGCTTCCAACCGCATGAAACAGGCCGCCTGATTGCGAGTAAATACGTCCCGTCAGCCACGCAATCGCTTTGGGTGCATTTCAGAATAGGGGCGACTTTTCTTAAATTGCACCGCAGAGCACGCAGCGTCCGCAGAGTTACCGGAAATTTCTCCGCGCTCTCAGCGAACTCTGCGGTTAAATAAGACATTTATCTGGCTTTTGCCCCCGAATTGAAATGCACCCATCGCTTTGCTTACGTTTATCGCCTGACACAATCTGCGTCCAAATCGGGTCACGATTGAACGACCAGCCTAACGGTTATCTGGACTGCGGATATAGCCCTCCGTATTTCATGTGGCCGGGAATATAGAGTGAGCCTCTATAATCCAGTTCCACTTTGAGATACATCTCCTTCCTGCTAAAGGTGAAGCCCATCAGCAGATTCCGTTTATCGACTTTGATCGGTGCTTCTTCGATGAATTCCCTGAGGGCCGGGGCAAACTCAACGGGTTTGCTCATATCATCTTCATAGAGGCGCGTAAAACACAGCCTTTCGATCCGGTCGCTGTCATACGTAAACGTGAGGTAGATTGTGGTGGCTCTCTCCAACTCGGCGAGCACGGCCTCGGAGGGGAGGGGAAACTCAAGGGCCGTGAAAATGGATTCCAATTTAGCCCGATTCAATCTCAACTCGCCGGTATGATAGTAGAAATTGAACGAGTTGTGCTGAAAGTCGACGCCAAAAATCCCAAAACGTTCCATCCCCAACGATTCCACGAGGGCCGCATTCTTGAATATGGATGCGGGAAGGTTTTCGCATGGTCGAATGGCCGCCAGGGGGAGTCCTCGGTGAGGGAAATAAGCGTAGAACTTCTTGATTTCACCGTCGACGCTGATGTCCACCATCGATCCTATTGCGTTCACGATTTTGCAGATGCACATGTAAGCCTGGTACAAGGGGTGATCGTCGAAATCGGCTAATCCATGGCTTTTGGCCATGGCGGCCAGATCGAACCACTTGCCGGCATTTCCAGGGCGGATGTAGAATTCTCTGGGGGTCTGCTCCCTGTTTGTCGTTTTGATGTAGACTGTATCGTATTCCAGCGGTTCCCGGTAGCACTCGAAGACGGGGCGCAGCTTCTCTTCCTGGATTTCGACACCGCATGTTCTGGCAATGGCTTTGAGGTTCTCCAAAAATGTATCCAAAGGCACATAATCCAGCGCCAGGCAGGCCTGCCGGTATTCCTCCATCTGGGCCGGACTGAGGCCCAGCACCCTGCGGACTAAATTCAATTCGTCTGGCCACAAGAACTGATGTATGCCCTTCAGAATATCATCGGCTGTAACCGTGGTGTCTCCTCGTTGCCTGGCCCTGCCCGCACCGTGCATGGCAATTTTGTCGATCAGTATCAGTTTGGCCTGTTCCGGTACGGCGGGTGGAAACCCCATCCTGATGGTGTCCAGTAACGCGATGCCATCTTCGGCCAGTCGCATGGGATTATGGGTGAGTTGTTCGGGTCTCATTCCTGTGGCTCCTCCTTATCAAAATGTGTGATCATTCCTCATCATAGTGATTTGCGGCTAAAAGTCAAATTTGGTTGCCATAGCCACCGAAAAAGCTGTAAAAAATGTGCGCGTATCCGATTGCCTCTGTCGAGTGTGACTCTCAAACGGCTTCGAGAGTGGGGGGCGCATTATGACATCGGCAGCGGTTCGATGCACAGCATCCCAATAAAACAGATGAGCAGCGCCAACATGATCGCGGCAATCGTGAGGGCAATGCGCATTTTGCGCCCCAGCCATTTGTCTAGCGGCGCCAGCAGGGGAACGCTATCTTTGAGCTTTTCATCGTCGCCGGAGAGAGTTTCGCGGCGTTTCCAGGCCGTCCACACCAGATATGGTATGCCGAGGAAGCACACCCCCAGGGTGAAGAACGCATCGATGGCCGTTCTAAACGTCTGGTCGAGTTCACCGGTCGCAGTGCGGACATTCACGGAGAAGATGGTGCCGCTGATGACGAGGATCGCGGCCCCCAGACCCAGCAACACGCGCCCGCTGCGTGGCGCAATTTCGCCATCCTTGTTGGCGAAGGCCGATCCCAGGCTCAGGACGTTGTAAGCCATCAACAGGACAAAGATCAAGGTCGGCGCAAAGCTGTCGGCGGACTCGGCCGTCATCTCCAGGGCGTTGAAAAGCTCTTTCCCGCTAAACGCCATCACGAAGCCCGCGCTGAACAGCGGAAGGGCGAAGCTGAGCGTCAGCAGCATCGCGGCATTTTTGGTATTCCACCGCCGGGCGATCATCAGCCCCAGCATCAGCAGGATCAAGGGAAGCGCCAGCACCCCATCGATGAACAAGGTGATGAAAAGATCAGAGGGTGTGCTGGAATAGGGGGTGAAAGCGGTAGCAAAAAGCAACACAGTGGGATGGACGAGCACGACGAAGAGCGCAAAAATCCGCAGCAAGCTGTTCGAGAGGAATCGTCGCAGGAGGATCATCAACGAATGTCCTAGATTGAGCGCCGCATGGATCAAAGCCAGACCGTTGAGAAACCACCAGGGCAGCGCGACGAAGGTCATAATATCGAAAGAGATGATCAGGGCTTCGGCGACATTTTTACGTTCGGCGGCGACAAACCACAACCCCATCAGGTAGTAGAGTGAAACCAGAATCCAGCCCGCGAACTCAATGAGCGGATAGTCGCGCCATTCCCTTTTACGATGGGTGAAGAGGTAGAGGCCGAGTACCGCCAGGAGCAGCAAGGGAGCGGTGCCGCAGAAGGGCAGGACGCGCAATCCCGCGACGAAGGACTCGCTGCCTAACCCCGAAAAGGGGATCATGAAGAACAGTTGCACCCCGAAGAGCGCCAGCACCGGCAGGAAGATGCGCCGCCGGCAATCCGTCGCGCCGGTCATAATGTACGCCCAGGCCAGTGTCAGCCCCAGACTGCTCACGATCATCACCAGGGTGGGGACGTGTTTGGCGACTTGCTCGCTGCCCTCGAACACCATAAAGCGCACCATCGGCAGTCGCGCGCCAAAAATTTCAAAGAATAGCGTCATCAACAACAGCAGGAAGACGGCCGCATAGCCACCCCATGCCAGGATTTTGTGGCTCAACGAGAGCTGGCCGAAGTCAATGAGCGTCTCTTTCAGCGGCGCGATGTATAACGCAACGATGACATCACGCAGCCAGGTGAAAGCCTTTTTTATCATACGTGAGGAGTATGCCTGACGATCAAGACGGGACAGTGCGCATATTCGATGACCCGTTCGGCCACGCTGCCGATGCGCCCCAGGCGCTGCGTCCCCAACCCGCCCACGCGCCCGATGACGATGAGGTTCGCGTTGACCTCGCGCGCCAATTCGGTGATTTCGACGTGCGGCGTGCCGTACCGAATAATCTGGTCGGTGGCGATATTTTGCTGGGCAGCCAGGCGCGCCAGGTAATCGAGGTAACGCCGGGCCTGGTCGCTGGATTCCGCGCGCACTTCGTCTGGCGTTTTTCGCGTCGTGCGGGAGACTTCCTCCGCAGTTTTGTCGTCAATGACGTAGACGAAGGTGATTTTGGTCGGGCATAGTGAGGCAATGTGGATAGCCAGCTTTCCTGCATTGATCGAAGTCTCGGAGCCGTCGGTAGGAACGAGGATGTGCGAAAAGGGACTCTTTCGGGTTTCCATCGGTACCTCCATAGCTAAAACGTGAATCGTAAAACGTAAGACGTAAAACGTAAGACGTAAAACGTAAGACGTGGTTGTTTTCTGGGATTACGTTTTACGCACCACGTTCTACGTGATTAGCCAAATTCGTGGGAAGTGGGTTTGCCGCCGCCGATATCGCGATAGGGCTGTTGGTATTCGCGGGTGGGCGGCCCAACGCGCGCAGTCGTCCCCTTCGATTTGAGCCGCTTGAGCCGGAACGTTTCCTCGCGCTCGCGTTCTTCTAAGGCGTTCTCGATGTATTTGATGGTGGCCTCGTATTGCGGGATGAAGATGTATTGCAATGCGTTGACGCGCCGCTGCGTCTTTTGTAGTTCCCGCGCCAGCCGCCACACGGATGTCATCATCTCGGAGAGCCTCGGGATTTCATCCAGCACTTCGCGGAAGCGGACGGTCGCCTCGTCAACCGCCACGGTGGTGTCTCCCAGGCCGTAGGGCATCTCCGGCGGTGCGCCGTGGGCTTCGATGGTGGGGATGACCACGCCCATGATGCTGCGCAGCTTGATCTCGACTTCGACGGTTTTGTTGACGGCGAGCGCCGTCCACTCCAGGCGCTCCTGTCCCATCGAAAGCCGCGCCTCGACCAGCGCCTGGTAGGCTTTGTCTAGCTTCTGCCAGACGCGGGTTTGCTGGGCCGCCGCATCGTGGGCGTGGCGGATCAGTTCCGTTGTCAAAACTTCCCGCTTCTTATCCAGAATTTCGTACCCTTCCTGCGCCAGCTTGAGCGCCTGGCGCGTGCGGAAAAGGTTGCTGCGGGTGGGAGCGATCTGCTGTGGCATAGGCTACACTTTCTTGTAATAACGCTCGATCTCGGCTTCTGACACGCGGGTCAGCTCTTCGCGCGGCAGCAGGGAGAGCATTTGCCAGCCGATGTTGAGCGTCTCTTCGATGGAGCGATTCTCGGTCGGACTTTGGCCGATGAAACGGTGCTCGAAAGCGCGCCCAAAGGCCAGATAGTCCTGATCCACCGAGGTCAGCTCTTCTTCGCCGATGACCGATGCCAGCGAGCGCACGTCCTGCACGTGGGCATAGGCCGCATAAAGCTGCGCCGCCAGGTGTGCGTGATCGGCGCGCGTGCGCCCCTCGCCGATGCCGTCTTTCATCAGCCGGGAGAGGGAGGGCAGCACCGACACCGGCGGATAAATGCCCTGCTGGAAGAGCTCGCGGCTGAGCACCGTCTGCCCTTCGGTGATGTAGCCGGTGAGGTCGGGAACGGGGTGGGTGATGTCGTCGTTGGGCATGGTGAGAATCGGCAGTTGGGTGATAGACCCCGCGCTCCCTTTGATGCGACCGGTGCGCTCATAGAGCGAGGCCAGGTCGCTGTACAGATAGCCGGGATAGCCCTTGCGGCTCGGCACTTCGCCCCGGATGTTCGAGATTTGCCGCAGCGCCTCACAGTAGTTCGTCATGTCGGTCAGTACCACCAGCACGTGCAGCCCCTTCTCGAAGGCGAGAAACTCGGCCAGCGTGAGCGCCGCGCGCGGCGTGATGAGCCGTTCGATGGGCGGATCGTCCGCCAGATTGAGGAACATCGCCACGCGCAGCAGCGCGCCGCTGCTGGTGAACGACTCGCGGAAGAAATCGGCGACGTCGTGTTTGATGCCCATGGCCGCAAAGACGATGGCAAAGGACTGGGATTCTTTGTCGCTGGAGAGGATGGTCGCCTGGCGCACAATCTGCGCGGCGAGCTGGTTGTGCGGCAACCCACTGCCGGAGAAAATCGGCAGCTTTTGCCCCATCACCAGCGAGTTCATCCCGTCGAGCGCGGAGATGCCGGTCTGGATCACGTCGCGCGGATAAAGGCGCGCCGTCGGATTGATCGGCTGCCCGTTGATGTCCTCCCAGCGCTCGGCAAGGGGCGGCGGGCCGCCGTCAATGGGGACCCCCAGGCCGTCGAACGTGCGTCCGAGCATTTCCAGCGAGACCGGAATCCGCATCGGATGGCCCTCGAAGCGGACGTGGGTATCCTCAATCGAAAGTCCTGTCGTCCCGGCAAACACCTCGATCACGGCGGCTTCTTCACCGACTTCCAGCACCCGGCCCCGCCGCACCCGACCTTGCACATCCACGATCTCGACGACTTCATCGTAGCCGACGCCGCGCATCCCTTCCACGACCACGATCGGTCCCTCGACGCGCGCCGCGCCTAGAATCTCCTGTCCACCGTATCCATTGCTTGCATACATATTTATGCTTCCCTGAAAATTGTCTGTCAGTCGTTAGTCACGTAGTCCGGCAGTCTGGTGGAATCTTATCATTCTTGCTCCGAGGGGAACGCCAGTTCCCCGTTTTAAGCTGAAATGGGTCACAAAACGCGGATCTGACGATCCGCTTGAAGCGAAATAAGGGAACTGTGACAAGAATGATAAAGCCCCATAGTCTGGCCTGTCGCCCTTGCAGTTGTTGCTGCAATAAAGATACTTTGCGCCCCTTGCTGATCGCTAATCGCCAATCGCTGAACGCTTCCTATGCATACTCCCGTTCCAATTGGTCCATTTGCGCATCCAAATCGGCCATCAGCGCATCCATTTGGCCCACGGCGTCGTTAGGGATGTTGGTTTTCATCCGCACCAGGGTATTGACGATGGGCAGATTGTGCAACAAGACGATCGGACACCCCTTGGCGACGATGCGTGCAGCGCGGTCGTGATAGTGCAATATGGCGCGCAGCATCCGGATTTGCTTTTCCACGGTGGCGTAAGCGTCAACCGCGTCCAGGGCGCTTTGTTGCAGAATTCCCTCGCGCAGCAGTCGCGCCGTCTCCAGGATCAGCCGTTGATCGTCGGGCAGCGCATCCGGTCCGACGAGCTTGACGATCTGTTGCAGACGGCTCTCGCGTTGCAGGATCTCCATAGCCTGCGTGCGGAGCGCGTACCAGTCGGCGTATCCCTGGCCTTGCCACCAGTTGACAACCTCCTCCACGTACTCGCTGTAACTATCCAGCCAGTTGATGGCCGGGAAGTGCCGCGCCGAAGCCAGGCTTTTGTCCAAGGCCCAAAAACAGCGGATGAAGCGTTTGGTGTGCTGCGTGACCGGCTCGGAGAAGTCGCCACCGGGCGGGCTGACCGCGCCGATGATGCTGACCGAGCCTTCCGCCCCGCTCAACGTGATCGTGCGGCCGGCGCGCTCGTAGAACTCCGCCAGCCGGGCCGCCAGGTAGGCGGGATACCCTTCCTCGGCGGGCATCTCTTCCAGCCGGCCCGAAATCTCGCGCAAGGCCTCGGCCCACCGTGACGTGGAATCGGCCATAATGGCGACGTGGTAGCCCATGTCGCGGTAATACTCGGCGAGGGTGATGCCGGTGTAGATGCTGGCCTCACGGGCAGCCACCGGCATGTTCGAGGTGTTGGCGATGAGGATCGTGCGCTCCATCAGCGAACGCCCGCTGCGCGGGTCAACCAGTTCCGGGAATTCTTGCAACACTTCGGTCATCTCGTTGCCGCGCTCCCCGCAGCCCACGTAGATGACCACGTCGGCGTCGCTCCACTTGGCAACCTGATGTTGGGTGATTGTATTGTGCAGGATCAGAGCGCCCCTGCCGCCAACAAAGTTATGCGCCCCAGGTACAGTGAAATCGTACACGTCATGGGGGCCAGGGATGGTTTCGATTTCGGCAATGGGATCGCAGAAAATGGATTCCAGGGCATCGGCGAAGCGCTTGATCTGCGGAGAATCAGACAGCGCTGCAAACTGCCGGAACGTTGCAGCCGACATTTTTTCGCCGCCATAGAGATAATTGGAGATGTGAACGCCGTGCGAAGCGAATTCGCTGCGCGGGCTGCCTACGGCCCGGTAGGCTGCCTGGACGATTTCGGGGCCGGCCGGTACAACATCAACCGCTGTATACTTGCCTTTGTCATCATTCAGATGAGCGGCAATTTGATCCCACTTCCTGGTGTGCGGTTCGTCGTCTTGTGGCTGGCAGACGGCGTAGAACCGCCCAATCTCTTCCTTACCGCGCACCGTCAGGCGAAAGTACTCCCATCCCTTTATTGTTCTGGACGACAGGTTGTGCAGAATCCCCAGTCGCGTCAGGAGATAAGAGAGACCCGCCGCCATAGCGTGGCTGGCCGTCGAGTATTCCAGGTCTTTTTTCTTTTGCCCTATGCTCCCGTCGCATGAAAAGTAGGCGGCCAGAAAACGGGCGACGATTGGATCTGGCGATTTGAGGATGACCGCCGGCACCGAACACGTGCGCGACTTGCGGCGGCCAGACTCTGGCACGCCCAGGCGCGCCATCAGCCTGGTGAGAATCGCGCTGTGGAAACAGACGGCTGGAACGGTGCGCGCGGTGAACCGTTGCGGTTCCAGGCCGAACAGTCGTTGTCCCAATGCTGCAAAGCGCGTCAACAACGCTTCATCTGCATTGAAGAAGATGACCGTGCTGGGGTTCAAATGACCATCGGCCAGCAATAGACCCAGGAACTCGGCGAAGTCTCCATCTACATTGGGCGGGATGCGCGTTGCCGCGCCTCGGCGTTCGCCTTTGATCCATTCTACTGTCACATCCTGGTTCGTAAGCTCTGCCAACCGTCTTACAAATTCAAGCGTGGGGCGATTCCGACCCATCCGATATTCGATCAGCAGATGATAGGGAGTTTGTAGCATGGCTTCCAGGCCGGACAATGTGCCGCCGTGGCGGGCCACTAACTCGTTCAGCAGGGAGGATATTTTCGCTAATGCAGCCGGATCGCACACCCGCGCATGATCGAACAATTTGAACGGGTTTAATGTTTGCGTTTGCCCTTCCACGTGAATCCGACGTGGCGTCGCCAGATAGTCGCCGACTTTTAATGAGCGGGCTTCACTGGTCTTAATTTCTAGTTCTGGCGTCACGACATGCAACTTATGCACCGGTGTGACCTCTACCTTACGGCCACTGCGCGTTGTGATGCGGATGACCTCGTCGGCCATGCCCTTGTAAATGACGTCGGCGCTGCGTGGCGTCAGGTTGCCGTCCTCCAGAGAGAAGAGGCAGAGCGGCGCGTCAAGGTAGGTATAAGACTCGCCGCCCTGGGTGACTTGCCGTCCCCGGCCATTGTATTCGGCGAACAGTTCGGCAATGGGCCGGAGCGTCCCATCGCCCAAGAGCACGAGCGTGTCCCCGGTGACGCATTTCCCGGCGCCAAACCCCCCCGGAATGGCCGCCGTCCCGCCTTTGACCATGGGGAAGAAGGTGTCCAGCACCCGCTGCCCCGTGACCAGCATCTCGGTGGGGGGGAGGCGACGGCGGTAGGGGCGCGGGCGGCGCACCGGCCACCGGCGCAGCATCGTGATCTCTTGCTCACCGCGCGGCGTCTGCAGCCGGGCGATGGGGTCTACGATGGTGTATTCACCCTCCGGCGCAATCCATGTGAGGGTGCCTGCGGCCTCCGGCGGCGTCAGCACGCGATGTTCGATGAGGGCGGTTTCCGGCGTCGTCCCCAGGAGCGCGCCGCCTTGCACGTGCGCGCCCACCTGGACACGCGGTGTGAAGGCCCACTTCTGCTTGCGATAGAGTGGCGTGGTTTTGATGCCTCGCCCGATGAACGCGCCGCTGCGCAATTCCAATACCGGCAGCGGGCGCTGGATGCCGTCGAAGATGCTTTGCAGCAGGCCCGGCCCCAGTTCGACCGAAAGCGGGTAGCCCGTGCTGAAAATGGGCGCGCCCGGCCGCAGGCCGGAGGTCTCTTCGTAAACCTGCACGGTGATCACGTCGCGTTCCAATCCAATGATTTCGCCGATCAGATGCTCGTCGCCGACTTCGACCACTTCCAGCATACCGCTGTGCTGCGATCCCCGCGCGCGGATCACCGGTCCGTTGATCCATATCACTTCACCGATCTGCGTGCTCATCAAGCTTCTCCTGCCAGAATGTGGTAAACGTCAGTGCGTATATCGTTTTGCAGGCGTGTCAAGCGGGTTTCCAGCGTGTTGTCGTAGCGGCGATGGCCGTTCGCGGTGCTCAGCACAACGCCGGTCCCTGCTTCGAGTGGCGCGCCAATTTCGAGGTGAACGTGGAGCGATTGCGCCAGGTCGGCCAGGAAGTCGTCATCCAGCACACGCGCTGTGGCAGCGTCGGCATGGATAACAAAGGCTTCGTCTCCCAGATAGGTTACAGCTTCCTCGATCAGGCCGCGCACGATGGTCGCATAACCCGGTTGTTGGGGGATCGAACGCAATCGTTCGCGCGCTTTGTCGAAGGTGCGGGTCAACAATTGTTCGCGGCGTTGTAGCTTGAGCATCTGCGCTTCCAGTTGCGCCTTCGCGATGGCCTGAGCGATATGGCGCTCTGCCGCTTGCCGCGCTTCTTGCCGGATGCGTTCTCCCTCGACATCGGCGTCGGCTTGCGCTTGTTTGCGGATACTATCTGCTTTGGCCTGCGCCTCGGCCAGGATCGCCTGCGCCTCCTGTTGCGCGGTCTCCATAATGGCCTGCTCAAGCACTTTAACTTTGTCTCGCCCTATCATATTCGTACTCCCGTAGTTCGCCGGATGACCTCGCTGAGCGCCGGACGGTCGGCCTGCGGGCCGCCTGGTCCGGGAATCTCGACCACCAGTGGGATGGTGCTGTGGGCCGTAAGGCGGTCCACGCGCTGGCGGGCCAGGGCTGCCGCTTCTTCTGTGACCAGGATAATGCCGATGCTCTTGTCGTTCAACGCGGCGTCGAGGGCCTGGTTGACCGCTTCGCTTGTGGTGACAATCTGCCCTTCCACGCCGACCAGCGCGAACCCGCGCACGGCATCCTGGTGCCCAATGACCATCAGTTTCATCGTCTTTGCTCTCGCGCCCGCGCGCGCTTTTGGGTTAGCGGTTGAGGATGATGAAGGCGATAATCAGCCCGTAGATGGCTACACCTTCGGCCAGACCGACGAAGATCAGCGCCTTGCCGAAGACATCCGGTTTCTCGGCGATGGCGCCGATGGCCGCCGCGCCGGTGGTGCTCACGGCGTAAGCCGCGCCGATAGAGCCGGCGCCTACGGCAATGGCAGCCGCCAGGGACACATAAGGATCACTTGTTGTCGCCTGTCCGAAGCTGGATGCTGCCACGACCTCAGGGGCGAGAAACCACACCAGTCCTACGCCCAGGAGCAGCACCGCCATCACGATATTGACCGTGCTCAGCCCGAAGACCAGTTTGCGGGTCAGATCAACCTGTTTGCCCTTGCGTTTGACAATCAGCAGCGTGACCGGTACAAGGGGCAGCAGCCCGGCGAACAAAACAAGTAAATACATCATGCTATACCTCCTGAAAATAAACCTTGTGACCAATTTATAGCGTCAGATAAACACCGCCCGCAGCGTTTAGCTACCGGCGTTCTCTGGTGCGTTAAGTTTCCCCGCTTTGGGGATGAGCGACAAAGGACGAAAGGGTATTCCTCCGCCGGAGAAGAACTTGCTGAAGAGTTCGTAATACTCCAACCGCAAGGTTTGGATTCCCACAATCATCCCCTCGAAGCCGATGACAAAAAGATTGCCCAGGATCACGACAATCCAATAGCCGATGCTGCCCCGCGCGCCGATGACCTCCGCAATGATAAACACGACCAGACTCAGCGCGCCGTGGGCGACGGCGAACGCGCCCATACGCACGTAGGAAAGGGTGTTGCTGAACAAAGAAATCAGCGTTTCGAACAGCTCGAAGAACGCCAGGGCCAGGTAGGTGCCCACATCATCTTCAATCAGGGGGCGGTGTCCTTCGACCAGGTGTTCAAAGAATTCGGCGAAGGTCAGGCCAATGCCGGAGAGGCTCCCGACAATAGCCAGGACGGCGCCGGGAATCGGTACGGCGGCGCCGAAAGCTCGCGCCCCTAGTCCCAACAACGACCAGTAAAAGATCAAACCGGCCAGACCATTGCGGTTGAAAATCATGCGTCCCCAATGGCGGTTTAGGGCGGCGTTGGTGATGTTGTAGATGATCCCGGCGCTGATCAACAAGACGCCAACGATAATCGCAAAGAGTAAAATTTCGGTAATTTCCTCCAGAGGCCGGAACCATACCGCTCTGAACACATCCTCGAAACCGAAAATGCTGCCGTAGAGGGTGCCGAACACCATCGCCGACGCGCCGCACAGTGCCACGACCACGCCGAAGCCGGCCGCACTCTGCAACGCTTTGATTCTGCGCCCGGCAAGCAGCAAACCAACCAACAGCAATAGCAGTCCGTGGCCCACATCCCCAAACATCAACCCGAAAACCAGAGGGAATGTCAGCGCCATCAGCGGGGTGGGGTCCAATTCATCGTAGTTGGGCTGTCCATAGGTGGTCACCAGGCCCTGAAACCCACTAAGGAATGAGGGATTCTTTAATGAGGCCGGAATGTGTCCGCTGTCTTCCTGGCGGGGTTCGAGGGTCTCGATGACGACTTTGTCGCTGACCTGGGCAATGATTTGTTCCAGTCTGGCATGAGAGGCTTTGGGCACCCAACCGGTCACCAGATAGGTATGCTGTAAGTGATCGTAACCGGTGATTGTATTGGCCAGGGCATGGCTGGCGCGCACGCGCCAGAGCAGGTGGCGCAGATGGCGGATCCGCATTTCCTGGAGATGGGCGATCTCCGTCTCGTACTCGCTGATGTGCTGGCGGGTGCGTTCGATGCCGGCCTGCAACGCGGCAATGGCCTGGGCCGGCGTTCCCCGGTAGTCCTCGGGCAGCGGCAAGGGATTGAGATAGGCGCTACGGGCAGCCCGAATGAGCGCAACCGCATCCTGTTGCAGGCCAAACAGGACGACCGTGGCAAGATGGCCCTCATGCCGCAGGGTGATGAGGGCGAAGGGAATATGTTCCAGGCTGCTTTCGAGCCGTTCGATGTTTGCCACCGGGATTGATCCCAGCATCACGAAGGTATAGCGCAAATGGCGCAGGGTTCCCAGATCAATCTCCAGGTTGGCGATCGGCGTTAACTGCGCGACATATTTTTGTAGCTGCAATAATCGCCGGCGGGCGGCTTCTAACTCCCGGATGGGTGTTTCGGCCTCATGCTCGAGCCGCTCGATATCGCGTTCGGCCACCCGTGGCTCAATGATATGGGGAGGTGTGAGGGGCGGCGTTCCTTCGTTGATTTTGAGTTCCTCCATCACCAACAGAATGCGCCGCTCTACAGCCATCAAATCAGCCGTCCACGTTTGCCATTCGTCGCTGACCCGCGCAGGCATACCTGTTGTCGTTTGCGTGGTGGGGATGTGATGGAAGATGCCTGAAGCAGCCAGCGCCTCAGTCGTGCGCACGACTTCCCGCTCTGGAATGATGAGTTCAACTTTCTCCATGGCCTGTGGTCTAAACATATTTACCGCCACTCTATATCGATGATGGATGCCAGTCTTTCGACAGGGAGTTGGGATGCCTTGGCCTCGACGACGGCAATCAGATCGCGTAATTCGTACTCAAGGAGCATCAGGTAGGCCAATTGAATGCCGATATGGAACGGATCACCCAGGAAAGTCCCGCGACATAATTTGCCGATGTGCCGGTACAAAGCGCGCTCTAACGTTGCGAGTTGGTGTTGTTGCGGCGACGTTTCTCCCTTGAGGGGAACCGCAGTCTCTTCAAGCCCTTCGAGCTGTGGGTAGATGCGTTTGACAACGGTGGTAATGTCCGCACCTTCCGCAATGGCGCGAATGTCCGCATCCCGCACCTGATAGCCGAAAGGTAACGTGTAGTTGATAATCTCTTGCACGGAAAGATGATGATAAATTCGATAACGGATGGCCCAGAGCAAGTTATCCACATCGATGCTGGTGCCTACGAGTCGGAGCGCCTGCTCATGATCCATGCCCTTCAATCCGGCGATACTTTGCCACAACCAGCGCCGATAATCCAGGTCCAGCGCGACTTCCAGGGGGAAGAGGTTCTTTTCGGCTTCATAACGCTCGACGGCGTGGATCAGGGTCTCGTAATAGGGGGTGTGCCGGATGCGCTCGATAGCCCGGATGATTGTGCCGCTGGCGAGCATGCGCTGGATGTCATCGTTGGTCAGGGTGACGTAGCGAAACATCGGAGACAACAGACGGCGCACTTCGTCCCACGACGCACCCGTCTCAATCCCGCGCAGGGTGGCCTTGAGATTGTCAACTTCGTAAAGCCGCCAGAGTTGGATGAGCAGTTGGCGTCCGGGTTCGGGAGTCAGGCGGATGAGCTTCTCGTAGGCTTGCGTCAGGTGCCAGCGCAGTTGATAAACCGTGCGCCGCGGCGTCAAGATTTGGCGTTCTAGTTTCAGATAGGCGCCGTAAGCTGTTTTATCCAATTGCCCAAGCAGCGCGTCAAAGCTGGGCGACTGGATCAGGGCGTGCCACACTTCTGGCGTCAATAACGTTGCATACAGCGCCCGCGTCGTCGCGTTGACCTGCGCATAAGCTGTGACAGTGGAACGTCCCATACAGTTACGCTTGACCTACAACCCGGGCAAGCACGAAATCAACCGCGCGATCAAGATTCTTGGCTGCGATGGCGTCCAAATGTTGGGCATCTGCACCGGCCTGGGCCAGGATGAGCGCATTTTCGACTTCGGCCTGTTGTTTTCCTGCCGCGTTGATCTGTTCGGCGTCCTGTTGGGCCAGTTGCAGACCGCGATTACGGATACTGATCGCAGCTTTCTCGGCTTCGGCGATCAGTTCGGCTGCCTGTTGCTGGGCGTCACTGTATGTTTTCGCGGCAGCTTTCTCGATGGCGAATATGCGTGTGATGGTTTCTTGGCTCATAGGATCCATAACCTGACAACAAATAACCGCCGTCGCGTGAATTCTCGCAGTTCGGCGGTAAAGACATTATAGCCCAAGTCAGAGTAAAATCAAGGTGGCGCATTGCTCAACGGGCTCTTATCATTCTTGCTCCGAGGGGAACGCCAGTTCCCCGTTTTAAGCTGAAAGGGGGCACAAAACGCGGATCTGACGATCCGCTTGAAGCGAAATAAGGGAACTGTGACAAGAATGGACAGCGCATTGCAGCAAAGATCAAAATCGTCGTTCCAGTCTTTCAGGATTGTGGTATAATGTTTGTGAATGGCTTGTAATTTTTTTACTGAGGCTATCGTCAATCACCAAAGGAGGTATGGCTATGGGTATCCATCTGTATCTGTCGATGATTCCCGAAGCGTTGATCGCTTCCATGTTAACTCCTGAGGAGTTTGGTGTCTACTATGCAGTGGGGAGTGAGAAGAAATCCCGTGGGCAGGCGATGTTCTTCGAGCTTGACCCCGATTTTCGCCATCCCGAATTGCCTATCGATGAAGGATTTCGGCGTTGTGTCCCGCATGAAGATGGCCGTCCCAAGAACTCGATCTACATTACCGTCTATCGCGCATTGGAACGGGTTGCCCTCGATGCCATTCGCAAACTCTACCTGGTAACGCAAGATGGGCGCGTGCTTGACCTGGAAGGTACATCCCTCAACATTCCTGATGATACCGGCGGTATGCATCTCTATCAAGAAATCGCGCCGGTTCATCCGCTCATCGTCAGCACGTTGGGCGCTAAAGCGTTCTACGACTTGATTGTGAAGAATCCCACCTCGCTTTTGACGCTCCCGGCAGTCTGCTTTGCGGAATTGCGGCTTGGCGAACTGGCAAACAATCCTGAGTATGGCAGTGTCGGTGATTTGCCTTACGCGAATATTGACCATTTGCGGCAGTGTCTGACGGATCTCAGCGCCAAGACTGTCCACACCAAGATGGTCGATCGGCTTAGCTCGCCGGCGTTCCCTTATCGGATGCTGAAAAGCGGCGTTTTTGTGGGCAATACGGAAAAATTGATGTTCTTCCCATTGCCTTCGCAAGAAGAGTTGCGCACCCGGCATTATCGTTGGTGGCGTTCGGCGAATATGTAATTTAACCCGGCAGCGTGTTGTTAGTGCGCTGCTCCTTGTATCAGATCACGAAAGGCTCATGGTCTCTGCAACTTTCGGGTTGACCTTAACTGTACCGATGCAGTTACAATGATCGAAACTGACTTGTCCGATGAGGTACAGTACACGGCGACACAAAGTTCGGAGAACTTGAGCCTATTTGTGTGAAAGACCTATACTATATTCTGGAGGATTGGAGGAAAAAATCATGAGTAACACACTGTGGTTGGTTTTTAGTCTCATTGCAGGCATCATTTCGATTAGCGCTGCCTATGGTTACTTCAGATGGGTTGTGAAGCAAGATCCCGGGAGCGAGCGCGCAAAGCGGGTCGCCGGGTGGATTCGTGACGGTGCGCGTTCCTATTTGAAGAAGCTCTACAGCGCATTGGGGCTGCTTGCAGGTGGCCTGGCCATCATCATCGCCATTGTCTTTGGGTTGCAGAAAGACTTCGGATATGGGGTGACCATGGCGATCACCTTTATCTTCGGCGCGTTGTGCTCGACGATCGCCGGATATATGGGGATGACGGTTGCCGTGGAAGCCAACGTGCGTAGCGCCACGGCTGCCGCTAAGGGCCTGAATCCCGCCTTCAATCTGGCTTTCAAGGCCGGCGCGGTGATGGGCCTGGCGATGGTCGGCCTGGCGCTGACGGGCATGAGCCTGGTGTTCTTGATCACCGGTGACGCCAACCTGGTGCTGGGCTTCAGCTTTGGCGCTTCGACGCTGGCGCTGCTGGCGAAGGCCGGCGGCGGCATCTACACGAAGACCGCCGACATTGCTGCCGACCTGGTGGGGAAAGTCGAGGTGGGTATCCCTGAGGACGATCCTCGCAACCCCGCCGTCGTCGCCGATAACGTGGGCGACAACGTGGGTGATGTGGCTGGTATGGGCGCCGACATCTTCGACAGCTACGTCGCCAGCTCCGTGGCGGCCATGCTCCTCGGCGCGGCGTTGACCAAACTCAGCCCGGATCAGCGCGTGCTCTACACGATCTTCCCGCTGATTCTGTGTATGTTGGGGGCTTTTGCCTCGTTGATCGGTGTGCAGTTCGTGCAGGTGAAGGAAGGCGGCAAGCCCGGCACCTCGCTGAACAACGGCACGATTTACACCTGCGTGATCTTTGGCGTGATGGTGATTGCGGTGGTCCTCCTGGCCGGTATTGACCTGCCGGTGCTGTGGGCCACTTTGGCCGGCCTCATCGTCGGCGTCATCATCGGTTTCACGTCCGACTTCTTCACCGGTGACGACCGCCCGCCGGTCGTCGAGACGGCGCGCGTGTCCACCTCCGGCGCGGCGATCAACATCATCACCGGCTTCAGCTACGGTTTGATCAGCATCGCGCCCTCCGTCATCGGTATTGCGGCGGCGACGTTGGTGGCCTACTTCCTGGCCGATCAATCGACGGTGGTGAACGGCGTCTACGGCGTGGGTATTGCGGCCGTGGGTATGCTTTCGATCAGCGGTATGATCGTTTCCTCCGACGCTTACGGCCCGATCGTGGACAATGCGCGCGGTATTGCTGAAATGGCCGGCATGCCGGAGGAAGTCATTGAGGTGGCCGATGTGATGGACGCCGCCGGCAACACGGCCAAGGCCATCACCAAGGGCTTCGCCATCAGCGCGGCAGCCTTGACGGTGCTGGCGTTGTTCTCGGCGTATTCCAGCGAGATTGGGCTGGCCGTAGAGGAACATGGGTTAAAGGCCATTGATATGACAATGAGCCTTGCCAATCCGCTGGTCATCGCGGCGATCTTGTTGGGGGCACTCACCCCGCCGCTGTTTAGCGCACTGACGATGCTCTCCGTGACCCACAACGCCTTCGATATGATCGAGGAAATCCGCCGTCAATTCCGCGCCGATCCCGGCATTCTGGCCGGCACGTCGGAACCGGACTATGTGAAGTGCGTTTCGCTGGCTTCGCAGGATGCGTTGAAGGCGCTGATTTTGCCGGCGTGTCTGGCCGTGGTTTTGCCGTTGGTGGTGGGCTTTATTCTGGGGCCCGAAGCGCTCGGTGCGTTCCTCGGCGGCGCGATTGTCACCGGCATCCTCTTCGCGCTGTTGATGGCGAATGCGGGCGGCACCTGGGACAACGCCAAGAAGTACATCGAGAGCGGGTTCTTCGGTGGCAAGGGGTCTGATGCGCACAAGGCCGGCGTCGTCGGCGACACCGTGGGCGATCCCTTCAAAGACACCGCCGGGCCGTCCCTGAACACGCTGATCACCGTGATGTCGCTCGTCTCTTCGCTCTTCGCGCCCGTGCTTGCGGCGTTCCATCTCTTCGGCGGCTAGCGATACGCTTAACGGATTGACACAGGAGCCGGCAAATCTTGCCGGCTCCTTTTTTGTGTCAGCAGATTAAGCAGATTTCGCAACGTCTAAAGCCAGCCTTCGTTGTATCCCGTTTCGTACATGGCGACAATGTTCTCCACCGGACTGACGGCCTGGATGTTGTGGCACGGCGCGAGAATGTAGCCGCCACCCTCTCCCAGGATGGCGAGGTTTTCGATGACTTCGGCTTGCACGTCCGCCACACTGCCAAAGGGCAACGTCTGCTGGTTATCCATCCCGCCGTGGAAGACGATCTGCGCGCCGAAATCGCGTTTCAATTCTGCGCGATCCATACCTTTGCAACGCCATTGGATGGGATTGAGCACATCCATGCCGATGGCGATCAGGTCGGGAATGACCGGTCGGATCGCGCCGTCGCTGTGGGTGAAGACGTAGGCGCCGCTTTCATGAACCAGGTCCATCATCCGCTTCATCCGAGGCAACAGGAACTCGTGGATGTGGCGCCTGGAGAAGAGCAGCCGCTCCTGCGATCCCAGGTCTTCGGCGACGTAGGAGAACGTCACCTGCCCCGGAATTTGCTCATAGATGCGGCGCGTGTTCTCGTAGGCGAAATCGAAGAGCTTGTCCAGGCAGTAGTGAACCATCTCCGGGTTGAGCGCCAGGTCCATATAGGCTTGTTCGAGGCCGCGTAGTTGTGCGTAAGTCAGGAAGGGTTCGGACCCGCCGCCGCGCACCGGGCGATGTTCGTTGCCCGCCAGTTGTTCAGGAATTACGGAATAGTCGAACCAATCGGCAGTCGGCCAGGTGTAGTTGGCTTCGATTTCTTCCGCGGATGTGTACTGCGCCAGCGGGTGATACACCACTTCGCTGTAGACGCCGGTTCCGTAATCGACATCGCGGTGATGGCAACCGTATAGATCGCAGCCCGGCTCCAGCGGCGGGCCGACGTAGCGTGGGCCGACGTCCAGCGGGCGGTCGATGTGCAGCCGGGCGAACAGTTCATCGACGGTAGCGCAGCCCAGATGTCGCATGATTTTCTCGGTAGCCTCCGGCGTGCCCCAGTAATCCATCGGGACTCGATCCGGCTTCTCGCGCCGCAGCACGGCGAGCCAGCGTTCTTTGGGCGTCATGCTCTCTTTCATCACAGGTATCTCCTTATCACGGTCTATGGTTTTGCGTGTGCAATTGTTGGCTTTACACAAGTCAATTCCATAATTCGACTTGTCATTTTCGTAATTTACTTGTAAAATAGTTCTGGAGGTGAATGATGACGATTTTTACAACCACAATGACCCGCAGGGCCCAGACTTCGGTACCGGCCGACATCCGCCAACGTTACAATATCCAGGCAGGCGATAGGCTGACCTGGATTGACGACGGACAAACCATCAAAATCGTCCCCTTGCCGAAAGATACCATCCAGGCATTGCGCGGTTGTGCAAAAGGCGAAGCCTTGACCGAAAAATTGTTAGTTTCACGCCAAGAGGACCGCGAACGTGAACGCGGCTAACTATGTGCTGGACACGTCTGCGCTCCTGACCTTGATGGAAGAAGAACCGGGCGCCGAGCGGGTCGAAACCATCTTGCGGCGTGAGGCGGTGCTGATCCCCTTTCCTGTATTGCTGGAGGTTTATTACATCTCCTTGCAGGAACGCTCCGAAGCCGTGGCGGATCAACGTTATGCTTTGATCTGCAATGTGCCGCGCGTTGATATCTGCTGGAAAATGGATGAACCCACTTTACTCACGGCGGCCCGTTTCAAAGCCCGGTTTCACGTTTCTTTCGCCGATGCGCTCATTGCCGCTTTCGCCGCGCAGCATCACGCTATCCTCGTCCACAAAGACCCGGAATTTGACGCGCTCAAAGGTCACATAGTGCAAGAGCTGTTGCCGTACAAGTAGGCGGTGATCCCCTCTGGTTCGATGCCGGGGTTGTCATCTTTACCAATCCGCTACGCTGCCGTCCTGGTCGTAATAGAACTCGCCGCCGAGTTCCTCTTCGTAATCGATCCACTGCTGCGCCTCTCGTTCGTCAATCTCGAAGCCCAAACCGGGCGCAGTAGGTAGCTCGATAAAGCCATCTTTGACCAGCCAATCCTGCTTGAGCAAGCCGTAGCCCAGGCTGGCATCAATCTGCTCCTGGATGAGGAAGTTCGGCGTGACGGCATCCACGTGCAGCGCCGCCGCCAGTGCGACCGGACCAATCGCGCAGTGCGGCATGGTGTGCATGTAGTAGACCTCTGCCATGTTCGCTACCTTCTTCAGCTCGGTGATACCGCCCACGTGCGATACGTCCGGCTGGATGTACGCCACAGCCTGCTTCTCAAAGACTTCGCGGAACCCCCAGCGCGTGAGGAAACGCTCGCCGGTGGCGATGGGGAAGGGAACGTGATCGGACACCTGCTTGAGCGCATCCACGTTTTCCTGCGGCACCGGCTCCTCGACGAACATCGGGCGCATGCCTTTGAGTTCGTGGCAAATCTCGACCGCCAACGCGGGCGTGAACTTGCCGTGGAAGTCGAAGGCCAGTTCTATCTCCGGGCCGACCCATTCACGCATCAGATACGCGCGCCGGACGAAGGCGTCAATGACGGCCGGCGGCTCGTGCCCGCGCCATTTGCCACCCGGCCCAGACTTGAACGCCGTGTAGCCCATGGTGCGCAGCCAGTCCAGCCGTGTTTTGGCCTGCTCTAGCCCCTCATCGGTCAGCGAATGGATGCCCCAATGCGCGTAGACGCGGACCCGCTCGCGCACCGCGCCGCCGAGTAGCTTGTACGTCGGGACGCCGTAGTGCTTCCCGGCGATGTCCCACAAGGCCTGGTCGATGCCCGAAAGCGCCGTCATCACCACCGGGCCGCCCCGGAAGAACGCCGAGCGGTAAATGTGTTGCCAGTGGTGCTCGATGCGCAGCGGGTCTTTGCCCACGAGATAGTCGGCCAATTCGTCAATGACCCCTACGACGCCTTTGGGACGGCCTTCCAGGGTGGACTCGCCCCAGCCCACCAGGCCATTATCTGTGGTGATCTTCACCAGCCGTGTCCGCTTGCGGGGGAAAAACTGTTCGATCTTTGCGATTTTCATACTTCTCCTTAAAGTTGTCCCTCAATAACGCCAGGTGTGATTAGAACGCAGATTTCCGCTGATGCACGCAGAGCATTTTAGGAAATCAGCGAAAATCTGCGCGAATCTGCGTCCAAAATCGTGCCGTGGCTTATTCAGGAACAAGTCTTTTCTTAAGCGATTTTTCCTGTCGAGCCGTTTTGCTTTTCGCGCTGGCTGGCCTCATCTTCCAACCGCATCACCGCCGGGATGGAACGCATGGCAACGGCCATCAGGATACTGATGGTGCCGGCGGCCATAAACCAGACTTGCACGCCAAACCGATCCGCCACCGGACCGGCAATCGCCATCCCCAGCAACGACGCAGCGCCAGCCATACTGCCGACGGCGGTGAAAACGCGTCCCTGAATTTCGGGCGCAACGGCACTTTGTAGGATCGCCAGGAACGGCGCATTTACAATGGGGTTCATGAACCCGGCGAACAGCATCCCGCCCCACGCCAGCCAGAATCCGGCGGGTGAAGCCATGCCAACCAATAGCGTGCCTACTCCCATCCCCACCAGGCCCGTCAGTGAGGTATAAATCTTGCGGCGGAATCCGCCCCACACGCTTAAGGTCAGCCCTCCCGCAATCAGGCCGATGCCCCAGGATGAATTCAGCCATCCCAACTGCAGGGCATCACCGGCGAAATGGTTTTTCACCAGGATCGGCAGGAGTGAGAAGGCTGGATTTGCCATCATGTTGAGCACCGTCGCCATCAGCAGGATGATGAACAATCCTGTCCAATGCCAGACATACGAGAAGCCTTCCCAGACATCGCGAAATAACGCTACCATCGGAGACCGGCGCTTAACCAACGCCGGCTGTTCTTCCGTCGCCCGACGTGGCGGTTGCGGAATCGCAATAAAGAATAATGGGGCGATGGCGAAGACTGCTGTTACAACATCGATTCCCATGATCATCGATAACGGCAGCAATTCCATCAACAGCGCGCCCACAGGCGGCGTGATGATGTCCAGTGCGCCGCGCAAGGTCTGGTTCATCCCGCCGACGCGCGACAATTGCGATTTAGGCACCATCAACGATGTAGACGCTTGCATGGCGGAGTAGTGAAACGTCCCTCCCAATGCGCGCACGAACATGATGACGCAAACGTGCCAGATTTGCAATATATTCTGCCAGGCGAGCACTGCCAGTCCCAATGAGAACAGCGCGATGAGACTGTCGGCCACAATCATCACGCGGCGACGATCCCAGCGATCTACGAGCGCACCAACAAACGGCCCGAGAATTACGCCCGGCAGCATTGCAATGAACGTCATCAGCGCCAGGATGGTGGCCGAACCGCCGGTTTCCTGTGTCAGCCACCACACCAGGGCAAACCCACCCACCTGGCTACCCACCAACGATAACGCCTGTCCACCCCAGATGGTGAAGAAGGGGGCGACCCAGCTCTTGTCTTGTGTCCGAGGCGCGCTTGTTACAGCGCCGGTTGCCGTGCTCTCATTTTCGCTCATACCTTGTTCTCCGGTTTGGTGTAATTTAATTACGGGTAATATTGTAACACCGCACCTCAATTCTGTCAAGGCTTTTGAGTATATTTTTTAATCGAGAATGTAATTTTATTAATGTTCAATTTAATTTTATTGACAGGCTCAACCTTTCGTGCCCCTTACCACGATGAAACCCAGACCAGGAGGCCGCTGAGAGCGGAGAAGAAGCGGTGTTTCACAGGCTACCAACCCCAAATGCTTCCGGCTCCTTGCGCGCACTGTGATTTTCGTACAGCCACGCCGCCGTCCGCAGGATGCGGGGGTCTTCCATCACCCGCGCGCCGGTGGGGCAAGCGCGCGTACATGCGCAGCACTGGATACACGCCGCTGCTGTGGTGATCACAATGTCACTGAGGGTGATGGCTGCCGTCGGGCAGACGGCGGCGCAGTCTCCGCAGAGCGTACAGAGGTCGGCGATGGTGATCGGGGTGGGCGGTGTCTCGGTGGAGGGTTTCCGTTCCTTGTACGGGTAATTGCCGGGAATGGTTGGCGGTGGCAGCCTGTCGAGCGCCGTTTGCGCCAGCTTCTGCCGAATCTGCTGCCCGAACGCGACGGCTTTTTCCATGTCGGCAGCATCCGGGCGGCCCACGGCGATGGGCAATGCTTCGGTCGAGTACGAGTGTTCCCCGATAAACGCCGCGCCCGCAATGGGAACAAAACCGCACGCCTCTGCGATGTCCCTCAATTCCAAGAGTGCGTCCTCGAAGGCGCGATTGCCGTAGACGACCACGAGCACCGCCGGCGCGCCGTTGCCCCGCACGCGGGATAGCCGTTCCACCGCGACCTTTGGCAATCGCCCGCCGTACACCGGCGCACCCAGCAGCGCGATGGTTTCCGGGCCCACCTCGAACGTCCGGCCTTGCACACCCGGCGGCGTCAGGTCAAGGTGAATTACATCACTTGGATCAATGCCCTCGGCGATGCCCGTCAAAACCCGCTGCGTCGTGCGTGTCGGTGAGAAGTATATCAGTTGCGCTGTACAAATAGTCATGGTTCCTCCTGGAAAATGGGGGGCTGGTTTACTATGATTCCATCTATGGGTCTGTAAATAAACAACTTCCCGCTCGGGCCGGTCTCTGACCGTGCCCGCCGATGCCTGACGCCACGCTGGCGCGGTCGGAGACCGGCCACAGCTTCGGGGAGTTATACTTTTACGCACCCTAAGGGTATGAATGCCTAACGCCAATTGTCTAATTTCAGGTTGTATCCCAAATCTCGCACTCGACCATAATGTTCTTGATTGCCGGTAACCAAGACAAGATTATGCTGAATTGCAATAGCGGCAATCAATGGATCGGCGCGACCGATCGGCTGCCCAGCGCGTTCCAGGTCACCATAGATACGCCCTGCGATAATTGCACTCTGCGTATTCAATGTGAGGATGTCTACACTGGTTAATCCGCTCAGGAACTGCTGCAACTGACTTTCGCGTCGTGCCTTGTGAAGCCCTTTGACAATTTCTACAACGGTGATGCTTGATATGGTATAACGTCTGAATAACGCCCGGTAAGTCGTCGCTCTGGTAACAACATTGCGGTCGATACCTTTAAGGATTTCGGAGAAGATATCAGTGTCAATGAGCGCCCTATCCATTGGATAACCTCAGGGGCATGTTTTCACGCGATTGCATGGTGGATGCCACAATTTGATCGATCAATTCTGGCTCTTGTGCAAACATACCCAGGAAGGGATCTTCAGCATTCCCCATTGTCGCCAGCGTGTTGATGATCTCTTTGATCAAAGCTTCCACGGTGGACTGGCGCTGTTTGGCAACTTGTTGGGCGTGTCTCCAGGTGACTTCATCCATTTGTAATTGTACAGTGCTCATCTTCCCTCCTTAGAGCCGGACTGCCTTTAGCATAACACATCCCGCGTTGAAAAACAAGCTGTCATTCCCACACGCACAACGATTCCACATACGCTGCCGAGCCGTCGCGCAGCCAACCGTCGAGTTGCGCCACCTCTTTGAGCTGCTGCCCGCGCAAGCGATGGACGACGACGTATTGCGCGACCATGCCCGGCAGCGCGGTCATATCGCCCCAGAGCTTCTCGAACTGCGCCACGGGGAACACGTCTTCCTGCCCGTGGCCCCAGCGCTTCTTCACGTCCTTGAGCGTGATGTAGGTGGGCATCCGCGCCGCGACGGTGCGCACGGCTTCATCGATCTTCGCCAGATGTGCCGCACTTCCCGCCAGATGCGCCGCCTGCAGATCCTCCCGCGTCAGCCCAAAGAGGTCCAGCAGCCTGTCGATGCTGATCCACATCGTATTGCTGTTGTAGTACGAGAGCTTGAACTCGTCCTCTTCGCGCGGCAGCGCCATCCCTTCGATGAGCCGCAAGTTGCCGTCCACGCGGGCCAGCCCACCGCCGCGATCTTCCACGCGCCGCGTGATCACCTCGATGGTCATCGTCACGCCGGAAGCGAGGTGCTGGCCGAGGAGCGTCGCATCGACATCGGCGCCTACCGTGTCGATGTTGTGTAGCATCAGCGTCTCAAGTTGCGGGCGTTCGGCCAGCATCTGCGCCAGCACGCCGTTCTTGAGCAGGTTGGGGATCTCGTACCAGTGCCCGACGGGATGCAGGCACTGCTGCGGGACGTTGTCCCGGTAGTCGCTGCCTTCGCCCATCTGCTGCGCCCAGCCGATGAGGGCCGCATGCAGGCTCTCGCGTACTTTCTGCGCCTGCTCGTCGAGCAACTGCTGTGGCATCTCCTCCCAGGCGAAGCGCAAATCGCGCGCCATCGGGATCAGGCGCAGGCCCACGGCGCGTCCCGGTGAGAGGTACAGCGGCCCAGGGTAGCCGTAATTGTTCCGCTGCGCCAGAAAGTCGCGGATCGGCTCGTGCGTCAAGTAGCTCGTCGTGATGACGTGCGGCACCGGCATCCCTGCCAGCATCCCCACGCGGCGGCTCTTTGCCAGGTGCACCTCGATGAACGAACGATGTTTGCCGCCGAGCTTGCAGAAGGGGTGCAGCGCTTTCACCACACCCGCCCCATGCGTCCAGCGACTTCCCACACCGGCAGCCAGCGTCACCACGGCCACGCGCCCTTCGCGCAATGCCTGTTCTCCGCTTTCGGAGTAGGATGCAGGATGCAGGCATGATGCAGGATGCAGGATGCAGGATGCAGGATCAATGATACCTTCTTGCCCCTTGCCTCTTGCTTCTTGCTCCGTCACATCCCCCGCATATACGTCCTCGATCACCGTGCTCGCCGGAAGGCGGTTCTGTGCCAGGCCGATACGTCCGCTGCGCAGGTCGGCGCGGATTTGCGCGTGCTGGATGCGGTCGAAGCCCAGTTCCTCCAGCAGTGCGTCGAGGGTGCGCTGGCTCACATTTTCCTGGTCGGCGCGGGGGATGATGCGGTCGAAGAGCGTCTGTACCATGCCGGCGAGCGCCGGGTTGGTGCGACATGCCGCGCCAAAGTGGTCGAGTTCGGCGCGCCGGGCGTGGGTGAGGGCGTAACGTTCACGCTTGAGCAACGCGGGGACCATCAAGGCGTAATAGCCGGGCGACATCAACGCTGTGGTTCCGGTGCGCAATTGGGCCACCGTTCCATACTCATTGATGGCGAAATCGTAGACCACCGGCTCCATGGCAAAGGGCAGCGCGTGCTCCAACTCGCGCTTGGTCGCCAGCATTGTGGCGAGGAGGCGTTCCTGCGCTTCGGCGCGGCGCGCCGGATCGAAGATGAAGCCCATTCCGCCGCCGGACATTCCGCCGAGCATCCAGAAGCCCCAGAAGTCCTCGCCGAAAGCCGCGCGCACGCGGTCGATGACCGTGGTCGTGTACAGGTTGTTGGCCCAGGGGATGATGGTCTGGATGGGATCGAAGAAGTTGCGTGTGGTGGCATCGCCGATGCTCCGCACGTCGCCCCGGCGCAACAGATCGACAATCTCGTCGTAGATGCGCATGGCCTTCTGCCGTCCAATCCACTCGGCCTCGGAGCGCAGCAGATATTTCTCTGTCACCATCTCCAGGATCGGGCCGACATCTTGCGCCATACCGCCGTGGACGAGGACAAGGCTCTGTTGCAGACGTTCGCGGGTGTCGGCGGAGACTTCGTCGTAGCCCATCAGATGATGGCCGGGCAGCAGGCGCCCCCGACTGATGCCGTATTCGGGATCGTCGGGCCCGGCGAGTTGCCCGGTGATGAGCTTCATGCCGGGCCAGACGCCGCCGGAATCCTGCCATCCGCCGCCCGACCCGGCCAGCCACTCGCCCAGGATGGCCCGTGCAGCGACGAGGCGGCGCTCGTGCTCTTGCAGCATCCCGGTGAGCGATTGCGTTTGGCCGGTAGCGCGCATACAGACGGCGATGAGGCACGCCAGCAGGCTGGTGGAAACGGCCAGCCGTGAGCCTTTGGGGATGCCGTTGACCTGGCTGACGAGTTCCAGGCCGTACCCTCTCCCCCCCTTAGTCCCCCCCGACGGGGGGGAAACAGTATTCTCCCCCCCACTGGGGGGGATTAAGGGGGGGATCAGCCGCACCAGCAAGTCCTGCAGCCGTTCGCCAGAGCCTTCCATCCCCGGCGGAATGATGCCCGCGGCGATGATGGCAGCCTTGAGCAGGCCCAGGTAATCGCGGGCATAGTCGAAGACTTCGGCCAGGTTGGTGATTTCGGCGACGGCGCCGAGATCGACGCTCACCAGTCGAAGTATCGGTTCGTCGATGACGCGGATGTAGGCTTCGACGGGTGGCCGCGGCTCGGGGTCGCGGCCATGCACCGCCAGATCGATGGAGACATTGAGGACGCGCGCGCCTTCGGGGAAGTCCATCCCCAGGAAAAAGATGTCGCTCCAGCCGCTATGCGAGAGGTCCATGCGCACCGGCGTGGCCTCGTGGAGAATGGGGAACAGCCCTTCGGCAGAGCGGGTTAGCAACTCGCGGCGCACGCGCAGCGGGTGATCCATCGGATGGCCGGTGCGGAACATCCATTGGTTGCCGCGCACCGACCGCACGCTGCGGCGCACCTGATCCGCCAGCGTCTGGAAGCCCAGGCGGTGGTAAGCCTCGGCCAGCGCGCTGGAAATCCCGTCCGTGGGGCCTTCTGCCGTTTGTTGGGCGAGAAAGCAGTCAATGGCCTCTTCAAAGCGGCGTTGGAGGAGGTGGGTGTAGCCGTCGTAAGGGATAAGGGTAGACCTGACAGGTTTCCCGAAACCTGTCAGGTCTAGCTTTTCCGGCAAGTGAAAGCGGTGAATGGCATAAAGGAAGAACAGCGCGCGCACGCGCTCGTAGAGGTTGTCGCTGGTGCGCCGGAAGGCTTCCAGCGCCGCGCACTCGTCGAGCAGTTCGGTCAGCGACGCCGTGCGGCAGAAGGCGTCCAGCGAGCGGTTGCGCACCTCTGGATCGCGGGCGGTGATGATGTCGATCAGGTGGCTGCTCATGCGCCCCTCCGTAGTTCGCGGGTTGCCAGCATCTCCACCAGGCGCGTCAGCACTTCTTCGCGGTCATTGCCGCTGAGCGCGAGCGCCAGTTGTGCCATCACCAACCCGTACTTCACCCCCACGTCATACCGCAGCGCCCGCTCTTCCAACGCCAGGTACTTCTCGCGGGCGGCAAGGACGGCCAAAGCTTCGGACAAGGTGATGGATTTTGGATTTTGGATTTCGGATTTTGGATCCGCTGCCGATTCATGATTCATGATTCGTGATTCAAGAATATCCATCACCGTCGGCGTGAGGACGTGCATCCCGAAGAAGCAGAGGTAGTGGCCCACGCGCAGGCCCGGCACGATCAGGCGCAGTTCGGCCTCGGTGGGTGTGGGCTTTTCGATGACAGTGTCGATCTCGTAGAGGTCTTTGCGGCCCGGCACGCGCTTGCCGCCGACGGTGCCGTAGTAGGGGAGGAGGTTCTCGCGCGTCGCCTGGACGGCGGAGACGGCGCAATTTTCCGCCTCGGCCACGGCGACGAGCTGCTGCGCACAGCTTTGCTTGTCGGCGCTCACGTAGAGGTGATCGCCCACCAGGTGCAGGAAGGGCGCGTCACCGACGAAGGCTTTGGCGCAGTAGATGGCGTGCCCGTACCCGCGTGGCTCGGTCTGCGGGATGAAGTGCAGGCGTCCTGCATGAACGCCCACGGCTGCCGCGTAAGGCCCTTCGTCGCCCGGCGCGACGACCACGGCGATTTCGTCGATGCCCGCGCTGATGGCTTCTTCCACCAGGATGGCGAGCACGGATTTCTCCGCGCCATCGCGGTCGGTGAGCGTCTGCATGGGCAGGGCGCGCTGATGGCGTCCGGCGGCGGTGATAACGGCTTTTGTGATGTGCATAGTATGACCTCCACTGTGCAATGATTTTATGTCAGCAGATTTAGCAGATGCAGCCAATTTCTGTCTGCAGATGGAAAAATCTGCTCAATCGGCCTAATCTGCTGATAGGAAAAAGTGTAGCGTGCGTTTATTGCTGATCCTGCCGGGAACGGATGCGTTCGATGGTGCGGTAGAAGGCATTTTCCAGTTCCAGGCTCCAACTGCTGGGCCGTTTTTGCAAGCGCCGCAGCGTCTCGGCGTCGCCGATGTAGAACAGCGCGTCCAGGGCCTTCTGTTGCAGATAACGGCGTTCGTCGGGCAAGGGGGGCGCGCTCAGGTGCAGGGTCGAGAAGTCTTCCAGGGCCACGTCGGTAAAACGGCGGGTGGCAGTGGTGTCATAGAGTTCGCCGATGGCCTGCATGGCGATGCCCTTCAGCGTGATGTCGGGGAATTCACTGAGACAGCGGTAGAGAAATCCGCGCGCGCGGGCATCCTGCGGGCGCATTTTGCCGATCAGGTACGCCAGATGCGGGTACCACGGCTGTGGATTGTCGCGGGTGATGGGGTTGAGCTGTTGTTTTCCGTCCTCAGGGCTGAGGAAGGGCAAAATCACCTCCTGGGTGACGATCGCCGGATCGAGCAGCGTGAGCGCGGTGGCGGCATTGCTGCGCGTCTCCTGGCTGAAGTGCGGTGAGAGGAACGCGCGGATAAGCACACGCGTCGCCACGTCGGTTTTGAGATCCCCCAACGCAAAGGCCGCCACGGCCTGGATGCCGATCTCATAGCCCTCTTTGGCGATCAGATAGGGGATCAACGCTTTGACATGGCCGTTATTCCAGTCGTTGAGCACCGCTGCCAGTTCAGGCGCGAGCACTTCGACTTCCGCGTAGGGCGGCGGGAGCATACGCCGCAGCGCCAAGACGGCGGCCAGGCGCACATCGCTGTCCTCGTAAGCCGGGGCGCCGCTCGACAACGTCCGCACCGGTTGGTAGGCGATCTCCACCAGACGCGGGATGGCTTCTGGATGCTTGAGTTGTCCGAGCGCCTGGACGATCCGCACGCGCCGGCCGACGCGCGGCTCGCGGGCAATGTCCAGCCGCCAGAGCAGGGTGCTGACGATCAAGCCGATCAACGATTCCTCCCGGCATTTTTCCCGGCACTCGCGGATGCAATCGGCGGCCAGGAAAACCTGCTCGCCTTCGCCCAGGGCGACGCCATACAGAATCTCGTGAATCAGCTTGAAGGGATCGTCCATCAGGGCGCTCAGCAGGATGAGCGTTTCTGCCCACCAGTAGTAGCGCGTATGCCGGCCAAGTGTCGCGGCGATGTCGCTCAACACCCTCTCAAAGTCCGCGCGTTCGAGGAGTGCCTGTGCGCAGCAGTAGGAACGGATGTTGGCGCGGGCGAAACGGAGCGATTCCGCCCCTACCGGAGCGAGCAGTCCGTGTGTGGTCAGTTCTTGATACAGCGCCTCCAGGCTGTATCCGCGATTGCCGCGCACCTCGGCCATGATCTCGAAGGCTTCATCGATGCTGAGCGTCGTCTTGAACGTCGTCTGCATTTGCCATGCCAGCGCGTAGAGCGTCCGGGCGGCGCGCGTGCGCATCCCCTGATCCACGGCGATGTCCATGATGGCGTCATCGACCAGGTCTTGCAGCACTTGGGCGTGGGAGCGTGGAACTTTGCCTTCTTCTGCTTGTTTCAGCATTTTGAAGAGCAGCCAGGGGATGCGGGCCAGGTCGAAGAGTTGCGTCTCTTCCAGGCCGGCGTAAAGCTGTTTCGCCGCCGGTTGCTCCAGTGTTTGGGTGAGGTAATGCCGGATATTCCGTTCCGAAAGCGGCAGCATAATCAGCGTGTCGCGGATGTATAACGGCGCGATGTCGAAATCGTCCGTGTTGAACGCGATGATGTACTCGTGCCGCGGATGCCGACGGATGAAATCTTGCAAGACCGCACATAGACGGCGGCGGCTGTGATAGGGCAACACCTCGCTGTTGTCGATCAGGATGCGCAGGACGGGGCCGTTGGTTGATTGGAGCACATCGCGGGGGCGCTGTTCGGCGTCCTCTTCCCAGAAAGGCTCAAGGGCTTGCAGGATCAGCGTTTCCAGCGTTTTCTCATCGATGCGCGCTCCCTGGGACATGGTTTGCAGGTCCAGATAAACCGGGATGACCAGGCGGGGTGCATCGGCTTGCAGCGATTGCTGGGCCGTGAGCTGGGCTATGTGGCGCATCTCGGTGGATTTGCCCATACCGGCGTCGCCGACCAACGCGACGGTGTTCGTGCCGCGCCGGCTCTGTTCTGGCTTGAGAGGTGTGAAGATGCTCAAAATCGTCTCGCTGAGACTGCGGCCAGGTGTGCTTTCTTCGACCAGCGCGTTGAAATCGACGTTGCGCCAGGCCCCCGAGAAATGCCGCACCTCCAGCGGCAAGTAAGCGCCGCCGGCGGGTAGGGGATTGAGGATATCGGCAAGCAGCATCGCCCGCAGCGCGCGGAGGAAGGGGTCTGCCGTAAAGATCTGGCCGTTATCCAGCCGCATAAAGAGGGCGGGGATGGCCCATGCCTCCGGGTCATTTTCCAGTAGCAGAAGCCGCGCGTGATTCATCGCGCGGTCGACGCAGCCGTGTTCCAACAAATCGCGGTAGAAATCCCGGCCCAGCTCACGCGCCAGCCAGGGCGCGATGGTATCTTGCATGGCGACAATCGCCGGGACGCCGGCCTGCACCAATTGGGGAGCCAGGCCCACATAGGGGTTGGCGTTCTGCGGATCGCGTTTGGCGCTGTCGCAGGCGCCCAGGAAAATCAGGTATGGAAGCGGGTTGATGGCGCCCAGTTGCGCCACAATCTCCGCATCGCGGCGCGCATCGGTGAATCCGTTGGCGTCTTCCAGGAACAGGGTGGTTGTTCCCTGCGCGCGGCTGAACGCGCCGTGGCCGAGGAAGTGCAGGATGTGGTAGCCTGGCGCAGTCGCCAGCTCCCGGATCACCGTGTCGAGGGTGGTGGGGCCGTCACGCACGACGTAACCGACCTGCTCCAGGCGGGCGCGTAAGTCGGTGTTGAGGCCGGTCCTACCGGGTAGCAGGGTGACGTGCAGTTGCCCGGTGCGTTGCAAACTGTCCAGGGCGAAGAGCAGCGTGTCGATTTCGATGTTCGTGTCGATGGGCGTCATTCCCTGGTCAATCAGGTCGGCGGGATTGGCGATGGCGACGAGCATGCGGATGGGCCGGGTGGCGATGGGCGCGGGCGTGGCAATTTCCAGCCCCGTGTAGCGCGAAAAGGGCGTCTGCGTGGAGGTGCTCAGTGAGATGACGGTGTTCTGTCTTAGCTCGTGGAGGCGTTCCCACAGCAGGGCGTGTAGTTCGGGCGCGTGTGGATCGATCCACACGCGCACGCGCAGTTGCCCGCCGCTGCGTGTCTCGGCAACCCCCATGGCCCGATCGTAGGCGCGCCGGATCGCACCGGTGAAGAGCGCGTCGAACAAGAGCATGCCATAGGTGGGGGTGTCGTTCTCGGCGGCTTGCAATGCGGCGTGATCCGGCCGCATCTCACCATCAGCGAAATGCACCGTGCCGTTCAGCCAGGCTTCGGTGGGGTAACATTGCCGTGCATCGTCCCACGGTTGAATGCGGATCAAAAGATCGGTATAGTCACGTTGCACACTCTTGGGCATAACCACTCCTGCCAACCTTCGTTCGCTACTTTCGCAAGGGCATGTACTATTATACGCCCTCTCTGAAAGATAGAAAGTTTACCAGAAGTACGTAAGTAAGCCTTACGGCTACGAGTAACTGCTGCCCTATTCCCGTAAAAATGGGTGCATTTCAATTCAGGGGCAAAAGCCAGATAAACGCATAACTTAAGCTGCAGAGTTCGCAGAGAACGCAGAGGGATTTTTTAAATCTCTGTGAACTCTGCGTGCTCTGCGGCACGATATTATAAGGAACGGTCGCCCCAATTCTGAAATGCACCCGTAAAAATTTATTGCTTGAATGGCTAGAAAAATATACTAAACTTATGGTATATTTTCCGTTTTTCTTGTATAATTGTTTTTGTGATGTAGCTCCTTCGCTCTTTTTTTATGCCAGTCAATTTTGTTTGTGAAATTGTATTTCACCTTGTCTGTCTCTTAATTCTTTGCTTATAGGGAGGTATCTATGAATTGGGTGATCTTTTGTGCAGGGGTCATCATTGGCTGGATCGGCGAGCTGTTCATTGACTTCTTGTTCTGGCGACACAGGCACTTTGATATCGCTTCGGAACTTGAAGTGCGCGCTGATTTAGCCGCGATGGAGGCCAGGGCGGGGCAGCTCGAGGCGCAGGTCATCGGTCTCAAGGAAGATCGAACGCACTACGAGTACGAAATGCAGCTCAGCCGTGATACGTTGGCGCGGGTACACGAGCAACTGGCCGCCAGAGAAGCCGAAATCCGACAGTTGCAAGCTTTGCTCGCCGATGCGCATCGCCAGCTTGCCGAACAAACGAGTTCTCGACCGATCATGCCTGCATCAGAGTCGCACGGTTTGGAGAAAATCGAGGGGATCGGGCCAAAAATTTCCAAACTCCTCAACGCGCGGAGCATCTATACCCTCGCCGATTTGGCCGAGGCCAATGTGGAGGAGTTGCAGCAATGCCTTGCGGAGGCGGGCCCGCAGTATCAAATGGTGAATCCGGCGACCTGGCCCGAACAGGCGCGTCTGGCCGTCGAAGGGAACTGGGAGGCGCTGGACGCCCTTCAAACTGACTTGAAAGGCGGTCGTGCTTAGCCGGTTTGACACTTCCGGTTGGGTTGATACGCAATATTGTGGAGGGAAATGATGGCCTATTATCGCAGCCCTAAAAGTATCAGAGCCTACACCTGGTTCAAGTTTGCGGGAACGTTAGTTTTGATTTGCCTCTTCGTCATGCTGTTGTTACGCCAGCAACGCGCGGCTGCAACGGCACCGGTCGGCCCGCCTACCGCGGTACCGCCGTCTCCACCTGTATTGCCGACTCCGAAACCCACTGCCATTATGCCGACTCTGACCGCGCCGGCAGTGGAAGCCACTGATGCGGCAGTCTCGGTAGAAGCGCCGGTTGCGTCTGCACCGCAGATCAGTGCGGATGGGATTGTGACATTTTCTGGAACTGGGACACCGGGTTCCACGGTGGAGGTTTGCACTGCCGATAAGTGTGTCGGGCGTACAACCGTGGGGGCAGATGGGGTGTGGACGTTCGCTGTGCAGCTCGCTCCTGGCGCTTACAACTTTGACGCGCGCGCTGTGGACGCTGCCGGCGCAATGTCGGTTGAATCTCCATCGTTCAATGTTGTCCTACCCGCGCCCAAACAATCTCCAACGCTCACTACACCGCAGTCTGGCGCATTTATCGCCGGCAATCTGGTAACGCTCGCCGGCACGGGAACACCCGGCGCGGAAATCGAAATCCTCGATGAGGGCAAAGTGGTGAGTACAACCGTGGTCCACCCTGACGGAACCTGGACGCTCGACTGTGTATGTGATTCGGGCACGCGCCTGCTCAGCGTGCAGAATGTTGGAGAGCCTGAGAGTGCCAGCGCAGCCATCACCGTTCAAGTTGCAGTGGCTCCTGTCTCTATCCCCCCTGATCTGGTGTGCGGTGAAGACGTTGAGATTCCGATGGGGACGGATCACGGCACCGTCTACATCGTCGCGCCCTGCGAATACATCGGCTTGATTGCCGCGCGCGTTGGCGTCAAAGTAGCGGATTTGCTTGCCGTGAATCCGCAGGTGACAGACCCTGACCGTATAGAGCCGGGGCAAATCTTAAATTTGCCGCCGCGCTAGAAAGACTTTTTGAAACAGCCGTGTGACCAGGGGAGAGACTTGCTCTCCCCTGGTTTGTTGGCGTTAGAAATTCAACAAAAAACCGTAACTGGATTGTATTCTTTAGCTTTTTCTTGTATAATGATAACGATTGTGGTTTGATCCTCATTTTTTTATCCATCTGATTCACGCAATTTCGGTCTACAAGGAGGTGATTCATGAACTGGTTGAGTTTTTTCATCGGATTGCTCGTGGGCTGGTTAATTGAGCTGATCATCGACTTCTTCTATTGGCGGCGCAGGCGTGCGGTTGTGCTCCCCGACGGTGAGGGACGCACCGAGTTAGCTGCAATGGAGGCCAAAGCAAGCCGGCTTGAAGCGCAATTGGTCGCGGCGCAGGATGACCAGAAGAAGCTGGCAGCCTGCGAAAGCCAGTTGGGCGATTGTCAGGCTACTTTATCGCGCGTCCAGGCGCAGTTGTCGGCTAGAGAAGCCGAAGTCCAGCAGTTGCAGGCTTCATTGTCCGACAAGGAAATCCGCATGGCTGAACGTACCAGTTCACTGGCAGCACTGGCCGGGTTTGACGAGCACAACTTGCAGAAGATCGAGGGGATCGGTCCCAAGATCGCCGGTATCCTCAACGCGCACGGCATCCATACTTTCGCCGACCTGGCGGAAGCGACGGTTGAGGAATTGCAGAAATACCTTGAAGAAGCCGGTCCGCGCTATCGGCTGGCGAGTCCAGAGACCTGGCCGGCGCAGGCGCGTCTGGCTGCCGAGGGCAAGTGGCTGGAACTGGACGAACTTCAGCGCAAACTGAAGGGCGGGCGCGCCTAGCCGCATAGATTGCCGGGTGACCGTGACCCGTGCGCGTCATGGAGGAAAAGCTTATGGTTGCTGATCGGACGTCTCAGAGTGTGCGAGCGTACAACATCTTCAAATTGGTGGTGACGCTCATTTTGATCCTCATCATTATCATCTTGCTGCTGCGCGCGCGGGCTGGCACCACGCCTGCACCGCAGGGTGTGGCAGAGCCGACCGTCGCCGTGGCTGCACCGACGCTTTCGATGCCCAAGGTGGGCGATGACGGGACGGTGACGCTCTCCGGGACAGGGACGCCGGGGTCCAAAGTCGAAATCTGGGCGGGTGGCAAGCGTATCGGCGAAGCGACCGTCGGCGCGGACGGCAAGTGGTCCTTCGCTGCGCCGCTTGAGCCAGGCGACTACGACTTCACCGTGCGGGCTGTTGATGCTTCTGGCAAGACACTGGCAGAATCCACGCCGCTCAAGTTCACCGTACCTGCCCTGGTCAAAGCGCCAACATCGGATACACCCAAGGTGGGCGATGACGGGACGGTGACGCTCTCCGGGACAGGGACGCCGGGGTCCAAAGTCGAAATCTGGGCGGGCGGCAAGAAGCTGGGCGAGGCGACCGTCGGCGCGGACGGCACGTGGTCGTTCGCCGCGCCGGCGATGGATGCGGGCGACTACGACTTCAGCGCGCGCGCCGTGGACGCTTCCGGCAAGACGCTGGCGGAGTCGGAGCCGCTCAAGTTTACCGTGCCCGTCCTGGTCAAAGCGCCAACATTGGACAAGCCCAAGGTGGGCGACGACGGGACGGTGACGTTCTCCGGGACGGGCACGCCGGGGTCCACAGTCGAAATCTGGGCGGGCGGCAAGAAGCTGGGCGAAGCGACCGTCGGCGCGGACGGCACATGGGCGTTCGCTGCGCCGCCGCTGGAGGCGGGCGATTACGACTTCAGCGCGCGGGCTGTGGATGCTTCCGGCAAGACGCTGGCGGAGTCGGCGCCGCTCAAGTTCACCGTGCCCGTGCTGGTCAAAGCGCCGACATTGGACGTGCCCAAAATGGGCGACGACGGGACGGTGACGCTCTCCGGGACGGGCACGCCGGGGTCCAAAGTCGAAATCTGGGCGGGCGGCAAGAAGCTGGGCGAAACGACCGTCGGCGCGGACGGCAAATGGGCGTTCGCCGCGCCGGCGCTGGAGGCGGGCGATTACGACTTCAGCGCGCGGGCTGTGGACGCTTCCGGCAAGACGCTGGCGGAGTCGGCGCCGCTCAAGTTCACCGTGCCTGCCCTGGTCAAAGCGCCAACGTTGACCGCGCCGTTGCCCGATGCTTCGATCGCCGGCGATACGCTGACACTTGAGGGCAGCGGTGAGCCGGGCGCGGAGATCGAAATCCTGGACAACGGCAAAGTCGTAAGCAAGGCCGTCGTGCAGGCCGACGGCACCTGGAAATTCGATTACAAGGTCGAGCCGGGTGCGCACTCGCTCGCGGTGCAGAACGCCGGAGATGCAGCGAGTGCCAGCGCCGCCGTCAACGTCCAGGTTGCCGCTGTTTCCAAACCGGCGCCGGCGACCGGTGTGTGCAGCGCGGGCAACATCCCCATGGGCATCGATCAAGGGACGACGTACATTGTGGCGCGTTGCGAGTACATGGCGCTGATTGCGCAGCGCACCGGCGTCAAACTTGCCGACTTGATCGCCGCCAACCCGCAGGTGACAAATCCCAACCTGATTTATCCAGATCAAGTGCTCAATTTGCCGCCCCGCTAACCCTGGCAAAGCCGTTTGGCTTGCCCAGGGTTTGACCAAATCCTAACGGGAGAACCTATGTGTAGACACATTTGGGTATTCCTGGTGCTATGTGGCGTTGCGTGGTTGTTGGGCGGCTGTGCACTCGCGCCCACCGCAGCGGAGCGCGAACAAGTGGGGGACGCGCGACAACTGGCCCCCTCTGCTATCGCAGAGCCTGTAGCTGACTCGTTCGTCTATCTCCCGCTGGTGCTGCGCGCGAATCCTGTTCCGCTGATTGCCGGATGCAGCGTTTTCCCCGCCGACAATATCTGGAATACCCCGGTGGACACTTTACCCGTTGATGCGAACTCCGCCGCCTATGTCGCCACGATTGGCGCCGGCGCCCATGTTCACCCAGATTTCGGTTCCGGGTTGTGGGACGGCGGACCGATCGGCATTCCGTATGTGGTCGTCCCCGGGACGCAGCCGCGCGTGCCGGTGACGTTTGACTACGCCGACGAAAGCGATCCCGGCCCCTATCCCATTCCACCGGATGCTCCCATCGAGGGCGGGGCGGAAAGCGACGGCGACCGCCACGTTTTGGTCGTAGATCGTGACGACTGCGTGTTGTACGAGTTGTACTACGCTTTCCCGGTGAACGGCGGTAGCGCGTGGACCGCCGGCTCTGGTGCGATTTTCGACCTTTCCGACCATGCGTTGCGTCCGCAAACGTGGACCTCCGCCGATGCTGCCGGGTTGCCCATTCTGCCGGGGTTGGTGCGCTACGAGGAGGTCGCAGCCGGGGAAATCCGTCACGCCTTGCGTTTCACCGCACCTCAGACACGCCGCGCCTACGTTTGGCCGGCGCGTCACTATGCGTCTAGCCTCACCGGGTTGCAGTATCCGCCGATGGGACAGCGCTTCCGGCTGAAGGCCGACTTCGACATCAGCGGCTTCTCGCCCAATGTCCAGGTGATTCTGCGGGCGCTCAAGAAATACGGGATGATGCTCGCCGATAACGGCTCGGCGTGGTATATTTCCGGCGTGCCGGACGAGCGGTGGGACAACGATGAACTGCACGAATTGCACCAGGTTACCGGCGCGGCGTTTGAAGCGGTGGACGTATCGTCGTTGATGATCGATGTGAATTCGGGACAGGCCAGGACGCCGTAAAGGTCTCAGTCGCTTTCCTGGCGCAGATAGCGGATCAGGCGGCTCAACGCAAAAATGGCGACCACCCCCAGGACAACGATGACGCCGAAACTCAAGGTCAGTCTGACCGTCAACGCCAACGCGCCCAGCAGCAGCCCCAGTCCACTCACGATGGCAAGTCGCCGCAGGTGTTCGCGCTCCAACATGCGCGCTTCGGCCTCTAAGCGTGCTCTGGTGTCCAAACGGGGGGTATCCGCGTCCGTCTCTGTGTCCGTGGCAGTCGCTGCGGAATTCTCGGTGTCGGGGGCGCGCTGCTCATTGATGCGCAAGTGCTGGATGAAGTGGTGCAAATCCCATGCAACCAACGCTGCGGTGATTCCCACCAGCAGCCAGCCACTTTGCACGCCATAGAGCGTGCCCAAAAGCGCCCCAACGGCAAATCCTAACAATCCCAATCCGGCGGACGCCGTCTGGGCGTAACGCTGCCCGACCAGCCACAGCAGTCCCAGAGCGATGAAGATCAGGCTACCCACAAATTGCTGGTTCAGACCGTAGCCCAACGCCAACGCCGCCGCGGCGACGAGCGTGCTGATAGTCATAATGCGCGTGACTGGGGAGAGAGGGGTGCTCAGGTTCACCGTTCGATCCTCACAATGCGGTTGGTCGGCATGACGGGGCGGACCAGCGCCGTGCGCATCACATTGGCGAAGGGCTGGTCCACCTGCCAGTTGATCACCTGGATACCTACCCGACGCAGGCGGCGTAACATCAACTCACGCTCAACGCGCGTGATGCGCAGCGCAAGCTGGACGCTGGCATCCGCTTCGCTAAGCGGCGCGTACTTTTGCGCTTCGAAAGTCACCGGGTCGGGGCTGACGACGAGAACCTGGTAGCCGCGCGCGCGTAGCCGGGTGAGGATGGATAGATCCTCTTTGCGCAGCGGGCTGACCAGGACGATCTGGGATTTGGCGGGGAAGAAACGCACCGGCAAATAATCCAGGCTCTCGAAAACAAGGCTATCGCCGGTTCTGGCGTGCGCCAAAGCCTGCATGATGCGCTCGCGCTGGACTTTACCGTAGCCGGGGTAAGTCATTTCCAGCCCGCGCCCGTAAACCAACATGCCCACCCGGTTGCCATCGTTGATGAAGGCTTCGGCCAGCCCTGCTGTCGCCGAAATCGCGTGTTCAAACAGCGAGTCGTTCCCCACCACCACGTTGTTGTTCTGCCGCGCGTCCAGGATCAGCCCCACGTCGGCGATGCGTTCCATCTCGAACTCGTTGGTGAAGAGCGCGTGTTGGTGCCGGGCGCTGGCGCGCCAGTTGATCCAGCGCAGCGGATCGCCCAACTGGTACTCGCGCACGCCGAAGAAGTCGGTGCCGGAGCCGGCCAAGCGCGAGGGGATGGGCCCGGCGTAACCGCGCGTGCGCAGCGGGCGGATGTCGAGATGTTCCAGCCGCAGCAATTCCGGCAAGACCATGAGGTTTGCGCCGACTTCCAGCCAGCCCTGCTGCCGAAAGAGGCCCAGGTGCTCGTTGACCGTCGCGCGCAAGTAGCGGAAAGGATAATTTCCCCGCTTGCCTTCCACAACATAGCTGAACTCTGTCTTACCGCCGGGCGGCAGCGAGGTCTGTGTCCACGGCTCACCGTCTGTGACCGTCAACCCCTGCGGCACGGCATCCTCGATCAGCACCTCTTCGAGCTTTGTACCCTGGTTGTGGACCGTCACCGTGACCGTAGCCGGCGCTCCATGGTGGACGATGTTGGCGCTCAGCGTGCGGGTGATTACCAGCCGTGGTTTTTCGGGGCTGAAGACGAAGGCCGCGGCCAGGTAGACGACCAGCGGCATAGCCAGCGCCACGGCATTGCCACTCACCATCACTAACCCGGCGATGATCAGCCCGTATACCAGGAGGCTCAGAAACAGCAATCTGCGCATACTAACCTATGGCGCGTCAGGACCGTCGCATGAAGCTCTGAATCACCGGCACCGGCACCAGGCGCAGCACTTCGCTGACGACGTCGGAGGCCGCGTGGCGCTCGGTCCACAGGTCGGGTTCCAGGATCAGGCGGTGGCTCAGCGCGGGCAGGGCGAACAGTTTCACATCGTCGGGGAGCACATAGCCGCGCCCCTGCATGGCGGCCCAGGTGCGCGACAGCTTGAGCAGCGCCAGCGCGCCGCGCGGGCTGGCGCCGACGGCAACGTAACGATGGGCGCGCGTCGCGCGCGTGAGTTCGATGATGTATTGCTCGACATCGGCATCCACGTGGACGTCCTCGATGGCCGCGCGCATCGCCAGCAGCGTCTCCGCATCGATCACCGGCTCCAGGGTGAAGTCGTCTTGACGGCGCTCGCGGCGGCGGCGCAGGATTTCCTGCTCGTCTTTGGCTTCGGGATAGCCGATCGCCAGCTTCATGATGAAGCGGTCGAGTTGGGCTTCGGGCAGGGGGAAGGTGCCTTCGTATTCGATGGGGTTCTGGGTGGCAATCACGATGAAGGGCGACGGCAGCCGCATCGTTTCGCCTTCCAGCGTCACCTGGTATTCCTGCATCGCTTCGAGCAGCGCCGATTGCGTCTTGGGAGAGGCGCGGTTGATCTCGTCGGAGAGGATGATGTTGGCGAACAGCGGCCCTTTGCGCAGCGAGAACTGATTCTGCGTGCGGTCATAGATGTAGCCGCCGGTAATATCGCCGGGCAGCAGGTCAGGCGTGAACTGGATGCGCTTGAACGTCAGGCCCAGGGCCGTGGCGAAGCTGTTGGCGATGAGGGTCTTGGCGAGGCCGGGATAGTCTTCCAGCAGGACGTGCCCGCCCGCGGTGAGCATCGCCGCCATAATTTGTTCCAATACCTGGCGCTTGCCCACGATGGCGCGTTCGACTTCTTTGAGCACGCGCCCGGTCAATTCGGCGACTTGTGCGATGTCGAGGGTCATGGTCTTAAACCTCCATTTGATTTTCCAGGAATTTGACGATAGTTTCCACTTCGGCGTTTAACTGCGCCGTTTGTGGTTTCTCCAGTTTGAGGAAACTCTTGAGCCGGGCCAGCAGACCGGGGCGGGGTTCGTTCAAGCCCGATCTGAGGCGCGAAGAGAGGTAGTCGTGCACGACGGGTGGCGCCTCGACTTCGCCCTGGGCGAGACGGCGTTCTATGTCTCTGAAATTGACGCGTTCCTCGTGCGACAGTACCTCCATGATCAGCTTGCCGATGAAATACCCAAAACGTTGCCGTGAATACTTGCCCTTCACCAGCATATCGATCCGCTCGGCCCAGACATCGATCCTGCCTCGCGCGAGATAAGCGGATTTTCCCGGTGTTGGAGGTGGGGGGCGGCGCTCGCGGTCCAGGCTGCGCAAAGCGATGATCAACGCGATGACAACCAGGCCTATCCACAACCAGAGCTGTGGGATGGTCTGTGCCAGGATGCCGACCAACCAGAATATGTACGAAAGGGGCAGCGCCAGCGTCTCGCGGACGAAATTACGCAGGCCGAACATCAGTAGCACGGCCAGTGGAATACCAACGAGTGGCGTCCACCAGAAGCGTTTGATCAGGTCGGCGCGGGTGTTCTTTGTGGTGTCCTGATTCATCGGGAAAGCTCCGCCACGGCGGTAACAATGGACGACAGGCAGGCGACAGCGCGCTGTTCTTCAGCCGGGCCGGGGTCGCGATTGCCATAGCGCGCCTCTTCAAAGAGGTGCGTCAGTTCGTAAACGGGCGTTTTGGGCAGGCCCGCTTTGACCAGATGTTCTTCAAATTCGTGGCTGGTCACGGTGCTGCCGCGCTCGATGTTGCGTTTCTCACTGATGACGCGGCTCATTTCGGCGTAGCAGCGGATGACGGCATTTCTGAGACTACCACCCGCCTGGATGTCGTCGAGCGCTTCCTGTGCCCCCCGCGCCAGTTCGAGCAGTGTGTCGTCTTGCTCCAGACGCCTGCGCCGCCAGAAGACATAGAGCGTGGTCACAATAACGATCGTCAACACCACGGCCAGGCCCACACTCAACATCGTGGTGAGGTCGCGCATGTCGCCGGGGATAAATTCGGGCGGAGGCTCAAATTCCACTTCCTCAAGCGGCGACAGGTTGGTTATCCCTTGCTCTGGCGTGGCCGGCATGCTGGCCTGCCGCTCGAGGATGATCGACATCAGAAGCATAAAGAGCAGCAATTGTATCAAGATGCGCAAAGCGCGCCGGCGACCTTCCTTGGTGAAGATCATGTAGATAACGGTGAGCGGCAGCAAAATCAAAATGATCACTCTCAGGATAGTGACCAGAGACATCATCTCGCCAAACGAGGGGGTCGGTGGTATCTCCTTCGAGCCTGTCATGAACAATCCCCAGGGGAACGGCTTTCCGGGGCGGAATTCCACCGTCGAGAGACTGCTGGATAGGAGAAACAACGCCACAATCGCCACCGCTGCGGCGATGAGAACCCAGAATTTCCTGTTCTTGACCATAGGGCGCTATTATAACACGAATTGCCGACTTGTGAATGTGGTCCTGTGACCGGTTGTTTGCAATTTTCTCGCTTATCTCGTATAATCTAACCATAACATCGATAGTGGTAAGTGTGATTCCCCGCATCATAGTGTGGCCGCGCGAGGGGTGACGAATCTGACCGTCTTTTGTGCTTTAGCAGATACTGCC